>OKCK01000028.1_pt1 | contig 83332 bp, 75 predicted proteins | sample 1614961 | NCBI WGS metagenome assembly OKCK01 (sample SAMN04436984, study PRJEB24849) | human gut metagenome | biome: human gut; feature: NICU; material: stool | host: Homo sapiens | place: USA: Saint Louis, MO | collected 2010-07-31
GAATACCTGCCTGTCACGCAGGGGGTCGCGGGTTCGAGTCCCGTCCGTTCCGCCACCCTATTTAGGGGCGTAGTTCAATTGGTAGAGCACCGGTCTCCAAAACCGGGTGTTGGGGGTTCGAGTCCCTCCGCCCCTGCCAGAAATAATCCTTAGCTTCGGCTAAGGATTTTTTTTTGCCTGCTTTTTACCTCCCTTCATCTTCTGCATTTCCTTTTATTGTCGCATTCATTATGTTGCATTAAGCAATGACAGGTGTTTTAAGTAACTCTTTGATCCATTGCTGTTTATCGCTATTTTGCAACCATACGGCATAAAGCGGGCGAGAAAGCATAGTTGAATCTGAGACCATAAAAAGATCGGGTTTATCTTCCGCCCATGCTGTCGGCAACCAGGTGCAACCGTTGAGTTGCGAAAGCAGTTTTCTGGTGATCTCCGCGGAGCTGGTTGTCAGCACCGGGATATCATCTTGCGTGATAAGCCCGGTTTCATGTTGTTGAAAGTCCGGGCCCCATTCGAGCCGTAAATAACTCAATTCAGACTTACTTTTATCGGGCGCTGAAGTGAAAAGCGCAAGCGTAAAATACCCCAGCAACTGGCTGGAAAATTCATCCATTTTTGGGGCTTCTGTAGTGATAAGCATATCGAGCTGGCGCTCATGAAGCTGCTTTACAAGGGACTGACGCTGTGCGATTCGTGCTTCAAACTGAAGGTTACTGTAGATCCCGTACAGGCTTGTCAGCCAGTTTGTAAGCATGCATTCCCATAACGATGCGCTGGCCCCAATCGATAGTTCATTATGCCGGGTCGTATGCGCGACTTCTTTTTTTGCGGCTTGCCACGTACTCATCAGATTCTCAGCGTACGGCAGTAACTTCTCTCCTGCTGTAGTGAGTCTGATGTTGTTACGGTGGCGCGTAAAAAGATTCACCCCTAACTGATTCTCTAACTGACGGATTCGAAAGCTAACTGCTGATTGTGTCAGGTAGAGCGCTTCTGCAGCACGACCAAAATGGCGAGTTCTGCTGACTTCCAGGAAGGTTTTGAGTAAGTCAGTATCCACATCTCTCTCCGCAAAATTTTTTCTCGTTATGATTTAAATGTTTTGTTTGACGCTCTGTCAAGCGTAACTAATACTCCGCGCCATAAATAGCTCGGCCAAGAGAATTAGGAGCGTGTAGGATGGCGGAAAGCTTTACGACGACTAATCGATTTTTCGACAATAAATATTATCCGCGCGGGTTCTCTCGCCATGGTGATTTCACAATTAAAGAAGCTCAATTGCTGGAACGCTGTGGTTATGCGTTCAATGAGCTGGATTTAGGAAAACGTGAACCCTCTACTGATGAGGAGAAGCAGTTTGTCGCTGTTTGCCGCGGTGAGCGCGAGCCGGCAACAGAAGCTGAGCGTGTGTGGATCAAGTATATGGCACGTATCAAACGTCCGAAACGTTTCCATACGCTGTCTGGCGGTAAGCCGCAGATGGAAGGCATGGAAGACTACACAGAGAGTGATGATTAAAAAACGGGGGCGCTAAGCCCCCTTTTTTATGCCTGCATTTTTTGCAGATGGACCAACATTCTGTCGATTGCGCGATACGATAAGGCTTCGAGTATATGAGGCCGCATAATCTTTTCAGACCCGGCCATATCCGCAATAGTCCTGGCGACACGAAGTAACCTGAACCAGGCGCGGGTTGATAACCCAAGCGCGATCAGCGTTTCCTCCATCCACAAGGCATCCTCTTTTTCAAGTTCACAGAAGGCATTGATGCCAGAATTATCCAGCATGGCATTGAGCTTCCCCTGTCGTTGAAATTGTAGGTTTTGCACTAGTTGAACCCTTGCACGCACCACCGCGCTACTTTCACACTCAGCGTGTCGTTGGCTTAACATACCCGGGGGAGGAAGCGGGATCTCCAGAGAGATATCGAACCGGTCGAGAAACGGCCCGGAAAGCCGCCCCAGATAGCGTAACGTCTGCTCTGGACTGCAACGATTATGATTCCCCTGGTAATGCCCTGTTGGGCTGGGATTCATAGCGGCAATCAATTGAAACCGGGCCGGGTAGCTCACTTTGGCGCGCGTTCTGGAGATATGGATTGTGCCGGACTCGATAGGTTCGCGTAGTGCATCCAGCACACGGCGTTCGAATTCCGGCAGTTCATCCAGGAAGAGCACACCATTATGCGCCAGTGAAATTTCACCGGGTGCCGGTATTGCGCCGCCTCCCACCATAGCCGTTAACGATGCGCTATGGTGAGGCGCCCGGAACGGACGCTGACGCCACTGTTGATGGATCATATGTGGATTGACCAGGCTATGAATCGCCGCGCTTTCCAGCGCCTCCCGATCGCTTAATATAGGTAACAGGCCGTTGAGACGGCTGGCGAGCATCGTTTTACCTGTGCCCGGCGGCCCGATAAACAATAAGTTATGCCCGCCTGACGCGGTTATCTCCAGCGCGCGTTTCCCCTGTTGTTGCCCAACCACTTCGTTTAGATCGTCGATGATTAACGGCGCGGCAGATTGTTCAACAAAGGGGGAGTCCAGTTCCGCTTTACCCTCAAGAAATGCACAGACTTGCTGGAGGTGCTGCGCGATCAAACAGCCTTCTTCCTGGATTAACCCGACCTCACGCGAATTATCCTGTGAAACAATGACCTTCCTTCCTGACTTAAGTGCTTCCATTGCCGCACATATTGCGCCAGGAACGCCCCTCAGAGCGCCTGTAAGCGCTAATTCACCAACAAACTCGTAACGATCCAGATTCGTAGCGTTAAGCTGCTCAGAGGCCGCCAGCAGCGCAATAGCGATAGGTAAATCGTATCGCCCGCCTTCTTTAGGCAAATCCGCAGGTGCGAGATTGATAGTGATTTTACGTGCCGGGAAGGAATAGCCGCTGTTAATCAACGCGCTGCGCACTCTATCCCTGGCTTCTTTAACGGTCGTTTCGGGTAAGCCAACAATAGTAAGCCCGGGCAGTCCCTGACTAATATGTACTTCAACCGTGACCAGCGGGGCAGCAACGCCTAATGCTGCGCGTGTAAAAATGACCGATAGCGACATAACTCCTCCAGTACCAAGAGTCTGCGCATTGAAGTGATCAAATAAAATTGAGAAAGGGGGAGATTACGAGCGCTCTTCCAGAGAGGTTATAAGATTTTCATTTTTGACATCCGTATTGGAAGCCAGGCCGCAAAATCGTAATGGCGCGTTAAATACCCGAAACCCTCTTTTTCATGAAAAAAAATCACATGGCGTTTATTTCATAAAAAACAATTCGTTATTGGGATTTTTGGCGGGCGGCGGAAAATGGCTTTGTAAAAAAATGTTGTGCGCTGCATCAACTCTATGGTAACTCTTTAGGTATTCCTTCGATTACGATGTAAGAAATAACCAAAATGACAGCCCTTCTACGAGTGATTAGCCTGGTCGTGATTAGCGTGGTGGTGATTATTATCCCACCGTGCGGGGCTGCACTTGGAGAAAGAAAGGCTTAAAAATCAAGCCTGAATCAACGAGAACCCCCGCACCGAAAGGTCCGGGGGTTTTTTATTAGCTAATGAATGGTGATTAGGGGTAAGTGATGTGTTCTAGCATAAAATCCTGTTTGCCTCATTCTGTGACGGAAGAATAACTATGAATGGTGCTCAGTGGGTGGTACATGCTTTGCGGGCTCAGGGAGTGGATACGGTTTTCGGCTATCCCGGCGGAGCGATAATGCCCGTATATGATGCGTTATACGATGGAGGCGTCGAGCATTTACTGTGCCGCCATGAGCAGGGTGCCGCGATGGCGGCCATCGGGTATGCCCGTTCAACCGGCAAAACAGGTGTCTGCATCGCAACGTCCGGACCGGGGGCAACCAACTTAATCACCGGTCTGGCGGATGCGTTACTGGATTCCGTTCCCGTTGTCGCAATTACCGGCCAGGTGGCTTCTCCGCTGATCGGTACCGACGCGTTTCAGGAGGTGGATGTGCTGGGTCTTTCACTGGCATGCACCAAGCACAGCTTCCTTGTCGAATCCTTAGAAGAACTGCCTCATGTTATCGCCGAAGCGTTTGAGATTGCCAACTCGGGGCGTCCTGGTCCGGTTCTGGTTGATATTCCAAAAGATATCCAGATTGCCAGCGGCGAGCTGGAGCCTTGCCTCGCCGCAGTGGAAGACACGTTCGAGCTTCCTCATGCGGAGCTGGAGCAGGCGCGCATCATGTTGAGCCAGGCGAAAAAACCGATGGTTTATGTGGGTGGCGGCGTCGGTATGGCGCAAGCCGTACCCGCTTTGCGCGAGTTTTTAGCCGTCACCGCGATGCCGGCGACCGTCACGTTAAAAGGATTGGGCGCGGTGCCCGCCGATTATCCCGGCTATGTGGGGATGCTGGGCATGCACGGTACGAAAGCGGCCAATCTGGCCGTGCAAGCGTGCGACTTGCTGATTGCGATCGGCGCACGCTTCGATGACCGTGTGACCGGAAAACTCAATACCTTCGCGCCGCACGCCAAAGTCATCCATATGGATATCGACCCGGCGGAGATGAACAAACTGCGCCAGGCGCATGTCGCGTTGCAGGGTTCCCTGAATCATCTTCTGCCCGCTTTACAACAACCCCTGGCGATCGACGCCTGGCGTGAAGAAGTCAGCGCGCTGCAGGCCGATCATGCCTGGCGTTACGATCATCCCGGTGAGGCCATCTATGCGCCGCTGTTGTTAAAGCAGCTTTCCGATCGCAAACCGCACGATAGCGTGGTTACGACGGATGTCGGCCAGCACCAGATGTGGGCTGCACAGCATATGACCTTCAGCCGTCCGGAAAACTTCATTACTTCAAGCGGTCTTGGCACCATGGGTTTTGGCTTGCCGGCGGCGGTAGGCGCGCAGGTGGCTCGCCCTGACGATACGGTGATCTGCGTATCCGGCGACGGTTCATTCATGATGAATGTTCAGGAACTGGGCACGGTGAAGCGAAAGCAGCTGCCGGTGAAAATCGTCTTACTGGACAACCAGCGTTTAGGCATGGTTCGTCAGTGGCAGCAGTTGTTCTTCGCCGAACGTTACAGTGAAACCACCCTGACCGATAACCCCGATTTTTTAATGCTGGCCCGCGCTTTCGGCATTCCTGGCCAGCATATCACCCGTAAAGATCAGGTTGAGGCTGCGCTTGATGAAATGTTAACGAGCGAAGGCCCTTATCTGCTTCACGTCTCAATCAATGAACTGGAAAACGTCTGGCCGCTGGTACCGCCGGGTGCCAGTAACTCACAAATGCTGGAGAAATTATCATGATGCAACATCAACTGGCCGTACAGGCGCGTTTTCGTCCGGAGACCCTGGAGCGTGTGATCCGTGTCGTGCGACATCGCGGTTTTGAGATCTGCTCAATGAATATGGCGACGGCAGGCAATGCAGAAAATATAAATATTGAATTGACCGTTGCCAGCCTTCGCCCTGTCGAATTACTGTTTAGTCAGCTTAGTAAGCTGGTCGATGTCGCTTATGTCGAGATCCAGCAGGAAACACATCACTCATTATCACAACAAATTCGCGCATAAGCGCAAAGGAAGAAAAATGACGACGAAGAAAGCTGATTATATCTGGTTCAACGGTGAGATGGTTCCGTGGGGCGAGGCGAAGGTTCACGTGATGTCTCATGCGCTGCACTACGGTACGTCAGTCTTTGAAGGCATCCGTTGCTATGACTCCCATAAAGGCCCGGTCGTTTTCCGTCATCGTGAGCATATGCAGCGTCTGCGCGACTCGGCAAAAATCTATCGCTTTCCTGTAAGCCAGAGCGTGGAAGAACTGATGGAAGCGTGCCGCCAGGTGATCCGTAAAAACAATCTGGTCAGCGCCTACATCCGCCCGCTGGTCTTTGTGGGTGATGTCGGTATGGGCGTGAACCCGCCTGCGGGCTACACCACCGATGTGATTATCGCCGCGTTCCCGTGGGGCGCTTACTTAGGTGCCGAAGCGCTGGAGCAGGGCATTGACGCCATGGTTTCTTCCTGGAACCGCGTTGCGCCGAACACCATTCCGACTGCCGCGAAAGCGGGCGGTAACTACCTTTCTTCTTTACTGGTCGGCAGCGAAGCGCGCCGCCATGGCTATCAGGAAGGTATCGCCCTGGATGTTAACGGCTACATTTCTGAAGGTGCAGGTGAAAACCTGTTTGAAGTGAAAGACGGCATTCTGTTTACGCCGCCGTTCACCTCATCTGCGCTGCCGGGTATTACCCGTGACGCCATTATTAAGCTTGCCAAAGATTTGGGTATCGAAGTGCGCGAGCAGGTGTTGTCACGCGAATCTCTGTATCTGGCCGACGAAGTCTTTATGTCGGGCACTGCCGCAGAAATTACCCCGGTGCGCAGCGTTGACGGCATCCAGGTGGGCGAAGGCCGTTGTGGCCCGGTCACCAAACGTATTCAGCAAGCCTTCTTTGGCCTCTTCACCGGTGAAACGGAAGATAAATGGGGCTGGTTGGATCAAGTGAATTCATAAGCATAATTTTGGGACGGCACGCACCGTCCCATTTAGTAGACAGACGGGAGTAAATAAAGCATGCCTAAGTACCGTTCAGCCACCACCACCCATGGCCGTAATATGGCGGGTGCCCGCGCATTATGGCGCGCCACCGGCATGACCGACGCCGATTTCGGTAAGCCGATTATCGCGGTGGTGAACTCGTTTACCCAGTTTGTACCGGGTCACGTTCATCTGCGTGATTTGGGTAAACTGGTTGCCGAGCAAATCGAAGCCTCAGGCGGCGTGGCAAAAGAGTTCAACACCATTGCCGTGGATGATGGCATCGCCATGGGCCACGGCGGCATGCTTTATTCACTGCCGTCCCGTGAGCTGATTGCCGATTCAGTTGAGTATATGGTTAACGCCCATTGCGCTGATGCGATGGTGTGCATTTCCAACTGCGACAAAATCACCCCGGGGATGCTGATGGCCTCGCTGCGCCTGAATATCCCGGTGATTTTCGTCTCCGGCGGGCCAATGGAAGCGGGCAAGACCAAGCTCTCCGACAAAATCATCAAGCTGGATCTGGTCGATGCCATGATTCAGGGCGCGGACCCGAAAGTCAGCAACGAGCAAAGCGATCAGGTTGAGCGTTCCGCTTGCCCGACCTGCGGCTCCTGCTCCGGGATGTTTACCGCAAACTCCATGAACTGCCTGACTGAAGCGCTGGGTCTGTCCCAACCGGGCAACGGTTCGTTGCTGGCAACCCACTCCGATCGCAAAGAACTGTTCCTGAGTGCAGGTAAACGCATCGTTGAGTTAACCAAACGTTATTACGAGCAGGAAGATGAACGCGCCTTGCCGCGCAACATCGCCAGCAAAGCGGCGTTTGAAAATGCCATGACGCTGGATATCGCCATGGGCGGCTCGACCAACACCGTGCTTCACCTGCTGGCGGCGGCCCAGGAAGCCGAAATTGATTTCACCATGAGCGATATCGACAAGCTGTCGCGCAAAGTGCCGCAACTGTGCAAGGTTGCGCCGAGCACCCAGAAATACCATATGGAAGACGTTCACCGTGCGGGCGGCGTATTAGGCATCCTGGGCGAACTGGACCGTGCGGGGCTGTTAAATCGCGATGTCTACAACGTGCTGGGCCTAAGCCTGCCGGAAACGCTCGATCGCTACGACATTATGCTGACCAAAGACGACGCGGTGAAAAGCATGTTCTCCGCGGGCCCGGCGGGCATCCGCACCACGCAGGCGTTCTCACAGTCATGCCGTTGGGATTCACTGGATGATGACCGTCAGAATGGCTGCATTCGTTCGCTTGAGCATGCTTACAGCCAGGACGGCGGGTTGGCGGTGCTGTACGGCAACTTCGCGGAAAACGGCTGCATTGTAAAAACAGCGGGCGTGGACGACAGCATCCTGAAATTCACCGGTCCGGCCAAAGTGTATGAAAGCCAGGACGATGCCGTAGAAGCGATTCTTGGCGGTAAGGTAGTGGAAGGCGATGTCGTGGTCATTCGTTATGAAGGGCCGAAAGGCGGGCCGGGGATGCAGGAAATGCTGTATCCCACCACCTTCCTGAAATCGATGGGGCTCGGTAAAGCATGCGCGCTGATCACCGATGGCCGCTTCTCCGGCGGTACATCAGGTTTGTCTATCGGCCACGTCTCGCCCGAAGCGGCAAGTGGTGGTGCTATCGGCCTGATTGAAGACGGCGATTTAATTGCGATTGATATTCCGAACCGTGACATCCAGTTGCAGGTCAGCGACCGCGATCTGGCGGCCCGTCGTGAAGCGCAGGAAGCCCGCGGTGACCAGGCCTGGACGCCGCGCAATCGCGAACGTCAGGTTTCCTTCGCCCTGCGCGCCTATGCGAGCCTTGCCACCAGCGCAGATAAAGGCGCGGTGCGCGATAAATCGAAATTAGGGGGCTAATCATGGCCGACGTGGAACCCCTGTCAGCCGCCCCTTGCGGGGCGGAGTACCTTCGTGCGGTATTGCGCGCGCCCGTTTATGAAGTGGCGCAGGTTACTCCGTTGCAGAAGATGGAGAAGCTGTCCTCCCGTCTGGGCAATGTCATTCTCGTCAAGCGGGAGGACCGCCAGCCGGTACACAGCTTTAAGCTACGTGGCGCCTACGCCATGATGGCAGGCCTTAACGACGAGCAGAAATCTCGCGGCGTGGTAACAGCCTCAGCGGGCAACCATGCGCAGGGCGTCGCGCTTTCGTCATCCCGTCTGGGACTCAAAGCGTTAATCGTCATGCCGGTCAGCACGGCGGATATCAAAGTGGATGCGGTGCGCGGTTTCGGCGGTGAAGTGTTGCTGCACGGCGCGAATTTCGATGAAGCCAAAGCCAAAGCAATTGAGTTATCCACTCAACAGGGTTTCACCTATGTGCCGCCGTTTGATCATCCAGCCGTTATCGCCGGACAAGGCACCATGGCTCTGGAGCTGCTGCAACAGGATGCCCATATTGATCGGGTATTTGTACCTGTTGGCGGCGGCGGGCTGGCGGCGGGCGTTGCGGTGTTGATCAAGCAGCTGATGCCGCAGATCAAAGTGATCGCGGTGGAAGCGGAAGATTCAGCCTGCCTGAAAGCGGCGCTGGACGCGGGTAAACCGGTAGATTTGCCTCGCGTTGGGCTGTTTGCGGAAGGCGTGGCGGTGAAGCGTATCGGCGATGAGACATTCCGCCTGTGTCAGGAATATCTGGATGACATCATCACGGTAGACAGCGATGCGATTTGCGCGGCCATGAAAGACCTGTTTGAGGATGTACGCGCCGTTGCGGAACCGTCGGGCGCGCTGGCGCTGGCGGGCATGAAGAAATACATCCAGCAGCACAATATCCAGGGCGAACGTCTTGCGCATGTGTTGTCCGGGGCGAACGTCAATTTCCACGGCCTGCGTTATGTGTCCGAGCGCTGTGAACTTGGCGAACAGCGCGAAGCGCTGCTGGCGGTGACCATTCCGGAAGAGAAAGGCAGCTTTCTGAAATTCTGCCAGTTGCTGGGCGGACGCTCAGTGACGGAGTTTAACTACCGCTTCGCCGATGCCAGAGACGCCTGTATTTTTGTGGGCGTGCGTCTGAGCCGGGGGCTGGAAGAGCGCAAAGAGATCCTCAGCATGCTGACCAGCGGCGGCTATGACGTCGTGGATCTGTCCGATGATGAAATGGCGAAGCTGCATGTGCGCTATATGGTGGGCGGGCGTCCTTCGCGCCCGTTACACGAGCGGCTCTACAGCTTCGAATTTCCGGAATCGCCAGGCGCATTGTTGAAGTTTTTACACACGCTCGGCACCCACTGGAATATTTCACTGTTCCACTACCGCAGCCATGGCACCGATTATGGCCGGGTGCTGGCCGCGTTTGAACTGGGCGATCATGAGCCGGATTTCGAAACCCGACTCAATGAACTGGGTTATGACTGCCATGACGAGTCAAATAACCCGGCGTTCCGCTTCTTCCTGGCGGGTTAGGAATGATGATGACCGGAAGAGAACGCCCCTTCCGGTCATCTGTCAGAACGGCATAAGCGGCAATAGTGGTTACTTCATCACCGTCCCACGTACATACTTATCCAGCTTGTCCGATTCATAAAAGCCCATGCATTGCGCCAGCACGTTGTTAGCGGTCTGAGCATGGTCGGGGTGTAATGACATCGTTAGCCGATCAAAATCTTTCGTCTCTTTGGCAACGAATTTCTGAAATGCATTCCATACGCCGGCATTGTCCAGAGCGTATCTCTCAACCATAAATGACGCATCCTGCGAAGAGGCCGATCGCACGCCTTCTGGCGTACGGGCCTGGTAATTCGCAACCAGGCATTGCTGAAGCGCCAGATGTTTGACATCAAGCACGGTAACGCCCTTCGGTTTAGCCTGGACAGGCAAACATAAAGCCATGGCTATGATTACTGGCAACGCCCCTGTACGCATGTTTTATCCTTATTTTGTTTGAACAATTTCCCAGAACGCATCGATCAACGGCTCATGCAACCGCTTTTTTTGCGCGCAAACGCCCAGTTCAAACGGCGTTTTCTCGTCGCTACGCTCCAGAATCATCACGCGATTACGCACTGGTTCCGGGCTGTTTTCCAGCACCACTTCCGGCAGTAACGCGACGCCACAGCCGAGCGCCACCATCGACACCATCGCCTCGTGACCGCCTACCGTTGCGTAAATCAAAGGATTGCTGATTTTCTGGCGACGAAACCACAACTCGATACGGCGGCGTACCGGCCCCTGATCGGCCATGATAAACGGCACCGCCTGCCAGTCCGGATTGTCTACTGAGACCTGGTTGCGCACCGGGCAGGGCAATGCCGGGGCAATCAACACCACAGCCAGATTTTCCAGCATTGAAAAGGCGACTGCGCCGGGCAGCGTTTCGGGTTTACCGGCAATCGCCAGGTCCGCTTCTCCTGTTACGACTTTTTCCATCGCGTCTGCGGCATCGCCGGTGGTGAGCTTAATTTCCACAGAAGGATGCTCGGCGCGAAAGCGGTCAAGGATCGGCGGCAGATGGCTATAAGCGGCGGTAACGGAGCAGAAAATATGTAATTCGCCGGACAGCGACGGTCCCTGCTGATCGATCGTGTGGCGCAATTGCTGATACTGCAACAGCGTCTGCTGGGCAAATACGCGCAGCGACTCACCCGCTTCCGTCAATGTCACCGTCCGGTTATCGCGCACAAACAGCGCCTGGCCGAGATCTTCCTCGAGTCGCTGTATCTGACGCGAGAGCGTAGACGGGCTGACGTGCATCGCCCGCGCACTGCGGCCAAAATGGCGACTTTCTGCCAAATGCAGGAACGTTTTGAGATCGCGTAAATCCACAGCGGGCACTCCCGGTTTGACGTTGCAGAAATTGCAACGTGACGTTGTGAATATATCAATTTCCGCAATAAATTTCCTGTTGTAATGTGGTTACATTCTCGCTCTTAAGCGAACCGAACAATAAGCACCACGACACAACATCACGAGGTATCACCATGGCTAATTACTTTAATACACTGAACCTGCGCCAGCAGCTGGCGCAACTGGGTAAATGTCGCTTTATGGGCCGCGACGAATTTGCCGATGGCGCGAGCTATCTTCAGGGTAAAAAAGTGGTCATCGTCGGTTGCGGCGCGCAGGGCCTGAACCAGGGCCTCAACATGCGCGACTCCGGTCTGGATATCTCCTACGCACTGCGTAAAGAAGCGATTGCCGAGAAGCGCGCTTCATGGCGTAAAGCCACTGAAAACGGCTTCAAAGTAGGTACCTACGAAGAGCTGATCCCGCAGGCTGATCTGGTGGTGAACCTGACGCCGGACAAACAGCACTCCGACGTGGTGCGTTCCGTTCAACCGCTGATGAAAGATGGCGCGGCGCTGGGCTATTCGCATGGTTTCAACATCGTTGAAGTGGGCGAGCAGATCCGTAAAGACATCACTGTTGTGATGGTGGCACCGAAGTGCCCGGGTACGGAAGTGCGCGAAGAGTATAAACGCGGCTTTGGCGTACCGACCCTGATCGCCGTTCACCCGGAAAACGATCCGAAAGGCGAAGGCATGGCGATTGCCAAGGCCTGGGCTGCGGCGACAGGCGGTCATCGTGCCGGCGTACTGGAGTCTTCTTTCGTTGCGGAAGTGAAATCTGACCTGATGGGTGAGCAGACCATCCTGTGCGGTATGTTACAGGCGGGTTCTCTGCTCTGCTTCGACAAGCTGGTGGAAGAAGGCACCGATCCGGCGTATGCGGAAAAACTGATTCAGTTCGGCTGGGAAACCATTACCGAAGCGCTGAAGCAGGGCGGCATTACGCTGATGATGGATCGCCTCTCCAACCCGGCGAAACTGCGTGCATATGCGCTCTCAGAACAGTTGAAAGAAATCATGGCACCGTTGTTCCAGAAACACATGGACGACATCATCTCCGGCGAGTTCTCTTCCGGCATGATGGCGGACTGGGCCAATGATGATAAGAAACTGCTGACCTGGCGTGAAGAGACCGGTAAAACCGCGTTCGAAACTGCGCCGCAGTATGAAGGTAAAATCAGCGAGCAGGAGTACTTCGATAAAGGCGTACTGATGATCGCGATGGTGAAAGCAGGCGTTGAGCTGGCGTTCGAAACGATGGTCGATTCCGGCATTATCGAAGAATCGGCTTACTATGAATCACTGCATGAACTGCCGCTGATTGCCAATACTATCGCGCGTAAGCGTCTGTACGAAATGAACGTGGTTATTTCCGATACCGCTGAATACGGCAACTACCTGTTCTCCTACGCCTGCGTACCGTTGCTGAAAGAATTTATGACCACGCTGCAACCGGGCGACCTGGGTAAAGCAGTGGAAGGCAGCGCGGTGGATAATGCGCAACTGCGTGATGTGAATGACGCGATCCGCAGCCATGCAATTGAAACGGTAGGCCAGAAGCTGCGCGGTTATATGACCGATATGAAACGCATCGCAGTGGCAGGCTAATCCTCCTTGTCTTATGACTTGCCGATGCGGGACGCCTTTCGGCAAGTCGACATCCCTGGAGGAATCTCTCCATAAAAAAAAGCCCGGTGAATATCACCGGGCTTTTTTATTAGTTGCGGTACAGCACTTTAATGATGTGGTAACCGAACTGGGTATGCAGCGGGCCGGTAGGTTCCAGTACCGGGCAGGAGAACACCACTTTATCAAACGCTGGCACCATCTGGCCCTGACGGAATTCGCCCAGGTGACCGCCTTTTTTACCTGACGGGCAAATGGAGTGCTTCTTCGCCAGTTTCTCGAAATCGCCGCCGTTTTTAATCTGCTCCAGAAGATCCAGAGCCAGTTTTTCTTCTTTAACCAGAATGTGCAGTGCTGCCGCTGTTTTAGCCATGTGAATACCTTGGGGTAATAGAGATAACGGCGGCTATAGTAGCGATCCTTAGTGGCGATACAACACCTTAATGATGTGATAGCCGAATTTTGTTTTTACCGGTCCGAACGGCTTTAACAGGGGGCAACTGAATACCGCCTTGTCGAAAGGGGCCACCATCGCGCCTTTATTGAATTCGCCGAGATTGCCGCCGTTGCGCCCTGATGGGCAGCTCGAATAACGTTTAGCCAGGGTATCGAAACTGACGCCGCGCTCAAGTTTTTGCATAATCTCCTGCGCCAGTTTTTCGGTTTTGACCAGAATATGCAAAGCCGCTGCGGTTCTTGCCATTATTAATCTCCGGGAAGTCATTCGCTTGCCTTCACTTTACCATTCCCTGACGGGATTGCCGTTAATTCCTCGTTCCGCTTTTGCTACAATCTTCCCCCGTTCGAAGATTGAGCAAGCATCATGCGTTTAAATCCCGGTCAACAACACGCTGTCGAATTCGTCACCGGCCCCTGTCTGGTGCTGGCGGGCGCGGGTTCCGGTAAGACACGTGTGATTACCAATAAAATCGCCCATCTTATTCGCGGCTGCGGCTATCAGGCGAAGCACATCGCGGCGGTGACCTTCACTAATAAAGCGGCTCGCGAGATGAAAGAGCGCGTGGCGCAAACGCTTGGGCGCAAAGAGGCGCGCGGCCTGATGATCTCCACCTTCCATACACTGGGGCTTGAGATCATTAAACGTGAATACAAAGCGCTGGGCATGAAAGCGAACTTCTCGCTGTTTGATGACACCGATCAGTTAGCGTTAATCAAGGAGCTGACCGACGGGCTGGTGGAAAACGATAAGTCGCTCTATCAACAGCTGCTTTCCACGATTTCGAACTGGAAGAATGATTTGCTGAACCCGGCTCAGGCAGCGGCACAGGCAAAAGGCGAACGCGATCGTATTTTCGCCCATTGCTATAGCCTGTATGACGCCCATCTTAAAGCCTGTAACGTTCTTGATTTCGACGATCTTATTCTGCTGCCGACGCTGTTATTACAGCGCGATGCAGACGTGCGCGAGCGCTGGCAGAACCGCATCCGCTATTTGCTGGTGGATGAATATCAGGATACCAACACCAGCCAGTATGAAATGGTCAAACTGCTGGTGGGGGCGCGGGCACGGTTTACCGTGGTGGGCGATGACGACCAGTCCATCTACTCCTGGCGCGGCGCACGTCCGCAAAACCTGGTGCTGTTAAGCCAGGATTTCCCGACGTTGCAGGTTATCAAGCTGGAGCAAAACTACCGTTCATCCGGCCGTATTCTGAAAGCGGCGAATATTCTTATCGCCAATAACCCGCACGTTTTTGAAAAGAAACTGTTTTCTGAGCTGGGCTATGGGCCGGAATTAAAAGTGCTCTCCGCGAATCATGAAGAACATGAAGCGGAGCGGGTGGCAGGTGAACTTATTGCCCATCACTTCATTAATAAAACCCAGTATAAAGATTATGCAATCCTGTATCGCGGTAATCACCAGTCGCGGGTCTTTGAAAAATTGCTGATGCAGAACCGCATTCCTTACCGGATTTCCGGTGGGACCTCCTTTTTCTCTCGTCCCGAAATCAAGGACTTACTGGCTTATCTGCGCATACTGACCAACCCGGATGATGACAGCGCGTTTATGCGTATCGTCAACACGCCGCGCCGGGAAATTGGTCCGGCCACGCTGCAAAAGCTGGGCGAGTGGGCCAACCAGCGCAACAAAAGCCTGTTCACCGCCAGTTTTGATATGGGATTGAGCCAGACGCTTACTGGCCGCGGTTATGAATCATTAACCCGCTTCACTCACTGGCTTGGGGACGTTGCTCGCCTGGCGGAACGTGAACCGGTGGCGGCAGTGCGCGATCTTATCCACGGCATCGATTACGAATCCTGGCTTTATGAAACCTCACCCAGCCAGAAAGCTGCCGAAATGCGTATGAAGAACGTCAACCAACTGTTCAGCTGGATGACGGAAATGCTCGAAGGTTCTGAGCTTGAGGAGCCGATGACACTCATCCAGGTGGTCACGCGTTTCACGCTGCGCGATATGATGGAGCGCGGCGAAAGCGAAGACGATGCCGATCAGGTTCAGCTCATGACGCTTCACGCCTCTAAAGGCCTCGAATTCCCGTACGTTTTTTTGGTGGGAATGGAAGAGGGGTTGTTGCCCCATCAAAGCAGTATTGATGAAGACAATGTCGATGAAGAGCGTCGGCTTGCCTATGTAGGCATCACCCGTGCCCAGAAAGAACTGACCTTTACCCTGTGCAAAGAGCGTCGCCAGTATGGAGAGTTAGTGCGTCCGGAGCCGAGCCGATTCCTGCTGGAGCTGCCCCAGGACGATGTGCAATGGGAGCAGGAGCGCAAAGTGGTGTCGGCGCAAGAGCGGATGCAAAAAGGGCAGGGCCATCTGGCTAATCTGAAGGCGATGATGGCTGCCGCCAAAAAATAATGGCTACTACAAGGACGTAGGGTTATGACTAAAGCCATTGTTGATAAGGATGAAGTCAAGGCGCTGGATAAGCCTGCAGTCGACGGTTACGTTTTTATTCGTTATACGCACCCGGTAACGCATCAGGTCACTGACGGATGGGTGATTGCGAGTGGGCTGAAATAATGGCGGCGTCAGCTAAATGGCTTCACCGCACGTCTAGCGGCCAGTGTACGTAGCTTTGCCAGAGCGTTTCCTGCGCCAGTGATTCGGCGGCGAGCGGATGGGTGGGTAACCAGTTTTCCGGCAACGTCAGCGTCAGCCTGTCGCCATGAGCGGCCAGGTCCACCGTCGGCAAGGTATCGTCGCGACGGCGGCTGGCGAACATAATCGACAGCCGTAGCAAACGGCACAACTGTTCGGCGACGCGCGGTGGCACCGCGTTTTGCTGATGCAAAGAAGAGAGATCTACCGGGCTGGTTTGATTCAACAAGAGCGTGGATAGCAGCTTTTTTTGCGCTGGCGTAAAGCCCGGCAAATCCAGGTTACTCACCAGCCATGCGGCATGCAGTGGCGCCTGTTTAAAATCGACGCTCAACCCAATCTCATGCAGTTGTGCAGCGGCATGCAGCATCGCCTTGCTCAAATCGTCAAGCTGCCAGTCGTTCGCCGTTTGGGCGATAAACTTTTCAGCAAGATGGGAGACGCGCTGCGCCTGCTCTGTATCAACCAGAAAGCGGCGCTGAATATTACGCAACGTGCGGCTACGAATATCCTGATCGACAGAAAGATGTAGCATGCCGTAGACCAGGCCTTCACGCAGCGCGCCCCCGGCCAGGGTCATGCAGTCAATCTGCAGTTCGGTAAATATAGCGATCAGAATGGCCAGGCCGCTGGGGAACACCAGCGCACGCTCCAGCGTCAGGCCTTCGATTTCCAGCTCTTCAAGACGACCGCAATGAATAGCGCGCTGTTTGAGCTGCTCCAGCTTGGCAAGGGTGATCCGCTCGTCCATGCCCTGCGCCATCATGATTTCCTGCAAGGCCTGAACAGTGCCGGATGCGCCGACGCAAATTTGCCAGCCGTATTTTCGCAACTCGCCGATGACCGGACGCAGCACTTCGCTGGCAGCATGCTCGGCCGCATCGAAATTATCCTGGGTCAGGCTACGATCGCTAAAAAAGCGCTCCAGCCAGGTGACGCAACCCATCGAAAGACTAAATAACGATGTGGCCTGCGCGCCATTACCGGTGACCAGCTCCGTGCTGGCGCCGCCGATATCCACGACCAGACGGCGATCCGCGCCGCCAGTGGTATGGGCAACGCCCTGATAAATCAAACGCGCTTCTTCTTCGCCGCTGATGACCTGAACCGGGCAACCCAATATTTGCTGGGCTTTTTCAATAAATTCAGCGGAGTTGACGGCCAGTCGTAGGGTAGCGGTTGCAACAGCGCGAACCTGAAGAGAAGGAATATCCTGCAGGCGCTCGGCAAAAAGCCGCAGGCACTGCCAGCCACGTTCCATGGCTTCTCGGGAGAGGGTGTTATCACTGTTTAAGCCCGCCGCGAGACGGACTTTACGCTTAATGCGCGAGAGGGTCTGAATACTGCCCGCCACCTCACGCACTATCAGCATATGAAAACTATTCGAACCTAAATCAATCGCCGCATATAGCGAGGTGGAATTCATACACGTCGTCCTTCAGGCTGCCTCGTCGTTGGCTTCGTCTGCTTTCTCCAGGCGCTTATCGCCGTAAATGCCTGGAGATGTTCAGTCTTGCCGCCTCGACGCATCATAAATGACTGGGTGTATGGCATCTGATTTAACCTGTGCGGCGACGGTTTCTGGGAGCGCCAGTGCGACGCGGGCCGTTGCCGGTACGAACGCGGGTGAGGCGTTTCGGCGGTGGCAACTGGTTCAGCAGCGCATCAGGATTATATTTGCTCACCGGAATCGAATGGCCGATATAGGTTTCGATGGCCGGAAGGTTCAATGCGTACTCTTCACACGCCAGGCTGATAGAGTGCCCGCTTGCGCCAGCGCGCCCGGTACGGCCAATGCGGTGAACGTAATCTTCGCAGTCGTCCGGCAGGTCGTAGTTAAAGACGTGCGTGACGGCAGGAATGTGTAAACCACGCGCGGCGACGTCGGTCGCAACCAGAATATCCAGATCGCCACGGGTAAATTCATCCAGAATACGCAGGCGTTTTTTCTGGGCGACATCACCGGTTAACAACCCTACGCGATGACCGTCGGCAGCAAGATGCCCCCAAATATCTTCACAACGATGTTTGGTATTGGCGAAGATAATGGCGCGATCCGGCCACTCTTCTTCAATAAGGGTTTGCAGCAAACGCATCTTTTCTTCGTTTGACGGATAGAAAAGTTCTTCTTTAATGCGGTGGCCGGTTTTCTGTTCCGGTTCGACTTCCACATATTCCGCGTTATTCATCTGCTCAAAGGCCAGTTCACGGACGCGGTAAGAGAGGGTGGCGGAAAACAGCATATTGAGACGCTGGGTAACCGGCGGCATGCGGCGGAACAACCAGCGAATGTCTTTAATAAAGCCGAGATCGTACATGCGATCCGCTTCATCAAGCACCACGACCTGGATTGCGCCCAGATTAATGTGGTTCTGTTTGGCGTAGTCAATTAAACGACCGGTCGTACCGATCAGGATATCAACGCCGCTTTCCAGCACTTTAAGCTGTTTATCGTAACCGTCGCCGCCGTATGCCAGGCCGATTTTCAGGCCGGTAGACTGCGCAAGCGGTTCTGCATCAGAGTGAATCTGGACGGCGAGTTCGCGCGTCGGCGCCATAATAATGGCGCGTGGCTGATTCACCTGGCGATTTTCATTCGCCGGGTTAGAAAGGAGATAATGAAACGTTGACGTTAAAAACGCCATCGTTTTACCGGTACCGGTTTGCGCCTGTCCTGCAACATCACGTCCCGCTAACGTCAGGGGAAGAGCGAGTGCCTGAATCGGAGTGCAATAATGAAACCCTTTCTTTTCAAGGGCTTCAATCACCGCAGGGTGCAGGGCGAAGTCGGCAAACTTCTGTTCTGTTAAATGTGTTTTGCTCATAGTGTGGTAGAATATCAGTTTACTATTGCTTTACGAAAGCACATCCGTTCAAATAAACCGGGTGAAATAAAGTCAACCTAAGTTGGTTAATGCTACACCAACACGCCAGACTTAATCTTGTGGAGTAAAACATGAGCGATAAAATTATTCACCTGACCGATGACAGTTTTGACACGGATGTGCTTAAAGCGGACGGGTTGATTCTTGTTGATTTCTGGGCAGAGTGGTGCGGCCCTTGTAAAATGATTGCGCCGATTCTGGATGAAATCGCTGATGAATATCAGGGCAAATTGACAATTGCCAAGCTGAACATTGACCAGAACCCAGGCACCGCGCCGAAGTATGGTATCCGTGGTATCCCTACTCTGCTGCTGTTTAAAAACGGTGAAGTTGCGGCAACCAAAGTGGGTGCGTTGTCTAAAGGTCAGCTGAAAGAGTTCCTGGACGCTAACCTGGCGTAATTGCCTCTTAGCCGGCGCGTGCAGGGTCTGAAAATATTCGGACCGCTGGACGCCCGGCGATAGTCGTGCTAAGTTGTTTATCAACTGCTGTTTGAACTTGCCATATAGTTTAAATCTTGTAATACCCAACACTTCCCGACGCTGAAAGCATGACTACCTCAGGTATGTGTGAAGTGATTTTTATCCGGGCTCATCATTCATTCCGTCTTGTCGTTTCAGTTCTGCGTTCTTTCCTGCAACCAGGCCACGAACAGACATGAGATGAAGGCCGTTAACAGGCATGGATGTTCCTGCCATACCATTCACAACATTAAGTTCGAGATTTACCCCGAGTTTAAGAACCCACCATTATGAATCTTACCGAATTAAAGAATACGCCGGTTTCTGAGCTGATCACTCTCGGCGAAAATATGGGGCTGGAAAACCTGGCCCGTATGCGTAAACAGGACATTATTTTCGCCATCCTGAAGCAACACGCGAAGAGTGGCGAAGATATCTTTGGCGATGGTGTGCTGGAGATATTGCAGGACGGATTTGGTTTCCTCCGTTCCGCAGACAGTTCCTACCTCGCCGGTCCCGATGACATCTACGTTTCTCCCAGCCAAATCCGCCGTTTCAACCTTCGTACAGGGGATACTATCTCCGGTAAGATTCGTCCGCCGAAAGAAGGCGAGCGTTATTTTGCGCTGCTGAAAGTTAACGAAGTCAACTACGACAAACCCGAGAACGCCCGTAACAAAATTCTGTTCGAAAACCTTACCCCGCTGCATGCAAACTCCCGTTTGCGTATGGAACGTGGCAACGGTTCGACCGAAGACTTAACCGCGCGTGTACTGGATTTGGCTTCGCCGATTGGCCGTGGCCAGCGTGGTCTGATTGTTGCACCGCCGAAAGCGGGTAAAACCATGCTGCTGCAGAACATCGCGCAAAGTATCGCGTACAACCATCCTGACTGCGTACTGATGGTTCTGCTTATCGACGAACGTCCGGAAGAAGTGACCGAGATGCAGCGTCTGGTGAAAGGCGAAGTGGTTGCGTCAACGTTTGACGAACCTGCCTCCCGCCACGTTCAGGTTGCTGAAATGGTTATCGAGAAAGCGAAGCGTCTGGTTGAGCATAAAAAAGACGTTATTATCCTGCTCGACTCCATTACCCGTCTGGCGCGCGCATACAACACCGTGGTGCCGGCTTCAGGTAAAGTCCTGACCGGTGGTGTGGACGCTAACGCCCTGCACCGTCCGAAGCGTTTCTTCGGTGCTGCGCGTAACGTGGAAGAGGGCGGCAGCCTGACCATTATCGCCACCGCGCTGATTGATACCGGCTCCAAAATGGACGAAGTTATCTACGAAGAATTTAAAGGTACAGGCAACATGGAACTGCACCTGTCTCGTAAGATTGCAGAAAAACGCGTCTTCCCGGCTATCGACTACAACCGTTCCGGTACCCGTAAAGAAGAGCTGTTAACGACTCAGGAAGAGCTGCAAAAAATGTGGATCCTGCGCAAGATTATTCACCCAATGGGCGAAATCGACGCGATGGAATTTCTCATTAATAAGCTTGCCATGACGAAGACGAATGATGATTTCTTCGACATGATGAAACGCTCTTAAGCTTTAAAAACTCGGGGAACGCCACGCTTTGTCGTGGCGTTTTTCTTTATAGTTTATGGGATACGGAATTTTCCCCTTGTTGCAGGGTTTTTTACCTGCCAAGGTCGCGTGACTTCTGTGAGTTGGCTATCTTTATCTTGCTGAATAATAAAATAGTCCCTTTCAAGGATGACGCATAACCGCTCTTCTGAAGCAATGGCTTCGCGGTTATACTTCCAACGGACTTATCTTTTGCAGAGAGCGCACACTGTGAATTTAATCACCTCGGGTGCCGAGCTTATCGGTATCTTTTTATTCACAACCATTTTTCTTTTTTTCGCCCGTAAAGTGGCAAAAAAAATTGGATTAGTGGATAAGCCCAATTTCCGCAAACGTCACCAGGGACTTATTCCTTTGGTGGGCGGTATTTCCGTTTTTGCGGGCATTTGCTTTACCTTCGCGATTGCAGACTACTATATCCCCCACGCCATGCTTTATCTTTCGTGCGCTGGCGTCCTGGTTTTAGTCGGCGCGCTGGACGATCGTTACGATATCAGTGTCAAAATTCGTGCCTTGATTCAGGCGGTTATCGCCATCGTGATGATGTGGTTCGGCGGGCTGTATATGAGCAGCCTGGGTTACATTTTCGGTTCCTGGGAAATGGTACTCGGTCCGTTCGGCTATTTCCTGACGCTATTTGCCGTCTGGGCTGCGATTAACGCTTTCAACATGGTGGACGGTATTGATGGGTTGCTGGGCGGGCTGTCCTGCGTCTCATTTGCCGCCATGGGTTTGATTTTATGGTTTGATGGCCAGTTAAGTCTTGCGATGTGGTGTTTTGCGATGATAGCCGCCATTCTGCCATACATTCTGTTGAATCTGGGCGTGCTGGGACGGCGTTATAAAGTCTTTATGGGCGATGCCGGCAGTACGCTAATTGGCTTCACCGTCATCTGGATCCTGCTGGAAACCACTCAGGGCGTGACGCATCCTATCAGCCCGGTTACCGCATTGTGGATTATTGCCATCCCGCTCATGGACATGGTGGCCATTATGTACCGTCGGCTTCGTCGCGGTATGAGCCCTTTCTCGCCCGACCGCCAACACATTCATCATCTCATCATGCGGGCGGGTTTTACTTCCCGACAGGCTTTCGTCCTGATTACGCTCGCGGCCGCATTGCTGGCGGCGATTGGCGTTGCTTCGGAATATGCACATTTCATTCCTGAATGGGTAATGTTGGCATTGTTTTTGCTAGCATTTTTCCTGTACGGGTACTGCATTAAGCGCGCATGGAAAGTGGCGCGCCTAATCAAGCGCATCAAGCGCCGCATGCGTAGACATAACGATAACAACCCGACATTAACCAAATGAAGCTGGGGAAGTGATGAAAGAGCAATTGCCAGGCACGCAACACGGGATGGTTGAAAATGAACTGGACGTACGGGGCCTGTTCCGTACGTTCTGGGCAGGTAAAATCTGGATCGCAGGTTTTGCCGCACTGTTTATTATCGGCGCGCTGGTTTATACCATCTTCGCACGCCAGGAATGGAGCGCCACGGCGATCACCGATCGTCCTACCGTCAACATGCTGGGCAGTTTCTACTCTCAGCAGCAGTTCCTGCGTAATCTGGATGTGAAAGCCAATCCCAATGGCGTAGAGCAGCCCTCGGTGATGGATGAAGCCTATAAAGAATTCATCATGCAGCTTTCGGCATGGGATACCCGGCGTGATTTCTGGTTGCAGACGGATTACTACCAACAGCGTAAGGCCGGTAACAGCAAAGTTGATGCGGCATTGCTTGATGAACTGATCGGCAATATCCAGTTCACGGCGGGAGACTTTGCCCGCAATCTTAACGACAGCGTGAAGCTGATTGCTGAAACCGCGCCGGATGCCAATAACCTGCTTCGTCAATATGTCGCTTTTGCCAGCGAGCGTGCCGCCAGCCACCTTAACGACGAGTTAAAAGGCGCATGGGCCGCGCGGACTATCCAGATGAAAGCGCAGGTAAAACGCCAGGAAGCTGTCGCAAAATCCATTTATAACCGCCGCCTGCAGAGCGTTCAGGAAGCATTAAAGATCGCCCAGCAGCACAATATTTCCACCAGCGAAACCCAGGTTCCGGCGGAAGAACTGCCGGACTCTGAACTGTTTATGCTGGGGCGCCCGATGCTGCAGGCCCGTCTGGAAAACCTTCAGGCCGTCGGTCCCTCTTTTGATATCAGCTACGATCAAAATCGGGCGATGCTCACGACGCTGAATGTCGGACCGTCGCTCGATCCGCGCTTTCAAACCTATCGTTATCTGAGAACGCCTGAAGAACCTGTGAAGCGCGACAGCCCGCGTCGAGCATTTCTGATGATCATGTGGGGAGCTGTCGGCGCGCTGATCGGCGCAGGTGTTGCGCTGGCTCGTCGCCGCCCGGCCTAAGCATTATTCAATGCACGCAGACGCCTGCGTGCAGGATTTAACGGAAGAGAAGCGTTGTGAAAGTATTAACCGTTTTTGGCACGCGTCCGGAGGCCATCAAAATGGCGCCTCTGGTACATGCGCTGGCAAAAGACCCGTATTTCGATGCCAGGGTTTGTGTGACAGCACAGCACCGGGAGATGCTCGATCAGGTATTGCATCTGTTTTCTATCGTACCTGATTACGATCTCAACATTATGAAACCGGGGCAGGGGTTAACGGAAATAACCTGCCGGATACTGGAGGGGTTAAAACCGGTTCTCGAAGAGTTTCAGCCGGACGTCGTGTTAGTCCACGGCGATACCACCACTACCGTGGCGACAAGTCTGGCTGCGTTTTACCAACATATTCCTGTCGGGCATGTGGAAGCTGGACTGCGTACCGGTGATTTATCTTCGCCGTGGCCGGAAGAGGCCAACCGTACGTTAACCGGCCACCTCGCGCTCTACCACTTTGCGCCGACCGAAAATTCGCGCGCGAATCTGCTGCGCGAAAACGTGGCGGATAAACGTATTTTCGTGACCGGCAACACGGTGATCGACGCGCTGATTTCAGTACGTGACGACATCCTTGCCAACGAATCCCTGCAACGAGATTTGGCGGCGCGTTACCCCTTTTTGCGCGAGGATAAAAAACTCATCCTGGTCACGGGGCATCGTCGCGAAAGCTTTGGTCAGGGTTTTGAACATATCTGCGAGGCGCTGGCAGAGATCGCTCGTCAGAATCAGAACGTGCAAATTGTTTATCCGGTGCATCTGAACCCTAACGTCAGCGAGCCGGTCAACCGCATTCTGGGCCAGGTCGATAATGTGATCCTCATTGAGCCACAGGATTATTTGCCGTTCGTCTGGTTGATGAACCGCGCCTGGCTGATCCTCACCGATTCGGGCGGTATCCAGGAAGAAGCGCCATCGCTGGGGAAACCGGTGCTGGTGATGCGTGAGACCACCGAGCGGCCGGAAGCAATCACAGCCGGAACGGTACGTCTGGTCGGGACCGACAGCGAACGCATTGTCGCCGAAGTGTCGCATTTGCTTAATGACGATACGGAATATCAAACCATGAGCCGGGCCCATAATCCTTATGGCGACGGAAAAGCCTGCGCTCGCATTTTGCATGCACTTAAAAACAATCGGGTAACGCTATGAGTTTTTCTACTATTTCAGTAATCGGACTGGGATATATCGGTTTGCCGACGGCCGCGGCTTTTGCGTCTCGCCAAAAACACGTGGTGGGCGTCGACATTAACTCCCGTGCGGTCGAGACCATCAACCGGGGAGAAATTCATATTGTCGAGCCAGAACTGGGTGAGGTGGTCAAGGCCGCGGTGGAAAACGGCTTTTTGCGCGCCACCACGCAGCCGGTAGAGGCCGATGCGTTTCTGATTGCCGTCCCGACGCCGTTTAAAGGCGAGCATGAACCCGATATGAAATTTGTCCAGGCCGCTGCTGAATCCATCGCGCCGGTATTGCACAAAGGCAACCTGGTGATACTGGAATCCACGTCACCCGTGGGCGCTACAGAGCAGATGGCGGAATGGCTGGCGGCGTTACGCCCGGATCTCAGCTTTCCGCAGCAGGCAGGTGATAATGCGGATATCAACATCGCTTATTGCCCGGAGCGGGTATTGCCTGGTCAGGTCATGGTTGAACTGATTAAGAATGACCGCGTCGTTGGCGGGATGACGGAGGTGTGCTCTGCCCGCGCCAGCGAACTGTATTACATCTTCCTGGAAGGTGAGTGTGTGGTCACTAATGCCCGCACCGCCGAGATGTGCAAACTCACTGAGAACAGCTTCCGCGACGTCAATATCGCTTTCGCAAATGAGCTGTCGCTGATTTGTGCCGATCAGAATATCAATGTCTGGGAACTGATTCGCCTGGCGAATCGCCATCCGCGAGTCAATATTTTGCAGCCGGGCCCCGGCGTTGGCGGACACTGTATTGCGGTAGATCCGTGGTTCATCGTGGCTCAGAATCCGGAGCAGGCGCGCCTTATCCGTACTGCCCGCGAAGTTAACGATCACAAACCCCACTGGGTACTGGAGCGGGTTAAAGCCACGGTCGCGGACTGCCTTAACGCCAGCGGCAAGCGCGCCAGCGAACTGAAAATTGCCTGTTTTGGTCTCGCCTTTAAACCCAACATTGATGATTTGCGCGAAAGCCCGGCAATGGAAATCGCGCATCAAATCGCACAATGGAACAGTGGTGAGACGCTGGTGGTGGAACCGAATATCCATCAGTTGCCCGACAGCCTGGCGACGGATTGTACATTGGTTTCGCTCGATGACGCGCTGGCGCAGGCTGACGTGCTGGTGATGCTGGTGGATCACGCGCCCTTTAAGGCTGTCGAGGCCAGCGCGGTCCAGCAGGCATGGATTGTCGATACCAAAGGGGTATGGCGATGAAACGTATTCTGGTTACCGGCGGCGCCGGCTTTATTGGCTCCGCAGTCGTCAGGCATATTATTAATGAAACCGCTGACAGTGTGGTGGTGGTGGATAAGCTGACCTATGCCGGTAACCTTGCCTCGCTTGAGCCAGTCGCCAGCAGCCCGCGTTTTGCATTTGAACAGGTCGATATCGTCGACCGCGCTGAACTGGATCGAGTGTTTACGCACTTTCAGCCTGACGTGGTGATGCATCTGGCGGCTGAAAGCCATGTTGACCGTTCCATTGATGGCCCTGCCGCTTTTATCGAAACCAATATCGTGGGCACATATACCCTGCTGGAAGCGGCGCGCGCATGGTGGAACACCCTGGATCCGGCCAGACGCGCGGATTTCCGTTTCCATCATATTTCGACGGATGAGGTGTATGGCGACCTGCACGGTAACGATGATTTCTTTACCGAAGAGACCCCTTACGCGCCCAGCAGCCCTTATTCAGCATCAAAAGCAAGCAGCGACCATCTGGTGCGGGCCTGGCAGCGCACTTACGGATTACCCGCGTTAGTGACGAATTGCTCTAACAATTATGGCCCCTACCATTTCCCTGAAAAGCTTATCCCGCTGATGATCCTTAATGGTCTGGCAGGCAAGCCGTTGCCGGTCTATGGCAACGGGCAGCAAATTCGGGACTGGCTATACGTGGAAGACCATGCGCGAGCGCTTTACCTGGTCGCGACCGAAGGGAGGCCAGGTGAGACATGGAATATTGGCGGCCATAACGAGCGCAGAAACATCGACGTTGTGACAACCATATGCGACTTGCTCGAAGAGATGGTGCCGGAGAAGCCTGCCGGTGTTGCGAATTACCGCGATCTCATTACATGGGTCGCCGATCGGCCTGGACACGATCTCCGCTATGCCATTGACGCGTCCAAAATTGAACGTGAACTGGGCTGGCGACCGCAGGAAACCTTCGAGAGCGGTATTCGTAAAACGGTTCGTTGGTATTTAGATAATCCCGCGTGGTGGCAAAAAGTACTGGATGGTAGCTATAAAGGCGAACGTCTGGGTCTGAACAGCAAATCGACAGGAGAGGCGAAATGAAAGGCATCATCCTGGCAGGCGGCTCCGGCACGCGGCTGCATCCCATTACGCGTGGCGTATCCAAGCAGCTGTTGCCCATTTACGATAAACCTATGATTTATTACCCGCTATCGGTGTTGATGCTGGCGGGGATACGTGAAATTTTATTGATCACCACTCCTGAAGATTTAAGCAGCTATCAGCGTCTGCTCGGCGATGGTTCTGATTTTGGCATCGATCTCCAGTACGCTGAGCAGCCAAGCCCTGACGGGCTTGCGCAAGCGTTCATCATCGGTGAAACCTTTCTGGAAGGGCAGCCGTCCTGTCTTGTCCTGGGCGATAATATCTTTTTCGGGCAGGGATTTAGCCCAAAACTGCGCCAGGTGGCAGCCCGTTCGTCAGGGGCGACAGTTTTTGGGTATCAGGTAATGGATCCTGAGCGCTTTGGCGTCGTGGAGTTTGACGATAATTTCCGCGCTTTGTCGATTGAAGAAAAGCCAGAACAGCCAAAATCCAACTGGGCGGTGACCGGCCTGTATTTTTATGATGAGAAAGTCGTTGAATACGCCAAAAAGGTCCGGCCCTCCGACCGTGGTGAGTTAGAAATTACCTCGATTAATCAAATGTATCTTGAAGACGGCTCGCTGTCGGTTGAGCTTTTAGGCCGGGGCTTTGCGTGGCTGGATACAGGGACGCATGACAGCCTCATCGAGGCGAGCACCTTCGTGCAAACCGTTGAGAAGCGGCAGGGATTCAAAATCGCCTGCCTGGAAGAAATCGCCTGGCGTAACGGTTGGCTGGATGACGAGAGCGTAAAACGCGCGGCTGAACGCCTTTCCAAAACGGGCTATGGTCGATATTTGCTGGAATTACTCCGTGCCCGTCCGCGCCAGTATTGAGCCCCTTGAGTGGGAAAGCCGGTTTTTCGGCCTGGATACCGCCATACTCCGCCTGGACGATAACGCGCCGCCACTGGATGCGGGGCAGTTAGCCGCCTGGCCTCGTCTGCAGGCAAAAGTCCCGGCCCAGCGCACCGACTGGCTGGACGGTTTGCAGCATCTGCAATTCCAGGTCGTCGAAGGCGAAATAGATTTTGTGCTGGAGGTCGGTGTCGGGAATACAGATGTCGGGCTCCAGCCTGCGTCAGTCAGTGACATTCCTGCGCTTCGCGCGATGGCGAATTCCCTGTTCGCTGCCAGCCGTTTCCGCGCGCCGTGGTATGCGCCCGAGGCCAGCGGTCGTTTTTACGCCCAGTGGGTGGCAAACGCCGTAAACGGCAGTTTTGACCATACCTGTCTGGTACTGCGTGAGGCTGATGGCGCGATTCGCGGCTTTGTGACCCTGCGCCAACTGAACGCCAGCGAAACGCGTATTGGTTTGTTAGGCGGTTATGGCGCGGGCCGTGTCCTGATGGACGCGGCGCGTCACTGGTGTGAAATTCAACAATCATGTGTGCTGCGCGTGGCGACCCAGATGGGTAACCGCGCCGCCATTCGTCGCTACATTGCAAGCGGTGCCAGTGTGGAAAGCGCCGCTTACTGGTTATACAGGTAAAAAAATGATCCCATTTAATGCTCCGCCGGTGGTTGGAACGGAAATCGACTATATGCAGTCTGCGATGGGCAGCGGCAAACTATGCGGTGACGGCGGTTTTACCCGTCGCTGCCAGCAGTGGTTTGAGCATCGCTTCGGCAGCGCCAAAGTTCTGCTGACGCCCTCCTGCACCGCGTCTCTTGAAATGGCGGCGTTGCTGCTGGATATTCAGCCCGGCGACGAAGTGATCATGCCGAGCTACACCTTTGTGTCCACGGCCAACGCGTTTGTATTGCGTGGCGCGAATATCGTGTTTGTCGATCTTCGCCCCGATACCATGAACATAGACGAAACGCTCATTGAGGCGGCGATAACGGAAAAAACGCGCGCTATCGTTCCGGTTCATTATGCGGGCGTGGCCTGCGAAATGGACGCCATTATGGCTATCGCCGACAAGCATAACCTGTTTGTGGTGGAGGATGCGGCGCAGGGCGTGATGTCCACGTATAAAGGACGTGCGCTGGGCACCATTGGCCATATTGGTTGTTTCAGCTTTCATGAAACCAAGAACTACACCGCAGGCGGTGAGGGCGGCGCGACGCTTATCAACGATCGCAAACTGATCGAACGTGCAGAAATCATTCGTGAAAAAGGCACCAACCGCAGTCAGTTTTTCCGGGGACAGGTGGATAAATACACCTGGCGCGATATTGGCTCCAGCTACTTGATGTCGGACCTGCAGGCTGCCTATCTCTGGGGGCAACTGGAAGCGGCGGATCGCATTAACCAGCAGCGCCTGGCGCTGTGGCAAACCTATTATGACGCGCTTGAACCGCTGGCCCGTGCCGGACGCATTGAGCTACCCACTGTTCCCGATACCTGCGGGCACAATGCGCACATGTTTTATATCAAACTGCGCGATATCGACGATCGCAGTAATCTTATCGCCTGGCTGAAAGAGGCCGAAATCATGGCGGTATTCCACTACATTCCGCTGCATAGCTGCCCGGCTGGCGAGAAATTTGGCGAATTCTTTGGCGAAGATCGCTTCACCACCCGTGAAAGCGAACGGCTGCTGCGGCTACCGCTGTTCTACAATCTCGCGCCTTTCAACCAGCGTACCGTGATCAATTCGCTGTTAAGTTACTTCGCCTGATATGTCCCTTGCTAAAGCGTCGGTGTGGACGGCAGCGTCCACACTTATCAAGATTGCCGCCGGTCTGCTGGTCATTAAACTGCTGGCGGTGGCTTTCGGCCCGGAAGGGGTCGGACAGGCGGGAAACTTTCGCCAGCTGATCACCGTTTTAGGCGTCCTCGCAGGGGCGGGCATTTTTAATGGCGTTACTAAACTGGTTGCCCAGCATCATGACGATCCTGAGCAGTTAAAGCGGGTCACCCGCACATCGTCGGCAATGGTGTTGGGGTTTTCAACGCTGTTAGCGGCGGTTTTTTTACTGGCGGCGCAACCCATCAGCATGGGATTGTTCGGCCACGATCGTTACCAGAATGTGGTGCGGCTGGTGGCGTTTATTCAGATGGGCATCGCCTGGGCTAATCTGACGCTGGCCATTCTGAAAGGCTTTCGCGATGCGCGAGGCAACGCGCTCTCCCTGATCATCGGCAGCATTATTGGCGTCGCCGCGTGGTATCTCTGCTTTCGGCTTGGCGGATACGAAGGCGCGTTGCTGGGTCTGGCGCTGGTGCCCGCGCTGGTGGTATTCCCGGCGCTATGGATGATGAAACGACGCGAACATGTGCCGTTTAGTTACCTGAAGCCGCGCTGGAATTCCGCCCTTGCCGGACAGCTGTCAAAATTCACCCTGATGGCCCTGATGACGTCGGTGACGCTACCTGTCGCCTATGTGATGATGCGAAACCTGATGGCGGCGCAGTACAGCTGGGATGAAGTCGGTATCTGGCAGGGCGTCAGCACCATTTCTGACGCCTACCTGCAATTTATCACCGCCACGTTCAGCGTCTGGTTGCTGCCAACGCTGTCGCGATTAACCGCCAAAGAAGACATTACCCGTGAAGTGGTTCGCTCGCTGAAATTTGTGCTTCCCGCCGTCGCGGCGGCAAGTTTTACGGTCTGGTTATTACGCGATTTCGCCATCTGGCTGCTGTTTTCGGTAAAATTCGCCGCCATGCGTGATTTGTTCGCATGGCAGTTGGTCGGCGATGTGCTGAAAGTGGGCGCTTACGTATTTGGCTATCTGGTGATCGCCAAAGCGTCGCTGCGTTTTTATGTCCTGGCGGAAATCAGTCAGTTTGCGCTGCTTACCGGGTTTTCGCGCTGGCTGATACCTGCTCATGGCGCACTGGGCGCGGCGCAGGCTTACATGGCGACCTATATCGTTTATTTCACTTTATGTTGTGGCGTATTTTTACTCTGGCGCAGGAAAGCATGAACGCGTTAATTCATATTTTGGGGTCTGACATTCCCCACCATAACCACACCGTCCTGCGTTATTTCAATGATGAGTTATCGTCGCTGGGGGCAAACGCCCGGCGTTTTTTGGTGGTTTCGCAGGACGCCTCGCTTCAAAGCAACTATCCGGCGCTGGAGATAACGTGCTACCCCACTAAAAAGGCGCTGGCGGACGCGGCGATCGCACAAGCGCGCGAGGACCGAACCCGGCGATTCTTTTTCCACGGGCAATTCAACGCGTCGCTGTGGATCGCCATTCTGACCGGCAAGCTGAAAACCTCGCAGGTGAGCTGGCACATCTGGGGCGCTGATCTGTATGAAGCGTCGCGCAGCATCAAATTTCGGCTGTTCTATTTTCTGCGTCGACTGGCGCAAAAGCGTGTCGGTCATGTATTCGCCACGCGCGGCGATCTGAATTATTTCCATCAACGCAATCCGGGCGTGCCCGGGTCGCTGCTCTATTTCCCCACCCGCATGGACGCTTCGCTAAATTCGCTGGAAAAGGCGCCGATGGGCGACAGGCTGACCATCCTGGTCGGTAATTCGGGCGATCGCAGCAATGAACACATCGCAGCGCTGCGTGCGGTTCATAAGCAGTTTGGTGATAACGTCCAGGTGATCGTGCCGATGGGCTATCCAGCCAACAACCAGGCCTATATCGACGAGGTTGAGCAGGCTGGTTTGACGTTATTCAGCGCTGATAACCTGAAGGTACTGCGTGAACAGATGGCGTTTGATGATTATCTCGCCATGCTCAGGCGTTGCGACCTGGGTTATTTCATTTTTGCCCGACAGCAGGGTATCGGCACGCTTTGCCTGTTGATTCAGGCCGGTATTCCGTGTGTGCTCAGCCGCGAAAATCCGTTCTGGCAGGATATGACCGAGCAGCATCTGCCGGTTCTGTTTACCGACGATATACTTAACGAAACGGTTGTTCGCGAAGCGCAACGTCAACTGGCGCTGGTGGATAAATCGACAATCGCCTTTTTCCGGCCCGGCTATATTTCGGGATGGCATCAGGCGTTACGCGTGGCGGCAGGAGAGACACCATGAGTTTGTTGCAGTTTAGCGGCCTGTTTATCGTCTGGCTGCTGGCTACGCTGTTTATTACCACCACCACCTGGTTTGAGTTTCGCCGGGTGCGGTTTAACTTTAATATTTTCTTCTCGCTGCTGTTCCTGCTGACCTTCTTTTTTGGCTTCCCGTTTACGGCGCTACTGGTCTTCCGGTTTGATGTCGCCGTGGTGCCGGCGGAGGTTCTGCTCCAGGCGCAACTGGCCGCCGCGTGTTTTTATGGCATGTACTACGTGACGTATAAAACCCGGCTACGACCGCGCACGAACGCGCCGGGACGCGAGCTCTTCTCGGTCAACCGCGTTGAAGCGCAGTTAACGTGGATGTTATTGATGACGGTGGCGTTGGTCAGCGTGAGCATCTTTTTCATGCACAACGGCTTTTTGCTGTTTCGCCTGCATTCGTATAGCCAGATTTTCTCCAGCGAAGTCTCAGGGGTGGCGCTTAAGCGCTTCTTCTATTTCTTTATTCCGGCCATGCTGGTCATCTACTTTTTACGTCAAAGCGTGCAGGACTGGCTGTTTTTCCTGATCGCCACCGTAGGGTTTGGACTACTGACCTATGCGATCGTCGGCGGTACGCGGGCGAATATCATCATCGCTTTCGCGATCTTCCTGTTTATCGGCATTATTCGCGGCTGGATTTCGCTGTGGATGCTGGTGGCGGCTGGCGCAATGGGGATTGTTGGGATGTTCTGGCTGGCCCTGAAACGCTATGGTCTTGATGTGCGCGGCGATGAAGCGTTTTACACCTTCCTCTATTTAACCCGCGACACGTTCTCGCCCTGGGAAAATCTGGCGCTGCTGTTGCAGAACTACGACAACATCGACTTCCAGGGGCTGGCGCCCATCGCCCGTGATTTTTACGTCTTTATCCCCACCTGGCTGTGGCCGGATCGCCCGGGGATTGTGTTGAACACGGCGAACTACTTTACCTGGGAAGTCCTGAATAACCATTCCGGCCTGGCCATTTCCCCGACGCTTATCGGCTCACTGGTGGTGATGGGCGGTGTGTGGTTTATCCCGCTGGGCGCGGTGGTGGTTGGGCTGATTATCAAGTGGTTCGACTGGCTTTATCAGCACGGGATGAGTGATACGAATCGTTATAAGGCGGCGATTTTGCAGAGTTTCTGCTTCGGAGCCATCTTTAATATGATCGTGCTTGCCCGGGAAGGGCTTGATTCCTTCGTCTCGCGCGTAGTGTTTTTTATGGTGGTTTTCGGCGCCTGTTTGCTGATCGCCAAATTGCTGTACTGGATGTTGGAAAGTGCCGGGTTGATTCGTGGCAGAGGCCGTTCACTATCAGGGCGTTATCCGCCCGGTCATAATCTCGGATAAGGAAGCAGATGACTGACGACAATAACGCGCCGCGTTACGCGTTGCGCGGGCTAAATTTGCTCGGCTGGCGTGATAAACAGCATGCGCTTAATTACCTCTATGCCGGGGGGCGTCTGAAGTATGGAACGCTGGTGGCGATTAACGCCGAGAAAATGCTCACGCTGAATGATGATGCGGAGATCCGGGCCTTAATTGAAGCGGCGGAATACAAATACGCGGATGGCATCAGCGTGGTGCGCTCGGTCCGTAAAAAATACCCGCAGGCTAAAATTTCCCGGGTAGCAGGTGCCGATCTGTGGGAAGCACTCATGGAACGCGCCGGGCAGGAGGGCACCCCGGTGTTTCTGGTCGGAGGAAAACCCCAGGTCCTTAATGAGACGGCTGCGAAGCTACGCCAGCAGTGGCAGGTCAACATCGTCGGCGAGCAGGACGGTTATTTCACGCCAGAGTCGCAACAGGCGCTTTTCGGGCGTATTCGCGATAGCGGCGCACGTATTGTCACTGTGGCGATGGGCTCACCGCGCCAGGAAGTGTTTATGCGCGACTGTCGGCTGGTGCATCCCGATGCACTCTACATGGGCGTGGGCGGCACTTACGATGTGTTCACCGGGCACGTAAAGCGCGCGCCGCAACTGTGGCAGCGCCTGGGCCTGGAATGGCTCTACCGTCTGCTGAGCCAACCCAGCCGTATCACCCGGCAACTCCGTTTATTGCGGTATCTCGCCTGGCACTATACCGGCAATCTTTAACTCTCAAACGGCGGACGAAAGTTCCGCCGTTTTGCTTTTTCCTCATTATGTTTCTCTTCTTTTCTCTGTTTTTTTCATCCGTCGTTTGCCATTTCGGAAAATTTAGGAAACCATGCGCGGTTTCAACGCAGTGCCGTGAATGATTCAGCTAATGCTCGTTGATGAGCTGGCTGGGCCACGATGACCCTATGGCATTGACGATAACAATAACCGGCAAAGCCGGAGCAACGACAACACAACATTGAGGATTTATGGCAGAGAAAAAATCTGAGCTTCAGCGTGGGCTGGAGTCACGACATATCGAACTTATCGCCCTGGGGGGCACGATTGGCGTCGGGTTATTTATGGGAGCGGCAAGCACCCTCAAATGGGCCGGTCCGTCGGTTCTGCTGGCGTATATCATCGCCGGGCTGTTTGTGTTCTTCATTATGCGTTCGATGGGCGAAATGCTGTTCCTTGAGCCGGTCACCGGGTCATTCGCCGTTTACGCGCATTGCTATATGAGCCCCTTCTTTGGCTACCTGACGGCATGGTCGTACTGGTTTATGTGGATGGCGGTAGGGATATCGGAAATCACCGCCATCGGGGTTTATGTGCAGTACTGGTTCCCGGAAATGGCGCAGTGGATACCTGCGCTTATCGCCGTGGGCTTAGTGGCGCTGGCAAACCTGGCGGCAGTACGACTGTATGGCGAAATTGAATTCTGGTTCGCGATGATTAAAGTCACTACGATTATTGTGATGATCGTTATTGGTGTGGGCGTCATCTTTTTTGGCTTCGGCAACGGCGGCCAGGCGGTCGGTTTCTCAAACCTGACAGCGCACGGCGGCTTCTTTGCCGGCGGCTGGAAAGGCTTCTTAACTGCGCTGTGTATTGTGGTGGCGTCTTATCAGGGCGTAGAGCTGATCGGCATCACCGCCGGTGAAGCAAAAAATCCGCAGGTTACCCTGCGTAGCGCCGTCGGTAAGGTGCTGTGGCGTATCCTCATTTTCTATGTGGGTGCCATCTTCGTTATCGTTACGCTGTTCCCGTGGGATCAAATCGGCACGACCGGCAGCCCCTTCGTCCTGATGTTTGCCAAAATCGGGATTACCGCAGCGGCAGGTATCATCAACTTTGTGGTGCTGACGGCGGCGCTGTCAGGTTGCAACAGTGGGATGTACAGCTGTGGACGTATGCTTTATGCGCTTTCGAACAACCGCCAGCTTCCGGCGGCAGTCGGGAAGGTTTCTAAGAATGGTGTTCCGGTCGCAGGCGTGGCGATTTCTATCGTTATTCTGTTACTGGGCTCCTGCCTTAACTACATCATCCCCAACCCGCAGCGTGTATTCGTGTACGTTTATAGCGCCAGCGTTTTGCCGGGTATGGTGCCCTGGTTTGTGATCCTGATTAGTCAGTTGCGGTTCCGCCATGTTCATCGCCAGGCGATAGCGAGCCATCCGTTCCGCTCGATGTTTTTCCCCTGGGCGAACTATCTGACCATGGCCTTTCTGATTTGCGTGCTAATCGGGATGGGATTTAACGAAGATACGCGCATGTCGCTGATTGTGGGGGCGCTATTTTTGTTGCTGGTCACAGCGGCTTACACGCTATTTGGCCTCAATCGGCACAATTCTCTGCCTAAAGTGGAGAGATAAGCGACAAAATGCGCAAAGCATAACCAAACGCGCATTTTCTTAAAAAAAGCACTAGACAGCAGGGCGCGAAGTCCGTAGTATCCCCCTCCGCAACGGCGCTACGCGCCCGTAGCTCAGCTGGATAGAGCGCTGCCCTCCGGAGGCAGAGGTCTCAGGTTCGAATCCTGTCGGGCGCGCCATTTTAATGAGGCGCTTGAGCGGTGAAGTAGAACAAAGCGCGTAAAGATTTGCAGTGGTGGCTATAGCTCAGTTGGTAGAGCCCTGGATTGTGATTCCAGTTGTCGTGGGTTCGAGTCCCATTAGCCACCCCATTATTTAGTGGCGATGCGAAGGTGGCGGAATTGGTAGACGCGCTAGCTTCAGGTGTTAGTGTCTTAACGGACGTGAGGGTTCAAGTCCCTCTCTTCGCACCACAATTGAATTGAACTAAAAATTCAAAAAAAGCAGTAATTCGGCGAGTAGCGCAGCTTGGTAGCGCAACTGGTTTGGGACCAGTGGGTCGGAGGTTCGAATCCTCTCTCGCCGACCAATTTAGAACCCCGCTTCGGCGGGGTTTTTTCTTTTCTGACATTCCCCTCTCTACTATTCCCTTTACTTATCCCTGACAGACGCATGTCGCCGGTTAACAACAGCCGCTGCAGGCGACGTCGCTTATTTGCGACACATAAAGTATTGAAAGAAAAGATAAAAATTATTGCGCTTCAAAATAGTCGTCTGTTAGCGACAGTAAAACCGCCTTCAGATCACATTCTTATGCTGCAAGAGGTGATTTCACCCCGGTAACTGGCTGAATTACCGTGAATGTTTTCAGATTATTTACTTGTGCGTGCCTGGCACGCTTTGTGCAATAATATGCATGTAGATGCTCATTCCATCTCTTATGTTCGCCAAAGGCCTCATAAACCCAGGAATGATGCAGAGCCGTTTACCGGTGCTTATCGTCCACCGAGAGATGTCGCTAACGCCTCATCAAACACCATGGACATAACGTTGAGTGAAGCACCTATTTGTTGTCACAGACCTCTTTAACACCTGCCTTATGGCAGGTGTTTTTTTATCTGCGTTTTGTAGCAAGACTGAATAGCAAAAAAAATCGCCTTCCCGTATGAGAAGGCGACAGAGAGGTTATTGCAGCGGAGAAGTTATTGCGGCGGCGTGTTTGGCAACGCGTTGTTCTGAAGTGTGAGCAACAGGCCGTCACGGCGCATCGTCGCGGCTTCTTCAGGTTGATGCAATCGATCCAGCACATCAGCCAGCCAGGCGTAATCAAACGCATCCGGACGCTGTTTGATCGCCGCGCGAAACGCAACGCTCGCTTCCTGCCATTCGCCATGTTTCATTAACAGCTGGCCCAGCGTGCTCCATAACAGCGGTCGGTTCCCCTGCGTTTTAATTTGCTGGCGCAGTGCTTTTTCAAGCTGTTCCGGATTACCGGTTTTCAGGCGTGGCATCAGCATCACCAGGCGCTCATCGTACTGACGTTTCAGGCCATCCAGAATAATAGCCTGCGCGGTATCGTGATCATCGCATTCAATAAGATGCTCCGCCATGGCAACCTGGAGCGCAGTTTGATGGCGCGTTTTACGGCTTTGATTATGCCACCAGGCTTTCAGACCATCGCTGCCCTGTTCGGCGCGAGCCTGATCCATCAAACCAATCCAGGCCTGCTGCTGTAACGCATCGCGGTGCGCGTCGTCGCCCACCTGCGCTTTTTGCATGGAAGGCAGAATATCCAACAGCGAACTCCAGGCACCGGTGCGGATATACGCCTGCTCGGCGAGACGCAGCACTTCCGGATGACGCGGCGTCACTTCCAGCAACCGGTCAACCCCATGACGTGCCGCATGGTTTTCATTGCGTGCCAGCTGCAGACGTACGCGGGTGATTTCCACGGGGATTTGATCGTTATCAGCCAGCTCCGCTGCACGTTCCAGGTGCTGGTTGGCGCGGATTTCATCGCCACGCTGCTGGGCTGCTTCTGCCGCCAGCAGATAGTTCACCACCGGCTGTTCCGCATGATCGGCGTTTTTCGACATCAGCTTTTCGACCTGCTGATAATCGCCTTCCGCCAGTTTCAATAACGCCTGGCTGGTCTGTTTACGAGCGCGGTTGCGCTTGCGGCCCATAAACCAACCGCGTGTACGTGCGCCGGTACGGAATAAACGACGCAGGATCCACTCGATCGCGAACAGCACCACCAGCGCGAGGATCAAGATGATCGTTAACCCGGTGACACTGGTCTCGATGTTCCAGTTGTCGGTCTGGATCAGCACATACCCCTGATGACCGGCGATCATCGGGCCGACGACGATCCCGGCCATTAACAGCAGAAATAGCAACAGGACTTTAACCATTACTGTTCTCCCTGAGCCGGTTCAGACGCCGCAGGCGCTTCAGCTGGCGTGGGGGCGGCCTCGGCAGGCGCGGTAGCAGCCGCCTCTGGCGACGCAGCGGCGGGCTGCGCCAGTAAGTTACGCACCCGTGTTTGCATCAGTTTTTCCAGGATCGGCTGGCTTTGTAACGTTTCCGGCACGTCCATGGTGATGTTTTGCTGGCTTAGCGCATCCAGCGTTTCCAGGAAGCTTTTGGTCGCGGCGTCTTCGGTGTCGTAGTAAGCGCGCACCCACGTAGAAACGTTATCCAGCGATTGTTTGTAGGTTTCATTCTGGTGACGGGGCACCGCCTGCGCGGCCACTAACAGCCGGGAACGAATGTTCTCGCGCAAATAAATATCCTGGTTTGGCGCCAATAGCGGCACCGCGGTATCGTCGCGACGGCGGATAGTGATAAAGCTGTCCATAAAGCTATGCCAGCTTTTCACCAGATTTTGACGCCATTCCGAGAGGGTACTGGAAAGCTCAGTGTCATCGCTGTCCATGGGCGCGGAATCATTGTCGTTATCCGCCAGGCGCAGATTATCCACCTGATTTGAAAGCTGATTCAGCTTCAGAATAATACCGTCATAATCGACCTGAGAGACCGCCGACAGGCTGGCGATATCTTCAGTGATGGCGCGACGCGCGGCAATCAGGCTCGGATCGTTCATATCCGCAAGGCTGGCGTCGGCGCTTTTAAGCAGCGCGGCGGCGGTCGTCACGTCCTGATCGCTCCACAATTTGCGACCGGCGAGCTTCACCAGGAAATCAGACTGGGCCAACAGCCAGGTTTTGGCGTCGGTCCCGGAAATTGTGGCGACCTTTTGCTGAACTTCATCAAGCTGGCGCGTCAGGTTTTCCTGCTCGCGTTTGGCCGCATCCAGTGCGCCACCCTGCTGCTTGATAATGTTTTCTAAATCGGTCTTCTGGGTTTGCTGCTGCTGTTGCAGCGCGGTCAGTTGGCCTTCCAGCGCCTCCAGCGTGGCGCTTTGCGTGGCGGACTGATGTTTTCCCCAGTTATAAAGCCCAATGCCTGCAGCCAGCGCAATGGCGATAGCCACGGCGCTTAACGCCAGCGCGGTATTGATTTTGCGATCTTTCTTCTCGGGTTTTTGCGGGGGAGAAGTAATTTCCACCGAATCCCTGTTTTCTTCAGGCACAGTAGAGGCGTTCTGTTGTTCCGTCATTATGGCTTCCCATTATGAGAGTTATTGCAACACGCGCAGTAGCGCATCGTTGTCGGCATTATCGGCGACGGTAATGTCCTGCCAGCCCAGTTCCCGGGCGAGGGTCGCCAAACGTTCGCTGACGACAATGAGTCGACAGTGAAGTAACCAGTTTGTTTGATACCAGGGCGGGATAAGCGTAAACAGGCGCTTGAGCATTTCTCCGCTGGTGACGACCAGCGTGTCCACGCCACGCTGCTGCCAGCGGTACGCTTCGTCCTTTCCATCGTAAAATTTATCGGTGCGTTGATAACATTCACAAAACGTTACGCTTACACCGCGTTTCGCCAGCGTTTCGCCGATCAATTCACGTCCGCCGTTACCGCGCAGAATCACGGCATGCTTGCCCGCAACGTTTTGTAATTCTGGTAATTGTAGCAATACTTCGCTGATTTCCCGGTCACGCGGGTAATTAACCGCTAAGCCACTGGCGGTATGCAGCGCAAGGGCGGTGGTTCGTCCAATGGCAAAAGCCTGAACCTGCGGCCACGCAATATGCTGTTGGCGCAATGTCGCCGCTGCATACGAAACGGCGTGTTGAGAAAGGGCGAACAGAAGATCGTCAGGGGATAACGATGCCAGTAATTCCGGCAGTGCCGACAGCTCCCGTCCTGGAGAAAACTCAATGAGCGGTAAACTCCAGGCGACCTTTCCCTGCGCGCGCAAGCGGCTTACCAGTTCTTCTCCTGCGGGGGAGGGGCGGGTCACCAGGATATTCATGCCGGCGCGTCTCCGTTATACACTTCAGCCAGAATGGCGCGCGCCCCGTTTTCCAGCAGCTCTTCCGCCAGTGAGACGCCGAGTTTTTCAGCCTCTTCGGCCAGGCCGCGTCGCTCGCCGCGGACCACCTGCGATCCGTCCGGTGCGCCAACTAATGCGCGCAGCCAAATTTCGCCATCCTCGTACTCCGCATAGCTGCCGATCGGCACCTGGCAGCCGCCTTCAAGGCGCGTATTCATGGCGCGCTCGGCGCTGACGCGAATCGCGGTTTCAGCATGATTCAGCGGTGCCAGTAATTCACGGGTGCGCGCATCATCAAGACGGCACTCAATGCCGACGGCGCCCTGGCCTACGGCCGGAAGAGAGACTTCAGCAGGAAGGGCGTAACCGATACGCGCCTCCAGATTCAGGCGCTTCAACCCGGCGACGGCGAGAATAATCGCGTCATACTCGCCATTATCCAGCTTGCTCAGGCGGGTGCCGACGTTGCCGCGCAGCGAACGGATTACCAGGTCCGGGCGGCGTTCGGCGATCTGGCACTGACGACGTAAACTGGAGGTGCCGACAATGCTGCCAGCGGGCATATCGTCGAGGCTGGCGAACCGGTTAGAAACAAACGCGTCGCGGGGATCTTCACGCTCGCAAATCGTCACCAGGCCGAGGCCTTCAGGGAATTCTACCGGGACATCTTTCATGGAATGCACGGCGATATCAGCACGGCCTTCAAGCAATGCCAGTTCAAGTTCTTTAACGAATAATCCTTTGCCGCCCACTTTCGCCAGCGGGGTATCGAGGATGATGTCGCCTTTCGTTACCATTGGCACCAGTTCAACCGTTAAGCCTGGATGAAAAGCTTCCAGACGGTTTTTGACATAGTGTGCTTGCCAGAGTGCGAGCGGGCTTTGTCGAGTGGCGATTCTGAGTACATTGTCTAACATGCTTGTTACCGTTAATTCGTCCATTTACCATCCTAACATTGTAACCAGAACAGTGTCAGTTTTAACGGGTTTTAGCAGGAAAGGGGGATATAGGTCTTGTTCTAATACTTTGCCGCGGGCTTTCAATGCTACAATGGATATGTAGCGCAACTTCCTTTACGGTCAACCCGCAAGGTGTTAAATTGATCACGTTTTAAGCCGATTGTTAGCCTGTACGGGCAAAACCCAAAAGGCGATAAACGCGGCAGTTTTCGTAATTGTGCAATCATCAGGCGATATGTCTTGTACCTCTATATTGAGACCTTAAAACAGAGACTGGATGCCATTAATCAATTGCGCGTGGATCGCGCTCTTGCTGCCATGGGGCCTGCTTTCCAACAGGTCTACAGTCTGCTGCCGACATTACTGCATTATCACCACCCGCTGATGCCGGGTTACCTTGATGGTAACGTTCCCCGTGGCATCTGCCTTTACACGCCTGATGAAACCCAACGCCATTACCTTAACGAGCTTGAGCTGAAGCGCGGAATGATCCCGCGTGAAACGCCTCAGGGCGAATTACCCATTACCGGTGTTTACACGATGGGCAGCACCTCTTCCGTGGGTCAAAGCTGTTCTTCGGACCTGGATATCTGGGTTTGCCATCAGTCCTGGCTTGATAATGATGAACGCCAATTGTTACAGCGTAAATGCAGCCTGCTGGAAAGCTGGGCCGCGTCGCTGGGCGTTGAAGTGAGCTTCTTCCTGATCGACGAAAACCGCTTCCGTCATAATGAAAGCGGCAGCCTTGGTGGAGAAGACTGCGGTTCGACCCAACATATTTTGCTGCTGGATGAGTTCTATCGCACCGCCGTGCGTCTGGCCGGGAAACGTATTCTCTGGAATATGGTGCCGTGCGAAGAAGAAGAGCATTACGACGATTACGTGATGACGCTGTACGCGCAGGGCGTGTTAACCCCTAACGAATGGCTCGATTTAGGCGGCCTGAGCTCGCTGTCAGCGGAAGAGTACTTCGGCGCCAGCCTGTGGCAGCTCTATAAAAGTATTGATTCACCGTACAAAGCGGTGTTGAAAACGCTGCTGCTGGAAGCGTACTCCTGGGAATACCCGAATCAGCGCCTGCTGGCGAAAGACATTAAACAGCGTCTGCACGATGGTGAAATCGTCTCTTACGGGCTTGATTCGTACTGCATGATGCTGGAGCGCGTGACGGAATATCTGGAGCAGATTGAGGATACCGCACGCCTGGATTTGGTGCGTCGCTGCTTCTACCTGAAAGTGTGTGAGAAGTTGTCCCGCGAACGCGCCTGCGTCGGCTGGCGGCGTGAAGTGATCAGCCAGATGGTAAAAGCCTGGGGTTGGGACGAGGCGCGTTTAACCATGCTTGATAATCGCGCTAACTGGAAAATCGACCAGGTGCGCGAAGCGCATAACGAACTGCTCGACGCCATGATGCAAAGCTATCGAAATCTGATCCGCTTTGCGCGCCGCAATAATTTGAGCGTTTCCGCCAGTCCGCAGGATATTGGCGTTCTGACCCGTAAACTGTATGCGGCATTCGAAGCGCTGCCGGGCAAAGTGACGCTGGTGAACCCGCAAATTTCCCCGGATCTCTCTGAGCCAACATTAACCTTTATCCATGTGCCGCAGGGCCGTGCCAACCGTAGCGGCTGGTATTTGTACAACCGCGCCCCGAACATGGAATCGATCATCAGCCATCAACCGCTGGAATATAACCGTTATCTTAATAAGCTGGTGGCCTGGGCCTGGTTTAACGGCCTGCTCACCTCGCGCACCCGCCTGTTTATTAAGGGCAACGGAATTTGCGATCTGGCGAAACTGCAGGAAATGGTGGCGGACGTGTCGCATCACTTCCCGCTGCGCTTGCCGGCACCGACGCCGAAAGCGCTCTACAGTCCGTGCGAAATTCGTCATCTGGCGATTATCGTCAACCTCGAGTACGACCCGACGGCCGCGTTCCGCAATCAGGTTGTCCATTTCGACTTCAGAAAGCTGGATGTCCTGAGCTTCGGTGAAGAGCAGAAATGCCTGATCGGCAGTATCGACCTGTTGTATCGCAACTCGTGGAATGAGGTGCGCACGCTGCATTTCAACGGCGAACAGGCCATGATCGAGGCGCTGAAAACTATTCTCGGCAAAATGCATCAGGACGCCGCGCCGCCGGACAGCGTTGAGGTGTTCTGTTACAGCCAGCATTTGCGTGGTTTGATTCGTACCCGCGTGCAGCAGTTAGTCTCTGAATGTATCGAGTTCCGTTTATCCAGTACCCGTCTTGAACCGGGCCGCTTTAAAGCCTTGCGCGTAGCAGGCCAAACCTGGGGCTTGTTCTTTGAACGCGTGAACGTATCGGTACAGAAACTGGAAAACGCCATCGAATTTTACGGCGCCATTTCCCACAACAAGCTGCATGGCTTGTCGGTACAGGTTGAAACTAACCAGGTGAAACTGCCGTCAGTGGTGGATGGCTTTGCCAGTGAAGGGATTATTCAGTTCTTCTTTGAGAACACCAGCGACGATGGCGGCTTTAACATCTACATTCTTGATGAAAGCAACCGCGCCGAGGTTTATCACCATTGCGAAGGCAGCATTGAAGAGCTGGTGCGCGACGTAAGCCGGTTCTATTCGTCATCCCATGACCGGTTTACCTACGGCTCCAGCTTCATTAACTTTAACCTGCCGCAGTTCTACCAGATTGTGAACGTTGACGGGCGTAATCAGGTTATACCGTACCGCAGCCAGGCAATTGCAACTGTGGCGTCGCCCCGTCCGGACAACGCCGCGCCGTTGATGCAGCAGTATCAGTCATAATCAGCGAAAGCTGACCTTTTCTCCCGCTTGCTGCGTACAGGCCGTTTCCAACAGCGACCAGAACGGCTCAGCGCTGCGATCGCACACCCATTCGTCGTCGCGTAATTCAAAGTGATAACCGCCCTGTTTCGTTGCCAGCCATACCTGATGCAGCGGCTCCTGGCGGTTGATGATGATTTTGCTGCCGTTTTCAAAGCTTAACGTCAGTACGCCGCCGTTGATTTCACAATCGATATCGGAGTCGCCGTCATAATCGTCGATACGTTCTTCGATGGTCTGCCACAGACCATCCGCGAGGCGATGAAATTCACTGTCGTTCATGTCTTATTCCTGTTGTGAGTTATGGCGAAAGTATAAAAGCTCTGTTTCTGAATAGAAACATTGCCGCTACGCGCGTTTTACCCGTAAGGCAAGATTGACGACGGCAAACTCTTGCTTTTGCGCCTTCTCCTGCGATGATAGAAAGCAAAGTATTCACTACAGGCATTCACAATGAAGAACATTCTTTGCTCACTGGCCGTTGTGCTGGCGTTTGCAAGCCTTACGGGATGCGGCCTTAAAGGGCCTCTTTACTTCCCGCCTGCGGATAAAAAAGCGCCGCCGCCGACGCGTCCGGTGCAGGATAATACACAATCCACTATGCCCGACCGTAACGATCGCGGCCAGAACGATCAGCCGACTCAGGTGATTTACTAAACCCCGATTCGTCACCGCGCTTACGGAGTGAAAAATGCAGTTTTCCAAAATGCATGGCCTTGGTAATGACTTTATGGTCGTCGACGCGGTCACACAAAACGTCTTTTTTTCGCCAGAGTTAATCCGTCGCCTGGCCGACCGTCATCTTGGCGTCGGCTTTGATCAATTGTTGGTCGTAGAGCCGCCTTACGATCCCGACCTCGATTTCCATTACCGCATTTTTAATGCCGATGGCAGCGAGGTTTCCCAGTGCGGCAACGGGGCGCGCTGTTTCGCGCGCTTTGTACGTCTGAAAGGGCTGACCAATAAACGTGATATCCGCGTCAGCACCGCTAACGGACGTATGGTCCTGACCGTGAATGAGGACGATCTGGTTCGGGTGAATATGGGCGAGCCAAATTTTGAGCCGTCACAGGTGCCGTTTCGCGCCAACAAGGCGGAAAAGACCTATATCATGCGCGCCGCCGAGCAAACCATAATGTGCGGCGTGGTTTCCATGGGGAACCCGCACTGCGTATTGCAGGTCGAAAGCGTTGAAACCGCTGCGGTGGAAACACTGGGGCCGGTGCTGGAAAACCACGAGCGTTTTCCCGAACGGGCAAACATTGGTTTTATGCAGGTCGTCACCCCATCCCATATCCGGCTGCGCGTCTACGAACGCGGTGCCGGAGAAACGCAGGCGTGCGGCAGTGGCGCATGCGCGGCGGTGGCGGTGGGAATTAGTCAGGGATTGTTGGCTGAGCAGGTACGCGTTGAGCTGCCTGGCGGCCTGCTGGATATCGCCTGGAAGGGGCCGGGGCATCCGCTCTATATGACGGGACCGGCCGCTCATGTCTACGATGGATTTATACATTTATGAGTAAAGTCGGGGAACCGCAAGCGCTCCTTACTGAGATTGACGACAGCGCAGTCTGCGAATATCTGCTGCGCAACCCTGATTTCTTTATCCGTAACGCCGCGCTTGCTGAGCAAATGCGGGTGCCGCATCCGGTACGTGGAACGGTGTCGCTGGTGGAATGGCATATGGCGCGCGCCAGAAACCATATCAACCAGCTCGAAGAAAATATGACGCTGCTGATGGAGCAGGCGAGCGCCAACGAAGGACTGTTTTATCGTCTGTTAAAGCTGCAAGGTCGTCTCGCCTCCGCGCCCAGTCTGCAGGAGATGCTGAACCGGCTGCACCGGTGGGCTCGGGAGATGGGCCTGGCGGGCGCGTCTATTCGCCTGTTTACCGATCGCTGGCGTATCGGCGCGCCGTCGGACTTCACGCATCTGGCGCTTACGCGTCAGGCATTTGAACCGCTGCGCATCCAACGCCTGGGTCACGAAAACCACTATCTGGGGCCATTAAACGGGCCGGAATTGCTGATAGTGCTGCCTGACGCTAAAGCGATTGGTTCCGTGGCAATGTCGTTAATGGGCGGCGAAGACGCGCTGGGCGTGGTGATGTTTACCAGCCGCGATCCGCAGCATTATCAACCTGGCCAGGGCACTCAACTGCTCCATGAGCTCTCCCTGATGTTGCCGGAACTGCTGGAGCGCTGGATTGAACGTGTATGACGCCGTCACCGTTACAGGATCATGCCGACCAGTTTCTGCGGTATCTTAAAGTTGAGCGGCAACTTAGCCCGCTGACCGTTCTGAACTATGCCCGCCAGTTAAACGCCATCATTGCATTACTGGACGCCATGACGTTAACGCACTGGCGGCAGTGTGATGCGGCGATGGTTCGCAGTATCGTGGTGCGGAGCCGCCGCGACGGTTTGCAGGCCTCCAGCCTCGCGCTGCGCCTGTCGGCCTTACGCAGTTTCTTTAACTGGCTGGTCAGCCAGGGTGAGTTAAGCGCCAATCCCGCCAAAGGGATTTCCGCGCCGAAACCGCCACGCCATCTGCCCAAAAATATTGAGGTCGATGACGTTAACCAACTCCTGGACATCGATCTTAACGATCCGCTCGCGGTGCGCGATCGCGCCATGCTGGAAGTGATGTACGGCGCGGGCCTGCGTTTATCAGAGCTGGTAAACCTCGATTGTCGCCATCTGGATCTGGCGACCGGTGAAGTCTGGGTTGTGGGAAAGGGCAGCAAAGAGCGTCGCTTGCCGATTGGCAAAAGCGCGCTGGCGTGGATCGAACACTGGCTCGATTTGCGCGGCTTATTCGGGCCTGATGACGATGCGCTGTTTTTAGCGAAAACCGGCAAACGAATTTCCGCGCGCAACGTCCAAAAACGCTTCGCCGAATGGGGCATTAAGCAGGGTCTGAACAGCCATGTTCACCCCCATAAATTGCGCCATTCATTTGCCACCCATATGCTGGAATCAAGTGGCGATCTGCGCGGCGTACAGGAGTTACTGGGCCACGCAAATCTCTCCACCACACAAATCTATACCCATCTTGATTTCCAACATCTGGCTTCGGTTTATGATGCCGCGCACCCACGCGCAAAACGAGGGAAAAGGTAATGCACTTCTATCGCCCGCTGGGCACGATTTCCGCGCTCACTTTCGATCTTGACGACACCCTGTATGACAACGTCCCGGTGATCACGCGCACCGAACAGGAGGCGTTTGCCTTTGTGCGCAACTTTCATCCGTTGCTCAACGCGCTGGAAATTGATGAGTTTCACCGTGTGCGTCAGGCGCTGCGCCATGCAGAGCCGGAGATTTACCACGATGTCACCGAATGGCGTCGCCGTGCGGTGGAGCGCGCCATGTTGGATGCGGGTTTAAGTGAAGAAGAGGCAAGTGCCGGCGCGGATGCCGCAATGGCCAATTTCGCTTCATGGCGCAGCCGTATAGAAGTGCCTCAGGAAACGCACGACACCCTGAAAGTATTGGCCAACAAATGGCCGCTGGTGGCGATCACGAATGGCAACGCCGATCCGCATCTGTTTGGGCTTGGCGAGTATTTCCAGTTTGTGCTGCGTGCCGGTCCGCATGGCCGCTCCAAGCCGTATAGCGATATGTATCACCTGGCGGCGGAAAAACTTCATATCCGCCCGGCGGAGATCCTCCACGTGGGCGACGACCTGACCACCGATGTGGCGGGCGCTATCCGCAGCGGAGCCCAGGCATGCTGGATCAATCTGCGCGAGGCCAGCCTGATGCGCGCCACCGACAGCCGCTTGTTACCCCACCTGGAAATTTCACGGTTGGCATCCTTAACGGCACTGTTATAATTTCATCCACTCTGTATAAATTCACAGGGGTGAAGCCACCCCTCTTTTCCGGCGGTACCAATGGACGTTTCTTACCTGCTTGATGGCCTTAATGATAAACAACGCGACGCCGTCGCGGCGCCGCGCGGCAATATGCTGGTGCTGGCGGGCGCAGGCAGCGGTAAGACGCGTGTGCTGGTTCACCGTATTGCCTGGCTGATGATGGTGGAAAACTCGTCGCCTTACTCCATCATGGCGGTGACCTTTACCAACAAGGCGGCGGCGGAAATGCGCCATCGTATCGGCCAGATTATGGGATCCAGCCAGGGCGGTATGTGGGTCGGTACGTTCCATGGCCTGGCGCACCGCTTGCTGCGCGCTCACCATATGGATGCTGGCTTGCCGCAGGATTTCCAAATCCTCGACAGCGAGGATCAATTGCGTCTGCTGAAGCGCCTGATCAAGGCCATGAATCTGGATGAAAAGCAGTGGCCACCGCGTCAGGCGATGTGGTTTATCAACGGCAAAAAAGACGAAGGGCTGCGTCCGCACCATATTCAGAGCTACGGCAATCCGGTCGAGCAAACCTGGCAGAAGGTTTATCAGGCCTATCAGGAAGCGTGCGATCGCGCAGGCCTGGTGGATTTCGCCGAACTGCTGCTCCGCGCCCATGAGCTGTGGCTGAACAAACCGCACATCCTTAATCACTACCGCGAGCGCTTCACCAACATTCTGGTGGATGAGTTCCAGGACACCAACAGCATCCAGTACGCCTGGATCCGCATTCTGGCGGGCGATACTGGCAAAGTGATGATTGTGGGCGATGATGACCAGTCTATCTACGGCTGGCGCGGCGCGCAGGTTGAGAACATTCAGCGTTTCCTGAATGATTTCCCCGGCGCGCAGACCATCCGCCTCGAGCAAAACTACCGCTCCACCAACAATATTCTTAACGCTGCTAACGCGCTGATTTCCAATAATGCCGGGCGTCTCGGCAAGAATCTCTGGACCGACGGCAGCGATGGTGAACCCATTTCCCTGTATTGCGCGTTCAACGAACTGGATGAAGCGCGTTTTGTGGTAAACCGCATTAAAACCTGGCAGGAAAACGGCGGAGCGCTGGAGAAATGCGCCATTCTGTATCGCAGTAACGCCCAGTCGCGTGTGCTCGAAGAAGCATTGTTACAGGCAAGCATGCCGTACCGTATTTACGGTGGTATGCGCTTCTTCGAACGCCAGGAAATCAAAGATGCGCTTTCCTATTTACGCCTGATTGCCAACCGCAATGACGACGCCGCGTTCGAGCGCGTGGTCAATACGCCGACGCGGGGCATTGGCGATCGTACGCTCGACGTGGTGCGCCAGACGTCGCGTGATCATCAGCTTACGTTGTGGCAGGCCAGCCGCCAGCTGTTGCAGGAGAAGGCGCTCGCTGGACGTGCCGCCAGCGCGTTACAGCGCTTCCATGAACTGATCGACGCGCTGGCTCATGAGACCGCTGATATGCCGCTTCATGTGCAAACCGACCGGGTTATCAAGGATTCCGGTCTGTGGATGATGTACGAGCAGGAGAAGGGCGAGAAAGGCCAGACGCGTATCGAAAACTTAGAAGAGCTGGTGACCGCAACGCGTCAGTTCAGCTACAACGATGAAGATGAAGACTTAATGCCACTGCAGGCGTTTTTATCGCATGCGGCGCTGGAAGCGGGCGAGGGGCAGGCGGATACCTGGCAGGACGCGGTACAGCTGATGACGTTGCACTCTGCCAAAGGGCTGGAGTTTCCGCAGGTATTTATCGTTGGCATGGAAGAAGGCATGTTTCCGAGCCAGATGTCGCTGGATGAGGGCGGCCGTCTGGAAGAAGAGCGGCGTCTTGCCTATGTGGGCGTCACCCGCGCCATGCAAAAACTGACCATCACCTATGCCGAGTCGCGTCGTCTGTATGGCAAAGAAACCTATCACCGTCCGTCGCGCTTTATCGGCGAGCTGCCGGAAGCCTGCATTGAAGAAGTGCGTTTACGCGCCAGCATCAGCCGTCCGGTTAGCCATCAGCGTATGGGCACGCCGGTAGCGGAAAACGATTCCGGCTATAAGTTGGGGCAGCGTGTGCGGCATGCGAAATTTGGCGAAGGCACCATCGTCAATCTCGAAGGCAGCGGCGAACACAGCCGCCTGCAAGTAGCGTTCCAGGGGCAGGGAATTAAGTGGCTGGTCGCCGCTTATGCGAAGCTGGAAACGGTGTAACTTATAGATAACTCGCCTGATTTTTTATTCTTAACTAACCTTTAAGAATAAGGGGCGTTTATTACTCGTGGGCGCGCCGTTGCGTGTTGACGCTAAATTTTTGCTGGCGTAACATGCGCCCACGATTATGCTAAGAGGACATTCGCCTTGGACACACCCAGTAGATGCTGGCTCACCGTCCTGTTCAACAGGAACAACTCCTAAGGCTATCCTCGTATGCTGATAGCCTTAGCGGTTGTCAGCGACTGCAATTCTCCCCGTCGCGCTGAGTCAGGCTGTTTAATGGTCTGAAACCCACTTTGTTTCTGTGTGCCAACCGAACTGTCCAGGATTTTTTGTATTGGGAGTCCCGGTCATGCTGAGCGCATTTCAACTGGAAAACAATCGACTGTCTCGTCTGGAACTCGACGAGGCGCAAACCTTAACAAACTCAGTGTGGGTGGATTTGGTCGAACCGGATGACGATGAGCGTCTTCGGGTGCAATCTGAGCTGGGTCAAAGCCTGGCCACGCGACCAGAACTGGAAGATATCGAGGCGTCGGCGCGTTTTTTTGAAGACGAAGACGGCCTGCACATTCACTCCTTTTTCTTTTTCGAAGATGCCGACGATCACGCGGGAAACTCCACCGTGGCGTTCACTATCCGCGATGGCCGACTGTTTACGCTGCGTGAGCGTGAGCTGCCTGCGTTTCGTCTCTACCGTATGCGCGCCCGCGCCCAGTCCATGACCGATGGCAACGCTTATGAACTGCTGCTCGATCTGTTTGAAACCAAAATCGAACAGCTGGCGGATGAAATAGAAAACATTTACAGCGATCTGGAAAAACTCAGCCGCGTCATTATGGAAGGCCACCAGGGCGATGAATATGATGAAGCGCTTTCAACGCTGGCGGAGCTTGAGGACGTGGGCTGGAAAGTGCGCCTGTGCCTGATGGATACCCAACGCGCGCTGAATTTCCTGGTGCGTAAAACCCGCTTACCGGGCGGCCAGCTTGAACAGGCACGCGAAATCCTGCGCGATATCGAATCCCTGCTGCCGCACAACGAATCGCTGTTTCAGAAGGTGAACTTCTTGATGCAGGCGGCGATGGGTTTCATCAACATCGAACAGAACCGGATTATCAAGATCTTCTCGGTGGTGTCAGTGGTATTTCTGCCACCAACGCTGGTGGCGTCAAGCTACGGGATGAACTTTGAGTTTATGCCGGAGCTGCACTGGACCTTCGGCTACCCTGCGGCAATCATTGCCATGATGCTCGCAGGGCTGGCACCTTATCTGTACTTCAAGCGCCGCAACTGGCTTTGAATATCAGGCTCTCCTGGCGACAGGAGAGCTTACAATCCCCGGCGCGTTCTGCGCTGCGTATACACCGCATCCATCACAAAAATCGCCAGCGCGACCCAGATAAAGGCGAAAGTGACCATTTTGTCTTTTCCGGGAAGCTCGCCGTAAAACACCACCGCCAGAACAAACATCAGCGTCGGGCCGATATACTGGAAAAAGCCCAATGTGGAGAGCCGCAGACGCGTTGCCGCGGCGGTAAAGCATAACAGCGGAATAGTCGTCACAACGCCAGCCGCCATCAGCTCCAGGTTCAACGTCAGCGAGTTGGCACCCATATGGCTGGTTGGGCTGTCGGCAATACCGAACAGATAGATTGCCGCCACGGGCAACAGCCACAGCGTTTCAATCAGCATGCCGGTTTGCGCGTCGACCTGAATCTTTTTGCGCAGCAAGCCATAGAACGCGAAGCTGAACGCCAGCGCCAGGGCGATGATCGGCAGAGAGCCAAAGGTCCAGAGCTGTACCAGCACGCCACAGGTCGCGAGGCCGACGGCAACCCATTGCATACGACGAAAGCGTTCACCTAAGAAAACCATCCCCAGCACAATATTCACCAGCGGGTTAATAAAGTAACCGAGGCTTGCCTCCAGCATATGGTGATTATTTACCGCCCAGATAAAAAGCAGCCAGTTGCCACCAATCAGGACCGCGCTTAACGCCAGGGCGAACACTTTCTTTGGCGTTTTGAACAGTCGCTTCAGGCCGCCCCACTGACGGCTGACAGAGATCAACGCCACCATAAAGAAGAAAGACCAGATGACGCGGTGCGTCAGAATTTCATCGGCAGGAACAAAGTCGATCAGCTTGAAGTAAGCCGGGGCGATACCCCAAATAAAATAAGCGGCAAGGGCGAATAACACCCCTTGCCGCGTCTGTTTTGCATCCATTAGTAACGCCCGTTATCAAAAAGATGGCATTTTAACAGTAAATAATATTTAACCAACCATATAGGTTGCCGTGGCGCTGGCGATATACACTTGTTCTTCGTTATGCAGTTCCACGCGCGCTACCGCCACTTTATTACCGGCGCGCAGCAGGCTACTGGAGGCAGTAAAGCGGTTGCCGCGTCCCGGGCGCAGATAGTCGACGCGTAAATCAATCGTACCCATGCGGGATAAACGCTGGCGTAATTCTTCCTCCGTAATGTTTTCGTGACGGGTGAGGGTGCTACCGACGCAGACCAGCCCGGCAGCCACATCCAGCGCCGATGCGATGACGCCGCCATGTAAAATACTTTGCGCCCAGTTACCTACCATCGTTGGCTGGTTATTAAAGCAAAGTTCTGCATAATCTTTTTCATAGCGCATAAGTTCTAAGCCGAGCGCACGGTTGAACGGCATGTGGTAAACAAAAATCTCGCCGACCAGCTGGAGTGCGGCGTCGTTTGTTAAAATCGTGGGGGACATGGTTCCTACCTGAAAGAAGCTGTTGTTAAATCGTTGTTGATTTTATGCTTCTTATTTGTTGTTTTCCAGAATCAGAAACCAGGACTAAGCACCCGACAGATAAAAATGTAGAATGTCGGGCGGATAATTATTCAACAATTTGATTGATTTGTTCAGGAGAACAGGCCACATGGGCAAATTTCTGGGTTGGGTAGGCGGAGTGTGTTTGCTGCCGTGTGCGGTATATGCGCAGGAAGCGGTGGTTCAGGAGGTGCATGATGCGCCAGCGGTGCGGGGAAGCATTATCGCGAATATGCTTCAGGAACATGACAATCCTTTTACGCTCTATCCTTATGAATCGAATTACCTGATTTACACGGTCACAGACGACCTCAATAAAGAAGCGATTCAGACGTACAACTGGTCCGAGAACGCCCGCAAAGATGAAACGAAATTCCAGTTAAGTCTGGCTTTTCCGTTCTGGCGCGGTATCCTCGGCCCTAACTCAGTATTAGGGGGCTCCTATACTCAGCGCTCATGGTGGCAGCTTTCCAACAGCGAAGAGTCCTCGCCGTTTCGTGAAACCAACTATGAGCCGCAGTTGTTTTTAGGCTTCGCGACCGATTATCGTTTTGCCGGCTGGACATTGCGTGACGTTGAAGTGGGTTACAACCACCAGTCCAATGGCCGTTCTGACCCCACTTCACGCAGTTGGAACCGCATTTATACCCGTCTGATGGCGCAAAATGATAACTGGCTGGTGGAAGTGAAGCCGTGGTACGTGGTGGGGAATACCGACGACAACCCGCAAATCACCAAATACATGGGCTACTACCAGCTTAAAATCGGCTACCAGCTGGGCGAAGCCATTCTGAGTGCGAAAGGGCAATATAACTGGAATACCGGTTACGGCGGCGCGGAGCTTGGTTTTAGCTACCCCGTCACCCGTCATGTGCGTCTTTATACGCAGCTGTATAGCGGATATGGCGAGTCGCTTATTGACTATAACTTTAACCAAACCCGCTTCGGCGTAGGCGTAATGCTCAACGATCTGTTCTAAGGGCATTGCAGTTTCTCCCGCAGGCGCTGAAAATAGCGCCTGTTTTATTTTTAGTGATGGAGTGAGCGTGGCGCAGGCAGAAGTATTGAATCAGGAATCGCTGGCGAAACAGGTTTTGCAGGAAACCTTCGGCTACCAGCAGTTCCGCCCTGGCCAGGAAACCATCATTAACACCGTGCTGGATGGCCGCGATTGCCTGGTGGTGATGCCTACTGGCGGCGGTAAATCGCTCTGTTACCAGATACCTGCACTGGTGAAAGCCGGTTTGACCGTGGTGGTTTCGCCGCTGATTTCACTGATGAAAGATCAGGTCGACCAACTGCTGGCCAACGGTGTGGCCGCCGCCTGTCTTAACTCCACGCAAACCCGTGATGAGCAACAAGCCGTGATGGCGGGCTGCCGTACCGGAAAAATCCGCCTGCTGTATATCGCGCCGGAACGCCTGATGCTGGATAACTTCCTCGACCAGCTTATTCACTGGAATCCGGTGATGCTGGCGGTGGATGAAGCCCACTGTATTTCGCAATGGGGGCACGATTTCCGCCGGGAATATGCGCTGTTGGGCCAGTTGCGGGATCGTTTCCCGGACGTGCCGTTTATGGCGTTAACCGCCACAGCGGATGAAACCACGCGCCGCGATATTGTTAACCTGCTGGGTCTGCACGATCCGCTGATCCAAATCAGCAGTTTTGACCGCCCGAATATTCGCTACATGCTGATGGAGAAGTTCAAACCGCTCGATCAGCTGATGCGTTATGTTCAGGACCAGCGCGGTAAATCCGGCATTATCTACTGCAACAGCCGGGCGAAGGTGGAAGACACTGCCGCCCGTCTACAAAGCCGGGGGATCAGCGCCGCGGCCTATCACGCTGGCCTGGAAAACGACGTGCGCGCTAACGTGCAGGAAAAATTCCAGCGCGACGATCTGCAAATCGTGGTGGCCACGGTCGCGTTCGGTATGGGCATTAACAAACCGAACGTGCGTTTCGTGGTGCACTTCGACATCCCACGCAATATCGAATCATACTACCAGGAAACCGGCCGTGCCGGACGTGACGGGCTGCCTGCCGAAGCGATGCTGTTTTACGATCCGGCGGACATGGCCTGGCTGCGTCGCTGCCTCGAAGAAAAACCGCCCGGGCAACTCCAGGATATTGAGCGCCATAAGCTCAATGCTATGGGCGCGTTTGCCGAGGCGCAAACCTGCCGCCGTCTGGTGCTGCTGAATTATTTCGGCGAAGGACGTCAGGAGCCGTGCGGCAACTGCGATATCTGCCTCGACCCGCCTAAGCAGTACGACGGTCTGCTGGATGCGCGTAAGGCGCTTTCAACGATTGGACGCGTTAATCAGCGGTTCGGGATGGGCTACGTTGTGGAAGTACTGCGCGGCGCGAATAACCAACGTATCCGCGATATGGGGCATGACAAACTGCCCGTTTACGGCATTGGTAAAGACCAGAGTCACGAGCACTGGGTAAGCATTATTCGCCAGCTCATTCATATGGGATTCGCCACACAAAACATTGCTCAGCATTCCGCGCTTCAGCTTACCGAAGCGGCGCGCCCCGTTCTGCGCGGTGAAGTGGCGTTGAAGCTTGCCGTTCCACGCGTTATCGCCCTGAAACCCCGCATGGCGCAGAAATCGTACGGTGGAAATTATGACCGTAAACTGTTCGCCAAGCTGCGTAAGCTGCGCAAAGCCATTGCGGACGAAGAGAATATTCCGCCTTACGTGGTGTTCAATGACGCGACGCTGATTGAAATGGCAGAGCAAATGCCGCTTTCCGCCGGTGAAATGTTGGGCATTAACGGCGTAGGCACCCGTAAGCTTGAGCGCTTCGGAAAAGAGTTTATGGCGTTGATTCGTAGCCATGCGGATGGCGATGACGAAGAGTAGCCAGCGCTGACATTACGTGGCAGGATGATCATTCAATGAATGATTATCCGACGAGTAATTTCCCATGTTAATGCTTTTTCTGACAGTCGCTGCGGTTCATCTGCTTGCTCTAATCAGCCCCGGTCCCGATTTTTTCTTTGTCTCCCAAACTGCGGTCAGCCGCTCGCGAAAAGAGGCCATGCTTGGCGTACTCGGCATAACCGCAGGCGTTATGGTCTGGGCCGGCGTGGCATTACTGGGGTTACACATCATTCTCGAAAAGATGGCCTGGCTGCATAACATCATCATGGTTGGCGGCGGGTTGTACCTGTGCTGGATGGGCTATCAAATGCTGCGCGGCGCGCTGAAGAAAAGCGCCGCGTCCACAGATGAGCCGCAGGTTGAGCTGGCGCGCGGCGGACAAAGCTTTATCAAAGGTCTGCTGACCAATCTGGCGAACCCGAAAGCGATTATCTATTTCGGCAGCGTATTCTCGTTATTTGTCGGCGATAACGTCGGCAGCGGCGAACGCTGGGGTATTTTCCTGCTGATCGCGCTGGAAACCTTTGCGTGGTTCACGCTGGTGGCAAGCTTGTTTGCCTTACCGGCGATGCGCCGTGGTTACCAGAGAATGGCCAAATGGATCGACGGTGTCGCCGGCGCGTTGTTTGCCGGCTTTGGGATCCATTTGATTATTTCGCGCTAATCAACCCGGGCGCGCACTGGCCAGTAGCGCGCCCACCAGCATAAACAGCGATCCAAACACCCGGTTCAATGCCTTCATCTGCTTTGGCCCTTTGATCCACAGCGCGATGCGGGTAGCGAGCGTGGCATAGCCAATCATCACAATCACATCCACAACGATAGTCGTCACGCCGAGAATGGCGTACTGCACGGCTTGCGGCTGATGCGGCACGATAAATTGCGGAAACAGCGCGGCGAGAAACACAATGCTTTTCGGGTTGGTTAAATTCACAAACACCGCGCGTTGAAACAGTTTCCGACGCGGCTGGCTTTTCGCCAGGGTATGTAAATCAATGGCTCCGGCTGCCCGCCACTGTTGAATACCCAGCCAGATTAAGTAGGCGGCACCCGCCCATTTCAACACTTCAAATGCCATAAGAGAACGTGAAAACAGCGCGCCCAGGCCGATGCCGACCAGCACAATATGGATCGCCAGCCCCAGCTGTAATCCGGTAATCGACGCGACGGCGCCGCGATAACCGTGGCTCATTGCCGTACTCATGGTGTTGATAGCCCCGGAACCGGGAGAAAGACTGAGGATGATTGTGGTGAGCAAATAGGTACACCACCATTCGAACGACATGGGAAACTCCCTGAATAAGCGCTTTTATGTCACAATACGCTATACCTTCTATCTTTCAAGTAGCTGCATGGCAGCCGTAACAGGCAAAACACAACGCCGCATTTATTCACACGCAGTAATGTTTATACCCCGGATAATTTGGGTGGCCGAAGAAGACCTGAAAAGGTGAGGCGGAAGGCGGGATTACGCGACAAGCGCGCCCCTGTCAGCGAGCAACGTTGACGCGCCTGCGGCGTGGACACAAAGGGGTATAACGCGGAAATCAACATCAGGGCAGGGTATCCCATGAGTGAGCATAAAAATGGATGGTATTCCCGTGAAAAAGCATTTGCTGCTTTTACTATGGGGCCGCTCACGGCTTTCTGGCAGCAGCGTGAAGAAGATGAATTTACCGGCGTGGATGGCGTGGCGGTGCGTTTCGTGCGCTTTCGCGCAACCCGTCACGATCGGGTGGTGGTGATTTGCCCGGGGCGTATCGAGAGTTACGTGAAATATGCCGAGCTGGCATGGGATCTGTTTCATTGCGGCTATGATGTATTAATTATCGATCACCGCGGCCAGGGGCGTTCGGGGCGGTTATTGTCCGATACCCATCGTGGGCATGTGGTGCGCTTTAGCGATTATGTGGACGATCTCGAACTGTTCTGGGAGCAGGAGATCAAAGACGGCCCCTGGCGCAAACGCTATGTTCTTGCCCATTCCATGGGTGGCGCAATATCCGCGCTGTTTTTAGAACGGCGGCCTGAGGCGTTTGACGCCATTGCGTTTTGCGCCCCGATGTTCGGCATTGTGCTACGTTTACCGGACTGGATGGTGCGCCAGATCCTCGACTGGGCGGAAGGACACCAGCGTATCCGTGAGGGCTACGCGATGGGCACCGGCCGCTGGCGCGCGTTGCCGTTTGCCATAAATGTGTTAACCCACAGCCGCCAGCGCTACCGTCGCAACCTGCGCTTTTATGCAGATGAACCGACGTTGCGGGTAGGTGGGCCGACCTATCACTGGGTCAGAGAAGGCATACTTGCCGGAGAGCAGGTCTTAGCAGGGGCCACTGCGATGACCACGCCGACATTGCTACTCCAGGCAGAAGAGGAGCGCGTGGTGGATAACCGCATGCACGATCGCTTCTGTGAAATTCGAGCCGCGGCGGGCCACCCCTGTTGGGGGGGTAAACCTTTCGTCATTAACGGTGCGTACCACGAGATCCTGTTTGAAAAGGACGCTATGCGCGCCGAGGCGCTTAATGCCATCGTCGATTTTTTCGATGCGCATGATTAATTACTGGCGGTCAGACCGCCTGTTACCAACCAGAGGTTATTATTTTTATGTATCAGGTCGTTGCGTCTGATTTAGACGGTACTCTTTTGTCCCCTGACCACACCCTGTCGCCCTTTGCCAAAGAAACGCTGAAACTGTTAACGGCACGCGACATCCACTTTGTGTTCGCAACCGGGCGCCACCATGTCGACGTAGCCCAGATCCGCGATAACCTTGAGATCAAGGCATACATGATCACCTCCAACGGTGCGCGGGTGCATGACACCGAGGGCAATCTGGTCTTCAGCCATAACCTGGATCGCGATATCGCCGCCGATCTGTTTGGCGTTGTGCACACCAATCCCGATATTGTGACCAACGTGTACCGTAACGATGACTGGTTTATGAACCGCCATCGCCCGGATGAGATGAAGTATTTTCGCGAGGCGGTATTTAAATACACGCTGTTTGAGCCAGGCGTTCTGGAACCGGAAGGGATCAGTAAAGTCTTCTTTACCTGCGACGACCATAAAAAACTGCTGCCGCTTGAGCAGGCGATTAACGCGCGCTGGGGCGACCGGGTCAACGTGAGTTTCTCGACGTTAACCTGCCTGGAAGTGATGGCGGGAGGCGTTTCCAAAGGCCATGCGCTGGAAGCCGTGTCGAAAGCGATGGGCTATACCCTGAAAGATTGCATCGCGTTTGGCGACGGCATGAACGATGCTGAGATGCTGTCGATGGCGGGCAAAGGCTGCATTATGGCTAACGCGCACCAGCGGTTAAAAGATCTGTTGCCGGACCTGGAAGTGATTGGTACCAACGCCGATAACGCTGTTCCACACTATCTGCGTCGTCTGTTCCTAAACCAAGCGTAAGCGGTTTTAATGACGAGTGGTTATAATTTGATCACTCGTCAACTAAATAACCAAGCTGACGTGGGTCAGTCTGGTTACAATGCGGCTTTTCACCTGGAGACGGGTATTCCCGGGGACAAACACTGTGCCGCTACTCATTATCACCACTATTCTGTGGGCGTTTTCCTTTAGTCTGATTGGCGAATACCTTGCCGGGCATGTCGACAGCTATTTTTCCGTGCTGATGCGCGTCGGGCTGGCGGCACTGGTGTTTCTGCCATTCCTGCGCTTCAGGGGCCTGAAGCCGAAAGTCATCGCGCTGTATATGCTGGTGGGCGCGCTGCAACTGGGCGTAATGTACCTGTTCAGCTTCCGCGCCTATCTGTATCTCACTGTCTCAGAATTTTTGCTTTTTACCGTTCTGACGCCGCTGTATATCACGCTGATTTATGACGTCCTCAGTCGTCGTCCACTGCGCTGGGGATATGCGTTCAGCGCGTTACTGGCAGTGGTTGGCGCGGCAATTATCCGCTATGACCAGCTCAGCGAACACTTCTGGTTCGGCCTGCTGCTGGTGCAACTGGCGAATATCAGTTTCGCCATCGGCATGGTGGGCTACAAGCGGTTGATGGAAGTGCACCCGATGCCGCAGCACAATGCCTTTTCCTGGTTTTATCTCGGTGCGTTTGTGGTGGCTGGCGTGGCGTGGCTGATATTAGGCAACCCGAATAAATTACCCACGACCACGCTACAGTGGAGCGTACTGGTCTGGCTGGGCGTGGTGGCATCCGGGCTCGGCTACTTTATGTGGAACTACGGAGCGACGCAGGTCGATGCCGGGACGCTGGGCATTATGAACAACGTCCATGTGCCGGCGGGGTTGTTAGTTAACCTCGCCATCTGGCAGGAACAGCCTCACTGGCCGAGTTTTATTATTGGGGGTTCGGTGATAATGGCTTCACTGTGGGTCCATCGACGCTGGGTCGCGCCGCGCTCTTCACAAACGGCAAATGATCGCAGGCGTGGTTCCGCGCAGAGCGAATAAAAGCATCAATGACCGGCTGACGCTGCTCGCCATCGCGCACCGCGGCGTACAGCCGGCTCCACAAGCCTTCTCCCAGCGTTTTGGTCACCACCAGCCCCTGGCGTTCAAAGCTTTCCACCACCCAGTGAGGCAGCGCCGCGATACCCATGCGCGCCGACACCATCTGGATCAGCAACAGCGTGTTATCGACGCTTTTCAGCGAAGGGCTGACGCCAGCAGGCTCCAGAAAATGGCGCCAGACATCCAGACGCTGACGCTGCACCGGATAAATCAGCAGCGTTTCTCCGGCAAAGTCTTCCGGGGTAATGCGCGGTTTACTGGCCAGCGGGTGATCCGTCGCCAGCACCAGGCGCACTTCAAAATCAAACATGGGCGAATAGTGCAAACCGCTGCGCGGCAGGATATCTGACGTTAACACCACGTCGAGCTCGCTCTGCTGAAGTGCCGGTTGCGGATCGAACGTGACGCCCGATTTGAAATCCATCTCCACCTGCGGCCACTGTTTACGGAAATTCTCCAGCGCCGGGGTCAGCCACTGAATACAGCTGTGACACTCGATGGCGATACGCAACTGGGACTGCTGCGGTTCATTGCACTCCTGCAACGCTCTGTTGATCTGCGGCAGTACCTGCGTCGCCAGTTGCAACAGGATCTCTCCCTGCGGCGTAAAGCGCAGCGGCTGGCTTTTACGAACGAATAATTTAAACCCGAGGCGCTGCTCAAGATCGCTGAACTGATGCGAGAGGGCCGACTGCGTCTGATGTAAGGTGGCGGCCGCAGCGGCGAGAGACCCGCAATTCTGCAGGGCCAGCAGCGTTTTGAGGTGTTTAATTTCGATCATGAAAGTCCTTCACTTTGCCATGAGGAATCTGCGCTTGAGGAATATACAGTAACCGCGAATTATAGATGTGTAAACATCCAGACGTCCAAATCATGGTTTTTCGATTTTACGACGTGTTGGCTACGCCCGGACACCCCGGCCAGTTTCCGGGGTCAGGCGAGTTCGCCGCCTTCACGCCATTCGAAATCCTGCGGAATACTGTAAATTTTAGAGGCAAAACAATGACAATCTATAATCACACCCTCGGTTTCCCCCGCGTCGGCCTGCGTCGCGAGTTAAAAAAAGCGCAGGAAAGTTACTGGGCGGGTAACAGCTCTCGTGAAGAATTACTGGCGGTGGGCCGTGAACTGCGTGCTCGCCACTGGGAACAGCAAAAAGCGGCTGGGGTGGATCTGCTGCCGGTAGGCGACTTCGCCTGGTACGATCATGTGTTGTCCACCAGCCTGCTTCTCGGTAACGTCCCGGCGCGTCATCAGAATAAAGACGGCTCAGTGGACATCGATACCCTGTTTCGTATCGGCCGGGGCCGTGCGCCTACCGGCGAACCGGCAGCGGCGGCGGAAATGACCAAATGGTTTAACACCAACTATCACTACATGGTGCCGGAGTTCGTTAAAGGCCAACAGTTCACCCTCGCCTGGACGCAGTTACTGGATGAAGTCGACGAAGCGCTGGCGCTGGGGCACCACATCAAACCTGTGCTGCTGGGCCCGGTAACCTACCTGTGGTTGGGTAAAGTCAAAGGCGAGCAGTTTGATCGCCTGTCGCTGCTCAATGACATTCTTCCTGTTTACCAGCAGGTTCTGGCTGAGCTTGCGAAGCGCGGTGTGGAGTGGGTGCAAATTGATGAGCCCGCCCTGGTGCTGGAGCTGCCGCAGGCGTGGCTGGACGCCTTCAAACCGGCTTATGACGCCCTGCATGGCAACGTTAAACTGCTGCTGACCACCTATTTCGAAGGCGTAACGCCGAATCTGGATACCATTACCGCGCTGCCGGTGCACGGATTGCACGTCGATTTGGTTCACGGTAACGATAGCGTGGCGGAGCTGCATGCGCGTTTGCCGTCTGAATGGTTGCTGTCGGCAGGCCTTATTAATGGCCGTAACGTCTGGCGCGCTGATTTGACTGAAAAATATGCCCGCATTAAAGACATTATCGGTAAACGTGCCGTCTGGGTGGGATCTTCCTGCTCGTTGTTGCATAGCCCGATTGATCTGAGTGTGGAAACCCGTCTGGACGCGGAAGTGAAAAGCTGGTTCGCCTTTGCGCTACAAAAATGTGAAGAACTGGCGCTCCTGCGCGATGCGCTCAACAGCGGCGACACCCAAAAAATTACCGAATGGAGCGTTCCGATCCAGGCGCGTCGTGGGTCTGCCCGCGTGCATAACCCGGCGGTGGGTGAACGCCTGGCGACCATTACCGCGCAGGACAGCCAGCGCGCCAGCGCTTATCCGGTACGCGCCGAAGCACAGCGCGCCCGCTTTAATCTTCCGGCATGGCCCACCACCACGATTGGTTCGTTCCCGCAAACCACCGAAATTCGCGGCCTGCGCCTGGACTTCAAAAAAGGCAATCTTGACGCGAATCACTACCGTACAGGCATTGCCGGGCACATTAAGCAGGCGATTGTCGAACAGGAACGCCTCGGCCTTGACGTGCTGGTTCACGGTGAAGCCGAGCGGAATGACATGGTGGAATACTTTGGCGAGCACCTGGACGGCTTTGTCTTTACTCAAAACGGCTGGGTGCAAAGCTACGGTTCACGCTGCGTGAAACCACCGGTTGTGATTGGCGATATCAGCCGTCCACAGCCGATTACCGTAGAGTGGGCGAAGTACGCGCAATCCCTCACCGATAAGCCCGTAAAAGGCATGTTGACCGGGCCGGTGACGATCCTCTGCTGGTCATTCCCGCGCGAAGACGTCAGCCGTGAAACCATCGCCAAACAGATTGCTCTTGCGTTGCGTGACGAAGTGGCAGACCTGGAAGCCGCGGGCATTGGCATTATTCAAATCGATGAACCCGCGTTGCGTGAAGGGCTGCCGCTGCGCCGTGCCGACTGGCAGGCTTATCTGGAGTGGGGCGTGGAAGCGTTCCGTCTTAATGCCGCCGTCGTGCGTGACGATACCCAAATCCATACCCACATGTGTTACTGCGAATTCAACGACATTATGGATTCCATTGCGGCACTGGATGCGGACGTCATCACCATCGAGACCTCGCGTTCCGACATGGAATTACTGGAATCTTTCGAAGAATTTGAATACCCCAATGAAATCGGACCGGGCGTGTATGACATTCACTCGCCGAATGTGCCGGATGTAGAATGGATTGAGGCATTACTGCAAAAAGCGGCGCAACGTATCCCGGCGCAGCGTTTGTGGGTTAACCCGGACTGCGGCCTGAAAACGCGCGGCTGGCCGGAAACCCGCCAGGCGCTGGCGAATATGGTAAAAGCGGCGCAGAATCTGCGTAGCGCCTGACAAAACGCCCCTCATCCGGTTGTGAATGAGGGGCGTTATTTTCTTCAGCAATGGCTATTTTTTTGTGCCGTAACGGGTAAACCATTCCAGCATTCTCTGCCAGCCATCAGCGGCTGACTCCGCGTGATAGCTGGGTCGATAGTCGGCATTAAACGCATGTCCGGCATCGGGATAGACCACGATCTCCGCGTTTGCATTCGCCGCCCGTAACGCCTGGCGCATAGTTTCCACGCTTTCCAGCGAGATGCTCGTATCCTGGGCGCCATACAACCCAAGTACTGGCGCATTAAGATCGACAGCAATATCCACCGGATGTTTTGGCGAATTCAGTGACTTCTCGCCTACCAGCTTTCCGTACCATGCCACCGCTGCTTTAAGCTGCGGATTATGCGCGGCGTACAGCCACGTAATCCGTCCGCCCCAACAAAATCCGGTCATCATCAAACGATGCGGATCGCCGCCCTGGCGCGCCGCCCAGTTGGCGACATGGTCCAGATCCGCCAGCACTTGTGCGTCGGGAACTTTGCTGACCAGCTCGCTGAATAGCGTAGAAATATCGTCATAATCTTCAGGATCGCCCTGACGGAAATAGAGTTCCGGCGCGACAGCCAGGTAACCTTCATGGGCCAGGCGGCGGCAGATATCCCGGATATGCTCATGCACGCCGAAAATTTCCTGCACCACGATAACGACCGGGAGAGGGTGATCCGTCTGTGCCGGGCGGGCGAACCACGCGGGCATATTTTCGCCCTGGGAGGGGATCGATGTTTCTCCGCAATGAATGGCATCTTCGGAGGTATGTACTACCGTTGAAGCGACAGGTGAAGCGGCGGAAGCAAATCCTGCAGAGTTGTCTGTTGTGTTTTGTTTTGTCATGGCCAGGCTCCGTAACCATTTTTTAGCGCAACCCTAACTATAGTCTGCGAGCTGAAAATTCGTACTCGTAAAACCCGTTCCTGTGATCGGTACCGGGATGCGTTATTATGTGAAGCGCATCACTATTTTATGGAAATCATGTGCAAGCGATTTCATTACAAGTGAATTGAGTCACGAAATTCAGCGGCCAGCTTCTGTAAAGTACCCTTTTGCAGCTTCTGACTAACCGACCCAAAGAGGAGTCATTTATGTCTACGTCTGATGTTTTTCACCTCGGCCTCACAAAAAGCGACCTGCAGGGCGCAACGCTTGCTATCGTCCCTGGCGACCCGGAACGAGTGGAAAAGATCGCCGCGCTGATGGACAAGCCGGTTAAGCTGGCATCTCATCGTGAATTCACCTCCTGGCGCGCTGAACTGGATGGTAAAGCGGTCATCATTTGTTCTACCGGCATCGGCGGCCCGTCCACGTCAATCGCTGTTGAAGAGCTGGCGCAGCTGGGTATCCGCACGTTCCTGCGCGTCGGCACGACTGGCGCAATCCAGCCGCATATCAATGTCGGCGATGTGCTGGTCACCACGGCGTCTGTCCGTCTTGACGGTGCCAGCCTGCACTTCGCGCCGATGGAATACCCTGCGGTGGCGGATTTCACCTGTACCACTGCGCTGGTGGAAGCGGCGAAAGCCGTGGGCGCAACCACTCACATCGGCGTAACAGCCTCTTCCGACACTTTCTATCCGGGCCAGGAGCGTTATGACACCTTCTCAGGCCGTGTCGTCAGCCGTTTCAAAGGCTCTATGGAAGAGTGGCAGCAGATGGGCGTGATGAACTACGAAATGGAATCCGCAACGTTGCTGACCATGTGCTCAAGCCAGGGGCTGCGCGCAGGGATGGTGGCAGGGGTTATCGTTAACCGTACCCAGCAGGAAATTCCTAACGCGGAAACCATGAAACAGACCGAAAGCCACGCGGTGAAGATTGTGGTTGAGGCTGCACGTCGCCTGATCTAATGCCTTTCGCCAGCTTCGTTTAACAGCGAAGCTGGCGCTTTCTCCCCCTCTGGTTGTTTCGCTTACCCGTCTTGTTTTTACTCTTTTGCGCAATGCCTCGCAGTAAATGCCTTTAAAACTGGACATTTATCCAGCACAATCCCATTTTGCACTGGTGGGTTAATGCGGGAGGCATTATGGCGTTCTCTCTTCTTATGATGGCGGCGGTCGCGCTGGCAGGTATTTTGGTTGGCTGGCTGGGCGCAAGCCTGCGATCGGCTCAGCGTCAGGCGGCGTTGCTGGCTGAACAGCGTGATGTGTTCAGTGAATTAAGCGCGGCCAAACAGGCGCTGGCGCAGTCTCAACACTGGCGTGATGAATGCGACTTGCTCAACGGCGAATTGCGTACCCTCAGAGAGATTAACAGCTCCCTCGAAGCCGATCTGCGTGAAGTCACCACGCTACTGGAAACCACGCGCCAGCATAACGACGACAAACTGCGTCAGATGATGAGCAGCGAACAGCGTCTTAGTGAGCAGTTTGAAAATCTCGCTAACCGTATTTTTGACCGCAGCCACCGCCAGGTTGAAGAACAAAACCGCCAGAGTCTGAATGGCTTGCTTACCCCGCTCCGGGAACAGCTTGACGGCTTTCGCCGTCAGGTTCAGGACAGCTTTGGTCAGGAAGCACGCGAGCGCCATACGCTAACCCATGAAATTCGCAACCTGCAGCAGCTAAACGCGCAAATGGCCCAGGAGGCGATCAACCTGACGCGGGCTCTCAAAGGCGATAACAAAATTCAGGGTAACTGGGGCGAGATGGTACTGACGCGGGTGCTGGAAGCATCAGGCCTGCGGGAAGGGTATGAATACCAGACGCAGGTGAATATTCAGCGGGATGACCGCAGCCGTATGCAACCGGATGTGATCGTGCGTCTTCCCCAGGACAAAGACGTGGTGGTGGATGCCAAAATGACGCTGGTGGCTTATGAGCGTTATTTTAATGCTGAAGACGACTATCAGCGCGAACTGGCCCTTAACGAACATATCGCGGCTATCCGCAATCATATCCGGTTGCTGAGCCGAAAAGACTATCATCAGCTGCCAGGGTTGCGGTCTCTGGATTATGTCTTAATGTTTATACCCGTAGAGCCCGCATTTTTACTGGCTATCGACCGGCAGCCGGAACTGATAAACGAAGCGTTAAAGAGCAATATCATGCTGGTGAGCCCAACCACATTGCTGGTGGCGCTACGCACCATTGCTAATCTTTGGCGTTATGAGCATCAAAATCAAAACGCCCAGCAGATCGCCGATCGGGCAGCGCGGCTTTACGACAAAATGCGGCTGTTTGTGGATGACATGTCTGCCGTTGGGCAGGGGCTGGATAAAGCGCAGGATTACTATCGTCAGGCGATGAAAAAGCTCAGTTCCGGGCGTGGCAATATCCTCGCTCAGGCCGATGCGTTTCGCACCCTTGGGGTGGAGGTAAAGCGCGAGATTAATTCGGAAATGGTTGAGCAGGCGCGTCTGGATGATGAAGAGTTTCGTTTGCGCAGCATTGAGGATGACTCAGAAAACACCAGAAAAAACAACGCATCAGAGTTAATGACGCCGGTTCAACGCACCGGCAACGACTGTTAAAACAGGCTTGAAACGTAGGGCAATCGCGCCCAATCTGTTACACTTCACGAACATTTTTTATCAATAGCAGGCTCCGAAATGGTTGATGATTCACAGGACACAACGCACTTTGGCTTTCAGACAGTAGCGAAGGCGCAGAAGGCGGATATGGTGGCGCAGGTTTTCCATTCTGTTGCAGCGAAATATGACGTCATGAACGACCTTATGTCGTTCGGCATCCATCGTTTATGGAAGCGCTTTACTATTGATTGCAGCGGTGTGCGCCGTGGACAAAAAGTGCTGGATCTCGCTGGCGGCACCGGCGATTTGACGGCGAAATTTTCACGTCTGGTTGGTGAAACCGGAACCGTGGTGCTGGCGGATATCAACGATTCAATGCTGAAAATGGGCCGCGAAAAGCTGCGTAATATCGGCGTTGTGGGAAATGTTGAATACGTTCAGGCTAATGCAGAAGCGCTGCCCTTTCCGGACAACACCTTCGATTGCATTACCATTTCGTTTGGCCTGCGTAACGTGACCGATAAAGACAAAGCGCTGCGTTCAATGTACCGCGTGTTAAAGCCCGGCGGCCGTTTGCTGGTGCTGGAGTTTTCAAAACCGGTTATCGATCCATTAAGCAAAGCCTACGACGCCTACTCCTTCCACGTATTGCCGCGTATCGGCGAGCTGGTGGCTCAGGATGCGGAAAGCTACCGCTACCTGGCGGAATCCATCCGTATGCATCCAAACCAGGATACGCTTAAAGCGATGATGGCCGATGCAGGTTTCGACAATGTTGAATATTTCAATTTGACTGCGGGTATCGTTGCGCTTCATCGCGGTTATAAGTTTTAAAGGAGTTTGCGGATGCCAGTAACACCGATGATTACCGCCGGTATTGAAGGGGCATTGAATGCTTTCCTGTACCGGGACCGGGCGCTTAAATCTGCACGCCAGCGTTTGCAGGGAAAGGTGTTGCGCGTTGCCCTCCGTGAGTTCTCCACGCCGCTGATCCTGATTTTCAGTGAACGGCAGGTTGATGTGTTAGGGCAGTGGGAAGGCGAGACCGACTGTTCGGTTACCACGCGCCTTTCCGTATTGCCTGAGCTGCGCAACCGCCAGCAACTGACCGCGCTCATCCGACGTGGCGACCTTGAGGTCGAAGGCGACATTCAGGTGGTGCAAAATTTCGCGTCTCTGATGGATCTGGCTGAATTCGACCCTGCGGAACTTCTGGCGCCGTATATTGGTGATATCGCTGCGGAAGGGCTGAGTAAAGTCTTTCGTAGCGGCGCGCGGATAGTCAAAAAAAGCGTTGGTCGCAATCAACGTTATCTGGCCGAAGCGGTTACCGAAGAGTGGCGTATGGCCCCCGGTTCGCTTGAGGTGGCATGGTTTGCTGAAGAAACCGATGCACTTGCGCGCTCGCTTGATGCGCTTATTAGTCGTTTAGATACGCTGGAGGCCAAATGACGCCAGGTGAACTGCGGCGCCTGTACTTCATCATTCGTACTTTTTTAAGCTATGGGCTTGATGAGCTCATCCCCAGAATTCGTATCACGTGGCCGCTTCGCGTATGGCGACGCACCCTGTTTTGGATGCCAAATCGACACGGTGATAAAGAGTTAGGACATCGTCTGCGACTGGCATTACAGGAACTTGGACCGGTATGGATTAAGTTCGGCCAGATGTTATCGACCCGTCGCGACTTGTTTCCGCCGCAAATCGCCGATCAGCTTGCGATGTTGCAGGATCGGGTTGCGCCCTTTGACGGGGTGCAGGCGAAACGCCAGATTGAAAAATCCATGGGCGATATTCCTGTCGAAACCTGGTTCGATGATTTTGATATCAATCCGCTGGCGTCGGCGTCTATCGCGCAGGTGCATACGGCAAAGCTGAAAGAAAACGGCAAAGAAGTCGTTATCAAAGTTATCCGGCCTGACATCCTGCCGATTATCAACGCGGATATGAAGCTCATTTACCGTCTGGCGCACTGGGTGCCGCGCTTATTGCCGGATGGCCGTCGTTTACGTCCGGTGGAAGTGGTGCGGGAATATCAAAAAACGCTGATCGATGAGCTGAATCTGCTCCGTGAAGCGGCCAACGCCATCCAGCTGCGGCGCAATTTTGAAAACAGCCCGATGCTGTATGTGCCGGAAGTGTACTCTGACTATTGCAGCGAAAATATGCTGGTCATGGAGCGCATTTACGGTATTCCCGTCTCTGACGTGGAAACGTTAGAGCGCAACGGCACCAATATGCAGCTGTTGGCGGAGCGCGGCGTTCAGGTGTTCTTCACTCAGGTTTTCCGCGACAGCTTCTTTCATGCCGATATGCATCCGGGCAATATTTTTGTCAGTTACGACCACCCGGACAACCCGCAGTACATCGGTATTGACTGCGGCATCGTGGGATCACTGAATAAAGAAGATAAGCGTTATCTTGCAGAGAACTTTATCGCCTTTTTCAACCGTGATTACCGCAAAGTAGCCGAGCTGCATGTGGATTCAGGTTGGGTGCCGCCGGATACCAATGTTGAAGAGTTTGAGTTTGCGATTCGCACCGTGTGTGAACCCATCTTTGAGAAACCACTCGCGGAAATCTCCTTCGGTCATGTGCTGTTGAATCTGTTCAATACTGCACGCCGCTTCAATATGGAAGTGCAGCCGCAACTGGTGCTGCTTCAAAAAACCTTGTTGTATGTAGAGGGCGTCGGCCGTCAGCTTTATCCACAGCTGGATTTATGGAAAACAGCAAAACCTTTTCTGGAATCCTGGATCAAAGATCAGGTCGGTTTTCCGGCTCTGGTGCGCTCATTAAAAGAGAAAGCACCGTTCTGGATCGAAAAAATGCCAGAAATACCTGAACTGGTGTACGACAGTTTGCGCCAGGGCAAACAATTGCAACAAAGCGTTGATAAAATCGCCCGCGAGTTACACGAACAGCGTGTGCGGCAGGGACAATCCCGCTACCTGTTTGGTATTGGCGCAACGTTGTTATTAAGCGGGACGTTAATGCTGGTGACTCGCCCGGATTGGGGTTTTATCCCGGCCTGGGTTATGGCGGGCGGTCTCGTCGTATGGCTGATTGGCTGGCGGCGTACTGGCTCGATTTAATTTATCCTGAATGGTTCTGGTTGTAGCGCAAACCTCAAACGAGGGTAGAAAAGCGGATTATCTGGCTTTGAAAGCGTCTGCAACCTGAAGCATGACGGGTGACATCATGAAATAGCTGCGTTCCCAATATCAGCGTTTCGGGTGAGTTTGTGAGGGCGACATTTTCACAATTTACAGAAAAACTCTGTGACCTTTGTGGATATGTTCTACCAACACGGGTGCAGCCTGGAGAGTGAGCGGTATATAATGCGGTTTGCAAATTTCATCATCTGTAGCTGAGGATTTATATGGGTGGCATTAGTATTTGGCAACTGTTGATCATTGTCGTTATCGTGGTTCTGCTTTTCGGTACCAAAAAACTGAGTTCTTTGGGTTCCGATCTTGGCGCCTCCATTAAAGGCTTCAAAAAAGCCATGGGCGATGATGAGCCGAAAAACAACACCACTCAGGATGCAGATTTCACCGCGAAATCCATTTCTGATAAGCAAAGCGACGTGAAAAAAGACGAAGCGAAGAGCAACGATAAAGAGCAGGTGTAAACCGTGTTCGATATTGGTTTCGGTGAGCTGGTCCTTGTCTTTGTCATCGGCCTCATTGTTCTGGGGCCACAGCGTTTGCCTGTTGCGGTCAAAACCATTGCCGGGTGGGTGAGGGCGCTGCGCTCACTTGCCACTACGGTGCAAAATGAGCTGACCCAGGAGTTAAAACTCCAGGAGTTTCAGGACAGCCTGAAGAAAGTTGAGAAAGCGAGCCTGAATAATCTCACCCCAGAGCTCAAGGCCTCTATGGATGAATTGCGTGAAGCGGCGGAATCAATGAAACGCACCTATACGGCGAATGACCCGGAAAAGGCGCACGATGAAGCTCATACCATTCATAATCCCGTTGTGAAAGATAACGAAGCGGCGCACGAAGGGGTTACGCCTTCCACGGCGGAGCACCAGGCGAGCGCGACGGTGCAAAAACCGGCTGCGGCCGTTGAACCTGTCGTCGATCTTTCTAAAGCGTCACCGGGTTCCACGTCTTCTCCGGCAGGCTCCGTACCTTCGTCCTCAAGTGAAAAATCCTGAACATGGCTGTAGAAGATACTCAACCCTTAATCAGTCACCTGATTGAACTGCGTAAGCGCCTGCTGAACTGCGTCATCGCGATTTTGGCGATCTTCCTGGCGCTGGTTTACTTCGCCAACGACATCTACCAAATGGTCTCCGCGCCGTTGATAAGCCAGATGCCGCAGGGCGCAACCATGATTGCCACCGATGTGGCATCGCCGTTCTTTACGCCGATCAAGCTGACCATCATGGTATCGGTGATCCTGTCTGCACCTGTGATCCTGTATCAGGTATGGGCGTTTATCGCGCCGGCGCTGTACAAGCACGAGCGCCGTCTGGTGGTGCCGCTGCTGGTCTCCAGTACGCTGCTATTCTATATCGGTATGGCGTTTGCGTATTTCGTGGTGTTCCCGCTGGCGTTTGGCTTCCTGACGCATACCGCGCCGGTCGGCGTGGTGGTGTCAACCGATATTGCCAGCTATCTCAGCTTCGTCATGGCGCTGTTCATGGCCTTTGGCGTATCGTTTGAAGTCCCGGTTGCGATTGTCCTGCTCTGCTGGCTGGGTGTGACCACACCGGATGACTTACGTAAAAAACGTCCGTATGTGCTGGTGGGCGCGTTTGTTGTCGGTATGCTGTTAACGCCGCCGGATGTGTTCTCGCAGACCCTGCTGGCCATCCCGATGTATTTCCTTTTTGAAGTCGGGGTGTTTTTCGCGCGGTTCTATGTTGGTAAACGACGAGAGCCCACGGAAGAAGAAGCGTCGCAAGAATCTCAGGAATAATCAAAACCGCCCTCCGGGCGGTTTTTTACAGGATAAGCATCATGTTTGATATTGGCGTAAATCTCACCAGCGGGCAGTTTGATAAAGATCGGGATGCGGTCGTGGCCCGGGCCTTTGAGGCTGGCGTATCAGGCATGTTGTTAACCGGCACAAATTTGCAGGAAAGCCAGCAGGCGCAGCAGCTTGCCAGCCGTTACGATAACTGTTGGTCTACCGCGGGCGTTCATCCTCACGACGCCAGCCACTGGCGGCCAGAAACTGCCGATGCGCTGCGTGAACTGGCTGCTCAGCCTGAAGTGGTTGCCATTGGGGAGTGCGGCCTGGACTTCAACCGTAACTACTCCACACCGCAAGAGCAGGAGCACGCGTTTAGCGCTCAACTGGCGCTGGCAGCAGAACTATCGCTGCCGGTCTTCATGCACTGCCGCGACGCTCACGAACGGTTTATCGCCCTGTTAACGCCCTGGCTTGATAAACTGCCGGGCGCGGTTTTGCACTGTTTTACCGGCACGCGCGAAGAGGCGCAGGCGTGCCTGGCGTCAGGATTATCGTTGGGCATTACGGGCTGGGTGTGCGATGAGCGTCGCGGGCTGGCGCTGCGTGAGTTGTTGCCAGTCATTCCCGCAGACAAACTCTTTTTCGAAACGGACGCGCCGTGGCTGCTACCGCGCGATTTGCCGGTTAAGCCTTCATCACGTCGCAACGAGCCCTGCTATTTGCCGCATATTATTACGCAAGCGGCAATGTGGCGGGGTGAAGACGCGGAATGGCTGATGCAGCAGAGTGATGAGAATGTGCGAACGCTGTTTGGCATTCGCTTCTGATTACTGTTTTTTGAATTCGGTATTTTGCACGCTCTGCAGCACCTGCTGATTAAGCAGGTTCAATAACAGCATTGAGCGTGCTTCACCATCAGGTTCGGCAAAGATCGCATTCAGGCCTTTAAACGCGCCATGCGTAATCACCACTGTGTCGCCAGGAAAAGGGGTGCCGGGGTCAGTAATTTCTTCAGACTGATACTGAATCAGCTGATCGATAACGGTCGCCGGCACTGTCGCCGGTTGCGCGCCAAAACGCACAAAATGGCTGACGCCGCGCGTGGCGTTAATCGTGGTGGTATGGATAACTTCCGGATCGAATTCAACAAACAGATAGTTTGGGAACAGCGGTTCGCTCACCGTGGTGCGTTTGCCGCGCACAATTTTTTCCAGGGTGATCATCGGTGTGAGGCAGGTAACAGCCTGACGTTCCAGATGCTCTTGCGCACGCTGAAGCTGGCCTCTTTTGCAGTACAGTAAATACCAGGATTGCATACATACTCTTCTTCGATAATCAGGCGCAAAAGGATATCAAAACTCCTTTTAGATAGCTAAAACGATTATAACGAATCCCTGGGTGTCGCCGTATCAGTTCACGCTAATTTAACAAAATTACAGCATGCCTGCGACGAACACCGTATAATAAAGCGCTAACCAGAAAGGCAAAATTAACTGCATGAAATACCACGATCTGCGCGACTTTCTTACGCTACTTGAGCAGCGAGGCGAGCTTAAACGTATCTCGCTGGCTGTCGATCCTCATCTTGAGATGACCGAAATCGCTGACCGCACTTTACGTGCTGGCGGCCCGGCGCTGCTGTTTGAGAATCCAAAGGGTTACGACATGCCGGTGCTGTGCAACCTGTTTGGTACGCCAAAGCGCGTGGCAATGGGTATGGGCCAGGAAGACGTGACCGCGCTGCGTGAAGTCGGCAAGTTACTGGCGTTTTTGAAAGAGCCTGAGCCGCCGCGCGGATTTCGTGACCTGTTCGATAAGCTGCCGCAATTCAAACAAGTGTTAAACATGCCAACGAAGCGGCTGCGTGGCGCGCCTTGTCAGCAGAAAGTCCTGCAGGGCGAGCAGGTTGATTTAACCCGAATTCCAGTGATGCAGTGCTGGCCAGAAGATGCCGCGCCGCTAATCACCTGGGGATTAACCGTGACGCGCGGCCCGCACAAAGAGCGGCAGAATTTAGGTATCTATCGTCAGCAGGTGATTGGTAAAAACAAACTGATCATGCGTTGGCTTTCTCACCGTGGCGGCGCACTGGATTTTCAGGAGTGGTGTGCGGCGCATCCCGGCGAACGTTTCCCGGTTGCCGTGGCGCTGGGCGCCGATCCGGCGACGATTCTGGGAGCCGTCACGCCCGTGCCGGATACACTATCGGAATACGCTTTTGCCGGTTTGTTGCGCGGAACCAAAACCGAAGTGGTGAAGTGCCTTTCGAACGATCTGGAAGTGCCCGCCAGCGCGGAAATTGTGCTGGAAGGGTATATTGAACCCGGTGAAATGGCGCCGGAAGGTCCATACGGTGACCATACGGGTTACTACAATGAAGTGGACAGCTTCCCGGTTTTCACCGTAACGCACATTACCCAACGCGAAGATGCCATTTATCACTCCACCTATACCGGTCGTCCGCCTGATGAACCGGCGGTGCTGGGCGTGGCGTTAAATGAAGTCTTCGTACCGATTTTACAAAAGCAGTTCCCGGAGATTGTTGATTTTTACCTGCCGCCGGAAGGGTGCTCCTATCGCCTTGCGGTGGTAACCATTAAGAAGCAATACGCCGGACATGCCAAACGTGTGATGATGGGTGTGTGGTCATTTCTGCGGCAGTTTATGTATACCAAGTTTGTCATCGTCTGTGATGATGATGTCAATGCGCGTGACTGGAACGATGTAATCTGGGCCATTACGACGCGTATGGACCCGGCGCGAGACACCGTTCTGGTAGAAAACACGCCGATTGATTACCTGGATTTTGCCTCGCCGGTTTCCGGTTTGGGTTCAAAAATGGGACTGGATGCCACCAACAAATGGCCCGGCGAGACCCAACGTGAGTGGGGACGTCCGATTAAAAAAGATCCGGCGGTGATCGAGCGAATCGATGCCATCTGGGATCAACTGGCCATTTTTAATGACGGTAAGCGCGACTGACGCGACCGTTGCGGTTTTGCAATATTGACCCGACAGAGGGAACGCATGACAACCATTAGCTGTAAAGTGACCTCGGTGGACGCGATCACAGAAACTGTGTACCGCGTTCGATTAGTACCCGACTCACCTTTTTCTTTTCGTGCAGGCCAGTATCTGATGGTCGTGATGGACGAGCGTGACAAACGCCCGTTCTCAATGGCATCAACGCCGGACGAACAGGGCTTCATCGAACTGCATATTGGCGCATCGGAGCTCAATCTCTACGCCATGGCGGTGATGGACCGTATTCTCAAAGACCGCGAGATCGTCATTGATATTCCGCACGGCGATGCCTGGCTGCGTGACGAAGACGACCGTCCGTTGATATTGATTGCGGGCGGTACCGGGTTCTCCTATGTGCGTTCAATTTTATTTACCGCGCTGGCGCGTAATCCTGCCCGTGAAATCGCCATCTATTGGGGCGGTCGCGAAGAGAAACATCTCTACGATTTAGCTGAACTGGAAGCCCTGTCGGTGAATCATCCGAACCTCAGTGTCGTACCGGTAGTTGAACAGCCGGAAGAAGGATGGCGTGGGCGCAGCGGAACCGTACTGACGGCAGTCATGCAGGATTTTGGCACCCTGAGTGAGCACGATATTTATATCGCTGGCCGCTTCGAAATGGCGAAAATTGCCCGGGATCTGTTCTGCAACGAGCGTGGCGCACGTGAAGACCGGATGTTTGGCGACGCGTTTTCGTTTATTTGATGATTCAGAAGCCATCTTGCCGATGATGGCTTTTAATAATAAAAAACCCGCCCCTGACAGGCGGGAAGAACGGCAACTAAACTTTTTCATCACCACTGGCGGCATTGGCGGCTGTGTCCGCCCGACTCACTGATTTACGTAAGCTTATCGGGATGCTCGCTCTTGCCAGTCACTCTATGGCGTTGAGATTGAATAACCGCCGCGGCGTTTTTAGCGGCGGCGGTGCAGTACATTAAACCCGCTCAAATACCGTTGCGATGCCCTGGCCTAAACCAATACACATGGTGGCAAGGCCGAACTGCGCATCTTTGCGTTCCATCAGATTAATCAGCGTGGTGCTGATGCGCGCGCCGGAACAGCCCAGCGGGTGACCTAATGCGATCGCGCCGCCGTTGAGGTTAATCTTCTCGTCGATCTGCTCCATCAGCCCCAGATCTTTTATACATGGCAGGATCTGCGCGGCAAATGCTTCGTTCATTTCAAACAGATCGATATCCGACGCGCTCAGGCCTGCTTTTTTCAGTGCCTGTTTGGATGCCGGAACCGGACCGTAACCCATAATCGACGGATCGCAACCCACCACAGCCATTGAGCGAATACGGGCGCGCGGCGTCAGACCAAGTTCCCGGGCGCGACTTTCGCTCATCACCAGCATGGCGGCCGCACCATCTGAGAGGGCTGAAGACGTGCCTGCAGTCACCGTTCCGCTGACCGGATCGAAGGCCGGTTTCAGCGTCGAAAGGCTCTCAACATTGGTTTCCGGACGGATAACTTCGTCATAGTCATAGCGCTTCAGTACGCCGTCAGCGTCATGACCGTTAACCGGAACAATTTCATTTTTGAAATGACCGGCCTGGGTCGCTGCCCATGCGCGCTGATGTGAGCGGGCGGCAAAACTGTCCTGCATTTCACGACTAATACCGTGCATGCGCGCCAGCATTTCCGCCGTCAGGCCCATCATCCCTGCGGCCTTCGCGACATTGCGGCTCAGACCCGGGTGAAAATCCACGCCATGGTTCATCGGCACATGACCCATGTGCTCCACGCCGCCGATCAGGCAGGTCTGGGCATCGCCGGTCATGATCATTCGGGCCGCATCATGTAGCGCCTGCATGGACGAACCACACAGGCGGTTCACCGTAACAGCCGGTACGCGGTGCGGGATCTCCGCCAGCAGCGCAGCGTTGCGTGCGATGTTGAAACCCTGTTCAAGCGTTTGCTGCACACATCCCCAGTAAATATCATCAATCGCCGAAGGATCCAGCGCCGGGTTACGCGACAGCAGGCTGCGCATTAAGTGTGCCGATAAATCTTCCGCCCGCACATGACGAAATGCGCCGCCTTTGGAACGGCCCATCGGGGTGCGGATTGCGTCAACAATTACCACCTTTTCCATACATCACTCCTTAAGCCGTTTTCAAATCGCCAACCGGGCGAGCGGGTTCAACCGGGGGATAATACGGTTCGTTAAGCCGCGCTTTGGCGCGCAAACCGTCCGGCACCGCATACAACGGACCGAGGTGTTCGTATTGCTGAGCCATGTCCAGATATTTGGCGCTGCCGAGCGTATCCAGCCAGCGGAACGCGCCGCCGTGGAACGGAGGGAAACCCAGCCCGTACACTAGCGCCATATCGGCTTCCGCGGGGCTTGCGATAACGCCTTCTTCCAGACAACGCACCACTTCGTTGACCATCGGGATCATCATGCGGGCAATAATTTCTTCGTCGCTGAATTCGCGTTTCGTCTGGCTAACGTCCGCCAGCAGGCTTTCTACGGCTTCATCCTGCTCTTTACGCGGTTTGCCTTTGCTGTCTTCTTTATAACGCCAGAAACCCAGACCATTTTTCTGGCCGTAACGACCGGCCTCGAACAGCGCGTCAATGGCGTCGCGATAATCTTTCGCCATCCGCTGCGGGAAGCCCGCCGCCATGACTGCCTGGGCATGATGCGCGGTATCAATACCGACGACATCAAGCAGATAAGCCGGGCCCATTGGCCAGCCGAACTGTTTTTCCATCACTTTATCGATTTGACGGAAGTCTGCGCCGTCGCGCAGGAGCTGGCTAAAACCGGCGAAGTAAGGGAACAGCACGCGGTTAACGAAGAAACCAGGGCAGTCGTTGACCACAATTGGGGTTTTGCCCATTTTGCTGGCCCACGCCACAACTTTGGCAATGGTATCGTCTGAGGTTTTCTCGCCGCGGATCACTTCAACCAGCGGCATACGGTGCACCGGGTTAAAGAAATGCATCCCGCAGAAATTCTCCGGGCGCTTCAGTGCGCTGGCGAGTTCGCTAATTGGAATGGTTGAAGTATTGGATGCAAGTACGGTATCCGGGCGGATTTTATCTTCCGTCTCTGCCAGTACGGCTTTTTTGACTTTCGGGTTTTCGACCACCGCTTCGACCACCACATCCACGCGTTCAAAGCCTGCGTAGTCGAGCGTCGGGTGAATAGTGGAAATCACGCCAGCCATTTTCAGGCCATTGATCTTGCCGCGCTCAAGTTGTTTATTCAGCAGTTTGGCCGCTTCGGTCATGCCCAGGGTTAACGATTTATCGTTAATGTCTTTCATGATCACCGGCACGCCTTTCCAGGCGGACTGATAGGCGATACCGCCACCCATGATCCCTGCACCCAGTACTGCAGCCTGTTTTGGGGTCTCAACCGTTCCGGACTGCTTTTTCGCCAGCGATTTTACATATTGATCGTTGAGGAAAATGCCCACCAGGGCACGCGCCTGCGGCGTGTGCGCCAGCGGAACGAAACTCTGGTTTTCTAACTTCAGTGCTTCTTCCCGGCCCAGCGTGGCGGCGGCTTCGATGGTTTTCACTGCCGTGATCGGCGCGGGATAGTGTTTGCCCGCAGTTTGCATCACCATGCCTTTGGCGATGGTGAAGCTCATGGTGGCTTCAATTTTGCTTAAGTGCAGCGGCTCCAGTTTCGGCGCACGCTTCGCTTTCCAGTCCAGCTCACCCTTAATGGCCTGGCGCAAGACGCTTAATGCGCCTTCGACCAGTTTCTCAGGTTTAACAACAGCATCAACAAGACCGATGCTCAGCGCCTGGTCTGCGCCCACGTCTTTACCCGCAGCAATAATTTCCAGCGCGCTGTCCGCGCCGAGCAGGCGAGGCAGGCGTACCGAGCCGCCGAATCCTGGCATAATCCCCAGTTTGGTTTCCGGCAGGCCGATGCGCAGGTCTGGCGTGGCAACACGGTAGTCAGTGGCTAACACACATTCGCAGCCGCCGCCCAGCGCATAGCCATTAACGGCGGACAGGGTCGGTACCGGCAAATCTTCCAGACGATTAAAGACGCTGTTCGCGAAATGTAACCACTGGCTAAGCTGTTCCTGGGGCACCAGGAACAGAGAAAGGAATTCGGTGATATCCGCGCCAACAATGAATGCCGCTTTTTCTGAACGCAGCAGCAGGCCTTTGAGTTCGCTTTGTTTTTCTAATACATCCAGCGCGTGGCCAAGGCTTGCAACCGTCGCGGTATCAAGTTTGTTGACTGAGCCGGGGGCATCGAACACCAGTTCGGCGATGCCGTCTTCCAGCCAGTTAACGTAAAGGGTGTCGCCTTTGTAGAGCATGTCAGTCTCCTGAATCCAGCATGGGGATCTGGTCGTACCAGATGAGTCGGAGTGTGGGATTGATGTTAATGAAATGCAAATTAGTCTTTAAAAATTTGCAAAGGGGATCACGGATGGTCGAAATCGCTGCGGTGCTGAATCGGTGTGCTAAGATGCGAGAATTTATTGTTGAACAAGAAAAAGGGTAGATTATGGATTCGCTGGCAACACTTTATAAAAATCACCTGGCGACGCTACAGGAACGTACGCGGGAAGTGCTTTCTCGTTTTCAACTTGATGCGCTGCTGATCCATTCCGGTGAGCTGTTTAATGTCTTCCTCGATGACCATCCGTATCCGTTCAAAGTCAATCCGCAGTTTAAAGCGTGGGTTCCGGTCACCCAGGTGCCTAACTGCTGGCTGCTGGTGGATGGCGTCAACAAGCCCAAACTGTGGTTCTATCTGCCGGTGGATTACTGGCATAACGTTGAGCCGCTGCCGACCTCGTTCTGGACCGAAGAAATCGACATTATTGCGTTGCCGAAAGCCGAGGGCATCGCCAGCCAACTCCCGGCAGCGCGGGGTAAAATGGCCTATATCGGCCCGGTGCCCGAGCGTGCGTTACAGATGGACATCCCCGCCGCCAACCTCAATCCGAAAGGCGTGATCGACTATCTGCATTACTACCGCTCGTATAAAACGGACTATGAGCTGGCCTGCATGCGTGAAGCGCAGAAAACGGCGGTAAACGGTCATCAGGCGGCACATGAGGCATTCCTCTCGGGGATGAGCGAATTCGATATCAATCAGGCCTATCTGACCGCGACCGGTCATCGCGATACCGATGTCCCGTACAGCAATATCGTGGCGTTGAATGAACATGCCGCCGTGCTGCACTACACCAAACTTGATCACCGTGCGCCTTCTGAAATGCGCAGCTTCCTGTTGGATGCCGGGGCGGAATATAACGGCTACGCCGCAGATTTGACCCGTACCTGGGCGGCGAATGGCGATAGTGAGTATGCGCAGCTGATTAAAGACGTTAATGAAGAGCAACTGGCGCTGATTGCCACCATGAAAGCAGGCGTGCGGTATACCGAATACCATGAGCAGTTCCATCAACGCATCGCCAAATTATTGAAGCGCCATCAAATTGTCACTGATATCAGCGAAGAAGCGATGGTGGAAACCAATATCACCGGGCCGTTTATGCCGCACGGAATTGGGCATCCGCTGGGTTTACAGGTGCATGACGTTGCAGGCTTTATGCAGGACAACAGCGGCACGCATCTGCCGGCGCCGGAGAAATACCCTTATCTGCGCTGCACCCGCGTCCTCGCGCCGGGCATGGTGCTGACTATCGAACCGGGTATCTATTTTATCGAGTCACTGCTGGCACCGTGGCGTGAAGGGCAATACGCGAAGCACTTTAACTGGCAGAAAATTGATGCGCTGAAACCTTATGGCGGTATTCGTATTGAAGATAACGTCGTCATTCATGAAAACAGCATTGAGAATATGACGCGGGATCTGAAGCTCGCCTGATGGACAGTTGGCTTATCCCGGCGCAGCCGGTCACCCTGACTGAGGAAATTAAAAAAAGCCGCTTTATCACACGGCTGGCGCATACGCCCGGCGTGGAAGCGGCGAAAGCCTTTGTGGCGCAGATGCGAACGGACTATCCCGACGCGCGTCACCACTGCTTTGCCTGGGTGGCAGGCGCGCCGGATGATTCACAGCAGTTAGGCTTTTCCGATGACGGCGAGCCCGCAGGCACAGCGGGCAAACCGATGCTGGCTCAGTTAATGGGGAGCGGGGTCGGGGAAGTCACCGCCGTTGTGATCCGTTATTACGGCGGCGTAAAGCTTGGCACGGGTGGCCTGGTGAAAGCCTATGGCGGCGGTGTTCAGCAGGCGCTGACACAACTCGTCACGCTGCGCAAAGTGCCGCTGACTGAATATACTTTGCAATGTGATTATGCGCAGCTGGCAGGTGTCGAAGCGTTGATTAAGCAGTATGACGGTTTAATTGTGCACAGCGATTTTCAGGCCGTCGTGCAGTTGCGGGTCGCGCTGGCACCGGCGCAACTGCCGGAATTTTCAGCAAAGCTGACGGATTTTAGTCGCGGCGCATTGCATTTGATACCGATTGAATAATAATCCACCCCTCTTTTTTGACTTCTAAGGAAGTGGCTAATGCAACTTCGCGCGATTACCCGAATCGTTGGGCTGCTGGTGATTCTGTTTTCAGGGACCATGATCGTGCCTGGGCTGGTAGCGTTGATCTACCGCGACGGCGCCGGGCGCGCATTTACCCAAACTTTTTTTGTTGCGCTGGTTATCGGTTCATTGCTGTGGTGGCCGAACCGCCGCGAAAAAAAAGAACTCAAGTCGCGTGAAGGTTTCCTGATAGTGGTTTTGTTCTGGACGGTGCTGGGCAGCGTCGGGGCATTACCGTTTATCTTCTCTGAGCAGCCCAATCTGACGGTAACCGATGCCTTCTTCGAATCGTTTTCCGGGTTAACCACCACCGGTGCGACCACGCTGGTAGGGCTGGATTCGCTGCCCCATGCCATCCTGTTTTATCGTCAGATGCTGCAATGGTTCGGCGGGATGGGGATCATCGTCCTGGCCGTGGCGATACTGCCTATACTCGGCGTCGGGGGGATGCAGCTCTATCGCGCAGAAATGCCCGGCCCGCTGAAAGACAATAAAATGCGCCCGCGTATTGCTGAAACGGCTAAAACGCTGTGGCTTATCTACGTATTATTGACCGTAGCCTGTGCGCTGGCGCTGTGGTTTGCCGGAATGCCCGCGTTTGACGCTATCGGCCATAGTTTCGCCACCATCGCGATTGGCGGATTCTCCACGCACGATGCCAGTATTGGCTTTTTCGACAGCCCCACCATTAACACTATTATTGCAGTCTTCTTATTAATATCCGGCTGTAACTACGGCCTGCATTTCTCATTGCTGAGTGGACGCAACCTGAAAGTGTACTGGCGCGATCCGGAATTCCGGATGTTTATCGGAGTGCAGTTTACGCTGGTGGTGATTTGCACGCTGGTGCTGTGGTTCCATGATATCTACAGTTCCGCAGTGACCACCCTTAATCAGGCGTTTTTCCAGGTGGTGTCCATGGCGACCACGGCAGGGTTCACCACGGACAGTATCGCTAAGTGGCCGCTATTCTTGCCGGTGCTGCTGCTGTGTTCCGCGTTTATCGGTGGCTGTGCCGGATCGACGGGAGGCGGGCTTAAAGTCATTCGTATTCTTTTACTGTTCAAGCAAGGCAACCGTGAGTTAAAGCGGCTGGTGCATCCTAACGCGGTGTACAGCATTAAGCTTGGCAACCGTGCGTTGCCTGAACGTATTCTTGAAGCAGTGTGGGGATTTTTCTCCGCTTATGCGTTGGTGTTTATTGTCAGTATGCTGGCGATCATCGCCACGGGCGTGGATGATTTCTCTGCTTTCGCCTCGGTGGTTGCCACATTGAATAACCTTGGCCCCGGGCTTGGCGTGGTGGCGGATAACTTTGCCAATATGAATCCCGTCGCTAAATGGATTTTGATCGCCAATATGTTGTTTGGGCGCCTTGAAGTCTTTACGCTTCTGGTGCTGTTTACCCCAACATTCTGGCGCGAATAACTGGAGCGTATCGTGAAAACCCTAATATTGTTCTCTTCGCGTGATGGACAGACCCGTGAGATTGCCGCTTTTATTAGCTCTGAGTTAAAAGAGCAGGGGATTGAAAGCGAACTGGTGAATCTACATCGTACGGAAGAAATTCACTGGGAAAACTATTCAGCCGTAGTGATTGGGGCATCGATCCGTTATGGCCACTTTCATTCCTCCCTGAATACCTTTGTGAAAAAACACTTCCAGATGCTGAATGGGATGCCAAGCGCGTTCTTCTCCGTCAACCTGGTGGCGCGTAAAGCGGAGAAGCGCACGCCGCAAACCAACAACTATACGCGCAAGTTTTTAATGCAATCGCCGTGGCGGCCAGATATCAGCGCGGTGTTTGCCGGTGCGTTACGTTATCCGCGTTACGGCTGGCTCGATAAGATGATGATCCGTCTGATTATGAAAATGACGGGCGGAGAAACGGATACATCTAAAGAAGTGGTTTATACCGACTGGCAGCAAGTCACCAGTTTTGCCGGTGATATCGCGCGTTTATCGACCGAAAGGCGCGTTAAATAGACGTATCGCCTGGAAAGTGAGCGAACGAAAACTTTTTTGAATTTAACGCTTGTCAGATTCTGATTACTCCCTATAATGCGCCACCACTGACACGGAACAACGGC
>OKCK01000029.1_pt1 | contig 79607 bp, 72 predicted proteins | sample 1614961 | NCBI WGS metagenome assembly OKCK01 (sample SAMN04436984, study PRJEB24849) | human gut metagenome | biome: human gut; feature: NICU; material: stool | host: Homo sapiens | place: USA: Saint Louis, MO | collected 2010-07-31
GGGTGTCGGGGGCGCGGCGGGGAGCGCCCCTGACACGTTCGCCGTCACTGAGGCCTCTGTGGATGAAAACGCCCCGAGCGAACGGAACCCTTCCACCCTACACAAGGCCCCGCAGCCCGAGCGAACGAAACCCTTCCATCTACAAAAAAGGCCCCGCTACCCGAAGCGAACAGCCCCCTTACCCTTCAATCCCCTTGCTCCGCAAGTACTCCTCATACCCACCAGAGAAATCAATAACCTTCTGCGGGGTAATCTCAATAACACGCGTCGCCAGCGAGCTCACAAACTCACGGTCGTGAGACACGAAAATTAAGGTTCCCTGATACATTTCCAGCGCCGCGTTCAGGGATTCGATGGATTCCATATCCAGGTGGTTGGTCGGTTCATCCATCACCAGAATGTTTGGTTTTTCCATCATCAACTTACCAAACAGCATACGGCCCTTTTCACCACCAGAGAGCACCTTAGCCGGTTTCTTGATGTCGTCCTGGCTGAACAGCAGACGGCCAAGAATGCTGCGCACCGCTTGTTCGTCGTCGCCTTCCTGCTTCCACTGGCTCATCCAGTCAAATACCGTCAGGTCATTTTCAAACTCGTACTCGTGATCTTGCGCGTAATAGCCGATCTGCGCATTTTCAGACCACTTAACGGTACCGGCATCAGGCTGAAGTTCGCCCACCAGGGTTTTCAGCATGGTGGATTTACCGACGCCGTTCGCGCCGATGATGGCCACTTTTTCGCCCACTTCCAGCAGCAGATTGAAGTTTTTGAACAGCGCACCCTCATCAAAGCCTTTAGTAATCGCTTCCACTTCCAGCGCATTACGGAACAGCTTCTTATCCTGCTCAAAACGGATGAACGGGTTCTGGCGGCTTGAAGCTTTAACTTCTTCAAGCTTGATTTTGTCAATCTGACGGGCGCGCGAGGTCGCCTGACGGGATTTCGATGCGTTGGCGCTAAAACGGCTGACGAAGGATTGCAGATCGGCAATTTGCGCTTTCTTCTTGGCGTTATCCGCAAGCAAACGCTCACGGGCCTGCGTCGCGGCCGTCATATATTCATCGTAGTTGCCCGGATACACGCGCAGTTCGCCGTAATCCAGATCCGCCATGTGGGTGCAGACCATATTCAGGAAGTGACGGTCGTGCGAGATGATAATCATGGTACTGTCGCGATCGTTGAGCGTCTGCTCCAGCCAACGGATGGTGTCGATGTCCAGGTTGTTGGTCGGTTCATCGAGCAGCAGAATGTCAGGGTTCGAGAACAGTGCCTGTGCCAGCAGCACACGTAGCTTCCAGCCTGGCGCGACTTCGCTCATCGGGCCGTAATGCTGTTCCACCGGAATACCGACGCCAAGCAGCAATTCGCCCGCGCGCGCTTCGGCAGAATAACCGTCCATCTCGCCGTACATGACTTCGAGGTCGGCGACTTTGTACCCGTCTTCTTCGCTCATTTCCGGCAGTGAGTAAATACGGTCGCGTTCCTGCTTCACTTCCCACAGTTCGCCATGGCCCATGATGACCGTATCCAGAACGGTAAATTCTTCAAAGGCGAACTGATCCTGGCGCAGCTTACCGATGCGTTCATTAGGATCGAGAGAAACGTTGCCGAGCGTTGGCTCAAGGTCGCCGCCCAGGATCTTCATGAATGTAGATTTTCCGCTACCGTTGGCGCCAATCAGGCCGTAACGGTTGCCGCCGCCAAATTTGACGGAAATGTTTTCAAACAGCGGCTTACTGCCAAACTGCATAGTGACGTTGCTGGTAACTAACACGACGATATCCTGCAAGAAAATGTGATAAACGCCGCATTATGCCATAACTCCGAATTTAAATCGCCCCGCATCCGGTGGGCTATGCTGACCAGAGTGAGTGAAAAAATGTGATATCATCCACATCAGAATTCCCAGCGCGCAATAATCCACCTATAATGCGCCCCCGGAATTGTAAATTTACCGCCGCTTAAGGCTCGACTACTCTGCACAAGATGAACATGAAATTACGCACGCTTTTAGTAGCAGCTTTCGCTGTCATCGGTTTTTGTAAAACCGCCAATGCTGTGACCTACCCACTGCCGACTGACGGCAGCCGTGTTGTCGGGCAAAACCAGGTGATCACCATTCCTGAAGGCAATAACGAGCCGCTGGAATATTTCGCCGCGCAATATCAGATGGGTTTTTCCAATATGACGGAAGCCAACCCGGGCGTGGACCCTTACCTGCCAAAAGGCGGCACCATTTTAAATATTCCGCAGCAGCTGATCCTGCCGGATACGCCGCATGAAGGGATCGTGATTAACAGCGCCGAGATGCGCCTGTATTACTATCCGAAAGGAACGAATACCGTGATCGTGCTGCCAATCGGTATCGGTCAGTTGGGCAAAGACACCCCTATCAACTGGGTCACCAAAGTAGAGCGTAAGAAAGCGGGCCCGACATGGACCCCGACGGCGAAGATGCATGCGGAATACGCGGCAGCAGGCGAACCGCTGCCAGCCGTTGTCCCGGCAGGCCCGGATAACCCGATGGGTCTGTACGCACTCTATATTGGCCGCCTGTATGCTATCCACGGTACTAACGCGAACTTCGGTATCGGCCTGCGCGTCAGCCACGGCTGTGTGCGTCTGCGTAACGACGACATTAAGTTCCTGTTTGATAACGTGCCGGTTGGTACCCGCGTACAGTTTATCAACGAGCCGGTGAAAGCCACCGTTGAGCCGGACGGCAGCCGCTATATTGAGGTTCACAATCCGCTTTCCACCAGCGAATCGCAGATTGAGAACAATGAAGTGGTGCCGATCACGTTGACACAGGCGGTGCAGACCGTTACCAGCCAACCTGATGCCGACCAGAGCATCGTTGAGCAGGCGCTTCAGAACCGTTCCGGTATGCCGGTACGTTTGAACTGATTCATCAGTCATAAAAAAGAGCGGCTTATCAGCCGCTCTTTTTTTATCTGCGTTAGCGCATCAACCAGAGAATGCCCCACCCCATCAGCATCCCCCATGCCAGTAACGGCAACGACCAGACGTGGAAACGCCACCAGATACGCCGATCGCCCGCCATGCGTAAGGCGATAAGATTGGCAAGCGATCCTGGCAGCAGGCCGAACCCGCCAATATTCACCGCAAAAGCCAGCAGCGTTGACGGCTGAACATAGTTCAGCAGCAGAATGGTTGACGGCACATTGCTGATAAACTGCGACAGCCCCACGGCGAGTAAAAACAGTCCGCCGGATGAAAGCTGCGCCACGCCGGGCAAATTCTCCCGCAGGATCGGCAACTGAATAAGCAGGTGTACATCGATAAACATCACGATAAACACCAGCAACAGGCTCCAGTCAATGCTCAGCAGCACATTCCGCGCCACCAGTAAAAAACCTGCCGCGACCAGTAACAGCCCCCAGTGCTCAACGTGAAATTCCAGCGCGGCCAAAAACACCAGATACAGCACCAGGCTGGCCCATACCAGACGAGGCTGCCAGTGATGCTGTTGTTCACGCGCCTGGTAACGCAGCGGTTTTGCCGGGAAGAAGAACCCGCACAGCACCATCAGGCTGATAACCAGTACGGCGGCCAGCGGCAGCATCTGCCAGATAAAAGCGGCGAAGGAGAGGCCCGAGCGCCCCCACAGCAGAATGTTTTGCGGATTGCCGATGGGCGTTAGTAACGAACCGGCGTTAACGGCCAGCGCTTCAAAGATAATCAGCCGCGTCACCGGAATGCCGCACAGCTTTTTCAGGGTGATGGTGAGCGGCACCACGATAAACAGCGCCACATCATTGGTTAAGAACGTGGAGAGCAGCGCGGCGCCGAACACCATAAACATCGCAAGTTGCCGTTCACTGGCGAAGCCTTTCACCATCCGTCGCCCCAGCACATCAAAATAACCGCTGAGCTCAACACCTTTGGTTAGCATCATCAATCCGCTAAGGGTAATAATGGTGTGCCAGTCAATGGCCTGCGGCCATTGAGCGGGGGTAAAAGGAACGAAAAAGCTGACCGCAACGCCAATAATCACTAAAAGGTGCAAAAAACGATCGCGTAAGAAAGGACGCAAAACATGCATGAGCATTTTACTGGTCCTGACCGTGCTGTTCATTGAAGCGCTGAAAAACGCCGAGCGTCTCTTCGCTGACGTGATGTTCCATTCCTTCGGCATCGCGGCGGGCGGTATCCGGACTGACGCCGATGTTTAATAAAAATTGCTCAACGATATGGTGCCGTTCGCGGCTCGCCTGTGCGAGCTTTTCGCCTTCCGGCGTTAAAAAGACGCCGCGCCAGGGAATTTGCTCAATCAGCCCCACCGTCGCCAGCCGCTTAAGCATCTTTGCCACTGTCGGCTGTGAAACCCCTAAACGCGCCGCCATATCGACCTGGCGAGCCTCCCCCACTTCCCGGATAAGATCCGAAATCAATTCGACATAGTCATCTATAAGCTCGCGGCGGTGGGCTTCGCGGACCTGGCGAAACCCCTCTACATGCTCTTCGACATTGACCAGTTGCGTCACTTTTTTACTGTTTTGCTTACCTGCGCGACGACTCATTGTGCTTCCTCGTTACTGTGGCGCGATACGGTTAACGCGATCGTAGCGTGCATTGTAAACCACAGCCTCGTTAGCACAAAAAATTAACGAATTAGCCATAGCTATAGAATATAGCCTATGCTATATCTGTATGTATTCGCATCAGTGATGAATTTATTGATGACGAAAGAGGAGGTAACCGATGAACGAATTCAAGAGGTGCATATCCGTGTTTAGCCACTCACCGTTCCAGGTTCGCTTGCTGCTGATTGATTTAGTCTGTGATTACTTCAAACGCGTCGAACCGAAAAACTCTGCCAGATAGCAGCGCTCAGCGGTTATCTGGCTGTTTAGCATTTGATGACGCTGTCATCATTTTGTAAAAATTTTTGTCTAATTTATTTCCCCTTTGTTGCCAGCAGTGGCCTGGTGTGTGTCGTTTCTTCATTTTGCAATCCGTCTCGCAAAACAATCTGTTAGTGCCAGTTGATCTTCTTATGTGTTAGCTCTATCTTCTTGCAGCCCTGCAATCAAAGCGGCTCGCAGATGCGGTCACGCCCTCTTCTATCCAGCTCTCAGGCAGGCTCTCAGACCCTTAACGCCAGGGTTCACGCATGGCGTTTTGTTGAAGTTGCGATATGAATGTAACGCTTAAAAATTCCTTAACCGCCCGTGGGTTTATGCCGAACCCGTGGACGGCGTTCTATTTTCTGCAATCCTTATTAATTAATTACGCGCTGGGTTATCCCTTTAGCCTGCTGTATGCCATCGCGTTTACCTGCATCCTGTTATTGCTCTGGCGGGCAATGCCTCACGGGCAGAAGGTGCTGATCGGCGCCTGTTCACTGCTTGCTGCCCTGTATTATCCTTTCGGCCAGGCCTATGGCGCGCCGAATTTCAATACGCTACTGGCGATGCACTCCACTAATCTGGAAGAGTCCACGGAGATAATGACCATCTTCCCGTGGTACAGCTATGTGGTATCGGTGTTTATTTTCGGGCTCGGTGTGGTTGCGCTGCGCCGTAAAGCCACAGGCGAGAAACCGGCGTGGCGGCATTTCGACAGCGTTTGTCTGGCGATCAGCGTGGCGGCGGTATTTGTCGCGCCGCTGCAAAACCTGGCCTGGGGCGGCGTGTTTAAATTAAAAGACACCGGCTACCCGGTATTCCGCTTCGTGAAAGACGTGGTGGTCAACAATCAGGAAGTGATTGATGAACAACAGCGGATGGCGGAACTGTCGAAAATCAAAGATTCCTGGAACGTGGTGGCGGTCAGCCCGCGCTATCACACCTATGTGGTGGTGATTGGCGAAAGCGTGCGGCGCGACGCGGTGGGTGCTTTTGGCGGCCACTGGAATAACAGCCCCTTCGCCAGTGCGGTAAATGGCTATCTGTTTACCGATTACATCGCCGCCAGCGGTTCGACTCAAAAATCCCTTGGGCTGACGTTAAATCGCGTCGTGGATGGCAAGCCGCAGTATCAGGACAACTTCGTCACCCTGGCTAACCGCGCCGGTTTCCAGACGTGGTGGTTCTCCAACCAGGGGCAAATCGGTGAATACGATACCGCTATCGCCAGTATCGCCAAACGTGCCGATGAAGTGCAGTTCCTGAAAAGCGGCGATTTTGAAGCCGATAAAAATACCCGCGATGAAGCGCTGCTGAAAATGACGGCACAGGTGCTGGAAACCGAGCGTACCCAGCCGCAACTGATCGTCCTGCATCTGATGGGCTCACATCCGCAAGCCTGCGATCGGACCCAGGGAAAATATCAGGAATTTGTGCAGTCAAAAGAGACGTCGTGCTATCTCTACACCGTGACGCAAACCGACGAGTTGCTTAAGCAACTGTATGGACAGCTTCAGAATAGCGGTCAGAGTTTCTCACTGGTTTATTTTTCCGATCACGGTCTGGCGTTTAAGGAACGCGGTAAAGAGGTGCAATATCTGGCCCATGACGACGGCTTCCAGCAAAACTTCCAGGTACCGTTTATGGTGCTGTCGAGTGATGATAAAGCGCATCGGGTTATTAAAGCGCGTCGCAGCGCAAATGATTTTCTGTCCTTCTTCTCACAGTGGACGGGAATCAAAACCAAAGAAATTGCCAGCCGCTATAAATTTATTTCTGAACAAAAGGCCGGACCGGTTTATATCACCAATTTCAAACTCAAAAAGGTGGATTACGATCACCTGGCCACCGACCTTTTCGAAACCCGCAGCCGCTAACGCTGTCTTCTGAGCAAAAAAAATCCGCCCATGGGGCGGATTTTTTATTAGCACGGGAGGATTAGAAACGGTAACCCACGCCTGCGATCCAAGTACCCACGTCAACGCTGCGGATGCGGCTCTGCTCGTAGGAAACGTCAAGTGCAACGTTTTCCATCGGGTTGAACTGCATACCTGCGCCGTAGGAGAAACCATAGTCGCTGGTGCTGTCATTGTAAGTCGGGTAGGAACGATCCTGATATTTGCCGTAGCCTACACCCACTACACCGTAGATGCTTGCCCAGTCGTTAATACGGAAAGCAGGACCTGCGGTAATGCCGTAGTACTGGCCTTTACGGTAATCAGCGTCAGTGCGGTCTTTTTCGGTATAGGTGAAAGAACCGATATAGCCCAGCGGGGTGTCGTTTTCGTAGCGATACTTCAGGTTGAAGCCGTTAGCTTTGTTCATTACGCCCTGGTAATCGCTCTGAGCATAACCACCGGATACGGTGCTGGTTGCCGCGCTAGCAGTACCAACGGAAACGGCCAGTACACAAGCCAATGCTGAAAGACATGCAATTTTTTTCATAACCACCTCAAATGTGCTTCAAGTAAAACTAAAGTCTTAAATATACCAAAGAATGTCTGGAAACTCTTTGCGATTCGCGCTGTCTAACGGGCCCAGGCTGTAACAGAACATTTCCAGGTCCATTTATCCTGCTATGAAACAAGCGTTTAACGAATGCGGGCCATTATGAGCCCCATCGAAACCACCAGACATCCAGATAATTCCTAAAACATTCTGAGCTTTTTTTCACCAAAGTCCATACATTCTACGGACAGCACGGCGGAGTTTTTTCAACGAAACATCAACCAGTGAACTTTATTTACATTACACTGCCAGTTTTACTTATCGCTGACACAAACTGACAGGTTAAGGATGCCAACGTTATTACGTAAAACCCCGCTCTGGGTGCCTATTATTACCCTGCTCATCGCCATGATTTCGATTCAGGGCGGAGCGTCTCTGGCGAAAACATTATTTCCTCTGGTGGGCGCGCCCGGCGTTACGGCTCTGCGCCTTGCGCTGGGAACCCTCATTCTAGTCATTATTTTCAAACCCTGGCGTCTGCGATTCACAAAAGAGCAGCGCGTGCCTTTACTGCTTTACGGACTGGCGCTGGGAGGAATGAATTACCTGTTCTACCTGTCGATCCGCACCGTTCCGCTGGGAATTGCTGTGGCGCTGGAATTCACCGGCCCGCTGGCGTTGGCGTTGTTTTCTTCGCGTCGCGCCATAGATTTTGTTTGGGTGATCCTGGCGGTGCTGGGAATGTGGTTTTTATTGCCGCTCGGGCAGGACGTGGCCCATGTTGATCCGCTGGGCGCAGTTTGTGCGTTAGGGGCAGGTGCATGCTGGGCATTGTATATTGTGACCGGCCAGCGTGCAGGGGCGGATCACGGGCCAGCAACGGTGGCGCTGGGCTCGTTAATCGCGGCGCTGGTCTTCGTGCCGGTTGGCGTCTGGCAGGCAGGTGATGCACTGTGGCACTGGTCGCTTCTGCCGTTGGGAATCGGCGTCGCCATACTCTCTACCGCCCTGCCCTATTCGCTGGAGATGGTGGCGCTCACCCGTTTGCCCACCCGCACCTTTGGTACGTTAATGAGCATGGAGCCTGCCATGGCGGCGCTTTCCGGGATGATTTTCCTGGGAGAAACCCTTACCGGAACACAGCTTATGGCGCTGAGCTCCATCATTATCGCATCGATCGGTTCTACGTTAACCATTAAGCGGGAACCTAAAATCCAGAGCGTCGATATAAATTAACGTGCTGATTTTTCCGCAGCGGTAAAATACCATGCGGAAAAATCTTAGATTTTCCAAAAATAATTCTTCCCACGCCCTAAATTGAGACTGAGAATATTTCAGCGTGACAGACATATTTATTTACGTGTTATCCATAAAATCGCAAATTTAACTCAACTCATTGATTTTTAATTAATCCATACCTTCAACCCGTCTGTTGCTATTTGACTGATAGGTATCTCCAAACCAGCAAGTTGCAAAGGCGGTGCTATACTTATTTCCGGTAATTCAATTGGGACATTACATCAAGAGGATATGAGATTATGAGTACCGCTAAATTGGTTAAAACTAAAACTTCTAATCTGCTATATACCCGCAACGATGTGGCAGATAGCGATAAGAAAGCGACTATTGAGTTGCTGAACCGTCACTTAGTCCAGTTCATTGACCTGTCGTTAATCACGAAACAGGCCCACTGGAATATGCGCGGTGCTAACTTTATCGCCGTTCATGAAATGCTTGATGGCTTCCGCACAGCGCTGACCACCCACCTTGATACCATTGCAGAACGTGCCGTACAGCTGGGCGGCGTTGCACTGGGTACGACTCAGGTTATCAACAACAAAACCGCGCTGAAAAGCTATCCGCTGGATATCCACAGCGTGCAGGATCACCTGAAAGAGCTGGCCGATCGTTATGCCGTTGTCGCGAACGATGTGCGCAAAGCGATTGAAGAAGCAAAAGACGAAGATACCGCTGATATTTTCACCGCAGCTTCCCGTGACCTGGATAAATTCCTGTGGTTCATCGAGTCTAATATCGAGTAATCCAGACAATTCACTTATCAAGCCTTCTCCCCCGGGAGGGGGCTTTTGCACCAAAATAGAGCACTTTCATTCCCCTCTCCCGCCTTGTTCGTTATTTTTTTGTAATAATCACCTCACACAATCGTTAATAGAAGATTGTTTTCTGTGCGAAAAGTACGCTAAATAAAGCATTCCAATGTTACGCTCTGCGGATGCACCATTTTAGAGCACCAAATTGGTGCAAAGTGGGTATCCTGCCCGGGAAAACGTGCAACCGCGCTTTTTCAACTCCTTTCAAAACAGCAGGTTGTAATGTTGGCATGATTTTTTCATACTAATGCTGTCTCGCTGGGGATAGTCCCGTGGATTTACAAAAGGAAATGCTATGAAGTCGATTTTGAAAGTGTCACTTGCTGCGCTTACCCTGGCTTTCGCCGTCTCTTCTCAGGCAGCTGATAAAAAATTGGTCGTGGCGACCGATACCGCCTTCGTTCCCTTTGAATTCAAGCAAGGCGATAAATATGTGGGCTTTGATGTGGATCTGTGGGCAGCTATCGCCAAAGAACTGAACCTGGACTACGAGCTGAAGCCGATGGATTTCAGCGGCATCATTCCGGCGCTGCAAACCAAAAACGTTGACCTGGCGCTGGCGGGTATCACCATCACCGACGAGCGTAAAAAAGCGATCGACTTTTCTGATGGCTATTACAAAAGCGGCCTGCTGTTAATGGTGAAAGCCAATAACAACGACGTGAAAAGCGTGAAAGATATGGAAGGCAAAGTGCTTGCAGTTAAGAGCGGCACCGGTTCTGTTGATTACGCGAAAGCGAACATCAAAACCAAAGATCTGCGTCAGTTCCCGAACATCGACAACGCTTACATGGAACTGGGCACCAACCGCGCTGACGCAGTACTGCACGACACGCCGAACATTCTTTACTTCATCAAAACCGCGGGCAACGGCCAGTTCAAAGCGGTAGGTGATTCACTGGAAGCACAGCAGTACGGTATTGCGTTCCCGAAAGGCAGCGACCTGCGTGAGAAAGTCAACGGCGCGCTGAAAACGCTGAAAGAAAACGGTACCTACAACGAAATTTATAAAAAATGGTTCGGTACTGAACCAAAATAATTATTATTGATGCGGTAAGCACTCTCAGGGGCGGTCTTCGCCCCTGCTATTTTTGAACCACGGTACACAGGATATCATCATGCAGTTTGACTGGAGCGCCATCTGGCCCGCCATTCCCCTCCTGATTGAAGGCGCCAAAATGACCTTGTGGATTTCGATCCTCGGTCTGATTGGCGGTCTGATTATCGGCCTGGTTGCTGGCTTTGCCCGTACTTACGGCGGCTGGATTGCCAACCATATCGCACTGGTATTTATTGAAGTCATTCGCGGCACGCCGATTGTGGTGCAGGTGATGTTTATCTACTTCGCCCTGCCTATGGCATTCACCGATTTGCGCATCGATCCGTTCAGCGCGGCGGTCGTGACCATCATGATTAACTCCGGCGCTTATATCGCCGAAATCACCCGCGGCGCGGTGCTGTCCATCCATAAAGGATTCAAAGAAGCTGGCCTGGCGCTGGGGCTGTCCCGACGCGAAACCATCCGCCACGTCATATTGCCGCTGGCGCTGCGCCGTATGCTGCCACCGCTGGGCAACCAGTGGATTATCAGTATTAAAGATACCTCGCTGTTTATTGTGATCGGCGTTGCCGAATTAACCCGTCAGGGCCAGGAAATTATCGCCGGTAATTTCCGTGCGTTGGAAATCTGGAGCGCCGTTGCGGTGTTCTATCTGATCATCACCCTGGTGTTGAGTTTCGTTCTGCGTCGTCTTGAAAGAAGGATGAAAATCCTGTGATTGAATTTAAAAATGTTTCCAAGCACTTTGGCGCAACCCAGGTGCTGCACAATATTGATTTGAACATTACCCAGGGTGAGGTGGTGGTCATTATCGGGCCGTCGGGCTCAGGTAAATCCACCCTGCTGCGCTGTATCAACAAGCTGGAAGAGATCACCAGCGGCGACCTGATCGTCGATGGCCTGAAGGTTAACGACCCGAAAGTCGACGAGCGCCTGATTCGTCAGGAAGCGGGCATGGTGTTCCAGCAGTTTTATCTGTTCCCACACCTGACAGCGCTGGAAAACGTGATGTTTGGCCCGCTACGCGTGCGCGGCGCATCCAAAGCGGAAGCGGAAAAACTGGCGCAGTCGTTGCTGGCGAAAGTCGGCCTGGCGGAACGCGCGCACCACTACCCTTCAGAGCTGTCTGGCGGCCAACAGCAGCGCGTAGCGATTGCCCGTGCGCTGGCAGTGAAACCGAAAATGATGCTGTTTGATGAGCCGACTTCTGCGCTCGACCCGGAACTGCGCCATGAAGTATTAAAAGTGATGCAGGATCTGGCCGAAGAAGGCATGACGATGGTGATCGTGACCCACGAAATCGGCTTTGCCGAAAAAGTGGCGTCGCGTCTGATCTTCATCGACAAAGGCCGCATTGCCGAAGACGGCAATCCACAGACGCTGATCGAGAATCCACCGAGCCAGCGTTTGCAGGAATTTCTGCAGCACGTCTCCTGATATTCACCCCCTCCGCCGAGGGGGTTTTTTATTCTCCCGGATTAATCCCCATTTCCCGCCAGGCTTGTACCGGACACTATACTTAGGTTATTTTGTGTCACTTTCTCAACCTGGAGGAGCCTGTGTCGCGAATATTTTTGCTGACGCTGATGCTGTTATGCGCCCCGTTACACGCTGTTTCACTCCCGGCAGCCGCAGTGGGCGCGGCGGCGACTCAAACCGATAATAAAACGGAATCGCCTCCTCCACAGCCCGACCTGGCCGAGAAGAAAGCCGCTTACGGCGCGCTGGCCGATGTGCTGGATAACGAACAGTCACGCACTGAACTTATCGACCAACTGCGCCAGGTCGCGTCTACGCCGCCGCCAGAGCCGGTTCCGACGCTCACGCCTCCGGTCATTGAAGAAGAAAAAACGGTTCTGGAAAATATCACCGAGGTCACCCGCCATTACGGTGGCGAACTCGCTTCACGTTTCGCCCTGTTACACCGCAACATCACCAGTGCACCGCATAAGGCCTTTAACCAACAAACCTTTATGAATGCCCTGACCCATTTTCTTGGGCTGGCGTTTGCCGTATTTGCGTTTTACTGGCTGGTACGCCTGATCGTGAGTCCGCTGTATCGCAAAATGGGCGACTGGGCACGTCGAAGGAACCGCGATCGCAGCAGTTGGTTTCACCTGCCGTTGATGATCATCTTCGCGTTTCTTATCGATCTGGCGTTGTTGTCCCTGACACTGTTTGTCGGGCAAATACTCACTGATGTGCTTAATGCCGGGAACCGAACCATTGCGCGCCAGCAAGGCTTGTTTCTGAATGCTTTCGCGCTGATTGAGTTCTTTAAAGCCATTCTGCGGCTGATCTTCTGCCCGCGCTTCCCGCAGTTGCGCCCTTTCAACATCGATAACGACAGTGCCCGTTACTGGAATATACGCCTGAGCAGTCTGAGTAGTCTGATTGGCTATGGGCTGTTAGTGGCAGTGCCGATTATCTCAAGCCAGATAAACGTTCAGGCCGGCGCGTTGGCCAACGTAACCATTATGCTGACCATCACCGTCTGGGCGCTGACGCTGATCTTCAAAAACAAGCGGCGGATTCAGGAAGACCTGCTGCATCTCGCCGATCGTTCACTGGCTTTTTTCAGCCTGTTTATCCGGGCATTCGCGCTGATCTGGCACTGGATCGCCAGCGCTTATTTCATCGTGTTAATGTTTTTCTCGCTCTTTGACCCCGGCAACAGCCTGAAATTTATGATGGGGGCGTCGCTGAAAAGTCTGGCGATCATTAGCGTCGCGGCATTTGTCTCCGGGATGCTGTCACGCTGGCTTGCGAAGCGCATTAACCTGTCGCCCCATGTGCAGCGTAACTATCCTGAGCTGCAAAAACGGATCAACGGCTGGCTCTCCGCCTCGCTGAAACTCGCGCGTATCCTGACGGTGGTGGTAGCGATGTTGCTGTTGCTCGATGCCTGGGGGCTGTTTGATATCTGGGCCTGGCTGACGCAGGGCGCTGGCGAAAAAACCGTCGACATCCTGATCCGCATCCTGTTAATCGTGTTCTTCTCAGCCGTGGGCTGGACCGTGCTGGCCAGCCTGATTGAGAACCGCCTGTCGTCGGATATTCATGGCCGCCCGATGCCCAGCGCCCGTACCCGCACGCTGCTGACGCTGTTTCGTAACGCCCTGGCCGTGGTCATCAGCACCATCACCATTATGATTGTGCTGTCAGAAATCGGCGTGAACATCGCGCCGTTACTGGCAGGCGCAGGCGCACTGGGGCTGGCGGTGTCGTTCGGCTCGCAAACCCTGGTGAAGGATATTATTACCGGGATTTTTATTCAGTTCGAAAACGGCATGAATACCGGCGATCTGGTTACTATCGGGCCCATCACCGGCACGGTGGAGCGCATGTCGATCCGCTCGGTTGGGGTGCGTCAGGATACCGGCGCGTACCACATCATCCCGTGGTCCTCGATAACCACCTTCGCCAACTTCGTGCGCGGCATCGGCTCGTTTGTCGCCAACTACGACGTGGACCGCCATGAGGACGCCGACAAAGCGAACCGCGCCTTACGCGAAGCCGTGGAGGAAGTGATGGAAAATGATGATATCCGTCCGCTGGTGATTGGTCAGCCTTCGTTTGTCGGCATTGTCGGGCTGACGAATACGTCTTTCACCATCCGCGTCACCTTCACCACCCAGCCGTTAAAACAGTGGACGGTGCGCTTCGCGCTCGACAGCATGGTGAAGAAACATTTTGATAAAGCGGGGATAAGGCCGCCGGTGCAAACCGTTCAGGTTATGCAACCGGGGCCTGATGCTGCTGCGGTCAGCAACGAAGCGGCGGCGGCAGGCGGCGCATTGCCCCCTGCCAGCCCTTCAGTCTGATTAACGTGAAGCGGTTGATGCCCGGCGGGCGCGCTGGGCGTCATCCTGGAATGTCCAGGCGATAAAACGGCTCTGTTTCTGGCCCTGCGACATTTCCACTTTCACCACTTTCACCACCCCCGCCTGTTGCAGGGCGCGGTAAAGATCCGGCAAATTGTCGCCCTTCGACACCAGCGACGTAAACCACGTCACCTGACGGGCAAAGGCTTTGCTTTCCTTAATCAGCGTGGTAATAAACGCCACCTCGCCGCCGTCGCACCACAACTCCTGCTGCTGGCCGCCAAAGTTAAGCTGGGCGCTCTCTTTCAGACCGAGATTGCGACGTTTGCGCTCGCTACTCGCCGCGGCGCTTGCCTGGGAATCATGAAACGGCGGGTTACACATCACGGCATCGTAATATTCATTCTTATGAATAATGCCGTTAAGGATAGCGTCGGGGGTTTTCTGCCGACGCAGGCGAATCGCTTTATTAAGCCCCGGATTGGCGAGGATAATCGCATTGGCGCTCTTTAACGCTTCGTCATTGACTTCGCTACCGGTAAAACGCCAGCCATATTCATGATGACCAATCAGGGGATAAATACAGTTCGCACCCACGCCGATATCCAGCACCGTTGCGTTGCGCGGCACCACGTCGTTATGGTCCTGCGCCAGCAAATCCGCCAGATGATGCACATAATCGGCGCGCCCCGGTACCGGCGGACATAAAAAGCCGTCGGGAATATCCCAGTTTTTCACCTGATAGTGATGTGCCAGTAACGCTTTGTTAAGGGTCTTCACCGCCGCCGGATCGGCAAAATCAATCGTGGCTTCGCCCGCTGGCGACTGGCGGACAAACGCCGTTAACTCAGGGCAATCCTGCTGTAAGGCGTTAAAGTCGTAACGGTTTTGATGGCGGTTGCGCGGATGCAGGCCGGGTTTGGTAGTCATCATGTTTCTCCCTGGTGGGCGCGTACAATACCCGCTCACTGACACAGGGTAAATATCGCGACGACATTTTTACATCTGAAGCGGTTAAAAATCGCGAAGACGGCAGCAGTTTTTACCACGTCCTTCTGCCTGAGGCGAAAAATCACCAGGCAATCTCAGGGCTGTTGACGATGCTTAGCGCCCTGAAACCACGCGTTTTTTTTATACAACCCCACACACAAACTTCCTTTAAGATACGCATATTTGATTCACAGTTATCAAATAATGCCCTCTTCAGCGCCTGTGGCCGCACCGGTTCGCAAAATGTGCGGTTAACAAAAAATAACCTTTTAAAATCAATTTGTTAATAAATGTTCAAATTTTTAGAACAACGCCGTCAATTTGTTTAGATTTTCTCACTCGCAAAAAACCGTGATACTTATCACATCGACTGAACATCGTCACATATACAAAATTACCTGCGAGGATTACCCCATGAAAACCATTAAATATACTGCCATCGCCACTGTTCTTTCTGCTTTATCCTTCGGTGCTTTTGCCGCTCAGTCTGTTAACCCGACCGAAACCAACGGTTTAAATAAAGTCGGCGTGGTTTCTGCTGACGGCGCCATGACCCTCGACGGTCTGGAAGCGAAACTGGCAGCAAAAGCAGAAGCTGCAGGCGCATCCCGCTATGCGATCACCTCTGCCAACACCAATAACAAAATCAGCGGTACTGCGGTTATCTACAAATAATTCAGATCTCAGCCTTTACCCTCATATTGACTGACCTTTTTACCCCTTGTTTGCCCGTCCGGCCCTGGACGGGCTTTTTTTTTTAATCGATGAACGCGATTTTCAGGGCAAACAGCAGCGCCACCGCCACCACGCACACGTTGAGTTCACGCCAGCGACGGGTAAATATTTTCATCACGCAGTAGCTGATAAACCCTAACGCAATCCCTTCCGTAATCGAAAAACTAAACGGCATCATGACTGCGGTGATAAAGGTGGGTACCGATTCGGTAAAATCATTCCAGTCGACCCGCGCCAGACTTGCCGTCATCAATACGCCAACAAAAATTAACGCGCCCGCCGTGGCGTAACCCGGCACCATTTCCGCCAGCGGCGAAAAGAACATCACAAACAGGAACAACACGCCCACGACTATCGCGGTTAAGCCCGTTCTCCCCCCTACCGCCACCCCGGACGTGCTTTCGATGTACGCCGTGACAGAGGAAGTGCCGATAAATGCGCCCGCGACAGAACTGACGCTGTCCACATACAGCGCCTTATTCATGTTCGGGAATTTACCTTCTTTATCTATTAAACCCGCTTTATCCGTCACGCCTATGAGTGTGCCGGACGAATCAAATAAATTAATCAGCATAAAAGAGAAAATAATACCTGCCAGGTCAAGCGATAACGCCCCGCTTAAATCGACCTGCCCCATGACGCCCATTATGCTGGGCGGCGCTGAATACACCCCGCTAAAGTGCACGTCGCCAAAAAACAATCCGCACAGCGAGGTGATAACAATCGAAACCAGTACCGCCGCATGCACATTACGCGATGACAATACCGCAATAATAAAAAATCCCAGTACGCCGAGTAATACACCGTGCTGACTTAAATCGCCAATCGCGACCAGCGTGTCTTTATTGGCAACGATCACCCCGGCATTTTTTAATCCCATCATGGCAATAAATAAGCCAATACCGCTGGTGATACCGATGCGGAGACTCACCGGAATATTTGAAATCATCCAGTAACGAATACGAAATAAGGTTAATAAAAACAGCCCAACGGCACCCCAGAAAATCGCCCCCATTCCCACCTGCCAGGTCATCCCCATTGCGCCCACCACCACAAAAGCGAAAAAGGCATTGAGCCCCATCGCTGGCGCTAACGCCACCGGCAGGTTGGCGATAATCCCCATGGCGATACTGCCAAAGCCCGCAATCAGGCAGGTCGTGACGAAGACCACTTTAGGGTCCATCTGCGCCGCCCCAAGAATTTGCGGGTTCACGAAAACGATATAGACCATAGTAAGAAATGTGGTGAGCCCGGCAATGATTTCGGTGCGTACCGTCGTACCGTGCTGGTGTAATTTAAAAAAGCCGGACAGCCCACCGGATTCGGCGTGATAAATTTCATCTGGCGTATTATTCATTTTTTCTATCCCAAAAGAGATGAGTGATTACCGCTTATTTCGCTAAATTAGCGCCATTATTTGTAAACGATTCACGGCTGTTTATTCAGTGATAGTAATCACACCCTTTTGACACCTTCCCGGCTAAACTTAAATTAAATTACCGAAAATAAAATGATAATCAGTGAATCATTTTAATAAAATCAAAATGAGAAAATAAATGAAAACACATTTTAACGCTAACTATCATTCAATTACCCGCAGTGAACTCGCTGACGTATTAGCCGTAGCGCGGGGAGAAATGACCGCCGATTATATTATTGATAATGTCACCCTTCTCGATTTAATCAACGGCAGCACGTTACCCGGTCCGATCGTGATAAAAGGGAAAACCATTGCCGGTATTGGGCCCGCTTATCAGGACGCCCCTGCGCTGCGGCGAATCGATGCCCAACACGCTATCGCTGTGCCGGGATTTATCGATGCGCATTTGCATATTGAATCCAGCATGATGACGCCCGTTAGCTTTGAAACCGCCACGTTGCCGCGCGGCCTGACGACGCTGATTTGCGATCCGCATGAAATTATCAATGTGATGGGTGAAGCAGGATTTGAATGGTTCGTCCGCTGTGCGGAAAAGGCGCAGCAAAACCAGTATTTGCAGGTCAGCTCTTGTGTCCCGGCGCTGGCGGACAGCGATATTAACGGCGCGGACTTCCCGTTAAGCGACATGATGAAATGGCGCGACCATCCGTTAATTACCGGACTCGGCGAAGTGATGGACTACCCCGGCGTCATTCAGGGCAATGCGCGCATTCTCGATAAGCTGGACGCCTTCCGGCACCTGACCTTAGACGGCCACTGCCCCGGCGTTACGGGCAAGGCGCTGAATGCTTACATCGCCGCCGGCATCGAAAACTGCCATGAAAGCCACACGCTGGCGGAAGGCCGGGAAAAACTGGCCGCCGGGATGGCGCTGATGATCCGCGAAGGTTCAGCGGCGCGCAATCTCAATGCGCTGGCGCCGCTCATCACTGAACTGAATAGCCCGCAATGCATGCTGTGTACTGACGATCGCAACCCGTGGGAAATCGCCCATGAAGGACATATCGACGCCCTGATCCGTCGGCTGATTAATCAGCATCAGGTTCCTCTGCATGTGGCCTATCGCGTGGCAAGCTGGTCCCCGGCGAGGCATTTTGGCCTGAAGCATTTAGGACTACTCGCGCCAGGCAAACAGGCGGACATCGTATTACTCAACGATGCCCGACAGGTGGATGTGCAGTGCGTTATGGTGAAAGGCCAACCGGTCTGCGAGGCATTGTTACAGGCCAATGAAGCGGCGCGTTTAAACCTGTCTTCGCCGCCGCTGGGCAATACGGTACGCCGCGCCCTTACCACGCCGCAAGACTTCAGCCTGCCGCTGACGCCGGGCTTGCGCTATCGGGCGATAGAGGTCGTTCCTAATGAGTTGATTACCCACGCGCGCGAATACCGCTGGTCGGAAATGGCTTTCCAGCAGGATGATATCTGCTACATCGCGGTGCTGGAGCGCTACGGCCGCCAGTCTCCCCCGGCGCTGGGATTATTGATGGGGTTTGGTCTGCGCGACGGTGCGCTGGCCTCCACGGTGAGTCATGACAGCCATAATCTGGTGGTTATCGGTCGCGATCCGGTCGATATGGCCTGCGCGGTTAACCAGGCGATCGTCGACGGCGGCGGATTATGCGTGGCGCGGCACGGGGAGGTGTTAAGCCATCTTCCACTGCCCGTTGGCGGGTTGATGAGTACCCAACCGGCAGAGGCGCTTGCACAGCACATTGACGGCCTGAAGGCAGCCTGCCGGGAATGCGGTGTGATGCTGGATGAGCCGTTTATACAGATGGGATTTTTATCGCTGCCGGTGATCCCGGCGCTGAAGCTCACCAGTCAGGGGCTGTTCGACGGTGAACGGTTTGGCTTTACGCCGCTTGCGATTGACGTATAAAACGTGCCCGCCGGAAGACGGGCAACGCGGGGATCAGTAGCTTTGCGCGACCTTCGCCAGCGCCGCGTCCAGCGTGGGCGCCTCGCCGGTCGCCACCAGGCTGCAGGCGATCTGGCGTTTAATGGATGCCGGAACCGGCTCGCTTCCGGCCACACAGCGTTCGATCCATCGCGCTGTCGTTTCAGGATCTTTCGCGGCGGGCAGCGAAAGCTGTTCGTCTGCGTCTGCGCTTTGCCGCTCGCTGAGTATCCGCACACCCTGTTGATCAATAAGATTGATTTGCGGGCAGCCTTGCGGGCTGGCATACACCTCGCCTTCGGTGCCGTGCATCAACAGGCCGCGACCGCCGATATCGCTAAAAAATTTCGCCACCCTGGCAATGTATTCCGGGTGCGAGACGCTCGACAGACGCAGCGCCGCGTCCTCGGCAAAAGGCGTCGCCAGTTTCGCGAGGGTATGCGCGCTGTTACGCACCCCCATCCGCCAGCGCATATTTAACTGGTTTTCCAGCGGTGGGCACAGCGTGCTCACCGGAATAAATACCGGCTGATGGCCTTCGAGTTTGGCCTGCGCCTGCCCCGCATGGCGTGTCGCTTCGATGCCCATCAGTTCGAAGATGGTTTGGGTGAGCACCCGCGTCGGGTCTTCGCTGACGCCATGTACCACGACCGGGAAGCCCAGCTTATTAAGCAGCATCGCCAGCAGGGGCGTCAGGTTGGGCTGCTTACGGGCGCCGTTATAGCTGGGAATGACGATCGGCATCGGCCTGGCGACCGGTGGCGTGAGTTGAATGGTTTGCCGCTGCATCGCCTCATAAAAACCTAACATTTCCGCTTCGCCTTCCCCTTTAATGCGCAGCGCAATCAGGATGCCGCCCAGTTCCAGGTCAGGGACGTCGCCGTTAAGCATGGCGGTATACAGCTCGCGGGCCGTCTCGCTGTCCAGATCGCGGGCGTGATTCTTGCCCCGTCCGACTTCTTTAATGATTTTGCGGTAATCCATGACAGTTCTCCTCGCGATAGGTTGACGACACTATAATGCCCATAAATTAAGATTAGCGACTAATTTCTTATAGTTATACCTTGACCGTTATTTCCCGGCGCGCTTGCGCCGACTGTAAGCGCCGCCTTTGCTGCGACGCGCTTTGCTCGCGGCGGGTTTAGCGAATGTCACTTCCGGCACATCAGGGCGTTCTATCGGGAAGACCGGCAAGGCGTCCAGCAGCCGTTTACCGTAGTTTTTCGTCAGCAGGCGCTTATCATAAATAATCACTTCGCCCCGGCATTCGTGGCTGCGAATCAACCGCCCCACTTGTTGAATCAAATTAAACGACGCGCTCGGCAGGCTCTGCACTTCAAACGGATAACGGTTCAGGCTCTTCAACCATTCCCCTTCGGTAATGACCACCGGGCTGTCGATTGGCGGAAAGGCGATTTTATGAATATGCACCTGCGTCAGCAGATCGCCTTTTAAATCCAGCCCTTCCGCGAACGATTGCAGTCCGATCAGCACGCTGCGCTCGCCGTTCTCCACCCGCTGACGATGGAGCTGAATCAGGCGGGAACGGGGTTTGTCCCCCTGCACCAAAAGCAGCAGGCGCAAATCGGTGACGTACTCTAAAAAGCGCAGCATGGCGCGGCCGCTGGCGAACAGCACCAGCATCCCGAGATGCTGCTTGCTCTCCACTTGCTGACGGAAGTAGGCGGCCATCTCCGCCAGATGCTGCTCTTCGTTGTCGATGAGCGGCTCATACTGCATTTGCGGGATCACGATCTTGCCCTGTTCAACATGATTGAACGGCGAATCGAGCGCCACAAAGCGATCCCCTGCTTTATCTTTCAGCCCGCTCAACTCCTGCAGCCGGTTGAAACTGTTTAACGACCGCAGGGTAGCGGAGGTCACCACAATATGCGGCACACTGCGCCACAGCAGTTTTTCAAGCTGCTCGCTGACCCGGATCCCCACGCAGTGGAAGAACATATGCAACTGGCCTTCACGCACTTCCCGGGTCGCCCATTTGGTGACCGGCGCACCGGATGCCTTCTCCATCGCAGCCAGTCGCCACAACTTACTCTGGCTCTCGAACATCCCCAGCGCCCGGTTCATTTGCAACAGCACCCGGTGCAAACGGACCACGTCATGGTTCGCGGTTTTTTCACTGAGATCGTTTAAAAACAACTCTGCCAGACCGCGCAGTTGCTCGGTGAGCTTTGCCAGCCGCTGGCAAATCTCCATGATTTCATCCGGCAGTGCGCCCATGGCGAACCGGTGTTCGGCCTCCTGAGACGGCGGCAGATACAGGTTAAGGAGGGTATTCAGCGAGGCGATATGTTCATAAAGCTCTTCACAGTGGGCGTTAAGCCGTTCCGGCAACGCTAACGGCGGCGTGGTTTTGGGCCGAAACTGTTCCAGGCAGGTGGCGATAAGTTTGCTGAACAGATCGAGTTGCAGGCGGTACCAGGGCGCGGTGATTTCCGCGCTCATCTCCAGCGCGTCACGTGCCACGTCCGGCACATGATGGCCTTCATCCAGCACCAGCAGCAGATTCTTCGGCTCCGGCAGCACGGATTCGCTCTCCAGCGCCGCCATCACCAGCGCGTGATTGGCGACCACCACTTCCGCTTCCTGGATTTCCCGTCGCGCCACAAAAAACGGGCATTCGCGATAGTAATGGCAGTTACGGTTCAGGCAGCTGGCTTTATCGGTACTTAATCGCCGCCATAAATCATCCTCGATCGCCTTGTCGCTGTGATCGCGCAAACCGTCCCATTTGTAGCCATCCAGATCGGTTTTTAACGAGGCGCAAAACTGCTGTTCTTCTTTGCTGTTCGGCGTCAGTTCATCGTCAAGAAACGCGAGCAGATCCTGCTGGGTCGATTCGCTGCTGGCCAGCGCAGACAGGTTGCGCGGGCAAACGTAGCGCCCACGCCCAAAAGCAGCGGTAAAGCGCAGGTCGGGAATGATTTTTTTCAGCAGCGGCAAATCTTTGCTGAAAATCTGGTCCTGCAACGCGACGTTGGCGGTACTGACCACCAGCGTTTTTTGCTCATCGCGGGCAATAGCGATACCGGGGATCAGGTACGAAAGGGTTTTCCCGACGCCGGTCGGCGCTTCAATCGCCAGATGTCGGCCCTCCTCCCCCGCCAGGGTTTTGGCCACTTCCGCAATCATCTGCCGCTGGGGAGCGCGGGGAATAAAATCCGGGATTTGCAGTTGCAACGCTTTGTACCACGCCGCGATTTGCGTTTTTTGCGCGCTGGATAACGCCATAGCAGAACCTGAAATACTGTATAAACAGCCACTATTGTGGCATTTTCGCCGCCCGCCCGCAAAGCAAAAGCCGGACTTAACGCGACGCGGGCAGCAGAAATAACAAGGGAGCCATAAAGGCTCCCTGTCGATGGTTACTGTGCGCTGGCCGGTTTTCTCGGACGCGGACGACGCGGACGGTCGCCGGCTGGCTTCGCAGCATCACCCAGGCGACGGGGCAGTTTTTCACTTTTCCCGGCATCGCCGGTACGGCGTTCGCCTCGCGCAGCATCGCCAGTGCGACGCTCGCTTTTCGCAGCGTCGCCGCTACGACGTTCACCTTTCGGCGCGCCGCCTTCGCTACGGCGCTGGCCCTGCGGTTGCCCGCGACCTGCAGACTGGCCGCCACGCGGCGACTGACCACGGCCACGTCCGCCGCCACTGCTGTCACGGCCGTTCTGGATCGGCTCGGCCGGGATGGTCGGATCCGGCTCAAAGCCCGGGATGGCCATACGCGGTACTTCGCGCTTCAGCAAACGCTCAATATCACGCAACAGTTTATGTTCATCAACGCACACTAACGACAGCGCCTGCCCGGTCGCGGCGGCACGGCCGGTACGCCCAATACGGTGCACATAATCTTCCGGCACATTAGGCAGCTCGTAGTTGACCACATGCGGCAATTCTTCGATATCCAGACCGCGGGCGGCGATATCGGTCGCCACCAGTACGCGTAAATCGCCGGATTTAAAATCAGCTAACGCGCGGGTACGCGCGCCCTGGCTTTTATTACCGTGGATAGCCGCGCTGCGAATGCCGTCTTTGTTCAGCTGTTCAGCCAGATGGTTCGCGCCGTGCTTAGTACGGGTGAAGACCAGCACCTGCTGCCAGTTCTCTTTGCCAATCATCAGCGACAGCAGCTCGCGCTTGCGCTTTTTATCCACAAAGTGAACGTACTGGGTGATTTGCTCGGAGGCGGTATTGCGACGCGCCACTTCCACTTCCGCCGGGTTGTGTAGCAGTTTTTCCGCCAGCGATTTGATGTCGTCGGAGAAAGTGGCAGAGAACAACAGATTCTGACGACGCGGCGGCAATTTCGCCAGTACACGACGAATATCGTGGATAAAGCCCATGTCGAGCATGCGGTCCGCTTCGTCCAGCACCAGGATCTCTACTTTATCGAGCTTCACCGCATTTTGGTGTTCCAGATCCAGCAGACGGCCAGGGGTGGCGATCAGCACATCCACACCGCCACGCAGTTTCATCATTTGCGGGTTAATGCTCACGCCGCCAAACACTACCAGCGAACGAATGTTGAGGTATTTACTGTATTCACGGACGTTCTCACCCACCTGGGCTGCCAGTTCGCGGGTCGGGGTCAGGATCAGCGCACGAACCGGACGGTTACCCTTCGCCTGATACGGCTTATCGGTCAGCAATTGCAGCAGGGGCAGCGTAAAGCCCGCGGTTTTGCCGGTGCCGGTCTGGGCACTGGCCATCAGATCGCGACCCTGTAGCACTACAGGGATAGCCTGGTGTTGAATCGGGGTAGGTTCGTTGTAACCCTGTTCGGTCACGGCGCGTAAAATGTCAGGGTTCAAACCAAGCGAATCAAAAGACATAACAACTCCAGACTCGCCCCGACCAGAAAGGTGTAGTTTCAGGGGAGTGTAATGGCCGTCAGGCCGAATCAGGGACAAAACCACAATGTCATAAGGGGGCGGAGTGTAGCAGTTTTTGTGACGCAGCGCATAAATTGTCGCCCTGCTGCGCGTATCAATTTTCATCACCGACTGGACAAGCTCAAACTTTGACCATAAAGTTAATCAATCGATTGATTAACTTTATGGGTGACAGTGATGATTACTGTTACGACACCGCTAACCAGCCGGGGTGAGCATGCCAAAAGCCAGCTCATTCAGGCCGCTACCGCGCAATTCGGCGAATATGGTCTTCATGCCACCACGCGGGATATCGCCGCAGCTGCCGGACAAAACATCGCCGCCATTACCTACTATTTTGGCTCAAAAGAGGATTTGTACCTCGCCTGCGCCCAGGCGCTGGCGGACTTTATCGGCAGCCAGTTTCAGGCTCATGCCGAAGCCGCACAGCTCATTTTAGCGCAACCTCAGCCAGATAAAGCGGAAATACGCCAGCTGATTGATGAGGCCAGCCGTCATATGGTCACGCTGATGACCGCTGACGACACCCTGAACCTCAGCAAATTTATCTCCCGTGAGCAGCTTTCCCCCACGCCTGCGTATCAGCTCATCCACGACAAGGTGATTGAGCCGCTGCACACCCATTTCACACATCTGGTGGCCCGCTATACCGGCCGCGATCCCAATGATGTCACCACCATTTTGCATACCCATGCGTTAATTGGCGAAATCCTCGCCTTCCGCCTGGGACGCGAAACCATTCTGGTACGAACCGGCTGGACGCAATTCGACAGCGAAAAAAGCGAGTGCATCCACCAGGTGGTATCAAGCCATATTGATTTCATTTTGCAGGGCTTATCTGTAAGGAGTGGCGATTAATGAACAACAAAAAACCGGTACTGTTAGTGGTTATCGTCGTGCTGGTATTGGCAGCCGGTTTTGGCGGCTGGAAGTGGTATCAGAGCCGCCAGGACCAGACGCTGACGCTGTATGGCAACGTCGATATCCGTACCGTGAATCTGAGTTTCCGGGTTGGCGGGCGTCTCGCCAGCCTGAATGTGGATGAAGGCGATGCGGTCAAAGCAGGCGCCACCCTCGGGTTGATTGATAAAGCCCCCTATGAAAATGCGCTACGTCAGGCTGAAGCCAATGTGGCTGCGGCACAGGCGAAATACGATCTGGTGATGGACGGTTACCGCTCGGAAGAAATAGCCCAGGCCGCTGCCGCAGTGAAACAATCCCAGGCGGCCGCCGATTACGCGCAGAATTTCTATAACCGCCAGCAGGGATTGTGGAAAAGCCGCACCATCTCCGCCAACGATCTGGAAAACGCCCGCTCGTCCCGCGACCAGGCCGTGGCTAATCTGAAGGCCGCCCAGGATAAACTCAGCCAGTTCAAAGCCGGTAACCGTCCGCAGGAAATCGCCCAGGCGAAAGCGGCGCTGGAACAGGCCCAGGCGCAGCTCGCGCAATCCACGCTGGATTTACAGGATACTACGCTGCTGGCGCCCTCTGACGGCACCATCCTGACCCGCGCGGTAGAGCCAGGCACGATGCTCAACGCGGGCGGCACGGTATTTACCCTGTCACTGACGCATCCGGTCTGGGTTCGCGCCTATATTGATGAAAGCCACCTCGGCGAAGCGCAACCCGGCCAGCAGGTGCTGCTTTACACCGATGGTCGCCCGGATAAACCCTATAAGGGCCAGATTGGGTTTGTCTCACCCACGGCAGAATTTACCCCGAAAACCGTTGAAACGCCGGATCTGCGCACCGACCTGGTGTACCGCCTGCGGATTATCGTGACCGATGCTGATGCCTCATTGCGTCAGGGTATGCCGGTTACCGTGCAGTTTAATGACGAGGCGCGCAATGAGCGTTGAGGAAGGCGTCATCCGCCTGGAAGGTTTGATGAAGCGCTTCCCGGGCATGGACAAACCGGCGGTCGCCAGCCTGCACGGTGAAATCCGCGCAGGCGCGGTTACCGGTTTAGTCGGCCCGGACGGCGCGGGCAAAACCACATTAATGCGCATGCTGGCGGGATTGCTGAGACCGGACGATGGCGCAGCGCGGGTAAACGGGCTTGACCCGGTCAATGATGACCGGGCGCTGCACGCGATCCTTGGCTATATGCCGCAAAAATTCGGCCTGTATGAAGATCTGAGCGTGATGGAGAACCTTAACCTGTACGCCGATTTGCGCAGCGTTACCGGCGAAGTGCGCCGAACCACCTTCGAGCGACTCCTGGAGTTTACCGCCCTGGGGCCCTTTACCGACCGCCTGGCCGGTAAGCTCTCCGGGGGCATGAAGCAGAAACTGGGGCTGGCTTGTACGCTGGTCGGCCAGCCGAAAGTGTTGCTGCTGGATGAACCCGGCGTCGGCGTCGACCCCATCTCACGCCGCGAGCTCTGGCAAATGGTGCATGAGCTGGCGGGAGAAGGCATGCTGATCCTCTGGAGTACCTCGTATCTTGATGAGGCGGAGCAGTGTCGCGAAGTCCTGTTGATGAACGAAGGCGAGCTGCTGTATCAGGGCGAACCGAGAGCGCTAACCCAGCAAATGGCCGGGCGCAGCGTCCTGGCCACCAGCCCGTCCCTGAATAACCGCCAGCTTTTGCAAAAGGCGCTGAAGACGCACGCCGTCAGCGACGGCATGATTCAGGGCCGCTCGGTACGCCTGATCCTGAAAAAGGAGGCCAGCCCGGACACCCTGCGCCAACAGCAACTCCCGGACATTCAGATTGAAGAGACCGCGCCGCGCTTTGAGGACGCCTTCATTGATCTGTTGGGCGGGGCGGCGACCCAGGAATCCCCCCTCGGGGCCATCCTGCATACCGTTGAAGGCACGCCCGGCGAAACGGTGATCGAAGCGCGATCGTTAACCAAAAAATTTGGTGATTTCGCCGCGACCGACGACGTTAACTTCACCGTGCAGCGCGGCGAGATTTTCGGCCTGCTTGGCCCGAACGGCGCGGGCAAATCCACCACGTTTAAAATGATGTGTGGCCTGCTGGTGCCTACCTCCGGTAAAGCGCTGGTGCTGGATATGGATTTAAAAACCGGCTCCGGTAAAGCCCGTCAGCACCTGGGCTATATGGCCCAGAAGTTTTCGCTGTACGGCAACCTGACGGTGGAACAGAACCTGCGCTTCTTCTCCGGCGTTTACGGTCTGCGCGGCAGCGCGCAGACTGACAAAATCAACCGCATGAGCGAGGCGTTTAACCTTCAGAGTATTTTCAACCAGCCCACCGACTCCCTGCCGCTGGGCTTTAAACAACGGTTGGCGCTGGCCTGCGCACTGATGCACGAACCGGACATTCTGTTCCTGGATGAACCCACGTCCGGCGTCGACCCGCTCACCCGCCGTGAATTCTGGCTACATATCAACAGCATGGTGGAAAAAGGCGTTACGGTGATGGTCACCACCCACTTTATGGATGAAGCCGAATATTGCGATCGCATTGGACTGGTGTATCGCGGCAAGCTGATCGCCAGCGGCACGCCGGATGATCTGAAGCAGCAGACTGCTGACGAGCGCCATCCTGACCCGACCATGGAACACGCTTTTATTACGCTTATCGAGCAGTGGGATAAGGAGCATGAGTCATGAGCAGTCACCTCTCGTGGCGGCGCGTACGGGCGCTGTGCGTCAAAGAGACGCGACAAATCATTCGCGACCCCAGCAGCTGGCTGATTGCGGTGGTGATCCCACTGCTGTTGCTGTTTATCTTCGGTTACGGCATCAACCTCGACTCCAGCCGTCTGCGGGTGGGGATTTTACTCGAGCAGCAAAGCGCTGAAGCGCTCGACTTCGCCCACACCATCAGCGCTTCGCCGTTTATCGATCCGAAAATCAGCACTGACCGGCACGACTTAATTCAGCGAATGCAGGCCGGGAAAGTGCGTGGCATCGTGGTGATCCCGGTGGATTTCGACCAGCGAATGGCGCGCAGCGGCGACACCGCCCCGGTCCAGGTGATCACCGACGGCAGCGAGCCTAATACCGCTAACTTCGTGCAGGGGTATGTCGAAGGTATATGGCAAATCTGGCAAATGCAGCGTGCCGAGGATAACGGCGAAAGCTTCGAGCCGCTGATTGACGTGCAGACACGTTACTGGTTTAACCCTGCCGCCATCAGCCAGCACTTTATAATTCCCGGCGCGGTGACCATTATCATGACGGTTATCGGCGCGATCTTAACGTCGCTGGTGGTGGCCCGTGAATGGGAGCGCGGCACCATGGAGGCGCTGCTGTCCACGGAAGTGACGCGCGGCGAACTGCTGCTGTGTAAGTTAATTCCCTATTACTTCCTCGGCATGTTGGCGATGCTGCTGTGTATGCTGGTGTCGGTGTTTATTCTCGGCGTGCCGTATCGCGGTTCGCTGTGGCTGCTGTTCTTTATTACCAGCCTGTTTTTACTCAGTACGCTTGGGATGGGACTGTTAATTTCCACCATCACCCGCAATCAGTTTAACGCCGCCCAGGTGGCGCTGAATGCGGCCTTTTTGCCGTCGGTGATGCTGTCAGGGTTTATCTTTCAGATCGACAGTATGCCCGCCGTGATCCGCGCGGTGACCTACATCATTCCGGCGCGTTACTTCGTCACCACGCTGCAAAGCCTGTTTCTGGCGGGCACCATTCCGGCGGTGTTGATTATCAACGTCCTGTTTTTGATTGCATCCGCCGTGATGTTTATTGGCCTGACTTGGCTGAAAACCAAACGTCGGCTGGATTAGGGAGAAACTGATGCTCAATCGTCTCTGGACGCTTATCCGCAAAGAGTTGCAGTCGCTACTGCGCGAGCCGCAAACCCGCGCCATTTTGATTTTACCGGTGGTGATTCAGGTGCTGCTGTTCCCGTTCGCCGCCACGCTTGAGGTGACTAACGCCAGCATCGCGATTTACAACGAGGATAACGGTAAACACTCCGTGGAACTCACCCAGCGCTTTGCAAAAGCCACGGCGTTCAGCCATATCACGTTGCTGAAAAGCTCGGCGGAGATCCGCCCTACTATCGATACGCAAAAAGTCCTGCTGCTGATCCGCTTTCCGGCTGATTTTTCCCGCAAGCTGGATAGCTTTGAAACCGCGCCGCTACAGTTAATTCTTGACGGGCGTAACTCCAACAGCGCCCAGATTGCCGCCAACTATATTCAGCAGATTGTGAAGGAGTATCAGCAGGATCTGCTGGACGGCAAACCGAAGCCCAATAACAGCGAGCTGGTGGTGCGCAACTGGTACAACCCGAACCTCGATTATAAGTGGTTCGTGGTGCCGTCACTGATCGCGATGATCACCACCATTGGGGTGATGATTGTGACCTCGCTGTCGGTTGCCCGGGAGCGGGAACAGGGCACGCTGGATCAGTTGCTGGTTTCACCGCTGGCGACCTGGCAGATTTTTGTCGGTAAAGCGGTGCCTGCGCTGATTGTGGCGACCTTTCAGGCCAGTATTGTGCTGGGGGTGGGGATTTGGGGCTACGACATCCCGTTTTCCGGTTCGCTCAGCCTGTTCTATTTCACTATGTTGATTTATGGCCTGTCGCTGGTGGGGTTTGGCTTGCTGATTTCGGCGCTCTGCTCAACTCAACAGCAGGCGTTTATTGGCGTATTCGTGTTTATGATGCCGGCGATTTTGCTGTCGGGGTATGTGTCACCGGTGGAGAACATGCCGGTATGGCTGCAAAACATCACCTGGGTTAACCCGATTCGGCATTTTACTGACATCACGAAACAGATTTACCTGAAAGACGCCAGCTTCGATATTGTCTGGGGAAGTTTATGGCCGCTACTGGTCATAGCGGCCACGACGGGATCAGCGGCGTACGCTATGTTTCGACGAAAGGTGATGTAGGCGCGGCTTGCGCTCTTTCACCAGCAGCGACATCAGCGCCGGGCCGGCGAGAATGGCGAGCCCGGCGATGGCCAGCACCAGGTTATTGTGCACAATACGTGACAGCAGCCACAGTGCGATGATGGCATTGCCGAAATACCAGGTGGTGGTGAGCTCTTCAAGGAAGTCGCCCAGCTCGCGTAAACGGCCTTCCTGGACACGTTGCAGGGCGAGCATCATCAGTACCGTCATGCCATAGAGCAGACACAGGCCGATACCCACTTTTACCAACACGCCGTTCATCCATCCCATCACCAGCAGTGCGATAACGGCCAAATGCAGCATAATCTGCCAGCAGCTAAGGCCGGTTGCAACACGAATACGTTGTTGCCACTTCATGGATTCTCTCCTTCGGAATTTCTCGCTGTAACTGAGAGTACCGCACTTTACGGAAAATTCCGTAAGCCCGCACCTTTTTGTGACTAAGACTACACTTTATTTTCATTGGAAAAACACAGGCAGGGGAACATGGCCAGTAAGACTGCTGCATTTTCACTCAAACTGCTCACAATCAATACGCACAAAGGGTTCACCGCCTTAAACCGGCGCTTTATTTTGCCGGAATTACGCGACGCGGTGCGTACCGTTTCTGCTGATATCGTCTGCCTTCAGGAAGTGATGGGCGCGCATGAAGTGCATCCGCTGCATTTTGAGAACTGGCCGGATACCACGCATTACGAATTTATCGCCGATACCATGTGGAGCGACTACGCATATGGCCGCAACGCGGTCTATCCGGAAGGGCATCACGGTAACGCCGTGCTGTCGCGGTTTCCCATTTCTGAGTACGACAACCTGGATGTGTCCCATAACGGTCATGAAAAGCGCGGCCTGTTGCACTGTCGGATTAACCTCGCGGAAGTCAGTAAGACGCTGCATGTTATTTGCGTGCATCTCGGCCTGCAGGAAGCGCATCGCCATGACCAGCTGGAAATGCTGTGCGAACTGGTGAACAGCCTGCCGGAGGGCGATCCCATCGTCGTGGCCGGTGATTTCAACGACTGGCGTCAAAAAGCCAACTCTATACTTAAAACAAAAGCCGGGCTTGATGAGGTGTTTACCCGCGCCCGGGGACGCCCTGCGCGGACGTTCCCGGCGGTGATGCCGCTGCTGCGCCTTGACCGCATCTATGTCAAAAATGCGTCGGCCACCAGCCCTACCGCCTTACCGCTGCGCGAGTGGCGGCACCTGTCAGATCACGCCCCTTTGGCGGTGGAGATTCATTTATGAAAACCAACTGGCGAGACGGCAATCACATTGAGCTGCTGGAAAACGGGGATATGTTCTACCCCGCCGTGTTCAGCGCTATTAAAGAAGCACAGCGTAAAGTTTATCTGGAAACATTTATCTGGTTTGAAGATAACGTCGGACGCAAACTGCACCGCGCCATTCTGACCGCAGCGCAGCGCGGCGTCAGCGTTGAAGTTCTGCTCGACGGTTACGGTTCACCGGATCTCAGCGACGAATTTGTTACCGAACTGATCGCGGCGGGGGTCATTTTCCGCTACTACGATCCGCGACCCAAAATCTTCGGGATGCGCACCAACCTGTTCCGCCGTATGCACCGCAAGATTGTGCTGATTGATGAAACCATCGCGTTTGTGGGCGGCATTAACTACTCCGCTGAACATATGATCGATTATGGTCCGGAGGCCAAGCAGGATTACGCGGTGCGTATTGAAGGCCCGGTAGTGGAGGATATTCGTGCCTTTATCCTCTCGAATCTGCCGGAAAATGAGCGGCCACGCCGCTGGTGGCGCCGCCGCACCAAAGCGAGTGAAAACAACACGCCTGGGGAAGCGCAGGTGCTGTTCGTCTGGCGTGATAATGAAGAACATCGTGACGATATCGAGCGCCATTACCTGAAAATGCTGGCGAATGCCCGCCAGGAAGTGATTATCGCCAACGCCTACTTTTTCCCCGGCTACCGGCTGCTGCACGCGATGCGCAATGCGGCGCGGCGCGGCGTGAAGGTGCGGCTGATTGTCCAGGGCGAACCGGATATGCCGATTGTGCGCGTCGGGGCGCGACTGCTCTACAACTATTTAGTCAAAGGGGGCGTGGAAGTCTATGAGTACCTGACGCGTCCGCTTCATGGCAAAGTCGCCGTGATGGACGATCACTGGGCGACGGTGGGCTCCAGTAACCTCGACCCCCTGAGCCTGTCTCTTAATCTGGAAGCCAACGTGATCATTCACGACCGCCAGTTTAACCAGACACTCTATGAAAACCTCACCCGCCTGATCACTGAAGAGTGCCGCCAGGTGGATGAATCCCTGCTACCCAAACGCACCTGGTGGAACCTCGCCAAGAGCGTGATTGCGTTCCACTTCCTGCGCCATTTCCCGGCGCTGGTGGGCTGGCTGCCCGCACATACCCCGCGGCTTTCACAGGTAAAACCGCCCGTGCAGCCCGAAATCGAAACCCAGGACCGGGTTGAAACTACGGACAAGGCGTAAGGGCACACTATGGCGAAATCTCATGCGAAATGGCGTAAAGCCAAAAAAATTCTTACCTGGGTGTTTTTTATTGCCGTAACGGTGCTGTTGGTACTGTATGCGCGCAACGTTGACTGGGAAGAGGTGTGGAAAGTTATCCGTAACTATAACCACACCGCGCTGCTAACTGCGATGGGGCTGGTGATTGTCAGCTACCTCGTTTATGGCTGCTACGACCTGCTCGGGCGGCTCTACTGCGGCCATAAGCTGGCGAAGCGCCAGGTTATGCTGGTGTCGTTTATCTGTTATGCCTTTAACCTGACGCTCAGCACCTGGGTCGGCGGTATTGGGATGCGCTACCGGCTTTATTCCCGGCTTGGGCTGCCCAGCGCCACCATTACGCGCATTTTTTCGCTGAGTATCACCACCAACTGGCTGGGCTATGTCCTGCTGGGCGGGGTGATCTTCAGTATCGGCGTGGTGGAGCTGCCGTCACACTGGTATATCGAAGACAATACGTTGCGCATTATCGGTGCGGTATTGCTGGTGCTCAGCGCTTTCTACCTCTGGGCCTGCGCCTTTGCCAAACGGCGGCATATCACCATTAAAGGGCAGAAGCTGGTGCTGCCGGGGTGGCGTTTTGCGCTGATGCAGATGGGTGTGTCCAGCCTCAACTGGATGGCGATGGGCGCCATTATCTGGATCCTGCTCGGCCAGGATATTAATTATTTCTTCGTATTAGGGGTTTTACTGGTGAGCAGCATCGCCGGGGCGATTGTTCATATCCCTGCGGGCATTGGGGTGCTGGAAGCGGTGTTTATCGCGTTGTTAGCGGGCGAGCACACCAGCCAGGGGAAAATTATCGCCGCCCTGCTCGCCTATCGCGTGCTCTACTTCTTCATCCCGCTGTTGCTGGCGCTGATTGGTTATCTGTGGCTGGAGAGCCGCGCCAAAAAAATGCGCGCCAAAAACGAGCAGAAGATGGGGATGAGTTGACGTTGCCCTGTTCTCCGGCGCCACGCCGTCTGGTTTCAACAGCCTTCTCACTCACTGCTCCACGGCTGGTCCTGCAGCAGTGAGTGAGGCAGAGCTGCGGATCACCGAAATTTAACAGTGATCGCAGCTGATGCAGTAAAGTTTCCCGCCTGAGGCGTTTTCCCCGTGAGATTGATCGGCGAACTGAGAATATCCACAGAACCCGCCTGATTTGTCATTCCCTGGGTGAGATCGACTGGCATAGGCAATTCGCCGGTATTTACAGGTAACACGTTGCCATTGCCATCTTTTATCTGAATGCCGACATCGCTATTACTGGTGGCCAGCGCCTCAGGATATCCTGGGGCGGTGTCGCCCGATAAGGTCATACTTAACGTAATCCCCTCAGAAATATTCTGGCATACATACCCGATGGTGGTCCGCGTTTCATTAAAGCCCTAAGGCTTTTGCCCTTTTTGCCTGAATGTATTCGCAATAATCGTCCCGTAATCGACCGAAACGATCCCTCCGGCGTTGAGTTCACAACTTTGCGGAACGGTAATAGTCCCTGATATATAGACCCGGGACATTGGCTCCGGAGAATATTGCCCTTCCCGTACAGTGCCGAAGATCGCTGCAACAGGTGTAGCAGGTATGATCATTTTTCCTTTAAAAGGCTTGCTGATTCTAAAAACCAACGATCCATTTCCCCCTGTTGAAAACACGCTCACTGAGCAGCCGCGATGCGAATTTTTATTCCAGACATCCGTAAAAGGGACAGCAAGGTCTTCTGAATAATTTGCTACATGGATCATAACAGCCAGTTGCAACGATTCGTTCAGCACTACAAATGTGTTGTTACCTATTTTTTCGCTGGCCATTAAATAGTCAGCTTTATAGAAGTTACCCAGCGTAGCCTGATCTGTATCGTCGCAGTCACATTGTGCGCTGTATTGAAAAGAGCTCCCGCCGAAAGGGATCCGTTTTGTCCTGCCCACGACATTATCCATCGCGTCAATCGTTGTGGTTGCGTCCGCAGTAAACGTCGCAGGACCATTTTTGGGCAAACAATACCCTGTCGCGGCTCCGGCTGTAGACGCCATCATCAGGGCACCCAGTATGAGTGCTAATAGGTAAAATTTTTTCATAAGCTTAACGCCTGCTGTCATAGATGGCATACCGCGCTGACCTCCAGCAAATCGCTGTTTTGCGGTATCGGTTTCGGTAAAGTAAGCGCCGCGGTGCAATGTTGAGAGGGAAGATTGCCCCATTTTGCTTCAACGGTAATGGCTCCTTTCACACCCGATAAATAAACCACGCCCATTTCATCAACGATGCCCTCAACGCCGTCATCAGAGTCAGAAGAAACCATTGCGCCAAACGGAACAACTTCCCCATTGCTTTTTTTCAGCGTCGCTAAAACGCGATGGCCGGTTCTGGCATCAAAATGGATTTCCACCAGCGCGCCCTGATTAGGTATTCGCGTTTCAATGGTATTTTTGGCATCGGTACCGTTGGGTAAAGAGAGGGTATCAAGCTCGATTTCATTGCGCTGATAAGGTGACAACCAGGGAATAACTGCATATCCAAACATATCCGTCGATACACCTGGTTGGTTTTTAAAATGAATGTGTTTCGCGCCATTAGCATCGATCAGTGCGAAAGAATCGCCTAAGGACTGCGACAATGTCACGCCATGAGGATGGAAGACTATCCCGCCTGAGGCACCATAATTCCACCGGTGCCCCTCCTGACTTTGGTAATAGCCAAGGTTGAGATTCGCATACTGGGTCTTATAGCCCAGATCGATGTTGCCATCATAAAACCGATCGTCATGACCTTCTGTCTGGCTGATATTTTGTTGAACGGTATAACTCAGGCTCTGATCGGCTAACGCAGTCCCGGAAAGGCCCGTTTGTAAGCGGGCATCGCCTTTCTGGCTACGGGTGTAATTGGTTGTTGCCCAACTGTGCGGTAACCATTTATCGAGCGGAACGCTAATACCCAGTGCAACCTGGCGATCATTATCATCCTGATACTGATTCCAGTTTAAGGAAAGATTCACCGAGACCCCTTTAATATCGACGGCATAACCTGCCGACAAGTTGCGTTCTGTATCGTTACTTCGCCAAAAATTACGCTGGTAACCATTGACGTAAAACGAGCCCCTGCGACCTACGGGCTGCGATATATTTATTTGGATTTGACTACGCTTTTGCTGCAAGGACGTATCATCATTATTATTTCGGTTGGTATCCTGAAAGGTATAAAAGCCTTTTGTTGAATAACGATAACCCGCCAGAGTTAGTGCTGTTCCCGTAGCGTCAAAACTTTTGGAATATTGAAAACGAAAGGAACGACCTGCGCTGGAATCACCATTTTGTAATTCGCTTTTAGCTTCCGTCATATCTAATGACACAGCGCCCCAGTCACCCGCAGCCATACCAATACCGATTATCTGCGACAAATAGTTTTCCGCACCGATGGCACCGCCATAAAGAGTAAATTGATTATTCAGGCCATAAATGAGCGCCCCTTCAGCAAAATTCGGCGTCGCATCATCGGGCCTGTCGGAACGATATTTACCGCCTGTGAGACTGTATTGCCACTGGCCTGCTCGCTGCATAATCGGGACAGAGGAAAATGGCTGAACAAAGTGCCGCTCCTGACCATTAGCTTCTTTGATTGTCACATCTAAATCACCGCTACGGGATGTGGGATAAAGATCGTTAATTTCAAACGCGCCAGGGGGCACCGTAGTTCGGTAGATCACATAGCCATTTTGACGTACGGTCACTTCAGCATTGCTGTTTGCAATCCCTCTAATAGTGGGTGCAAACCCTTTCAGGCTATCAGGTAGCATATTATTATCACTACTAAGCTGTACCCCCTGGAACTTAACGCTATCAAACAGCGTGGATGAGGTATAACTCTCCCCAACCAGAAACTGAGAATAAAGGGATTTGATGTCTCGCTGTAGATAGTTATAAACAGAATCCCACTGCGATGATGCACCCTCTTGCTGCCACGTGGAATAATTTCTCAAGCGCCACGGGCCCATATTCAGTCCATTCTGCAAATTGAGATATTGCGAAGCTGCCTGCTCTCCCTGAGCTGTTCCACCAGAATAGGTATAATTAGTAAATAATGCGTTAAGGCCATCATCCCAGTAACGGGGATCAATATAATCATGCGGTAATTTTTTGAGCGAAGCCTGAGGAATACTGATATCCAGGCGCATCTGAGTTTTATTTAACGTAACAGATGCCGCAGGGATATAGTGACCGAGGTCCATTATCGGATCATTATTATCCAGCGCAGCCAGTGAGGGAATATGACCGACTTCAACCCCTAAATCATTAAGCATTTCTTTGGTTAAAACCGGAACTGTTTTGCCTGCGGAAACTTCAATAAAACTGATCTCTTTTGAGAACTTTTCTTGCCCGTTCAACCAGACATCCAGATGATACTTGCCGGCAGGCAACTGATTTTGATACCGAAAAATTTCGAGATTTACCGAGCGCGCCTCTTTATTGCCTTGCTCGAGCAACATAGGGTCAAAATAAATATCATCATCCGCTAGCCCTGATCGGGAATAGCAAAGTGCAAACAACACGCTCAATGAAAGTAAAACGCATGGCGTCCTCCTCCTTTTAAACAGATGTGTTTGCATCATGTTCCTGACTTACTCAGAGTTGACGGCTTGCTGGTTCTGACGTACCGCCAAAGTCATCAATTACTTGCCATGTGACGGTATGCGAGCTTTCTTTCGCATCGAAATTGAATGATTTCTTACTGAACGGCGTCAACGTCTCAGCATCCTTTAACAGAGTGGTTCCAACCTTAAGGCTGCTGAATACAACATGCCATGGCGTAGGATTCTCTACTGTCAAAGTATGTTTCGAAAGCGTGAAGCGTAGCTGCTTCCAGGCCGTATCTGCGCCCTCGCTTAAACCAGCCGGGCGATAGAATAATTTGATTTTCGATTTGACCACTAACTTCAGAGTATTGACCGCATTTTTATCAGATGAGGGTATAGCGCGAATATTCAAAAAAAAGAGGGACTCCCGGTCTGAAGGTAGCGTCTGATTTAACTTATTAATTCTGAGGGTATTTTTTTCCTGAGGTTCGATGCGAAACAAAGGTGGCGTTACCACAAACGGCGCTCTACCCTTTTCATCACTGTTTTCGACCCATGACTGTAACAGGAATGGACTGGTTGTGCTGTTATTTTGAACGTTAATTGAGGCTTCCTTTGCACTGCCATTATAAATCACCCGCGTGCCGCCAATAACAATACCGCCAGCGTTGGCAAAGGAAGTAAAGCAAAGCAACAGGGATAAAAGTAAAGCAGGTGATTTAAATAATTTCATTTTGCAAACCATTGATTGCAAGCGACGCACGCCAATAACTCCAGCATGGTTGCCTGAAAGTTTTAAAAAATAATAATCAGTGCATTGCTACTTAACGATACACCAGGGTGATATCTGTCGTACTATTGGCATCGCCCGGTTTAACTAATGAGGATGTTGAAATATAATAAGCAGTGAATTTAAGCTCCATTTCAACATCGGGAATATCATAAACCGTTGGTGATGTTTTATTAATCGGAACAACCGCTCCGTCCTTATCCTTGATGACAATTGCCACACCCTGTGCGCCACCATCATTAATTTTCAAATAATCCGGATTAGTCGGTTCGGAAACGCCACTGAGGGCAACGTTAAAACGCAGGATTTCTTCCGTATTCGGACAATTTTTCAATTTAATGGTGAAGGGTATCGGTAAACTGGTCACACCCACACTTCCTCCAAACTGAGAAATCGAATAGGAACCTAAATTAACATTTAATGTAGATGCTTGTGTGTCAATCTCACAGGACTGATCGGTTATTTTTCCTGAAAAATTGATGACACCATCTGATGCAAAACAAGGCATAATAAAAAGCGATGTTAAGCTAATAAATAACGCGACAACGTTTTTCATAGCACTTCCTTTCAAAAAAATATGACTATATTGAGGTCTTCATGTTCCCTGACTTCATGTGGTAAATTATATTCTTTATGAGATCACTTAACAACGCATGAAAAATAAGCACCAAAAAACAGAAAGCAAAAAAATCCATATCGCAATAAAATGACACCCTTAAAATTCAATAAGTTATAACCAAACTGTTCATCCGCGCTTTCAGATTACATTTATTAACTAGATATTTTATTCATATTAAAAAAGCAGCACCCAATAAAACCTATCATTATTTATTATCAATTTAATAATTTTTAAAAATGAAATCACTTTTATTTTAACAGAGTGTTAAAGTCAACCATCATAAATCTGCCTACAAACTTTAATGTTAGAGATAAACATTACATTAAAGCTAACAAATTAAGTTACGCTAATGTTAAGTAAATTTTTTAGAATAACAATTATGAAAACAAAGTTCGCTTAAAGAAAGTTGTTTTACGCTCACTGTATATCCGGCAGGAGGAAATTATTATTCTCTCTTCGCGACTGACCACGAATGTGTGAGCTGTATAGCAGCCGCGTAAAAGATATCATTTAGCCTCGTGTTTATATCCGAGGCCAACGAAATAAAGAGCAACGCAGGTTGATAAAACGCCTGCGATAACCTCTCTGGATGAGGCTATCGCAGACAGAAGCCCCTTACCGACGGTTACCAAAGATACGTAACAGCATCAGGAACAGGTTAATGAAGTCCAGATACAGCGTTAACGCGCCGAGAATGGAATATTTACGCAGGTTCTCACGGTGGGAAACATCAATCTGTTGACCAATGTTTTTCAGTTTCTGGGTGTCGTAGGCGGTTAATCCGACAAACACAATGACGCCAATGTAGGTCACTACCCACATCAATGCTTCACTCTTCAACCAGAAATTCACCAGCGAGGCGATGATAATGCCGATCAGCGCCATAAACAGCATATTGCCAAAACCGCTCAGATCGCGCTTGGTGGTATAGCCGTAAAGACTCATCACGCCAAACATCCCGCCGGCTACCACGAAGGTGCTGGCAATGGAGCTTGAGGTATAGACAAGGAAGATACTGGCCATGGTAAGGCCGGTAAGCGCCGAATAGAGCATAAACAGCGTGGTCGCCAGCGCGCCGCTCATCTTATGCACTAAACCGGAGAGAATAAACACCAGAGCGAGCTGGGCGATAATCAGACCAAAGAACGTAATCTGACTCTGGAAAACAAACATCATTACCGCCGGGGTGTTGGCGGCGTACCAGGCGATAAACGAGGTAAGCAACAACCCGCAGGTCATCCAGCCATAAACCTGCGCCATATAGGTTTGTAGACCGCTGCGGGTTTGTTGAACGATGGTTTGTTCGGGACGTTCGAATCTATCCATGATGCCTCCTTTAAGCTAAGAACGAAGTACCGTTGAAAGTCATGTCTTAGCTAAAGGGTAACAGATCCTCACAATTACGTCTTACCAGCGCTCCGCCGCCTGATGGTCGCTGTCACGGGATTCTACCCAGCGCTCCCCTTCCGGCGTGGCCTCACGCTTCCAGAACGGCGCGCGCGTTTTCAGATAATCCATTATAAATTGCGCCGCTTCAAAAGCCTGGCTGCGGTGTGCGCCCGTGACGCCGACAAAAACAATCTCATCACCCGGCCACAGTTCGCCGATGCGATGAATCACGGAGACGCGCTGTAATGCCCAGCGCTGGCGCGCTTCGGCCACGATTTCCGCCAGTGCTTTTTCGGTCATCCCGGGATAGTGTTCCAGGGTCATGGCGCTGACGCTCTCGCCAAGGTTGTGGTTACGCACTTTGCCGGTAAAGGTCACCACGGCGCCATCCTCATCACAGGAGGCCAGCCACTGGTATTCATCACCAACACTAAAGCCCTCATGTCCAACGCGAATGCGGGTATCCTGCATATCAGCCTCCGGTCACCGGCGGGAAAAAGGCCACTTCATCGCCTTCGTTCAGCGGATGGTCAAACGCCACCAGCGTCTGGTTCACCGCCGCCAGCAGTTTGCCGGACTCCAGCGCCAGCGCCCAACGTTCTCCACGGCTTTCAAGATGCTGACGCAGCGACTCTACCGTTGGGAATGGCTCATTGATTTCCAGACGGTCGCAGCCAACCAGTTCACGCACCTGGGCAAAAAACAGTACGTTAATCATGACGCCTCCACGTTGAAATCGCCGGATTTGCCGCCGCTTTTCGCCAGCAAACGTACCGGACCGATAACCATGTCTTTTTGCACCGCTTTACACATGTCATAAATCGTCAGGGCCGCGACCGACGCCGCCGTCAGCGCCTCCATCTCGACACCGGTTTTACCGCTCAGACGGCAAACCGCTTCAATGCGAACGCGATTGTGCTCCGGTTCCGCTGCCAGTTGTACTTCGACTTTGCTCAGCAACAGTGGATGGCAAAGCGGGATCAGTTCCCAGGTACGCTTAGCTGCCTGGATCCCGGCGATGCGTGCCGTGGCGAAGACATCGCCTTTATGATGGCGACCATCGACAATCATGGCTAACGTATCGGCGCGCATGGTAACAAACGCTTCGGCCCGCGCTTCGCGCACGGTTTCCGCTTTGGCGCTGACATCCACCATGTGGGCTTCGCCCGCGGCGTTAAGATGAGTAAGTTGCGACATCGTTATTTCTTCAAATGAGGGTGGAAATTACAGGGGCGGTTGCGGGCGTCCAGTTGACCGGAAATGATGTGTTCCCAGGCCGTCTGGCAGGCGCGTGTGGAACCAGGCATAGCGAAAATCAGCGTACGGTTGGCAATGCCCGCCACAGCGCGGGACTGCATCATCGCGGTGCCAATCTCTTCGAAAGAGAGCATCCGGAACAGTTCGCCATAGCCTTCCACTTCACGATCGAACAGCGGCAGCAGCGCTTCCGGCACCTGATCGCCGTCGGTAAAGCCGGTGCCGCCGTTAATCAGCACCACCTGCACGTTTTCGTCGGCGATCCAGGCAGACACCTGGGCGCGGATCGCGTAGCGGTTCTCCTTCACAATCGCTTTCGCCACGATCTGATGCCCGGCATCATGCGCGGCATCGCGCAAATAATGGCCTGACGTGTCATCTTCTTCGCCGCGACGGCTGGAAACGGTAAGAATAGCGATACGCGTCGCAATAAATTCTGCGCTCACCTGACTCATAATGTTCTCCTGAAGACCGGCTTAGCCGCCGATATATGACAGATTCTGAGTGATCCCGGTATTTCCCTGATGCAGGAAATGCGTCTGTTTTTTATGATGCAGCGCGCCAGCGATGCGATCCTGTAAGGCCGCCTGCTGATTGTCATCTGCCAGCAAATCGCGCAGATCGACACCGCCTTCGCCAAACAGGCACAGATGCAGTTTGCCAAGCGACGAGACGCGCAGGCGGTTGCAGCTGGCGCAGAAATCTTTCTCATAGGGCATGATAAGCCCGATTTCGCCCGCGTAATCCGGGTGGCAGAACACCTGGGCCGGACCGTCGCTGCGGTGGCGGATCTGATGGATCCAGCCGCGCTTTAACAGTTCTTCGCGCAGTGTCATGCCGGAGATATGGTGTTTTCTGAACAGATCGCTGCCCTCACCCGTTTCCATTAGCTCGATAAAGCGTAATTGAATCGGACGCGGCTGGATCCAGTTAAGGAAGGTGTCGAGCTGATGATGATTGACGTCACGCATCAACACGGTATTGACTTTGACTTTGCTGAAACCAGCGTCAAACGCGGCGTCGATGCCTTCCATTACCTGATGGAATTTATCCTGGCCTGTGATGGCGTGAAACTGGCGCGCATCGAGGCTGTCGACGCTGACGTTGATCGCGGTTAATCCGGCATCGCGCCACGCGGCCACATCACGGGCTAAACGGTAACCGTTAGTCGTGACGGCAATCTGGCGAATGGCGTCGTTTTCGCGAATGGCGGCAATGATATCGACAAAATCGCGGCGTAAAGAAGGCTCGCCGCCGGTCAGGCGCACTTTTTCTGTGCCCATGTTGGCAAAAGCGCGCACCACGCGGCGAATTTCTTCCACGCTCAGGAAGCTTTTATTGGTATGTCCGGCAGGTTTATAACCATCCGGCAGACAGTAGGTGCAACGGAAGTTACACACATCGGTAATCGACAAACGTAAGTAGAAAAACTTACGCGCGAAGGCATCAGTAAGTTGAGAGACCATGTACACCTTTCCAAATACGGGAGATGCAGTTATTTCTTTCTGCACCCTGGTGACGTTTGTCACGGCCAAACTGCCATATCAGCGAATAATGCGACTTAGGCGGAGTAGCTTGAGTGTATGCTTCATATGAAGAAGCGGGTTACAGGCATAGTAGCGTGGATTAACCGCCCCTGCCATGTTCAATTTCGTTGTATAAAGTTATATATAACGATGTTATTCTGCGATTTCGTTACAGAATACGTAAAACTCACGGTTTTGTTTTGACATGTATCATTTTAATCCGCAAGGTTCGTCTTTTTTATGGTTTCAGCTAACGTTTTGCTTAACAACAGAATGAAGGAACATCTATGCGTAATCGCACCTTAGCGGATTTAGACCGGGTCGTGGCACTTGGCGGCGGGCATGGTTTAGGACGGGTTATGTCCTCCCTTTCCTCGCTGGGCTCGCGGCTTACCGGTATCGTTACCACCACCGATAATGGTGGTTCAACCGGTCGTATTCGCCGCTCTGAAGGCGGGATCGCGTGGGGCGATATGCGTAACTGTTTAAACCAGTTAATTACTGAACCAAGCGTCGCGTCGGCCATGTTTGAATACCGTTTTAACGGTAACGGCGAGCTTTCCGGTCATAACCTCGGAAATCTGATGTTAAAGGCGCTGGATCACTTAAGCGTCAGGCCATTAGAAGCCATAAATCTGATAAGAAACTTGCTCAAAGTAGACGCTTTTTTAATTCCAATGTCTGAGCAACCGGTAGATTTGATGGCGACAGACGCGGAGGGCAACGATGTTTACGGGGAAGTCAATATCGATCATTTACGTGAACCGCCCCAGCAGCTTTCGCTCTACCCCATTGCCCCCGCCACGCGTGAAGCGCTACAGGCGATTGGCGAAGCGGATCTGATCCTGATTGGCCCTGGCAGTTTTTATACCAGCCTGATGCCGCTCCTGCTGTTGCCGGATTTAGCCCAGGCGTTAAGACGTACCCCCGCGCCGGTGGTCTACATTGGCAATCTGGGGCGTGAACTGAGCGTGCCTGCCGCCAGCCTCACGCTGCCGGAAAAGCTCGCCATCATGGAACGCTACGTGGGTAAACCGCTGGTCGACGCCGTGGTGGTAGGTCCGAAGGTGGATGTTTCGGGACTGGTGGATAAGGTGATTATTCAGGAACCGCTTGAGGCGGAAGATATTCCCTACCGCCACGACAGACAGTTGCTGCGGGCGGCACTGGATAAAGTCGTTCAGAAAATGGGCTAAAGCTGGCTGCGACGTAACAGCCGCAGCCGGCTTGTCAGGAGGCCGCGATAAACAACTCGCGCAGTTGATGAAGCTGATCGCGAATGGCGGCGGCTTCTTCAAACTCCAGGTTTTGCGCGTGTTGCAGCATTTGCGCTTCAAGCTGATGAATTTTCTGCTGCAACGCTTTTGGCGTAAGCGCCAGTTCCGCAGCTTCCACATCGGCGGCGGTGCGTGTTTTACCCCGCCCTTTGTTATTGCGCGTTTTAGCGATACCGCTGCCCAGCGACAGAATATCCACCACTTTCTTATTCAGACCCTGCGGCACGATGCCGTGCTCTTCGTTGTATTTCTGCTGTTTCTCGCGGCGACGTTCGGTTTCGCTGATGGCTTTCGCCATGGAAGGCGTGATCTTATCGCCATACAGAATAGCTTTGCCGTTAACGTTACGGGCTGCGCGGCCAATGGTCTGAATCAGTGAGCGTTCAGAGCGCAGGAAGCCCTCTTTATCGGCATCCAGAATCGCCACCAACGAGACTTCCGGCATGTCCAGGCCTTCACGAAGTAAGTTAATGCCCACCAGCACATTAAACTCGCCCAGGCGCAGGTCGCGGATGATCTCCATTCGCTCCACGGTATCGATATCAGAGTGCAAATAACGCACTTTCTCGCCGTGCTCTTCCAGATATTCCGTCAGGTCTTCCGCCATACGCTTGGTCAGGGTAGTCACCAGCACACGCTCATTGATCTCCACGCGCTTGCGAATTTCCGACAGCAGGTCATCCACCTGAGTCGCAACCGGACGCACCTCGATGATGGGGTCGAGCAGACCGGTCGGACGCACCACCTGATCGATAATTTCGCTGCCCGATTTTTCCAGCTCATAGTTACCCGGCGTCGCCGAGACATAAATTGTCTGCGGCGCCAGCGCTTCGAACTCTTCGAATTTCATTGGGCGGTTATCCAGCGCCGACGGTAAGCGGAAGCCGTATTCCACCAGCGTTTCTTTACGCGCCCGGTCACCACGGTACATCCCACCGATTTGCGGAATGGTCACGTGGGATTCGTCAATAATCAGCAGGCCGTCAGCCGGTAAATAATCAAACAGCGTCGGCGGCGCTTCACCCGGCCCGCGCCCGGACAGATAGCGCGAGTAGTTTTCGATGCCAGAACAGTAGCCCAGTTCATTCATCATCTCTAAATCAAACTGGGTTCGCTGGGTGAGTCGCTGCTCTTCAAGCAATTTATTATTGGCCAGCAGCACTTTGCGGCGGTCAGCCAGTTCGACTTTGATGTCTTCCATGGCCTGCACGATGCGCTCGCGTGGCGTGACATAGTGCGTTTTTGGATAAACGGTAAAACGTGGGATAACCCCTTCAACCTGACCGGTAAGCGGATCGAAAAGCGACAGACGTTCCACCTCTTCATCAAACAGTTCGACGCGCAGCGCCATATCGTCCGACTCCGCAGGGAAAATATCGATCACTTCCCCGCGCACCCTGAACGTACCGCGCTGGAACGCCTGATCGTTGCGGGTATATTGCAACTCCGCCAGACGACGCAGGATCGCGCGCTGATCGATAATCATGCCGTTCGTCAGATGCAGCATCATCTTGAGATACAGATCCGGATCGCCCAGACCATAAATCGCCGATACTGAGGCCACCACGACCACGTCCCGCCGCTCCAGCAGCGCTTTAGTGGCAGACAAACGCATCTGCTCGATGTGTTCGTTCACCGAGGCGTCTTTCTCGATAAACGTATCCGAACTCGGCACGTAGGCTTCAGGCTGGTAATAGTCGTAATACGAAACGAAATACTCCACCGCGTTTTCCGGAAAGAACTCTTTCATCTCACCGTACAGCTGCGCTGCCAGCGTTTTGTTCGGGGCCAGCACCATCGTCGGGCGCTGCAAATCCGCAATCACATTCGCGACGGTGAAAGTTTTCCCCGAGCCGGTTACCCCCAACAGCGTTTGATGGGCAAGGCCATCCTCAAGCCCCTCTTTAAGACGACGAATCGCCTCAGGCTGGTCACCAGAAGGCGTAAAAGCAGAATTGAGTTTGAACGGTTTGCTCATGGGATACCTGAAGCGTTACGAGGGGAAGGAGTAATTTTACTCCCTCACAGGCAATTTGCCAACGCAAAAGACTGGATAAAAACACAGTGCGCGCTAAACTGGAGATTGGCTTCTTTGGGAACTTTTACGGCGATACGACAATCTAAAACAGCGGATTTCACTACGTTGGCGGGGTTATCCCCAAACGAACCGGCTTTTTAACATTTGTCAAGCAAGGTAATGAAAGTTTTGTGGCAGGGAATGACACTTTTTTGACAACCATTGATTTTATATAATCTATTGTTAAGTAAGCCAAATTTTTATCAGACGCCTTTAGCGCCAATTCATGCGCAAGCCGCATGAACTCTCGCTTCCCACCAGTTTTCTAACTCTAATGCACAAGGTTATCCACAGGAATAGTGGATAAGTGGTTGCAGCCCTGAAGGGTCGCCGCCCGGCGATTCATGAAATTTTCTGTACTCCGGCATCAAAAAAAAAATTTAAAGCTAAATTTGGTGGCGCTGGAGCATATCTGGCATTCCGATTGAAACGTGTTGCGCAACGGTGCGTCAGTCTACAGGCGCTGCACCAGCCCAATATGTTAAAGCACTGTTAAAGTGCAGGTGAATGCCGCGCACCCTGTCACCACGCCGTGAATACGCTGAATGTGTGAGTTTAATCTTAATTATCCCCCTTCCTTCCTGCGATTTCAGACTCTGGCAAAGGAATTGCAGCACTTATTGCCCAGAGCGGCGCTGCCGCTGCTCGCCAAACCGTGTTCCCCTCGCAACCCAGGAGCGCTTATGTTGAGTTTGCATTCGGTTAATCAGTTTTATGGCGAACGCCATGTGCTTTGGAATGTGGATCTGGAAATGCTTTCGGGGGAGTCAGTCTGTATAACCGGGGCGCAAGGGATGGGAAAAACCACGTTGCTTCACTGCATCACCGGCCATTTACCCGTGCAGAGCGGATCGATCGTCTGGCGGCATGAAGGATTACCGCCCCGGCAACTACAGGACGCTAACACCGACGCGCGCGCGGCCCTGGGCATCGGTTATGTCCCGCAGGACCGACGCATTTTCTCCGGGCTTACGGTGGAAGAGAACCTGCAGGTCGCGCTGCGTGCCGCCGGGGAAACGCAGGTCCAGGTACCGGAATCCGTGTTTGCGCTGTTTCCCGAGCTCTATCCCTTGCGTCACACCCGGAGTGCGGCGCTCGGTCACGAGAGCCAGCAGCAGCTGGCGCTGGCGAATGCCCTGGTGATACAGCCGAAACTTCTGATCCTCGATGAGCCGACACGGGGCAACAGCGCCGGGTTTATTCAAAAGCTCGGCGATATCCTGCTGCGTTTAAACCGGGAATTTGGTCTGTCGATCCTGATGGTGGAACAGCAGATGACGTTTATCCGCCGCGTCGCGGACCGGTTTTGCTTATTGCATAAAGGCCGGAGCGTGGCGCAGGGCAGCGTGGCGCAGCTTGATAATCCGCGGTTGCTGCCCTTAATCCATTGCTAAACCAGCAGCGAAACGTCGATAAAACGGCCCGTATCGGATGAGAACGGGTCGTCGAGCCAGGGGATCTCCCCCAGTAGCGGCGCGGCGATCCGCGCCCGTAACGACGCCATATAATCCAGATGGCGTGCGCCGGGGGGCGTGACGTCACTGGCGATCCACCCCGCAAGCGGCAACCCGGCGGCTTTAACGGCGGCGGCGGTGAGCATTGCGTGATTAATACAGCCCAGTTTGACGCCGACCACCAGAATCACCGGCAACTGCTCCTGCACCACCCAGTCGGCAAACGTCTCCGTTTCGCTGAGCGGGGTAAACCAGCCTCCCGCCCCCTCCACCTGCACCCAGTCCGCTTTATGCTCAAGCGCCGCCAGCCCGCGCGACATCACCGCGGGTTCGATCGCCACGCCACTGGAACGGCTGACCAGGTGCGGCGAGGTGGGTTCTTCAAACACATACGGATTAACCTCGCCATAGTCGAGCGTCAGCGAACTGTTGCGCTGTAGCGCCAGCGCATCGCTGTTACGTACGCCGTTACGGATTTTCTCGCTGCCGGAGGCGACGGGCTTATAACCTGCGGTGCGAAAACCGGCCCGCGCCGCAGCCTGTAACAGCGCGCAACTGGCGACGGTTTTGCCAACTTCAGTATCGGTTCCGGTTACAAACCAGCGTTTACTCACAACGTAATACTCCACAAAAAAGTTGATAGGTCAGCACAAACGCCCCGCCCTGCTGCGGCCAGGCCAGCGTCAGTTGCTGCAACTGACGACGAGTGAGGATGCGGTTTTCGCGCCCGTCATGCAGATGCGTTGCGCCGATGCCCTTTAGCGAACGCATGGCGCTCAGCGGATCGGCGAAATGCAGCGTGACCGGACTTACCGACCATTGCAGGGGGAACGGCGCACAGGCCGCCAGTACGGCGTCAACGGGCAGGAAGGCATTGGCATGGCGGGCGTTATCCACACTGCGCCAGGCCTGATGCAGTTCGTCAAGGGACCCGGCAACCAGCGTGCTGAAGGCGATATACCCGCCGGGCCGCGTCACCCGCCGCAGCTCGCCGATCCCGCGAGAAAGTTGACTGCACCATTGCACCGCCAGATTGCTCCAGGCGAGATCGACGCTGGCGGAGGCCAGCGGCAGGTTTTCAATGTCTCCCTGCTGATAGCAATCCGCCGCCTGGTTTTCCTGCGCGGCACGCAGCATCTCTGCGGAAAGATCCAGCGCCGTAACCTGGCTGCCTCGCTGCCGCCAGTAACGGCTGAAATAGCCCGTACCGCAACCGGCATCCAGTACCTGCGCGTGTTGGCCGTCGCCCAATAAACACAGCAGGCGTTCGCCGCTTTCGCGCTGAAAAGCCGCATGCTTATCGTAATGGGCGGCGGCGCGTCCAAACGCGGCAGCGACGGCGGATTTATTCACGGCTAAGGTCATCAAGCGCCTCCAGCAATGCGTCAATGTCGCTGTCTTCATGGGCCGCGCTCAGGGTCACCCGCAGGCGCGCGCTGCCGACCGGCACGGTAGGCGGGCGGATCGCGGTAACCCACAACCCGCGTGCCCGAAGGCGTTCGGCGACGTGCAGGGTTCGTTGATTATCGCCCACGAGGATGGGCTGAATGGCCGTGGTGGACCGGGCCAGTTGCAGGGGAATGTGGGCCATCTGACGACGAAAATAATCGATATGCCGGGCAAGTCTGGCGCGTGCGTCATCGGCTTTGCGGATGATTGCCACCGCTGTAGATAGCGCGTGCGCCTGTGCCGGGGGCATGGCGGTGCTGTAAATCAGATGCCGGGCGAACTGCAACAGATAATCTGCCAAATCGTCACTGCATAATACTGCTGCGCCGCTCAGCCCGAAGGCTTTGCCGAAGGTCACCACCAGAATATCCGGTTTGACGTTCGCCGCGGCGCAGCTCCCGCGCCCGCCCTCGCCGAACGTCCCGATGCCATGGGCATCGTCCACCATCATAAGCGCCGTGCCCTTTATCGCATGAATCTCTGCCAGCGGCGCGCTATCGCCATCCATGCTGAACACGCCTTCCGTGACCACTAACTGTTGGCCGCTTAACGGTTTGCTCAGCAATGCCTGGAGCGATCCGACATCGTTGTGCTGAAAGCGGCGCAGGGTGGCCGGGTTTAAACTGGCGGCTTCCAGTAGCGACGCGTGGCTCAGACGATCGGCGACGATGCGATCCTCTTTTTGCATCAGCGCCTGGATAACCGCCTGATTCGCCGAAAATCCTGAAATAAACAGTAGCGCACGCTGATACCCCAACCAGTCGGCCAGGGTGTGTTCCAGTTCATGATGCGCCTGATGAAAACCAGTGACGTGCCCGGAGCCGCCGCTGCCTACGCCATAACGCTGCGCGCCCTGCTGCCAGGCCCCGATAATCGCCGGATGACGGCTGAATCCGAGATAATCATTACCGGAAAAATTGCGGTAGCGTTGGCCGTCATGGATAAAGCCGGTGCCGTCGCTCTCCCCGACGAACCGGGTGCGAAACGCGTTCGCCGTCCGTCGTTCGTCCAGGGCCGCCGAGATACGGTATTGCCAGCTCATACCACCGCCGCGTTGTAGTACCCGTCGGTGTCCGGCGTGGCAAGCTGCGCCTCCAGACGCTGCTGCTGTTCATTATCCCCCAGCAGCACCGCCGTCTGTTCCGGGTTGATGCCCAGTTTGCGGAACAGCTGGAGATCTTTATCTTCTTCCGGGTTCGGCGTGGTGAGCAATTTGCAGCCGTAAAAAATGGAGTTCGCCCCGGCCATAAAACACATGGCCTGCGTCTGCTCGTTCATCTGCTCGCGACCGGCGGACAGACGCACAAAAGAGGTCGGCATCATAATGCGCGCCACGGCGATGGTGCGGATAAAATCAAACGCGTCGACGTCGTCGTTATCCGCCAGCGGCGTTCCTTTCACTTTCACCAGCATGTTGATCGGCACGCTTTCCGGCGGCGTGGGCAAATTGGCGAGTTGCAGCAGTAACCCGGCACGGTCGGTCACTGTTTCGCCCAGCCCAACGATGCCGCCTGAACACACTTTGATCCCGGCGTCGCGCACTTTATCCAGAGTGTCGAGGCGCTCCTGATAACTGCGGGTGGTGATGATATTGCCGTAGAACTCCGGCGAGGTGTCGAGGTTGTGGTTATAGTAATCCAGCCCTGCCGTGGCAAGGCGTTGGGCCTGGTTATCCGACAGCGTGCCAAGCGTCATGCAGGCTTCAAGCCCCAACGATTTAACGCCCTGTACCATTTGCTCAAGATACGGCATATCGCGTTCATGAGGATTTTTCCATGCCGCGCCCATACAGAACCGGGTCGAACCTGCGGCTTTGGCTTTACGGGCCGAATCCAGCACCTGCTCCACTTCCATCAGTTTTTCGGCTTCAAGGCCGGTTTTGTAACGGGAACTCTGCGGGCAGTATTTGCAGTCTTCCGGACAGGCACCGGTTTTAATCGACAGCAGTGTACTGACCTGAACCTGCCGTGGGTCGAAGTGCTGACGGTGTACGGTCTGCGCTTCAAACAACAGATCGAGCAGCGGTTTTTCAAACAATGCAGTGACTTGCGACAGTGTCCAGCGTGGGGAATCAGCCATCTTGCTTCTCCAAAAGGGTGTTGCTTCTTATCGGTTCGGTTTATACTCGTAAACCTAATTCTTTTTAAAATGGTTTACAAGTCATGATAACGCAACAGGATCTCGCCTTTGACCAACAGCATATCTGGCATCCTTACACCTCGATGACCCGGCCACTGCCGGTCTATCCGGTCGTGCGGGCTGAGGGTTGCGAACTGGAACTGGCGAGCGGCGAACGACTTGTGGACGGCATGTCATCCTGGTGGGCGGCGATCCACGGCTACAACCACCCGCGACTGAACGCCGCGATGAAACAGCAGATTGACGCGATGTCTCACGTCATGTTCGGCGGCATCACCCACCCTTCCGCGATAGCGTTGTGTCGCAAGCTGGTCGCAATGACACCTGCCGCCCTGGAATGCGTGTTTCTGGCGGATTCCGGTTCGGTAGCGGTGGAAGTGGCGATGAAGATGGCTTTGCAGTACTGGCATGCCCGGGGCGAGCCGCGTCAGCGCTTTCTTACCTTTCGACACGGTTATCACGGCGATACCTTCGGCGCGATGTCGGTGTGCGATCCGGACAATTCGATGCACAGTTTGTGGAAGGGGTACGTGCCGGAAAACCTGTTCGCGCCAGCCCCGACCAGCCGTTTCGGCGGCGAATTCGACGAGCGGGATATTGCGCCGTTCGCCAGGCTGCTGGCGGCCCACCGCCACGAAATCGCCGCGATTATTCTCGAACCCGTGGTGCAGGGAGCGGGAGGCATGCGCTTTTACCATCCGGAATGGCTGCGCCGCATCCGTAAGATGTGCGATCGGGAAGGCATTCTGCTGATTGCCGATGAGATTGCCACCGGCTTTGGCCGCAGCGGCAAACTGTTCGCCTGCGAACATGCCGACATCACGCCGGATATCCTGTGCCTTGGCAAAGCGTTAACCGGCGGCACCATGACCCTCTCCGCCACGCTGACTACCCGTCGCGTCGCCAGCACCATCAGCGACGGCGAAGCGGGCTGTTTTATGCACGGCCCGACGTTTATGGGTAACCCGCTGGCCTGCGCCGTCGCGGCGGAAAGCCTGGCCATACTGGAATCCGGCGAATGGCGCACGCAGGTTGCGGCGATTGAAACGCAGCTTACGGCGCAACTCGCTCCGTGCCGGGAATCGGCTCAGGTGGCGGATGTGCGGGTGCTGGGGGCGATTGGCGTGGTCGAAACCCACGCCCCGGTGGAGATGGGCCGGTTACAGAAGTTCTTTGTTGAACAGGGTGTCTGGATCCGCCCCTTTGGCCGTCTGATCTATCTGATGCCGCCGTACGTGATTGCGACGGAACAGCTCAGCCGGTTAACCGCAGCGGTGGTGAAGGCCGTCAACGACCCCAGCCTGTTTCGCTGAGTGCCGCATCCATGCACTACACTTCGTGAAGTAAAATTTTTTGCGAAAGAGTAAGGAGCCGCGATGAAACTCTTCAGTCGGGACATTACGGACGGCGATAAGCTTCCGCTACGCCATGTTTTTAACGGTATGGGATATGAAGGCGATAACATTTCGCCCCATCTGGCCTGGGACGAGGTCCCGCCGGGGACCAAAAGCTTCGTCGTAACCTGCTACGATCCGGATGCGCCGACCGGTTCCGGCTGGTGGCACTGGGTGGTCGCCAATTTACCGGCGGATACGCGGGTATTGCCGCAGGGGTCCGGCTCCGGCCAGGCGGCGTTGCCGGAAGGTGCAGTGCAGGCGCGCACCGATTTCGGTAAAACCGGCTACGGTGGCGCGGCCCCGCCAAAAGGCGAAACGCATCGTTATATCTTTACGGTGCACGCGCTGGATGTGGAGCACATTGACGTGGACGAAGAGGCCAGCGGTGCCATGGTGGGCTTTAATGTCCATTTCCATGCGCTGGGCAGCGCGTCGCTGACGGCGATGTATGTGTAACAATATGGCGGCATTATGCCGCCGTTTGTTCAGAGGAAATCAGGCACTAATGCTGCCAGCCGCCGCTGGCTGAGCAACGTGATCGCCGCCTCGATATCCGGCGCAAAGTAGCGATCCTGCGCGTAATACGCCACTTTATCCCGCAAAATATGACGCGCCTTTTCCAGCACCGGGCTGGATTTAAGCCCTTCGCGCAAATCAATCCCCTGACAGGCTGCCAGCCACTCTACGGCCAGTACGCCGCGTGTATTGTTGGCCATCTCCCACAGGCGACGCCCGGCGGCGGGTGCCATGGAAACATGATCTTCCTGGTTTGCTGACGTTGGCAGACTGTCTACGCTGGACGGATGGGCCAGCGCTTTGTTCTCGCTGGCCAGTGCCGCCGCCGTCACCTGCGCAATCATAAACCCGGAGTTCACGCCGCCGTTTTTCACCAGAAAGGGCGGTAGCTGCGACATATGTTTATCCATCATCAGCGCGATGCGCCGTTCCGACAGTGCGCCGATTTCTGCCAGCGCCAGCGCCAGATTATCGGCGGCCATCGCCACCGGCTCAGCATGGAAGTTACCGCCGGAAATCACGTCCTGCTCTTCGGCGAAGACCAGTGGGTTATCCGATACCGCATTGGCTTCAATCAGTAACACCTCCGCCGCCTGGCGCATTTGGGTCAGACACGCGCCCATCACCTGCGGCTGGCAGCGCAGCGAATACGGGTCCTGCACTTTTTCGCAGTTGTGATGAGACCGGGCGATCTCGCTGTCATCGGTTAACACCTGGCGGAACAGCGCCGCGCTGTCGATTTGCCCTTTCTGACCGCGCACCGCGTGAATGCGGGCGTCAAACGGGCGACGTGAGCCAAGTACCGCTTCGGTGGTGAGCGCGCCGCTGATCACCGCAGATGCGAACAGATCTTCCGCCTCAAACAAACCGCGCAGGGCAAAGGCCGTGGAAGCCTGCGTGCCGTTCAGCAGCGCCAGGCCCTCTTTCGCCGCCAGGGTAATGGGCGTTAAACCGGCTTTGGCGAGGGCGTCAACGGCAGGCAGCCACTCGCCCTGATAACGCGCCAGCCCTTCGCCGAGAAGCGTCAGGGACATGTGCGCCAGCGGGGCTAAATCGCCGCTGGCACCCACAGAGCCTTTGGCCGGAATACGCGGCCAGACCTCGGCATTCACCAGTGCCTGCAGCGCCTGGATCACCTCCAGCCGGATACCGGAATACCCGCGCGCCAGGCTGTTGATTTTGAGCACCATAATGAGGCGCACCAGCGCATCATCCAGCGCGTCGCCGACGCCCGCCGCATGTGAGAGCACCAGCGAACGCTGAAGGTTTTCCAGGTCTTCGCTGGCGATGCGGGTCGAGGCCAACAGGCCAAACCCGGTATTGATGCCATAGGCCGTACGGCCCTCGGCGAGAATATCATTGACGCACTGCACGCTGCGGTTGATGTCGTCGAACGCCCCCTCATCCAGTTCCAGTTTGACGGGCGCGCTATAAATCTGGCGCAAATCCGCCAGGCTGAGTTGCCCCGGGGTCAGTTTAAGGGTACGCATTATTTTTTCTCCTGGGTTGCCGCAATCATGGGCAGATTCAGACCTTGTTCAACCGCGCAGCCGGTAGCCTCCGGGTAGCCCGCGTCAGCATGGCGCATTACGCCAGTGGCCGGGTCGTTATGCAGTACGCGTGCAATGCGGGCGGCGGCTTCATCGGTACCGTCGCAGACAATCACCATTCCCGCATGTTGCGAAAAGCCCATGCCGACACCGCCGCCATGGTGCAGGGAGACCCAGGTCGCGCCGCTGGCGGTATTGAGCAGCGCGTTGAGCAACGGCCAGTCGGACACCGCGTCAGAACCGTCGCGCATGGCTTCGGTTTCACGGTTCGGGCTGGCGACGGAACCGGAATCCAGATGATCGCGGCCAATCACGATCGGCGCACTCACTTCGCCGCTGCGCACCATTTCATTGAACGCGAGGCCCAGTTTTTGTCGCCACTCCAGTCCGACCCAGCAGATACGCGCCGGTAAGCCCTGGAAGCTGATGCGCTCGCGCGCCATATCGAGCCAGCGATGAAGATGTACATCGTCGCTGATCAGTTCTTTTACTTTGGCATCGGTTTTATAGATGTCCTCCGGATCGCCGGACAGCGCAACCCAGCGGAACGGGCCGATACCGCGGCAGAACAGCGGACGAATAAACGCCGGGACGAAGCCCGGAAAATCAAAGGCGTTCTCCACTCCGGTCTCTTTCGCCATCTGACGCAGGTTATTGCCGTAGTCGAACGTCGGTACGCCAGCCTGATGAAACGCCAGCATCGCTGTCACATGCTGCGCCATAGACTGCTTCGCCGCGGTAATCACGCGCTCGGGTTCGCGGGTTCCGGCCTCCTGATACGCTTCCCATGTCCAGCCAGCCGGCAGATAGCCGCGCAGCGGATCGTGAGCGCTGGTCTGATCGGTAACCATATCCGGGCGCACACCGCGCGCCACCAGTTCAGGCAGAATTTCCGCCGCGTTACCGCATAGGGCGACCGAGACGGCTCTCCCTTCTGCGGTGTAGCGTTTGATGCGCGCCAGCGCGTCATCCAGCGAGTCGGCCTGCTCGTCCACATAGCGGGTGCGCAGCCGGAAATCGATACGGCTTTGCTGGCATTCGATCGTCAGCGAGCAGGCGCCCGCCAGCGTGGCGGCCAGCGGCTGAGCACCCCCCATGCCTCCTAATCCGGCGGTTAATACCCACCGGCCCTGTAAATTGCCGTTGTAATGCTGACGCCCCGCTTCGACAAAGGTTTCGTAGGTGCCCTGAACAATGCCCTGACTGCCGATATAAATCCAACTGCCGGCGGTCATCTGCCCGTACATCGCCAGGCCTTTCGCGTCGAGTTCATTAAAGTGTTCCCACGAGGCCCAGCGCGGCACCAGGTTGGAGTTAGCAATTAACACGCGCGGCGCATTGCTGTGGGTGGTGAACACCCCTACCGGCTTGCCGGATTGCACTAACAGCGTCTGATCGTCTTCCAGCTCGGTTAAGGCTTTAACGATGGCGTCATAACACGCCCAGTTACGCGCCGCACGACCAATACCGCCATACACCACAAGCGCGTGAGGGTTTTCCGCCACGTCAGGGTCGAGGTTATTCATCAACATGCGCAGCGGGGCTTCTGTGAGCCAGCTTTTGGCTGTCAGCGTGGTGCCTCGTGGGGCGCGTATCTCACCCTCGCGGTATTTATCGTGCTGCATGGCCTACTCCTTGAGTCATCGGATGGGAAAAACGGATTTACCTATACTTGTATAGACAATTAACGGCACACGCTGTCAGGGAATGATGACCCTGTGCAGATCATCACAAAATTAACAAGATGGTTACATCATCAGGACATGAACCGCCCCTGCAGGCGATAGCGGGAGCCGGGAAACAACAGCCGCGCATGGGAGACGATATGGTTCATTGACCAGGTACGACGGCGGATCAATAAACAGGGTTCACCTTCTTCAATGTTTAGCCATTCGCGCTCCTGTGGGCTGGCGCGTACCGCTTCAACAATGTGCTCGCCTTCGGTTAACGGCGCGGCCTGGGACAGGTAAACGTGTGGGGTGATAAGGGTGAAATCCTGCGCCAGATAGTCCGGCGCGGCAAGCGTGTTGACCACCCGATCTTCGATTTGTACCGGCACATCATTTTCATAATGCACCAGCAGTGAATGAAAGACCGGGGTGCCTTCCGCCAGGTTCAGGGCCGTGGCCTGGCGGGAATCGGCTTTAATACGCCCCAGCGACAGCACTTCGCTGCGATGGTGATGATTCCGCGCGGCAATCTCATCGGCAATGCTGCGGATTTCAAACAGTGCCGACTGGCCTTTGGGCTCCGCGACAAACGTCCCTACGCCCTGCAAGCGAACCAGCAACCCTTCATCCGTCAGTTCGCGTAACGCCCGGTTGATGGTCATCCGGCTGAAGCCAAACTGCTGCACCAGTTCCGCTTCTGACGGAATGCGATCGTGCGGCTTCCAGATACCGGCGTGAATATTACTGCTGATGCTCTGTTTTACTTTTTCGTAAAACGGCACCGGCTCCTGAGAGACCGCCAGACGGGGCTGTGATGAAAACATAGCGAGCGCGTGTTCCTTATCCATGCATGTTCGTCGTACGCCAGTCGTGGACGATTTGCCACGCCAGCCGGGCCGCAACTTTTGCGCCGAGGTTATCGCGATCGAATTCGGGGTTGAATTCCACCAAATCCACCGCCTGAAGTTTGGGGCTGCGGCACAAAGGCGCTAACAGGGTTAACAACGTATCCAGCGGGATCCCCAGTCCGGCAGGTGCCGACACGGCGGGCATTTGCCAGCCGGGGAGCGCATCCAGGTCAATGGTTAAATAGACTTTATCAGCCCAGGCCAGCAGCGCGGCGATTTGCATGGCCGCCTGGGGCTGTTCCGGGCGCTGGCAGTCGGTATCCCAAATGATGTTTACGTTCAGCCTGGCGGCTTCGTCAAGCAACGCCTGCGTATTGGCAGCGGGGTTGACGCCGATACAGGTGTAATGAAACTCGCGTTGCTGCTGTGCGCAGTGCTGCGCCAGCTGGCGGAACGGTGTGCCTGACGTCGCCCGCGCCGCACGCCGTAAATCGAGATGGGCATCGATATTGACAATGGCGATGCGGGCGTCAGGCCAGGCATCAAGCAGGCCGCGCCCGTGACCAAACGCGGTTTCGTGACCGCCGCCCAACACCAGCGTACGCATACCGGCCTGCTGACACAGTTTAACCGCCACACTCAGGGCATCCTGGGCGGCTTCCAGCGCATCGGGTGCGGCATGAATGTTGCCAAGATCCACCAGCCGGTCATGTCCGCGATGGCTTGCCATATTCGCAAGGGCGCTACGTAGCGCATCGGGCCCTTTGTGCGCGCCGGGGCGACCGTGGTTGCGCTTCACGCCTTCATCGCAGGCAAAACCCATCAGTGCAATGCCTTCGGCTTCCGGTTTAAAAACGGTGCGATGCCGGATGGTCTGAAATATCCGCAGCGCGTTGTCGGCTTCCGTAAGGTCGTTGCGTCCCTGCCACAGCGCGGCGGACGCGGGTTGCCAGAGCGTTATCATGATTTCCCCTGAGGATAATGGGCCACGCCGCGGTAGACGCGGCTGAAAAGCGGATTGCGGCAGGGCTCGTAGACCATTTCCACCGGGTTATCGGCATCCCAGACAATAAAGTCGGCGACGAATCCGGCGGCGAGTTGGCCGTGGGTGCGTTGACGGCCCAGCGCCTGCGCGGCATGACGCGTTACGCCAGCCCAGGCTTCTTCCGGTGTGAGTCCAAACTGTACACAGGCCATATTCATCGCCAGATGCAGGCTGGCAAACGGGCTGGTACCGGGATTGATATCGGTGGCGACAGCCATGGGCACATGATGGCGGCGTAACAGATCCACCGGCGGACGCCGGGTTTCCCGAAGAAAATAGAATGCGCCGGGAAGCAACACCGCGACCGTTCCCGCCTGGCGCAGCGCCAGCACGCCTTCTTCATCCAGATATTCAATATGATCCGCCGACAGGCCGTGATACTTCCCGACCAGCACTGAACCGCCCAGTGGCGAAAGTTGTTCGACATGCCCTTTTACCGGGATGCCGAGCGCCTGCGCGGCGGCAAATACCCGCTCGGTTTGCGCCAGGTTAAAGCCGACGTTTTCGCAAAACACATCCACCGCCTCAAACAGGTTCTGCGACCAGAGCGTGGGTAAGAGTGTTTCGCACACGTAGTGGATGTACCCGTCCGGGTCGCCTTTCCATTCAGGCGGCGTGGCGTGCGCGGCCAGTAAGGTGGTGGCGATCTCCACCGGATGGCTCTCCGCCAGCTGTCGCGCCACCTGGAGCATCTTTTGTTCCGCGTCCAGGTTCAGCCCGTAGCCTGATTTCACTTCGAGGGTGGTTACCCCTTCGCGCATTAATGCAGCCAGCCGTCGTTGCGCCTGCTGCTGCAATTGCCCGGCAGAGGCGGCGCGGGTCGCGTTCACAGTGGCGTTGATGCCGCCGCCCTGAGCGCTGATTTGCTGATAGGAGACGCCGTTAAGCCGCTGTTCCCATTCCCGGGCGCGGTTCCCGCCGTAAACCAGATGCGTGTGGCAATCGATGAGTCCGGGCGTCACCAGGCGTCCCTGGAGGTCGATAACTTCATTGCCAGAAGGATTCAGCGCGGGAGTGACAGCGGCAATCCGATCCCCGCGAACGATAATATCGTGATGCTCCAGCAGTCCGTAAGGCGTGTTGTTGGCCGGGTTTAGCGTGGCGAGCCGCCCGTTGCGCCAGATAACATCACCGGGAAGAAGGGTAAAAGTCATGATGTTCGCTTGTCATGGGTTGTCTATACATTTATTGGCATGCTCGCCGGGTTGTCAACCTGCCCGCGCTTTTCAGGTCACGAAAGCGCGGATAAAAATAACTTTTTAGCGCTTTAGCTTCCCGTTTTCGTCAAGTTAGGTTAAAAAAGCAGGCTATTTCGATCCTCATCCTTTTTACTCAGCAAGGAGCATCCCTTGAACACATTTTCGGTTTCCCGTCTGGCGCTGGCTTTTGCCTTTGGCGTGACACTGACCGCCTGTAGCTCAACGCCGCCGGACCAACTGCCGTCCGAGCAGACTGCGCCAGGCACGGCATCGCGTCCAGTCCTGTCCGCTGATGAAGCACAGAACTTTGTCGCCTCACGCTATTTCTCCTCGCTGGACCCGAATGCGGCACCCTGGTCGCCCACCCGGATCACAATTCCAGCCCAGCCTAACTTTGTGGTTGGCCCGGCAGGCACCGCAGGCGTGACGCACACCACCATTCAGGCGGCGGTGGACGCGGCCATTATCAAGCACACCAGCTCACGTCAGTACATCGCGATTATGCCGGGTACCTATGAGGGCACCGTGTATATTCCCGCCTCGTCCGGCAGCGTGACGCTGTATGGTTTGGGTGAAAACCCGGCCGATGTGAAAATCGGCGCGGCGCTGGATTCAGAAATGGATCGCACCGCCTGGCGTCATACGGTTAACCCGTCAGGCAAATATATGCCGGGCAAACCGGCGTGGTACATGTTCGATAACTGCCAGAACCGTCGCGAGGCCACTGTCGGCCTGATGTGCTCCGCTGTCGTGTGGTCGCAGAACAATGGATTGCAGCTGCAAAACCTGACCATCGAAAACAATCTGGGCGATAGCGTGGACGCGGGCAATCACCAGGCGGTCGCGCTGCGTAATGACGGCGACAAAGTGCAAATCGATAAAGTGAACATTCTGGGCCGCCAGAACACCTTTTTCGTGACCAACAGCGATTTGCAAAACCGCATGGTCAACAACCGTCAGACCCGTACGCTGGTGACCAACAGCTACGTTGAAGGCGATGTGGATCTGGTTGCTGGTCGTGGCGCGGTGGTGTTCGACAACACCGAGTTCCGTGTGGTGAATTCCCGCACCCAGCAGGAAGGCTATGTGTTTGCGCCTGCCACCCCGCCAAACATCTGGTACGGTTTCCTGGCGATTAACAGCCGCTTCGTGGCAAGCGGTGACGGCGTCGCACAACTGGGCCGCGCCTGGGATATCGAAGCGTCTGAAAACGGCTATACCGCTAACCAGACCTCAAACGGCCAGGTCGTGATCCGCGACAGCGTGATTAATGAAGGCTTTAACAAGGCGAAACCCTGGGGCGATGCGCTGGGTTCAAAACGTCCTTTCGCGGGCAACACCGGTACGATGGCGAACGATAAACTGCAGCGCGAGTTGAACGACAATAACTTCAACCGCATGTGGGAATACAACAACCGCGGTCTGGGCAGCCAGGTGGTTGCTGAGCCGAAGCAGTAATAAAAAAGGCGCATACACGATGCGCCTGATGATCCGGCGGACAGCACTGCGCTGTCCGCTTTTTTTATGCCCTTAACGGGCGTCGATCACTACCCACATCGGGCCCTGGCCCACGGCATAGCGGCCAACATCGCGCAACAATCCCTGCGCCCCTTCGATAGCATGAACCGAAATATGGTGCGATTTCTGTCCGGCGGCGATCAGGAACTTCCCGCTGTGATCGATATTAAATCCACGCGGCTGGGTTTCAGTTGGGTGGAAACCTTCCACTGCCAGTACGCTACCATCTTCCGATACGCTGAATACCGTCACGATGCTGGCGGTACGATCGCAGGTGTATAAGTGGCGGCCATCCGGGGTGATATGAATATCCGCAGCCCAACGGGTGTCGGCAAAATCCGGCGGCATGATATCCAGCGTCTGGATGCACTCGATTTTGCCATTGGGAGAATTCAGCGCCCACACGTCCACGGTGCCGTTCAGTTCATTGACGCTGTACGCAAACTGATGGTTAGGATGGAAAGCCATATGGCGCGGACCTGCGCCTTCTACCGTGGTCAGTTCCGCCGGGGTTTGCGCGACCAGCTTGCCGTCATCGCTCACCGTAAACAGGCAGATGCGATCCTGCTTCAGGGCTGGCACCAGCAGGGTGCGGTTATCCGGGGAAATATTGGCCGAGTGGCAACCATCCAGCCCTTCAACCACATCCACCACCTTGCCAGGGATGCCATCATTGAGCGGCGTCACGCTGACACAGCCCGCGCCGTAAGAGCCGCTGAACAGGAATTTGCCCTGATGATCGGTGGAAATATGGGTCGGGCTGCCCGGCAGCGCGGCTTCCGCTTCAAAGGTCAATGTACCCTCGTCCGGGGAAATACGGTAGGTTATAACGCGAAATTCAGGACGCACGCCAACGTAGAGATAACGCTTGTCGGGGCTGATCACCATCGGCTGCACCTGGCCTGGTACATCGACCACCTGCAACAGCGTGAGCTCGCCCGTTGGATTAAGACGCCAGACGTGGATCTGCTGGCTTTCCGGGCTGGCGGTATAAACGGTTTGTTTCATGAATACTCCTTTCCTCACGTGAGCGTTAAGTCTTCAAAAGGGTAGCGCGTTTTAACGCGATGTGCCGAAGGCGAAACGGTGATTTTGACCCGAGGCGGATGCGGTGTACCATCAACCGCACATTTCGGAACAATACATAACGGGAATCTGCCCATGCGCTATCGTGTCATCGCCCTTGATTTAGATGGAACCCTGCTTACGCCGCAAAAGACCATTTTGCCGGAATCGCTCGAGGCGATAAAACGGGCGCGCGAAGCGGGATATCAGGTGCTGATTGTGACCGGTCGCCATCATGTCGCCATTCATCCTTTTTATCAGGCGCTGGCGCTGGATACACCTGCTATTTGTTGCAATGGCACTTATTTGTATGATTATCATGCAAAAAATGTCATTTCTTCCAGTCCCATGCCCGCCCCGCAAGCACAAGAGTTAATTGATTTACTGGAAACTCATCAGATTCACGGACTGATGTACGTGGATGACGCGATGCTGTATCAGTTGCCGACCGGCCATGTTTTGCGTACGGAAAACTGGGCACGCAGCCTGCCCGCCCACCAGCGTCCGGTCTTTTTACAGGTGCCTTCCCTGCGTGACGCTGCGTCTCAGGCCAACGCCATCTGGAAATTCGCCCTCACCGACGAAAATATCGACCGTCTGCATGAAGTGGTGGCGCACATTGAAAAAGCGTTCGGCTTCGCCTGCGAATGGTCGTGGCACGACCAGGTGGACGTGGCGCTGGCAGGCAACAGCAAAGGCAACCGGCTGGCGGAATGGTTGGCCTCACAGGGCATGACCATGCAGGATGTGGTGGCGTTTGGTGATAACTATAACGATTTAAGTATGCTGGAACGCGCCGGCCTCGGCATCGCCATGGGCAATGCCGATCGGGCCATTCAGGATCGCGTCAGTACGGTGATTGGTCCTAATACCGAGCCGAGCATCGCCAACGCGATCTATCAGTATCTGCTGTGATCAGGCGGCAATCGACACGCTTTTAATCTGCGCGTAAAGCCACTGGCCCGGTTTGATACTCAGTTCATCCCGCGCCCAGGGGCTGATACGCGCCCACAGGGTCCGGGTGCCGATATCCAGTTGCACTTCCACCTGGCCATCATCATCCAGCAGATTAACCACTTTCGCCCGCAAGACGTTTCGGATGCTGCTGTTGAGCGGTGGCTGCAGCACCAGCGAGACATCTGAGGCCTGAATGCGGATCCGCAGCGCCGACTGCAGGGGCTTATCAATGCGGTTAACCCATATATGCTGATCGCCAAGCGCCAGCGCGGTCATGGCGTAATGGGGATGGTGCTCCAGTACGCTCACGCGCAGTACGCTGCTTTGCTGCTCGCGCGGCAGCCAGGGATGCATAACAGGGCTGCTCCATACCGATTCCAGACTGCCGAACGCTTTCACGCCGCCGTTATCCAGCACCAGCACGTTATCAGCAAGCTGGACAATCTCTTCCAGCGAGTGGCTCACATACAGCATAGGGGTTTGAATTTCCCGCGCCAGCCGCTGGAGATACGCCAGCAGTTCGCGCTTACGCGGAATATCCAGCGATGCCAGCGGTTCGTCCAGGAGCAGCAGTTCCGGCGCAGTTAACAGCGCCCGGCCAATGGCCACACGCTGCTTTTCCCCGCCGGACAGCGAACCGGGAAGCCGGTTCAGTAGAGGTTCAATACCTAACAGCGCCACCAGTTTATCGAACTGCCCTGACATAGACTTCGCCATGCCGTAGCGCAGGTTGCCGCTGACTTTGTAATGCGGGAAAAGCCGCGCGTCCTGGAAGACGTAGCCAACCCGGCGCTTTTCAGGCGGCAGAAAAATGTGTTGTTCCGCATCGCTGAGAACCCGATCGTTAAGGACGATGCGTCCGGAGTCCGGGCGGGTCAGGCCGCTGATGGCGTTAATCAGTGACGTTTTACCCGCCCCAGAGACGCCAAATATCGCCGTTACGCCCTGCCCCGGCAGGTTCTCGTTTATATTCAGATGGTGATTGCCCAGCGTCTGGCGAAAATTGAGTTCCAGCATGATCAGTTCCCCATTCGCTTACGGCTGATTCGGGCAAGCCACTCGGCTACCATCAAGGACATCACCGCCAGCACGATGGAAATCAGGCATAACCGTGCCGCCGCGCTTTCGCCGCCCGGCGTCTGGATCAGGGTATACATGGCTGAGGGAATGGTGCGGGTTTCGCCCGGGATGTTGGATACGAAAGTGATGGTCGCGCCAAATTCTCCCAATGAACGGGCGAACGCCAGTACAGTACCGGCAATAATGCCGGGGAGCGTCAGCGGCAAGGTAATGGTTAAAAACACCCGCCAGCGCCCAGCCCCAAGCGTACGCGCCGCCTGCTCCAGCTTTAAATCTACCGCTTCCAGCGCCAGGCGAATTGCGCGGACCATCAGCGGAAAAGACATGACGCCTGCGGCCAGTACGGCCCCGCGCCAGCTAAAGGCAAACGTGATGCCGAACCAGTCGTAGAGCCAGCTGCCGATGATGCCGCGCCGTCCCATTGCCACCAGCAATAAATAGCCGACCACGACGGGCGGGAGCACCAGCGGTAGATGGATCAGGCTGTCAAACAGCGATTTGCCCGGGAAGGTGCATCGCACCAGCACCCAGGCACAGAGGATCCCGAAGGGCAAACTGATTAATACTGCAATCGATGAGACTTTGAGGCTCAGCAACACGGCCTGCCATTCGGGTTCCGTTAAGATCATTAGTGAGTCGTGAATCCGTATTGTTTAAAAATCGCCGCAGCCTGCGGCCCTTGCAGATAATCGTAAAATGCCGTGACCTGCGCATTATGATGCCCGTCGACTATCGCCATCGGGTATTCCACTTTCTTGTGCGAGCCTTCCGGGAAAGTGCCGACAACCTTTACACCTTTGCTCGCCACCGCGTCAGAACCATAGACGATACCCAGCGGCGCTTCATGACGCTCAACCAGCGCCAGCGCGCCGCGAACATCTTCAGCCGGGGCCAGGCTCGGGCTGACTTTATCCCACGCGCCGAGTTTTTGCAGCGCCTCTTTGGCATAAATGCCAGCCGGTACGTGTTCCGGATCGCCCACCGCCAGACGTCCACCTTTTAACAGGCTCTGCCAGTCGGTTTTATCGTTAATGGTAATATCACCCTGTTTACTCTCTTTTGGCGCGATCACCACCAGGCTGTTACCCAGCAGCGTTTTCCGGCTCGCGGCATCAATGGACTTTTTCTCGTTGGCGTAATCCATCCACTTCTGGTCGGCGGAAATAAACAGATCCGCAGGCGCACCGGCTTCGATTTGCCGCGCCAGCGTCGACGAGGACGCGAAAGAAGAGACCACGTCCACCTGTTTCTCTTTTTTATACCGGGCCGCGATATCCTGCATCGCGTTGGTCAGGGACGCCGCTGCAAAGACCGTGATCTTTCCGTCAGCTGCCAGAGCCTGAGCCGCCAGACCGCAGGACAGCGCAATCACTGCCGTCAATTGAAACCATTTTTTAGCCATGTGCTTCTCCATTGAGCATCGTTATGTAATCGACAATATAACGGTGCACATCAGATTTTCATAGCATTAATCGGCAAAACGAGGAGGGACTTGAGAGCAAAACGCCCGGATAAACCGGGCGCTGAGGAATCAGTGTTGCTGTTTTGAGCGGTCTTTATGACCAACAGAGGAGAAGACGTTAAAGACTTCACCCAGGCCATAAATCAAACCCAGGATGATGGCCATCACCACGGGCACCATGATTACGGCAAATACCAGACTTTTCAACAACTCTAACATGGTAGCCTCCAGATTACAGGGAGCGTTATTTTAACCGCCCTCATAAAAAACGCACTCTCCTTTTTGTGCCATTTGCGTCGCCGCCTGGCTTTCAGTCACAATACCCTTTTCTCAAGGAGCCGGTCATGCAAGCGGAAATTCTACTCACTCTTAAACTCCAGCAACGCCTGTTTGCCGATCCAAGACGTATCGCACTGCTTAAACAAATAGAGCATACCGGTTCAATTAGCCAGGGCGCTAAGCTTGCTAACATTAGCTACAAAAGCGCCTGGGACGCCATTAATGAGATGAACCAGTTGAGCGAACAGCCGCTGGTAGACCGGGCGACCGGCGGCAAAGGCGGCGGCGGCGCGAGCGTCACCCACTACGGTAAACGCCTGATCCAGCTTTACGATTTGCTGGGGCAAATCCAGCAAAAAGCCTTTGATGTGCTGAGCGATGACAGCCTGCCGTTAGACAGCCTGCTGGCGGCGATATCGCGGTTTTCCTTGCAAACCAGCGCCCGCAATCAGTGGTTCGGCACTATCACCCAACGCGATCGTCACTCGGTGCAGGAGCATATCACCGTGCTGCTGGCGGATGGCGTTACCAGGCTAAATGCCGCGCTCACCTCGCAAAGCGCGGAGCGCCTTGGGCTGGACAAGGGCCGGGAAGTCCTGATTTTGTTAAAAGCGCCCTGGGTGCAGATAACCCGCGATGCGCGCCAGGCTGCGGATGCGGATAATCAGTTACGAGGCGTAATTAGCGAAATTCAGCACGCAGCCGATCACAGTGAAGTGGTCGTGACCGTCGCGGGCGGGCAACGGGTCTGCGCCACCCTGACCGCTGAACAGACTGCCGCTCTTAATCCAGAAGAAGGTGCTGAGGTTACAGCATTTTTTAATGCCGATTCGCTGATTGTCGCCACGCTCTGCTAAAACACGGAGTCCGGTTGACAATTCCGGGCGCGCGACGTATCCCTGAAGCCTGTTTGCTGCAAAAAATGGGATAACACATGTCAGTATTGCATATTTCGCAAGGCACGTTTCGCCTTAGCGATACGCGCACATTACAGCTTGCCGATTTAACCCTCCAGTCCGGTGAAAGCTGGGCATTCGTCGGCGCAAACGGCAGCGGCAAATCGGCCCTGGCGCGGGCGCTGGCGGGTGAGCTGACGCAGTTAAAAGGCCAGCGCGACTGTAGCTTCCAGCGTATCGCGCGCCTGTCATTTGAACAGCTGCAACAGTTGGTCAGCGAAGAGTGGCAACGCAACAACACCGATTTGCTCGGGCCTGGCGAAGAGGACACCGGGCGTACCACGGCGGAAATCATCCAGGAAACGGTTCACGATCCCGCACGCTGTCACGCGCTGGCAGAACGGTTTGGCATTACCTCGCTGCTGACCCGGCGGTTTAAATACCTTTCCACTGGCGAAACCCGCAAAACGCTGCTGTGCCAGGCACTAATGCCCGATCCCGATCTGTTGATTCTGGATGAACCGTTCGACGGACTGGATGTGCATTCCCGGGGGCAGCTCGCGCAATTACTGGGGCAGCTTCACGAGGAAGGGCATACGCTGGCGCTGGTGCTTAACCGCTTCGATGAAATCCCGGATTTTGTCGAACACGCGGGGGTGCTGGCGGATTGCGTCCTGACTCACGTCGGCAAAAAAGAGCAATTACTGGAAGAGGCGCTCATCGCTCAGCTGGCCCATAGTGAAAAGCTGGCCGGGACCACGCTGCCTGAACCGGACGTGATTACCCCAGTGACGCTGGCCCCTGATGAACCCCGTATCGTGCTGCGCAACGGTGTCGTTTCGTATAACGACCGCCCTATCCTCCATCAACTGAGCTGGACGGTGAATCCGGGCGAGCACTGGCAAATCGTCGGGCCAAATGGCGCGGGCAAATCAACGCTGCTGAGTTTGATTACCGGCGACCATCCGCAGGGCTACAGCAACGATCTGACGCTGTTTGGCCGCCGCCGCGGCAGTGGCGAAACTATCTGGGACATTAAAAAACATATCGGCTACGTCAGCAGCAGCCTCCATCTTGATTACCGGGTGAGCACCACGGTGCGCAATGTGATTCTGTCTGGCTATTTCGATTCCATTGGCATTTACCAGGCGGTGTCGGACCGTCAGCGCAAACTCACCCGCCAGTGGCTGGATATTCTGGGCATCAGCGACAGCGTGGCCGATGCACCCTTCCAGAGTCTTTCCTGGGGCCAACAGCGGCTGGCGTTAATCGCCCGCGCTCTGGTTAAACACCCTACTCTGCTGATACTTGATGAACCCCTGCAAGGGCTGGATCCGCTAAACCGACAGCTGGTGCGCCGCTTTGTCGATGTCCTGATTAATGAAGGCTCAACCCAATTGTTGTTTGTGTCTCACCATGCAGAAGATGCGCCGGACTGTATTACCCATCGTCTGACCTTTGTGCCGGAAAATGACCGTTATCATTATCAGTTTGACGTACTGAAGCGCTAGCCGCCCGGGCGCCTGGCGCGCCCATTTTCAGACTAGCCGCAACATCACTTCACTAACCCTCTGTTATTCTATGTTTTTATGCCTGTACAGGTGGCGGACGCAAACTGGTGTAACCGATTCCACTATTTTATCCGATATCACAGTTTCCTGCCGTCTGTTATGCTATGTTTAACACATACCATAAGCGTAATGGAGCAAAACATGAGAGTTTTGGTAACAGGTGGTAGCGGTTACATAGGCAGTCATACCTGCGTTCAACTGCTGCAAAATGGCCATGACGTCATCATCCTTGATAATTTGTGCAACAGTAAACGCAGCGTGTTACCGGTGATTGCCACCCTTGGCGGTAAACAGCCGCTGTTTATTGAAGGGGATATTCGTAACGAAACGCTGATAACCGAAATCCTGCACGATCACGCCATCGACACGGTGATCCATTTTGCCGGGCTAAAAGCCGTGGGCGAATCGGTCACCAGGCCTCTCGAATATTACGATAATAACGTCAACGGAACGTTGCGCCTGATTTCCGCCATGCGCGCCGCCAACGTCACGAATTTCATTTTTAGCTCGTCCGCCACGGTGTACGGCGATCAGCCGAAGATCCCTTATGTTGAGAGTTTCCCTACCGGTACGCCGCAAAGCCCGTATGGCAAAAGCAAGCTGATGGTGGAACAAATCCTTACCGATCTGCAAAAAGCCAACCCGCAATGGAGCATTGCGCTGCTGCGTTATTTCAACCCGGTCGGCGCGCATCCGTCAGGCGACATGGGCGAAGATCCGCAGGGTATTCCGAATAACCTGATGCCGTATATCGCTCAGGTCGCGGTAGGCCGCCGTGAGTCGCTGGCGATTTTCGGCAATGATTATCCGACTGAAGACGGCACGGGCGTGCGCGACTATATCCACGTCATGGACCTGGCCGACGGTCATGTCGCCGCGATGCAGCAGCTGGCAGACAAACCCGGCGTGCATATTTATAACCTGGGTGCTGGTGTCGGCAGCAGCGTACTGGATGTGGTCAATGCCTTCAGCAAAGCCTGTGGCAAGCCGGTGAATTACCACTTCGCTCCGCGTCGTGACGGGGATCTCCCTGCCTACTGGGCGGACGCCAGCAAAGCGGATAAAGAACTGAACTGGCGCGTGACGCGCACGCTGGATGAAATGGCGCAGGATACGTGGCGCTGGCAGTCACGTCACCCTCAGGGTTACAAAGATTAAGGAACAATGATGGAAAAGTTTAACCCGGTCGATCATCCACATCGTCGTTATAACCCCCTTACCGGGCAATGGATTCTGGTTTCGCCGCACCGGGCTAAACGCCCGTGGCAGGGCGCGCAGGAAACCCCATCCAATACGGTGCTGCCGTCCCACGATCCCGATTGCTTCCTGTGCCCGGGCAATGTGCGCGTTACGGGCGATACCAACCCGGCCTACACCGGCACCTATGTATTTACCAATGATTTTGCGGCGCTGATGACCGACACGCCGGACGCGCCGGAAACGCAGGATCCGCTGATGCGCCTTGAGAGCGCGCGCGGCACCAGCCGCGTGATCTGCTTCTCGCCGGATCACAGTAAAACGCTGCCGGAACTTACGTTGCCGGCGCTGGAAGAGGTGGTAAGCACCTGGCAGACCCAGACGGAAGAACTGGGCCGCACTTACCCGTGGGTGCAGGTGTTTGAAAACAAAGGCGCGGCGATGGGTTGCTCCAACCCGCATCCGCACGGACAAGTGTGGGCCAACAACTTCCTGCCGAACGAAGCCGCACGGGAAGACACGCTTCAGCGTGATTACTTTGCCGCGCACGGCAGCCCCATGCTGCTGGATTACGTCCAGCGCGAACTGGCGGATGGTAGCCGCACCGTCGTGGAAACGGAGCACTGGCTGGCGGTAGTGCCCTACTGGGCCGCCTGGCCGTTTGAAACGCTGCTGCTGCCCAAAGCGCATGTGACGCGCATGACTGAACTGGACGAGGCGCAACGCCGTGATCTGGCACTGGCGCTTAAGAAACTGACCAGCCGTTATGACAACCTGTTTACCTGCTCCTTCCCTTATTCCATGGGATGGCATGGCGCGCCGTTTACTGAAGACGATCCGACGCCCTGGCAGTTGCATGCCCATTTCTACCCGCCGTTGCTGCGTTCAGCCACGGTGCGCAAATTCATGGTGGGCTACGAAATGCTGGCCGAAACACAGCGCGACTTAACTGCTGAGCAAGCTGCCGAGCGCCTGCGCGCGGTAAGCGACATCCATTTTCGCGAGTCCGGAGAATAATAATGAGTCTGAAAGATACCACCCAGTCCCTGTTTGCTGACACGTTCGGCTACCCTGCCACCCACACCATTCAGGCGCCCGGGCGCGTTAACCTGATTGGCGAGCACACCGACTACAACGACGGTTTCGTGCTCCCGTGCGCAATTGATTATCAAACCGTGATTAGCTGCGCGGCGCGTGATGACCGTACGGTGCGGGTTATCGCCGCTGATTACGACAATCAAACCGACGAGTTTTCCCTTGATGCACCAATCCTCAGCCATGACTCTCAGCAATGGTCGAACTATGTACGCGGCGTGGTGAAACACCTGCAACAGCGCAACGCCAGTTTTGGCGGCGCGGATCTGGTGATCAGCGGCAATGTTCCCCAGGGCGCAGGCTTAAGCTCGTCGGCTTCGCTGGAAGTGGCCGTCGGCACCGTGTTCCAGCAGCTTTACCATTTACCGCTGGACGGCGCGCAGATCGCCCTGAACGGTCAGGAAGCGGAGAACCAGTTCGTCGGCTGTAACTGCGGCATTATGGATCAGCTTATTTCCGCGCTGGGTAAAAAGGATCATGCCCTGCTCATCGACTGCCGGTCGCTGGGGACCAAAGCAGTACCCATGCCGGAAGGCGTGGCTGTGGTGATCATCAACAGTAATTTCAAGCGCACCCTGGTGGGCAGCGAATACAACACCCGTCGCGAACAGTGTGAAACCGGCGCCCGTTTCTTTACTCAGAAAGCACTGCGCGATGTGAAGCTGGAGCAGTTTAACGCCGTGGCGCATGAACTGGACCCGGTAGTCGCGAAACGCGTGCGTCATGTGCTGACCGAAAACGCGCGTACCGTTGAAGCGGCGGACGCGCTGGCGAAGGGCGACCTGACACGCATGGGCGTGTTGATGGCGGAATCTCATGCCTCCATGCGTGACGACTTTGAAATTACCGTACCGCAGATCGATACACTGGTTGAGATTGTTAAACAGGTGATTGGCGACCAGGGCGGCGTACGTATGACCGGCGGCGGGTTTGGCGGTTGTATCGTCGCTCTGATGCCAGATGCCCTCGTACCGGCAGTGAAAGAGGCCGTTGCCAGCCAGTACGAAGCCAAAACGGGCATCAAAGAAACATTTTATGTGTGTAAAGCGTCAGAAGGAGCCGGACAGTGTTAAGAGAAACCACGGCGTTAGCCCCTGACGGGCTGCCGTATCGACTCACCACGCTGCGTAACAACGCCGGAATGGTGGTCTGTTTGATGGACTGGGGCGCGACGTTGCTCTCCGCGCGCGTGCCAATGCCTGACGGAACAGTGCGGGAAACCCTGCTGGGTTGCCCTTCACCCGAGGAGTGGCAGAACCAGACCGCATTCCTGGGCGCCAGCATTGGCCGTTACGCCAACCGAATCGCAAAATCGACCTTTATGCTGGACGGTGAGACCGTTTCGCTCACGCCAAGCCAGGGCGAGAATCAACTGCACGGCGGGCCGGAAGGCTTTGATAAACGCCGCTGGCTGATTGAACGTCAGAATGAATCGGAAGTGGTGTACACCCTCACCTCGCCGGATGGCGATCAGGGCTTCCCGGGTGAAGCGCGAGCCTGGGCGCACTATACGCTGACCGAAGACAATCAACTCGTGATTGAGTATCGCGCCACGGTGGACAAGCCCTGCCCGGTCAATTTGACCAACCACGCATACTTCAACCTTGATGGTTCGCAGGGCGACGTACGTAATCACCGTTTACAGCTTTTCGCCGATGCGTACCTGCCGGTCGATAACATGGGTATTCCCTCGCGGGACCTGACAAAAGTGGCACTCACCAGCTTCGATTTTCGTCAGCCGAAAATCATTGCTCAGGAGTTTATGAGTGATGCCGACCAGCAGCAGGTAAAAGGCTACGATCACGCCTTTTTACTTCAGGCTAAAGGCGACCTCACAAAACCTGCTGCCCATCTGTGGTCAAGCGATGAAAAACTGCAAATGACGGTGTACACCACGGCTCCGGCTTTACAGTTTTATTCGGGTAATTTCCTGGAAGGCACCCCGGCCCGTGAACAGGGTCATTACTCCGCCTGGCAAGGGCTGGCGCTGGAAAGCGAGTTTTTGCCGGACAGTCCGAACCATCCGGAGTGGCCGCAACCTGATTGCGTCCTGCGGCCCGGTCAGGAATACCGTAGCGTCACGATTTATCATTTCCTGGCGCAGTAATTATCAGGCCCTCCCTCCGGAGGGCTTTTTTTCACCATGTCGCTGAATATCTGACCTTTGCAAGACAAAATTACAACTGTGTTTTCACATCCGCCTTACACTTCGTCACTATTTTCGCTATGTTAGAGAATTAGCATTGCCGCTGGCGAGAGCCCGGCAATATAATGATTATTGTTATCATTTAATCCCAGGCTTATGAAGGAGTAAATCTATGGCTGTTACTAAGCTGGTACTGGTTCGTCACGGTGAAAGTCAGTGGAACAACGAAAACCGCTTCACCGGTTGGTATGACGTTGACCTGTCTGAAAAAGGCGTAGGCGAAGCGAAAGCGGCAGGTAAACTGCTGAAAGGTGAAGGCTTTAGCTTTGATTTTGCTTATACCTCTGTGCTGAAACGTGCCATCCACACGCTGTGGAACATTCTGGATGAGCTGGACCAGGCGTGGTTGCCGGTTGAGAAATCCTGGAAACTGAACGAACGCCACTACGGTGCGTTGCAGGGCCTGAACAAAGCCGAAACGGCTGAGAAATACGGTGACGAGCAGGTTAAGCAGTGGCGTCGCGGCTTCGCGGTAACCCCGCCGGAACTGACCCGTGACGACGAACGTTACCCGGGCCACGATCCGCGCTACGCGAAACTGACCGAGAAAGAGCTGCCGCTGACGGAAAGCCTGGCGCTGACCATCGATCGCGTGATCCCTTACTGGAATGACGCGATTCTGCCGCGCCTGAAAAGCGGTGAGCGCGTAATCATTGCCGCGCACGGCAACTCCCTGCGCGCGCTGGTGAAATACCTCGACAACATGAGCGAAGAAGAGATCCTCGAACTGAACATCCCGACTGGCGTACCGCTGGTGTACGAGTTCGATGAAAACTTCAAACCGATCAAACACTACTATCTGGGTAACGCTGACGAAATCGCTGCGAAAGCTGCAGCCGTTGCGAACCAGGGCAAAGCGAAATAATTCGCTGCTGAAAACAAAAAAGGCGTAGTTGCAACCACGCCTTTTTTTATTCCTGCGATTCGCTTATGCGCGACGCGCTTTCACCGCTGCAGCAAGTTGATTCAGCAGCGTTTCGGTGTCTTCCCAACCGATGCAGGCATCTGTCACGCTCTTGCCGTACACCAGCGGCTCGCCGCTTTCAAGACTCTGATTGCCCTCAACCAGATGGCTTTCAATCATCACGCCCATGATCGCTTTTTCACCGCTGGCGATCTGCTGGCATACATCAGCGCCGACATCCATCTGCTTCTGGAATTGCTTACTGGAATTGGCATGACTGAAATCGATCATCACCTGCGGCGTCAGACCCGCTTTGATAAGTCCCGTTTTGACGTCTGCAACGTGGGCTGCGCTGTAGTTAGGCTCTTTGCCACCACGCAAAATAATGTGGCAGTCGCCGTTGCCGCTGGTACTGACAATCGCCGAGTGGCCCCATTTGGTCACCGACAGGAAGCAGTGCGGCGCGCTGGCGGCATTAATGGCGTCAATGGCGACTTTAATCGTGCCGTCGGTGCCATTTTTAAAACCGACCGGGCAGGAAAGACCGGAAGCCAGTTCGCGGTGCACCTGAGACTCGGTGGTACGCGCGCCGATGGCGCCCCAGCTCATCAAATCGGCAAGGTATTGCGGGGTGATCATATCCAGGAATTCACCCGCAGCCGGCAGGCCGGAATGGTTGATATCCAGCAGCAGCTTCCGGGCAATGCGCAGGCCGTCGTTAATCTGGAACGAGTTATCCATATGCGGATCGTTGATCAATCCTTTCCAGCCCACAGTGGTACGCGGCTTTTCAAAATAGACGCGCATCACGACTTCAAGTTCACCCTTCAGGCTTTCGCGCAGTGCCAGCAGACGGGAGGCGTACTCTTTCGCCGCTTCGGGATCGTGAATGGAGCATGGCCCGATGACCACCAGCAGGCGATCGTCCTGCCCTTTCAGGATCTGGTGAATAGCCTGACGGGATTGAGAAACAGTTTTAGCGGCTTTCTCCGTGGCGGGGAATTTTTCTAACAACGCAACAGGGGGCAACAGCTCATTGATGGTATTGATTCGTAAGTCGTCGTTCTGATAATTCATGATCTTTCCAGTGCGGCCAATCTATTTTGAGTAAGTGCAATCCCTTCAATCTATCTTGTCGCGCCGGAAGTGTAAACGCGCTTTTACACTTCGAACAGATAATTCCTGGAAATAACCTTAAAAGCGCCAGAAAGTAGCGAAAAGCACGATCGAGTCTACAATTTTTAATTGTAACCACTCTGTATATGCACTTTTACGAAATTGCATGCTGACTTATGCCTTGACGGCATGCTTTTTAACTCATCTTCAGATTATAAGCAGCACAATCTGACGTCACGCTGGAAATCGCCTTCCGGCAACTATGACTAAAACAGGAGCATGACGATGAACAAACTGACTGCATTACTTCTTAGCGCAACGCTCTCTTTAGCCAGTGGTGCGGCCCTGGCCGCTGATACGTCTAACAACTCGACGGACAATAATGGCCCGGCAAACGCTGCTGCCAACGCTGGCGTAGGCACCCCTGACGCTGTGCAAAACACTGCGCCGAAAGATGTTAACAATAACGACATCAATACCGGCAATATGAATAACGCTGGTACGACTGGCACCAATACCGGTACAGGCGCAGGCACGGGTACCAGCACTGGCACCATGATGAACTCGGGTTCATCCAGCTCAACCAATATGAATAGTGCAACCTCATCCGGCCCGCAGTCTGCCGATGAAATTCATAAAAACACCCAGTGTAAAGAAGGTAAATGCCCGGACGTCAACGAGAAAGTTGAAACCCACCAGGGCAGCGGTAAAGTTAATCCGAATACCGACGGCACCACGCACTAATTCAAACTTTTTAATACAAAGGAGAGCATACGCTCTCCTTTATTTTTTGGTAATTTAGCCTGATAACTCATGGACGCTCACACTCAGGTTGTTTATGGCTCATTCACACTCCCACTCGTCCGACAGCCACGCTAACAGCAAAAGGCTACTCGCGGCATTTATTGTTACCGCCACGTTTATGGTGCTTGAAGTCGTCGGCGGCTTAATTTCAGGTTCCCTCGCGCTGCTGGCTGATGCCGGTCATATGCTTACTGATGCAGCGGCATTGCTGTTTGCGTTTCTGGCGGTTTATTTTGCCCGTCGCCCTCCTACGGCACGTCAAACATTCGGCTGGCTACGTCTGACTACGCTCGCCGCTTTTGTGAACGCTATTGCGCTCGTGGTGATTACCGTCGTGATTGTGTGGGAAGCGTTTATCCGCTTCTTCAACCCGCAACCCGTCGGCGGTAAGACAATGATGGTGATTGCCGTTGCCGGGCTGATAGCCAATTTACTGGCGTTCTGGATCCTGCATAGCGGAAGCGGCGAAAAGAATATGAATGTGCGGGCGGCGGCGCTGCACGTGCTGGGGGATTTGCTGGGTTCCGTAGGGGCCATTATCGCTGCGATAGTGATCCTGTGGACCGGCTGGACACCTGTCGATCCTATTTTATCGGTGCTGGTGTCGGCTCTGGTATTGCGGAGTGCATGGCGCCTGCTCAAGGAAAGCGTCAATGAGTTGCTGGAAGGAGCCCCTTCCTCGCTGGACGTTGCGGCGCTGAAACGCAATCTGAGCCGTTCGATTCCTGAAGTGCGCGATGTCCATCATGTGCATGTCTGGCTGGTTGGCGAAAAGCCGGTCATGACGCTGCATGTTCAGGTCATACCGCCTCACGATCACGACGCGCTGTTAGGGCGTATCCAGCATTTCCTTGAGCACGAATACCAGGTCGGACACGCCACCATACAGATGGAATACCAGCCCTGTAGCGGGCTGGATTGCCATCTTTACCAGTCAACGCCCCAGGGGCATCACCATCATCATTAACCGAGCGCCCGTGAGCCATGCTCGCGGGCCGCTTTGATCCACATCCGGCTGCCGTTAAGTGCAATAAAGGTCAGGATGAGATATTCCAGCGACATCGCCAGTACGCCCTGCAGCGCGAAGATGACCACGCTGATTACGTTAATAATCACCCACAACAGCCAGTTTTCTACGTATTTGCGGGTCATCAGGATCATCGCCACAACAGACAACACCATCATGCAGGAGTCCCAGAAGGGGAAAGCGTCCGGCTGGAGTTCCGGCTGGGTCACATTAAGCCCCAGCGTCTGCATGATGGAAACGGCGATGCGCGTCAGGAAGCTAAAGACCGGATCGATATAGAATGTCATGAAGCCAATCGCAATTGCGCAGGCTGCCAGCCAACCAATGGCTTTCGGCAGCGGCAACCAGCGGATCTTCAGCAGCGCCTCGTTATTATTATTTTGCCGGGACCACGCGTACCATCCGTAAATATTGGCGACGAAGAAAAACAGCTGTAACAACAGGCTGGCGTACAGCTGGATCTGGAAAAAAATCACCGCAAACAACGTGACGTTAATCAGGCCAAAGAAGTAGTTAATAATTTTTTCAAGGCTGGCCAGCCAGATACACAGCAGCCCGGCGACGGTGCCAATCGCCTCAATCCATGACAATGAATACCCGCCTGTTCCAATCGGTATGTGGACCAGGATGTTCTGTACGCTAAAAAAATCCATATTATCCCCTGAGCGTAATGTGTAACGCGACGTACGTTATTGAGTATTAACGACGAAGTGTAGCCGCAAAATCCAACATGCGGTTAAGCGGCACCAGAGCCCGCTCACGGAGCGCGGCATCCACATGGATCTCATGGGCGTCCCCACCGGCTTCCAGCCCCTCAGCAATGGCTTTTAGGCCGTTCATCGCCATCCACGGACAATGCGCGCAGCTGCGGCAGGTTGCCCCTTCTCCTGCGGTCGGTGCTTCAAGCAGCTCTTTATCCGGACACGCTTGCTGCATTTTGTAAAAAATGCCGCGATCGGTAGCAACAATAAGCTGGGGATGCGGCAACGTTTTCGCAGCTGCAATCAGTTGACTGGTAGAGCCTACCGCATCCGCCATATCAACAATCGCCTGCGGCGACTCCGGATGGACCAGCACGGCCGCTTGTGGATACAGCGCTTTCATCCGCGCCAGCGCCTGGGTTTTAAACTCATCATGCACAATGCAGGCGCCCTGCCAGCACAGCACATCCGCACCGGTCTGCTTTTGTACGTAATGACCAAGATGGCGATCCGGCGCCCAGATAATTTTCTCGCCAAGGCTGTCGAGATGTTCAATAAGTTCAACCGCAATGCTGGATGTCACTACCCAGTCGGCGCGTGCTTTTACTGCCGCAGACGTATTGGCGTAAACCACGACCGTGCGGTCAGGATGCGCATCGCAAAATGCACTGAACTCCTCAATGGGGCAACCCAAATCCAGTGAGCATTCTGCTTCTAACGTCGGCATTAAAATGGTTTTTTCCGGGCTGAGGATTTTGGCAGTTTCACCCATAAAACGTACCCCGGCGACCAGCAGCGTAGAGGCCGGATTATTTGCGCCAAAGCGGGCCATTTCCAGTGAATCGGAAATGCAGCCACCGGTTTCTTCGGCCAGTGCCTGGATTTCAGGATCGGTGTAGTAGTGCGCCACCATCACTGCATTGCGCTCTTTGAGCAAGCGCTTGATTTTCTCTTTATAGAACGTCTTCTCGTCATCGCTAAGCGGGCGCGGCTTCGGCGGAAACGGATAAATAGCATCTTCAGGTCTAAACATTACGCTCATCATGCAATCTCGTTTTGCTGGCTGAACCAATTTACCGGTTAAAAAGCCTGTTTTCTGCGTTAAATAGCAGGATTGTTTTATATGCTAAACAAGATAGCCGATTACGCACCAAAAGTCGTGCTCAAAATACACTGCCTTAAGCCAGTACTGACCGTATTTATTCCGGTTTCAGTTCTACGAAATTCGGGTGATATTTTTCCCCACCATAATTGGGAGGGCGTTTTGGGGTGAATCAGGGGGGTTTAAGAATGTTCTGTATTTCAACCAGTAAACATAAAAGTAACAATTTTGATCGCCCGGGACGAGGCGGCAATTTTGTTTTCATGAAAGCACGGCATTCGCCCGGATTAATGAAAAATATCACAAGGGATCAGAAATAATGAAAAAGGTAGCTCTGGCGGTTTTACTCGCAGGCGGGATGGTAAGCGGCGTCGCTCTGGCGGATGAGCACTCAGTTTCAGTAGGTTATGCGCAGAGCAAAGTACAAGACTTTAAAAACATTCGGGGCGTCAATTTACAGTACCGTTATGAGTGGGATTCGCCAGTTAGCGTAATGGGCTCTTTCACCTATATGAAAGGCGATGATGACCAGAATTACTACCTGTCATCTGACTACATTAACAACCACGTCGAAGCAAAATATTACTCTTTGCTGGTCGGCCCCGCTTTCCGTATTAATGAATATGTGTCGCTTTATGCGTTAGGTGGCGTTGCCCGCACAAAAGCTGACGGCCACACGGTCTGGCACAACGGTGGCGACAACTACGTGGGTCGCGAAACCATTTCCGCTAAATCCACCTCTTTCGCGTACGGCGCAGGGGTAATCTTCAACCCGACGGAAAACCTCTCGTTTAATGTGGGTTACGAAGGCACTCAGGCAGATATCGAAGGCGATCGTGATATCAACGGCTTTAACGTAGGCGTGGGTTACCGCTTCTGATTCCTGCGGCATTAACACAGAAGCAAAAAAGCGCCTTTAGGGCGCTTTTTTACACGGGTGGATCGTGCAGGATGACTCGCCTCGCTCGCCCTTCGGGCCGTCACCGGCTCCGTGCCTCGCTACGTTCGGCCCGAACCTACCGCAGGGATACTCGTCACATTATGTGACTGCTGTGGGCCAACGCTACGTGTTGTTCAAAATTGTTCCCAACAACGTTGTCGAAACTTTATGTCCCGGAAAGCAAAAAAGCGCCTTTAGGGCGCTTTTTTACACTGGTGGGTCGTGCAGGATTCGAACCTGCGACCAATTGATTAAAAGTCAACTGCTC
>OKCK01000035.1_pt1 | contig 72868 bp, 53 predicted proteins | sample 1614961 | NCBI WGS metagenome assembly OKCK01 (sample SAMN04436984, study PRJEB24849) | human gut metagenome | biome: human gut; feature: NICU; material: stool | host: Homo sapiens | place: USA: Saint Louis, MO | collected 2010-07-31
TCGTCGGGCTCATAACCCGAAGGTCGTCGGTTCAAATCCGGCCCCCGCAACCAATATTAAACACCCGTTCGGGTGTTTTTTCGTTTCTGAAGGCTGTCACTTCCCTGTTTCTCAAATTACCGCAACGCCGATGCTGCGGTAATCCCGATTTATCCCCGCCGCGCCAGTGTTGCTTCGCTGGAGAAATAGGCTTTAATTCCCGCCAGAATCGACTCCGCCACTTCCTGCTGAAATGCCGCCGTTCGCAGTTTACGCTCTTCTTCAACATTACTGATAAACGCCGTTTCCACCAGAATCGACGGAATATCCGGCGCTTTCAATACCGCAAACCCCGCCTGGTCAACCCGGTTTTTATGCAGATGGTTAACCTTGCCCATCCGGTGCAGGACTTCTTTACCGAATTTCAAACTGTCGGAAATCGTCAGTGACTGCACCATATCGAACATGGTGTGATCGAGATAGCGGTCGCCGCTTTTACTGACCCCACCCACCAGGTCAGCGGCGTTCTGAGTTTGCGCCAGATAACGTGCGGCGGTACTGGTTGCGCCTTTGGTGGATAACGCAAACACCGAGGAACCCCGCGCCGCACGGCTGGTAAACGCATCGGCGTGAATGGAAATAAACAAATCGGCGCGCTGTTTTTGCGCCTTGGCGACACGCACCTTGAGCGGAATAAACACATCTTCATTACGCGTCATGAAGGCTTTCATGTTGGGCTCTTTCTCAATCAGCCCACGCAGGCGGCGGGCGATTTGCAGCACCACATCTTTTTCACGCGTTTTGTATTTTCCGATAGCGCCGGGATCTTCTCCACCGTGCCCGGGATCGAGCATGATCACAATGGGCCTGTCGCGCCCGGCTTTACCCGGCTGCGGCCCGGTATTGCTGGTCCCGGCGGGCGGTACTTTTTTGTCCAGTTCGCCGTTGTTGTAATCTTCCAGCAACGCCAGCAGCGGATCCTGCTCATTGCTGGCGTTCACCGGATATAAATCCATCACCAGGCGTTCTTTGAATTCGGCAACCGGCGCCAGGGCAAACAGATGTGGCGTCACGTTCTGTTTGAGCTCGAATACCATTCGCACGGTTTTTGGATCGAACTGACCCACCCGCGCAGACTGAATAAAGGGATCGTCCTGTCGAATTTGATTCGCCACGCCTTTTAATACGGAATTGAGGTTCACGCCTTCGAGATCAACCACAACCCGGGAAGGATTGCTCAGGGCAAACTGGCGATACTTTAATTCACGATTAGATTCCAGCGTGACGCGGGTATAGGAAGAAGCGGGCCACACGCGAACGGCGATCACCTGGCTGCCTGCGGCAAAACCCGGCTGGCTTACGCTTAATAACCACATTGCGCCTGCCCCTTTGATTAACTGGCGGCGGCTGAATAATTTACTGGAATCCGACATGCTCCTCCCGAGCAATAATGCCTGGCACTGGCGCAACAACATAAAATCTGGACCGAAAACTTTAGCGAATGGCGTCCTGCCTGTCATCCATAAAAGGGTAAACATTGTGAACATAGAAGCGGTTTAAGAACTTCATCAGAGCGCCATTGATAAAAAGCCGCTTGCGCCGCTTCCAATAAAAGAATAAAAATACAATATTAACGAATAATCATGCATTGAGAGGGTGTGCCGTGGTGAAGGAGCGTAGAACCGAGTTGGTCCAGGGGTTTCGTCATTCAGTCCCTTATATTAATACCCACCGGGGTAAAACGTTTGTCATCATGCTGGGCGGCGAAGCGATAGAACACGAAAACTTTTCCAGCATTGTTAACGACATAGGCCTTCTTCACAGCCTCGGCATTCGGCTGGTTGTCGTGTATGGCGCACGTCCGCAAATCGATGCCAATCTGGCCGCCCATCATCATGAACCTCTGTACCACAAGCATACGCGGGTAACCGACGCGAAGACGCTTGAACTGGTTAAACAGGCGGCGGGCCAGTTGCAGCTTGATATCACGGCCCGTTTGTCGATGAGCCTCAGTAATACGCCGCTTCAGGGCGCGCATATTAACGTCGTCAGCGGCAACTTTATTATTTCCCAACCGCTCGGCGTGGATGACGGCGTGGACTACTGCCACAGCGGGCGCGTGCGTCGTATTGATGATGAAGCCATCAACCGCCAGCTTGATAGCGGCGCTATCGTTCTGATGGGCCCGGTTGCGGTTTCCGTTACCGGCGAGAGTTTCAATCTGACGTCAGAAGAAATCGCGACCCAGCTCGCCAGTAAATTAAAAGCCGAGAAGATGATTGGCTTTTGCTCGTCCCAGGGCGTAACCGACAACGAAGGCAATATCATTTCTGAGCTGTTCCCTAACGATGCCCAGGCACGCATTGAAGAGCTGGAAGCTGCGGGCGATTACCATTCAGGTACGGTGCGCTTTTTACGCGGGGCGGTGAAGGCTTGCCGCAGCGGTGTGCGCCGCAGCCATCTGATCAGCTATCAGGAAGATGGCGCGCTGTTGCAGGAACTGTTTTCCCGCGAGGGGATTGGCACCCAAATCGTGATGGAAAGCGCAGAGCAGGTTCGCCGTGCCACCATCAATGATATCGGCGGTATTCTTGAACTGATTCGCCCGCTGGAACAACAGGGTATTCTGGTGCGCCGTTCCCGCGAACAGCTGGAAATGGAAATTGATAAGTTCACCATTATTCAGCGCGATAATCTGACGATCGCCTGCGCGGCGCTCTATCCGTTCCCGGAAGAGAAAATCGGCGAAATGGCCTGCGTGGCGGTCCATCCCGATTACCGGAGTTCGTCACGCGGCGAGATGCTTCTGGAGCGCATCGCGCAACAGGCCCGACAGATTGGCCTGAGCAAACTGTTTGTGCTGACAACGCGCAGCATTCACTGGTTTCAGGAGCGTGGTTTTACGCCGGTGGATATCGATTCACTGCCGGAAAGCAAAAAAGAGATGTACAACTATCAGCGCCGTTCAAAAGTGCTGATGGCCGACCTTACCTGACCTTATCGCCTGCCCTCGCGGGCAGGCATGCATTATTGCGAGAAATGCGTCAGCAATCCGCTTCGCCGTTCGGTACGGGCGGTGACCGCCTGACGCAGTACGCGCTCATCCCCATACAGCGACAATTTTTCCCGGGCGCGCGTGATCGCGGTATACACCAGTTCGCGGGTCAGTACCGGCGCATACTGATTAGGCAGGATCAGCGCCGCATGCTTGAATTCCGACCCCTGAGATTTATGGACGGTCATCGCCCAGGCGGTGTCATGCTCCGGCAACCGGCTGGGTGAAACGGACTTTATGGTCCCATCCGGCAATGGAAACCAAACGCGCAACCCCTGTCCGCGATTCAGCGCAACGCCGATATCGCCGTTGAACAGGCCCAGCGCGCTGTCATTGCGGGCAATCATGACGGGCCGCCCTTCATACCATTTTGAATGGGCTGAACGGATAATTTTCCGTTTGCGGACCAGCGTCTGCTCAAGCTGTTCATTTAATCCGCTTACGCCGTACGGCCCTTCCCGCAACGCGCACAGCAGCTGGAAATCGCTAAACTCGCGCAGGATATCGGCAGGCTCGGCACGCTCGTGAACGCCCTGTAAAAAACGACCGTAACCGTCAATCGCCTCTTCCATCATCACGACATAATCTTCCCCGCCATTCAGTGGCTTAAGGCAGATATCCGCAAAGCCTTTCGCAAAGGCCTGATTTACGCCTTTATGGTCGCTGCAGTTGACTGCCTGAGCCAGTTGGCCAATGCCTGACGCGCTGTCAAAACGGTAACTGGTGCGCAACAGACACAGGGCATCACGCAGTTCGCTGGCGGTATTGGAGCTGGAGTGCGGCACCGGGCAGCCGGTCAACGTGCTTAACTCGCTTGCGCGGGCCGGTGTATAGGCTTCGTGGGCGTAATGGCAAATATCCCCCAATACCGCGCCCGCTTCTACCGACGCCAGTTGGTCGCGATCACCCAGGAAGATCACTCGCGCATGAAGCGGTAAAGCCGAGATTAAGCGCGCCATCATCGGTAAATCGATCATTGACGCTTCATCCACAACCAACACATCCAGATGCAAAGGGTTGTCTTCATGGTGACGCGTCCGCTGGCGACCGGGTGTCACCCCGAGCAAACGGTGCAATGTGCTGGCCTCATCCGGGAACGCGGCTTTTTGGGCAGCACTGAGCGGTAAATTCGCCAGTGCGGCACCCAGCGATTCCGTTAGCCTGGCCGCGGCTTTCCCGGTTGGCGCGGCAAGCCGGATGCGGGGCGTAGAGGCACTCAGTTGCACCAGCGCCGCCAGCAATTTCGCCACGGTGGTGGTTTTCCCGGTACCCGGCCCGCCGGAAATCACCGAAATTCGCCGGGTTAACGCCACGGCGGCAGCAACCTTTTGCCAGTCGATGGTGTCACCTGCCGGAAACAGCGTATTGAGCACCGCCGCGACCTGGGCCGGATCCACCTCAACAGGACGATTATGTTCGCGAAAGAATGCCGCAACGGCCTTTTCATGCCGCCACATCCGGTGCAGATAGAGACACTCCCCCACCAGCTTTAACGGGGTGGGCTCTTCGCCTTCGCTGACCGCATGACTCGCGAGCAGCACGTCGCGCCAGTCAGCGGGATTACCGGCTTCATCAAACAGCGTTTGCCAGAACGGATCGCGCCGCACGCCTGCCGCATCATCAGGATTTAACCGGGACAATGGCAAACATACGTGCCCTTCCCCTGCGTCGCGGCTAACCAGCGCCGCCGCCAGCATGACTGCCGGTTCGCTTGATGAAGCAACCATAAAAGCGAACTGCACATCCAGCGGACGCAGCAACTTCAGCTGTTGAGCCTGCTGCAGTAATTTATCCATCTTCATTGGGTCGCCAACTCCTGACCGGCAAATAACGCGTCCATTCCCTGTATCAACCCGGCGTCCGGCCGGGTGGTAAAGATGCCATTTTCCGGATGGGCCGGGTCCACGCCGCGCAGGAACAGATAAATGACGCCGCCAAAATGTTTTTCATAGTCATAACCCGCCAGACGATGGCGTAAATAGCGGTGCAGCGCCAGGGTATACAGCTGATATTGCAAATCGTAACGGTGGGACTGCATTGCCTGCGCCATCGCTTCACGCGTATAGGCTTCGCTGCCGTCGCCCAGCCAGTTCGATTTATAGTCCAGCAGGTAATAACGCCCCTGCCAGCGGAAAACGAGATCGATAAAGCCTTTCAGCATACCGCGTACCTGTTTGAAATCGAGGGGCGGGCACGAGGCAGAAAGCGGATCGTAACGGCGAATTAACGCGTCCAGCCGTTGTGATTCCAGATCGGTTTCAATCGGCAGGTAAAATTCCAGCTCGACCTGTTTATCCTTCGCGCCGAGCTGATTAAGCCGGACGCCGGACGCGTTGAGCGGTGCCGCTAAAATCGCGTCAAACCAGGCGGTAAATACCCCTGCCCAGTCGCTGTCGAATCCGCCCAATTGCAGTTGTTCGGCAAGCCAGGCTGCATCCAGTTGCGCAGTAAAATCGAGGTTCTCAAACAGGCCGTGCAGAAAGGTTCCCGGCGATGCGCCGCGTGGGAAGGTGTGAGGCGTCATCTCCGGGCTAACGCTGTCGACCCGATTACCGGCAGCGTCAATATCCAGCCGGGGTAACAGCAGTTGCGCTGCGCTACCGCCATGCTGCTGGAGCGCGGAATAACTGGTGACGCGCCAGCTGTCTTTGACCTCGCGGCTCGGTTCGCGGGCATCCAGTTGCAACGCGGGCGGTTGCGGCGGCTGCCAGGGCTGTGTATCCGGATCGACGGCAATTTCCAGGCTAATATCCTCACCGCACAGCGCCTCAAGGCAGCGGCGCAACCCGGCTGGATCCTGCGGTTCGCCGCCCTGAATCAGGCGGCCCAGCGCACTCTGGTGAAGACTGGTATCGCCTTTTTTGGCCCCGCGTCCTTTAAATAAGGGCGCAATGCCGATGCTGCAGTGCCAGACCGAACGGGTTAGTGCCACATACAGCAAGCGCAAATCTTCCGCCAGCCGCTCAGCTTCCGCGAGCGCCAGGCTTTCTTCATCATTGTCTAAATCGAGCACCGGCATAAAGGTGGCACGATCGTGATAAAACGCCTGTTTTTGCTCCCGGTAATCGGCGATGAACGGCAGCCAGACCAGCGGATATTCCAGCCCTTTCGATTTGTGCACGGTGACGATCTGCACCAGATGCTTATCACTTTCCAGACGAAGCTGCTGACTGGCTGCGTTTGCATCCGGTTCAGCAATATGTTGAGAGAGCCAGCGCAGCAGCGCCGGTTCGCTGTCGAGCTGCGCAGACGCCTCCTGCAATAATTCAGTCAGATGCAGCAGGTCTGTTAAGCGCCGTTCGCCGCCGGGGGTCGCCAGTAAATTTTCGGCGATACGTCGCTCCACCATTAAGGCGCGGATCATGGGCATCACGCCACGGGTTAACCAGATTTGTCGGTAGCCGTCGAACTCCTCAACCAGCGCGTCCCAGGCGTCTTCATCCTGATTAATCGCGTCTATCGTCGCGGCATTGAGCCCAAGCATGCTGGTGGCGATGGCGCTGCGTAAGGCGCTTTCCAGCTCAGGATTGAGCGTCGCCTGCAAGACCCAAAGCAGATCCAGCGCTTCCTGCGTAGAGAAAACGCTGTCGCGGTTTGAAAGGTAAACCGAAGGGATGGTTAACGCCTCCAGCGCCTGACGGATCACTGCGGCTTCGATGCGGTTACGCACCAGCACGGTAATATCCGATGCCTGAACGGGACGTTTTTTTTCATTATCCCACAGCAACGCTTCGCCACGGCTACCGGCATCCAGCCAGTCGCGGATTTGTCCGGCACAGACTGCTGCCATAGTTTGTTGGTACTCGCTCACTCCCGCGCCTTCGCCATCCATCAGCCAGAGTTTCATCGCTGATTGCGTCTGGCCGTTAACCTCAAAACGCAAACCGTGATTCTTAGGCGCGGCATTGACCTTCAAAAAGGGGATCTCTTTGAACATAAACGGCTGGGGTAGCTGACTAAACAGGCGATTGACGCTTGCCACCATACCCGGCGCGGAACGCCAGTTAGTATCAAGAGTATAGTGAGCGCTAACTTCACCTCGCGCGCGCATATACGTAAAAATGTCTGCACCGCGAAAAGCGTATATCGCCTGTTTCGGATCGCCGATCAACAGCAATGCGGTATCAGGCTGTTTATGCCAGATACGGCGGAAGATACGGTATTGCTGCGGGTCAGTATCCTGAAACTCATCAATCATGGCCGCCGGGAAACGGGTGCGTATCGCCTGCGCCAGGGCCTCGCCGGCAGGCTGGTTGAGCGCCTCATCCAGTCTGCTCAGCATGTCGTCAAAACCCAGCTCGCCACGGCGGCGTTTTTGCATCGCCACGGTGTAGCGGATTTCTTTAATCGCACGCGCCAACACCAGGTCGCGCAGTGAAAGCGGCTCCGCCAGCAAAGCATCGATTTCAGTAAACAGCGGATGACGCGGCGGCTCGCCTTTTTTGGTTTTTTCATTAAGCGTCGACTGGGCAAACTTTTCCAGCGCATCCGGCAACGCATAGGTTTGGGTCTCTTCACAGGCCCATGCGTTGACCTTATCCAGCCATGACGGCAGGTTGCGGCTGCTGTAACTGCGTTTATCAACGTCGGACCCGGCAATCAGCGGGCCCACCTCCGCTGCCGCAGCGCGCCAGCGTATTTTTACCTGTTCAATCCGCTCAATAATTTTTTGATGGCGGCTTTCAATGGTTTCATCATCAGCGGGTGTCGACTTCAGCTGTGGCGCCTCGCCCTGCAGATAGCTGTTGATATCGCGCAGTAGCGCCTGCGGCCCTTGCCATAATTCGCTGATGGCGCGTGCCACCGATTTATCAAGCGGATAGCAATGCCGACGCCAGAAATCCGCACACGCCTGATAACGCAGTAAAGACTCATCTTCGATCAGCTTTTGCTCAAACGGCATGCCGGATTCAAAGGCGTTGAGATTGAGCATGCGCTGGCAAAAGCCGTGGATAGTAAAAATCGAGGCTTCATCCATCTGGCGCTCGGCGAGCAGCAATGCCTGCGCGGCATCGGCCAGATCGGGGATTTCAGCCAGCAATTGCTGAAAAAGTGGGCTGGAGGTATGCCCGCGCAGGCAGGCAATACGCAGTTCGTGAATATTGGTGCGGATACGGCCACGGAGTTCTTCAGTGGCCGCTTCGGTAAACGTCACCACCAGCAGCGATTCCGGCATTAACACGCGCGGATGCGCGGCGGGACCGCCCAGTCCTAATAACAGCCGCAAATACAGCGCGGCTATCGTATACGTTTTACCGGTACCGGCCGACGCTTCGATCAGCCGTTCGCCCACCAGGGGCAAACGTAAGGGATCAAGGGGCTGGACGGTCTCATCGGTCATGGTTTCTCGCTTAACAGGGGTAAAGATTGTTGCAACGCGCTGACGCTGTCCCAAATCTTCCCGCCTTCAGGCGTCGCGTAATCGGGTTTGCTCTGGCTACCGGCAATCTGCGATAACATCGTCATACCCTGCGGCGCAACGACGGCCTGATGAAAGAAATCAGCCAGTTTTTGGGGCGTCAGCTGTTTAATTTCGGCGATTACTTTATCACGCGAATCAAACTTCATATTACCCCGATCGAAATCTTTGCTGACCATTGATGCTTCCTGACCCAGCGTTTGCGGCGCTTCAAGCATCTGGTTAATCACACCCTGCTGGATCTGGGCAAACGTCGCCTGATCCATTTCCCGCAAACGCTTTTCAGCCGTCGGGAAAAATGCCTGATAGCGCGCCCACAGCGCAGCGGGCTGCTTATCGCTGCTTTGCAACAGGAACCCCATTCCCCACTGACGTCCGACGCTCATCGGGAAGGCGAAAACCGCGTAGCCTAACTGCTCTTCAGTACGGAGTTGATTGTAGAACCAGGGCTGGACAATTTGCCCAAGCATGGTGCTGTAAGCCGAACTTACCGTTTCGTCATACCCCGTCGGCACAAAGACCGCAGCGAGCGCGGAGTCCGTGCTGCTGCCAGCTTTATTGAAAATCGCCTGCTGTTTGTTATCGACAACCACATCCTGATTCCGGGGCCACGTCTTGCCTTGCGTTCCCAGTTGCGTCCTGGCTTGTTGAGCCAGTTCCGTAGCCTGTTGCGGCGAGATATTTCCCACCATCAGGAACTCAGGACGCGCATTGGCTTTTAACTGCTCACGGTACTTAAGCACATCGGCAAGCGTAATCGACGGCAACAGCGCCCGACGCGCTTCGCGCTGGAAATACGGCACCTGCGACACCATTTGCACAGGCATAATGGCCTGGTCGTAGGCTTTGCCCTTTTCGGCTGAATCCATCATCTGGGTATACCAGGACTTTGCCTGCGCCAGTTGCTGTTCATCGGGGGTATAGCTGAAGTAGCCGTCAAGCAGCGCTAAAAACAGTTTCGGCAAGCGTTGAGTATATCCATTCGCATTGACCATCAGGCCATTATTGGCATTAGTGGAAAAGCTAATGCCGCCAACCGAAGCCTGATTGCTCAACTGGTCCAGCGCCAGCCCAGCCAGATAGTCATTAAGCGCAAACAGCACCTGATTTTTGGCGCTGTCCATCGCTTGCGGATTACGCAGCACCACTGAAATATCCGCCTTCGGTTCGCTGGCGAAATAGCGGCTTGGCATATACACCACCCGCAAGCCTTCTTCATTCACGAGTAGTTCGGGATGTTTATAAGCTTTATCCGCTTTGATCAGCGTGAAATCGTCAGGAATGTAAGGATTAAGCTCAGGCAACTGCAGCGCGATCGACTGCGCTTTTTGCTGCCACTCCGCCCGCGTCTCAGGCGTAATTTTATCGACCTGGTAAGACGCATCTACAAAGTAGGCTTGTTTATTGTGCGGCTCGTTGGGGCTGATATACCAGATACGGGCATTTTCCGGCGTCATCATGTTCAGTCGCGCAGTGATTTCCTGCGGATCGTAACGGTCGGCAATGTTCACCGCATCCAGCGTATGGGCGACGGGCACGCGGATCATGGTATCCGCCAGCCATTCCACATACCCCATATCCCTGGAGATGGACGGGTAACGAAAATCTAAATCCAGAACATGCGCCAGCTCATCGAAATAGCGTTTATCAATGCCCTGGCTGCGCAGTAAATTGATATAGCTGAACACGGCGGCGACCACCTCATCACGACTGGCGAGGCCTTTATCGGTCAGCGTCACCGAGATGGCGAAAACGCCGCTGTTACCGTTTACCACAGGGTCGGAGTCTGCCCGCACCCCTTCTGCCAGCCCCTGTTTTTGTAACCAGTCAGAAAGCGTATCGGTGCTGCGGTTACCAAACAGATAGCCAATGAGCTCATCGGTTTTACTGCGAAACTTATCGGTGTTGTTATCGATACGAAATTCAATGCGTACCACCTTGCGCGGCATCACCGGTACGTAGTGGATAAATATGCCTTTTTGCGCATCGGTGACCACTGGCACATCGATAACCGGCTTCTCGATATTTTTATTCGGTACGCGGCCATAGGTTTGCGCGGCGATGCGCGCCAGTTCCGGCAGCGGTTTGTTGCTGTATACCACGGCTTTCATCAAATTGGCCGAGTACCAGGTATCGCGAAATGAAACCAGCGCGTCATGCAGCGTACTGCCGGGCTTATCACTTAGCGTTTCAAGATTACCGCCGGAGAACTGCGAGCCGGGATGGGCAGGGTTAATGGTTTCGGCGCTGACCTGGGCCATGCGCATCCCGTCCCGTGAACGCGCCATGGTCAGTTCGGCATTGACCGCATTACGCTCGCGTTCAGCGTAGGCCTTTGCCAGCGTAGGAGCGGCGATAGCATCTGCGAGACGGTCAACCGCGCCTTCCAGGGCATTATTTTCCACTTCAAGATAAAACGCGGTGCGATAAGGCGCCGTGCTGGCGTTATGGCTGCCGCCATGCATCTTTAAAAACTCCGACAGGCTATCCGGCTGCGGATATTTTTTCGACCCCATCAGCGTCATATGCTCAAGATAATGCGCCAGCCCCTGATGATCTTTGGGATCTTCGAGGGAACCCACCGGCACCACCAGCGCGGAAAGCGATTTAACCGCCTGCGGATCGCTGACCAGCAGGACAACCATCCCGTTATCCAGCCTGACGGCCTGATACTGCCGGGGATCTTTCTCACTTTTACGAATGGTTTCCTGAATCGGCTGCCAGCCCGTATCTGCCTGACTGACGGGAGCCCAAAAGGCAATGGAAAGGAAAAGCGCGGCTAACCCGGTGCGGCAATTAGGCATTCACGAACCTCATAATCACGAAACCTCTTCTGCTATTTATCATTAACCCAACAACGACTTATGCGGGTTCGACCCGCTTATTTTATTGTGACTGCCCTGCCGGAATAAGATGCGCATAGTAAGTGAACGCTTACGGCAGCGCAATTTTTATACAGTCATTCTATCTGGTTGAACCGAAACAGGGGCAATAAGTAACGCTGAGCTTGCTCGACAATCGCGTCGTAATATTCCTGCTCCAGCGTACGCCATAAACGTTGATACCACATATCCGCGCCTTCGCCTTCAACATTGTAACTTCCTGTCCAGGCCTGTATCAGCTTCGTGCGGGCTTTATGCTGGGTATCTTCATCCCACAATATGGCATCCGTTTCTTTGTTGTAGCAGGCTTTTAGCCACTCGCCCCCGGACTGAGGAAGCATAATCAGCGGCTCGGTTAAGCCAGATTTGTACCCCTCAATGAGCGTTTGCAGGTAGGCTTTTGCCTGCTCTTTCTCCATCGGCGGAAAGTGCCAGCGCGTGGATTTTCGCCCGTATAAACGGCTGCTCCCGTGACGCCCACAGGCACAATAGACAAGATGCTCAAGCCAAAGTTGCATGCCGTGCTCAACACGCAATACTGAGGGACGCCAGCGTAACAGCCCATCCTGCTGAACCTGCGGCAACCAACCGGTTATATGATGGCCCTCGATCTCAAGATCGATTTCCATATTTTCGCTTTCACAACGCAGGGCAATAATTTCATCCGCCATCGTTTGCATTTCTGCGAGCTGCTCTTCCCAAAACAGTTCGCCAAAAGGACCGTAAGGTAGCGAGCCCGAGGCTTTATAACGGCGAAAAAGCGGTTCGGGATCCTGTTGTTCCACCAGCGCCGTGAGCAAATCCTGGTTCAGGTAAAATTTATCCAGGCTATCGAGGGTAAAGGGTTCCGCATCCATTAACTCCACGTCTTCAGCGTGAAAGTTAACCCGCAGTCTCATCTGGAAGAAGGCGCGTACCGGATGCCGCCAAAAACGCGCCAGTTGTTCAAGCGTGATCTCTGTGGTTTCAAAGGGCGTGAGCGGATGAATGAAGGAAGGCTGCGCCTGCCCTTCTCCACACGCGGCGGGCAACCATTCGCGGGCATAACTCTGACGTTCATCGCCCACGCGGAAGTTTTCCGGCTCAAACGGCGTACGGGGATGCAAGCGGGTAAGATGTTGCTTAACGCGCTGCGCGCTCTCATCGCAGTTTAACGACGCGTCCCCCGGTAAATAATGGCTTTGCGCGACGTAATCGACCAGTTCTTCCACCAGCACCGACGGGAAGCGCTCCGCATTGTCCTGCACCGACCGGCCGATGTAACTGATGTAAAGCTGATGCTGCGCAGAAATCAACGCTTCAAGGAACAGATAGCGGTCATCATCGCGGCGGCTTCGATCGCCTTTTAAGGGTTTGTCGCTCATTAAATCAAAACCAAGCGGTGCGAGGGTACGCGGATAGACGCCATCGTTCATGCCCAGCAGACAAACCACTTTAAACGGAATAGAACGCATCGGCATGAGCGTACAGAAGTTAACCGGCCCCGCCAGAAAACGCTGGCTGATGCGTTCCTGGTCGAGGCGCGAAGAAATTTCATCACGCAGTAAACTTAGCGGAACATCGTCTCCATAATGCGATGCCACGCCCTGTTCGATCATCGCCTGCCATTGCTGTTCAATAAGCGTAAGCGCCGCTTCCGTTTCGCTGTCTGGCGCGAACAGGCTTTGCAATAAATCGCGGCATACAGGTAGCCATTCAACCAGCGGCCTGTCCTGGCTTAAACCTGCCCGCCAGAGATTGAGCTGCATCAGCAGATCCGCCAGATTCCCCGCCAGTTCGGCAATCAGACCGCTGGATTCGTCATACGGCAGGATCGATTGCCATTCGCCGACACGGCTTTCCATGGCGTAGCCCAGCAGCATGCGGGTCAGGCCAAAATGCCAGGTATGCTGCCCCGTCACGGGAAGATCGAACTCCCGGACGTTATCGTCATCCATTCCCCACCGGATACCAGCTTCAGCGACCCACTGGCGCAAATAGCGAAGCCCTTGTTCATCAATGGAGAACCGTGCGGCGAGCGCGGGCACTTCCAACAATGCCAGCACATCTTCCGCCGTGAAGCGGCTGTCAGGCAGCGACAGCAACGAAATAAACGCCTGCAAAGCCGGATGCGCTTGTCGTGCGCGTCGGTCGGATATCGCAAACGGGATGCGTCGTTTGTCGCGGGCGGCGCCAAATACGGCCTGAATGAACGGGCTGTAGCTGTCTATATCCGCCACCATGACGATGATGTCGCGCGGCGTCAGATCAGGATCTTCTTCCAGCATTTTTAGCAACCGATCGTGCAGGACTTCAACTTCACGCTGGGGGCTGTGACAGACATGCAGCGTCAGGCTTTGATCCTGCGGATCTAATAGCCGTTTGCTCGCGCTGGTTTCATAGGTTTCCAGATCTACGCCTGCAACCGCATGATTTTCGAGCTCCAGTAAATCGCGCTGAATACGATGCAGCAGGTTATCTGGCGTGATATCCACAAAGGCATCCAGTTCCTGAAACCGTTCGAGGCCGGACAGCAAAAACAGATAATCTCGTCCAAGTTTTCCCCAGGAAGCCAGCAATGGGTTAGCCGTATTCTGTTCGCCGTTATCGTTAAACAACGAAGGTGCCAGGACGCTATCCTGGAAAAGCGGGCTAATTTCATGCGTACGGGTTCGCTGGCGCTGCCGGCTCAACAGCTTCGCAAGATAGCTGGCGTCTTTGATATCCCCCCAGTAATAACGACAAGGGTTGGTGAATAAAAGGTGGATATCAATGTGTTTGCCGAGGGCCTGTAATGCCTCCAGGTAAACCGGAGGCAGCGCGGAAATACCACAAATGAAAACTCGCTTCGGCAAACCTGCTGGTGCCTGTTCGGCATTTTCCAGCGTAGAAATAAACCGTTGATAAAGATTAGCGCGATGCCATTGCGGTTGGTTCAGTTGATCGGTTAATTCAACCAGCGCTTTCCACAGCGGCGCTTGCCACTGCTGAGACTCGCCAATGCCATCGATGGTTTCCCCAGCTTCCCAGCGCGCCAGCCAGTTGGGCCGGTAGACCAGATACTGGTCGTAGAGATCCGCAACCCGGGTGGCGAGTTGAAAACATTTACGCTTGTCCGGGTCATCGTCGAGATAATGACGAAGCAAGGCGAATTCTGGCCGTTCAAGCATTTGCGGCAGCAGCGTCATCAACTTCCAGCTCATGCTCTGCTTGCTAAACGCGCTCTCCAGCGGAACATCTTTTAATACGCGTACGAACATGTCCCAGATAAAACTCGCGGGCAACGGAAACTCAATATTCGCTGAAATGCCGAATTTTTTGGCCAGCGTCATCTGAAGCCACTGCGCCATCCCGGTGCTTTGCACCAGCACCACTTCAGGATCGAAAGGATCGGGTTGAGGGTGCTGCTCAATGAGATACTCCATGAGCTCCTCAAGCACATCCAAACGATTCGAGTGGTAAACCCGTAACATGTTAATTCCTCACTACTGCGCTAATTTACGGGCATTGCAAACGGGATAACTCTCCTCGTCTGCCCGCTGGGCTGGTAACAATAACCGAAATGCTGACACATCCGGCCACGGATGTCTGCCCCCGCGTAACGGTCCAGCCAGAAGGCGGAGGGAGCGCAGAAGGTTCAACCTGTTGAGCGGCGATGCGCCAAAGTTCGCGATACTGCCATAATGAATGAAAACTTAGTGATAACCCCCGGTGATAACCCATTAATGACGTTATCACCACACCATATAACACCAGGGCCACAAGCACTTCTGTCAGGCTAAAACCCTTTCTGACGCGTGGGCTCAGGGCAGCTGACATAACGTAGCCTCGCGTAACGGGCAAATATCAATCCAACCCTGCGAACTGAATGTCACGGCTGCCCCCCGCTTTCCCCAGCGCCACAGCGTCAGCGGCGGTTTATCCTGTAAACCTTGCGCCGCCATCAGCACCTCTCCAGGCGAAACGGATTTAAGACAGGCGCGCCAGCCGTTCTCCGGCCTCATTTTGCACTGCCATTCGCTGGTGGGTTGCCAGTCAAGCGTCGTGCCCCATGCCTGAGCGGATAACGCGTTGTTAAATGCACTCATCGCCCTTCGCTCATTCATCAGCAGAGAAGACTCGGTGCGGAGGTGCTGCTCAAGGCCATGGAGCAGAACGGCGCCTAATATCAACAGCATCATCACCATTGAGACAGAAGAAAAGCCGCGCTGGCGGTTCACAGGTTGTACCCCACAACCTGCTGCTCAACGGAGAGACGTCGGGTTGAGTCCAGCGCCGTTGAAGCTGACAGGGATATCGTGATGAGGGGCTTCCGCCCCGCTCTGGCCCGTTGCGTAACAACGAATGTCTCAACGTTAAACTGCGCCGGATCCGTCAGACGCTCCCATCCCTTACCGGCGCATTGCCGCGTCCCACGTTGGATCTCGATACTTTTATCCCGCAGGCGATAGCTGGTTTGCTCAGGCTCGGTCGCCGTCGCGCCGTCCCATTTACCATTGTGGTTGGCATCCCATTGCACCACCAGGCAGTTGCCATTTTCGCGAATATCTATCCCCCGCCCGGCGCACTCACCATGGCAATACCCTGCCCGCTGGACCTGTTTTCCGAGCGCAAAAGCCAGTTGCCAGAGATCGTCGCGCATGACATTCATCTGTGACTGATGCAGCATCGCACGCTGTAGCGATGGCAGCAGCCGCATCGTGCCCAACATGAGTATGCTGCTCAACGACATTGCCACCAGCACTTCGATGAGTGAAAAACCGCGCGGGACTAACATGTGGCCCCACTCTTCATATTACAGGCACGAATGCGTCCCCAGGCGGAGACGACGATGCGCCATTCGCCGCTTTCGTTTCGAAGCCGTATATGCCCCGGCCATGCCGTATTACGCAGCCCGAAGAAGCCTAAGCCTGGCGTTATCTCTACCAGTTGAACCTCAGGCGAAACCGCGTTGATGTGCCAGGAGGACGGGGTTTCACAGTTTGTGACTGTCTCCGTACGGCTTGCCAGACACCAGCCGCGGCCGTGTTGTTCCACCCAAAGCAGATGGTCGCGGTTATATCCGTTGGCATCTTCACGCAAACGGGTCAGGAAATCTCTGACCTGTAGCGCGGTTTGACGCAACTGCTGCTGTTGCTTCCAGTCCCGCCAGCCATACATACCCGCTCCGCCGAGCATAATGACAATCGTCATTACCACCATCATTTCCATTAATGTGAATCCGCCGGTTCGTTTTTTCATGGCGCAAAGGTGCCAGAAAAAAAGCCGGGACTGGAGAATGAAAAGATCAACTCTCGCGTTGTCGCGAAAGATTTAGCGCAGATTGCAATGCGTTGCAGGATTGTCGGAAGGCGTTACGCAGGAACGTTCTATAAAGTGAAAAAAACCGACGCATTTCGCGTCGGTTATGGCAGAGTTTTTATATCGCGACCGGTGCCTTTATACCCGGATGCGGATCGTAGCCCTCGATCTCGAAATCTTCGAAACGGTAATCAAACAGGGATTCCGGTTTGCGTTTGATGACCAGTTTCGGCAGTGCGCGCGGTTCGCGCGTAAGCTGCAGATGTGTTTGCTCAAGATGGTTGCTGTAGAGGTGCGTATCGCCGCCGGTCCACACGAAATCGCCGACTTCAAGGTCGCATTGTTGGGCCACCATATGCACCAATAAGGCATAGCTGGCGATATTAAACGGCAGACCCAGGAACACGTCGCATGAACGCTGATAAAGCTGGCAAGAAAGCTTACCGTCTGCCACATAGAACTGGAAAAATGCGTGACAAGGCGCCAGCGCCATTTTATCCAGCTCGCCCACGTTCCAGGCGGAAACAATAATACGCCGCGAGTCAGGATCGTTTTTTAACTGCTGCATTACGTTGGCGATCTGGTCGATGTGGCGACCATCTGGCGTTGGCCAGGCGCGCCACTGTTTACCGTACACCGGACCAAGGTTACCTTGCTCGTCAGCCCATTCATCCCAAATGGAGACGTTATTTTCATGCAGGTAAGCGACGTTGGTATCGCCTTTTAAGAACCACAGCAGTTCATGAATGATGGAGCGCAGGTGACAACGCTTGGTGGTGACCAGCGGGAACCCTTCCTGCAGGTTAAAACGCATCTGATGGCCGAAAATGGAGAGCGTTCCCGTTCCGGTCCGGTCGTTTTTTTGGGCCCCTTCGTTGAGCACCTTTTTCATCAAATCAAGATATTGTTTCATGGTTCGTTACGATACCTGTTGCTGCGGGCGATGGCGATAAGCCCAAACCATCATCGCGATACCTGCGACGATCATCGGGATAGAAAGGATTTGGCCCATGCTGATGTACTGCACCCAGGCGCCGGTAAACTGCGCGTCTGGCTGGCGGAAGAACTCGACGATGATGCGGAATGCGCCATAACCAATCAGGAAAAGGCCGGAAACGGAGCCCATCGGACGCGGCTTACGAATAAACAGGTTGAGGATAATAAACAGCACGATCCCTTCCAGTACCATTTCATAAAGCTGTGACGGGTGGCGAGGCAGAACGCCATAGGTATTGAAAATCGACTGCCATTCCGGATGCGTGGCCAGCAGCGCGACATCTTCGCTGCGTGAGCCCGGGAACAACATTGCGAACGGAGAATTGGGATCGACACGTCCCCACAGCTCACCGTTGATAAAGTTGCCCAAACGGCCAGCGCCAAGACCAAATGGGATCAGCGGCGCAATAAAATCGGAGACCTGGAAGAAGGTGCGTTTGGTACGGCGAGCGAACCAAATCATGACGCAAATTACGCCAATCAGGCCGCCGTGGAAGGACATCCCACCATCCCAGACTTTAAACAGATACAGCGGATTTTCGAGGAACAGCGGCATGTTGTAGAAAAGCACATAGCCGATACGGCCGCCCAGAAACACACCCAGAAAGCCCGCATACAGCAGGTTTTCAACTTCGTTTTTCGTCCATCCGCTACCGGGACGATTAGCGCGACGGATCGCCAGCCACATGGCAAACACAAATCCAACCAGGTACATCATGCCGTACCAGTGGAGGGAGAGCGGCCCTACGGAAAAGATTACCGGATCGATATCGGGAAAATGCAGATAGCCACTGTTCATAGTCATCACAACTCGTTGTTTATGCCGCTAAATTTACAGTGCGGACTCAATGATGCGCCCGGTTAAGGGCGCTCCCAAAGCAGCGAATCATAGCACAAACACAAAGAAGCTTGCGGTTGGGTTGAAGGAAAAGATATGTAAGAAACCGTCGCTACAGGCCGCCGCGAATCAGGCCTCCCATACCGCGACGCTCCATAAATGCCGCCACCTGGTGACGCACTTCCGTCGCCAGTTGCGCGTCAAGGCTACGTTTAGCCAGGGTTTGCGCCTCTTCCTGAGTGATATGGCGCAGCAGGTATTTCACACGGGCGACCGAACGGCCATTCATAGAAAGCTGGCGGAAACCTAAGCCGACTAAAAGCGCGACGCACATCGGGTCCCCGGCCATTTCGCCGCATAAGCACAGGTCGATGCAGTAACGCTGCGCTTCCGTCGCGATGGTGCTTAACGCTCTGAGCATAGCGGGGTGCAGGCTATCGTACAGGTTAGCGACCCGGGTATTGTTACGATCGACGGCCAGCAAATACTGCGTCAGGTCATTGGTGCCGACGGAAATAAAATCGATGCGATTGGTTAAATGCGGCAGCATAAAAATCATCGAGGGCACTTCAATCATCACGCCAATTCTCGGACGGGGAATGGCGTAGCCCAGCATCTCTTCGACTTCGCGCCCGGCACGTTCAATCAAACGACAGGCTTCGTCGACTTCGTCGATGCTGGTGATCATCGGCAGCAGAATATTGAGGTTGCCAGTAGCGGCATTGGCTCGCAGCATGGCCCGCACCTGGACCAGAAAAATTTCCGGCTGATCGAGGGTTATGCGTATTCCGCGCCAGCCAAGGCAGGGGTTTTCCTCGCTGATAGGCATATACGGCAGCTGTTTGTCCGCCCCGATGTCGAGCGTACGCAACGTGACAGGTTTTTCATTGAACATTTGCAGCATGCCCTGATACTGCGCAACCTGCTCTTCCTCGGACGGAAAGCCGCTTTGCAACATAAACGGGATTTCAGTGCGATAGAGCCCGATGCCGTCAATCCGGCTACCAAGCTTTTCTTCATGCTCTGGGCTTAACCCGGCGTTCAGCATCACCTGAACCCGTTCACCGCTTTTCAGCGCGGCTGGCTGGTCGACATCGTCTTCCGCCAGACGGCTAAGCTCATTTTCTTCGCTGACTAAGCGCTGATATTCCTGAAGCAGTACCGGTTCCGGATCGACCAGCAGCTCGCCGCGATACCCGTCCACCACCAGCATACGACTATGCAGTATCGAGGGTTGGATATCTGCGCCCATCACCGTAGGGATCCCCATGGCGCGCACCATAATCGCGGCATGAGAGTTGGCCGCGCCGTCACGCACCACGACACCCGCTAAACGATCGTGAGGCAGTTCAGCGAGCGTGGTAGCCGACAGTTCATCAGCCACCAGGATAAAACGCTCCGGCCAAGTGCTGGGGCTCTGAATGGTGTCGTCGAGATGAAACAGCAGCCGCTGCCCCAGCGCGCGCAGATCACCCGCGCGCTCTTTGAGGTAGTTGTCGCTTAACGCGGCAAACTGGGCGGCAAATTTCTCAATGACTTTCTTTACCGCCCACTCCGCTACCGAGCCTTTTGTCACCTCGTCGAACAGTTCGCGGCGCAACCGGGGATCCGACAATAAATGCGAGTAAAGATCGAAAATCGCTGCGGTCTCTTTTTGCGCACCCGCGGCAAAGCGTTTGCTGTAGCGTCGAAACTCGCCGGAGGCCTCTTCAAGCGCGAAGGTTAACCGCTCCCGCTCAAGCCCCGGATCGAGGGTGGAGGCTTCCGACACTTGTTCCATAAGTGGAACCGTGGAATCCATCCAGCCCGGCGCGACCGCGACGCCAGGCGCAGCGGCGAGTGCACGGATACGGGTCAGGCGGTACTGGCCGAAAAGCGCGGCTAACTGGGATTGCGACAGGATCGCCGCCATTTGGGTGGCGAGCGTAACCAGAAAGGACTCTTCGCTTTCGTCGTACTGGCGAAGCTCGCGTTGCTGAACAACCAACACGCCCAGCAACTGACGGCGCTGAATAATGGGTACGCCAAGAAAAGCGCGGAAACGCTCTTCCTTTACGGCAGGAACATATTTAAAACTGGGGTGTTTTTGCGCATCGGCAAGGTTAATAGGTTCGGCAAGGCGGCCAACCAGGCCGACAATACCTTCATCAAAGGCCAGCGTGACCGTGCGGCCACGCGGCTTTTTAAGCCCCCGGGTTGCCATCAGGTAATAGCAGCGACGATCGTTATCTGCCAGATAGACGGAACACACCTCGGTGTCCATCGCCAGGCAAACATCATTCACCAGGATATTCAGCGCTTCGTTTAATCGCGGCGCGCTGGCTACCTTTTCAACTATTTCTCGCAACTGGGTCAGCATAGGCGTGTGGCTTAACCTCTTTTTCGTCGATAAGCAGGCGCGTGATTACGCACTGGCGCTGCTTCCTGCAATGCCATAACTACGCTGGCAAACTCTTTCATGACTCGACGATAAACATCGCGTTTAAAGGAGACTACCTGACGCACTGGATACCAATAACTAACCCAACGCCACCCGTCAAACTCTGGTGTACTGCTGGTCTGCATATTGATATCGGAATCATTACTTATCAATTGCAGAAGAAACCATTTTTGCTTCTGGCCGATACACACCGGCTTAGTGTCCCAACGCACCAAACGCTTTGGTAATTTATAACGCAACCAGTTTCGGGTTGTAGCAAGGATCCTGACGTCTTTTCGCTGTAATCCGACCTCTTCGAAAAGCTCGCGGTACATGGCCTGCTCTGCTGACTCGCCGGGATTGATGCCCCCCTGCGGAAATTGCCAGGAGTGTTGGCCATAGCGTCTCGCCCACATGACCTGTCCCTGACGATTACAAATTACGATACCAACGTTCGGGCGGTAGCCATCATCATCGATCACGGGACTACCTCAATAAAAAACAAAATATCATCGATTGTTTCACACTACGGAAAAACGGTAAACCACTATCCTGACGGGGCGCAAAGGTATAACAATTGAATAACTCACAAAAAAAGTTAAGGTTATAAACAGGCAACGGGCAATACGCGCCATTTTATTCACTTTTTCTGTGGATATCATTGTGAAGAAGTCGCGAGTTACCTAGGGAAAACTCGGAATAACCCTGTTGCGCCGAATAATTATAAATAAATTATTTACTCACAGATCATTAGTTTAAGACGTTAATGCCCCATGATACTTCGTAATACGTGATCCATGTCACATGGTTGATCCTCGCAATGCCTAAAGATCGAACAACGTCGTTTTTATCCACAACTTGTGCCAAATACTTAGCCGTTAATTGTTCAAAAACTCGATATTGCTCCCACGTCAAGGCTGTAAATCGAAACAGTATTAAGGAGTTTTACCACTTATCCCATTTTTCTGTGGATAACATGGTGTAAGATCCTGTTCATTGTCAGTGACCTACTTTGGAAAACCCAAACTGGAACGGCGGTAAACCGGGTAAATAATGATTATATTCTTTTATAAATCATTGCATTAGATTAGCTGCGCGAAAAGTTTTTCGCGTTGTGCACAACCGCCCCACTGGCAGTACATTTTTTAACCAATGGAAAGTCTACGATGTCATTGCTTCGTCCTATGCCGGCTCCGCCCGAAGATGAAAGCCAGTTATTGGCCCAGGCGCAGTCGCTGGCTGGCTATACCTTAAGCGAGCTGGCGGCGCTGGCGAATATTCCCATTCCTGCTGATTTGCGCCGGGATAAAGGCTGGACGGGTGTGCTGCTTGAACGATGGCTTGGCGCAACCGCAGGCAGTAAACCTGAGCAGGATTTCGCGGCGCTGGGCGTTGAGCTGAAAACCATTCCTGTGGATCGCTATGGCCGCCCGCTGGAGACCACCTTTGTTTGCGTCGCTCCACTCACCGGAAACAGCGGTGTCGTGTGGGAAACCAGTCATGTGCGTCATAAGCTAAAACGGGTGTTATGGATGCCGGTCGAGGGCGAACGCAGCCTGCCGCTCGGGGAGCGCCGCGTCGGTTCGCCGCTGCTGTGGAGCCCATCCGAAGAGGAAGAAGAGCAGTTGCGCCGCGACTGGGAAGAGTTAATGGATCTTATTGTTTTGGGTCAGGTTGAACGGATCACCGCACGCCACGGCGAGGTGCTACAACTTCGCCCAAAAGCGGCTAACAGCAAAGCGCTGACAGAAGCTATCGGCATCCATGGCGAACCTATCCTCACGCTGCCGCGCGGTTTTTATCTGAAGAAAAATTTTACTGCGGCGCTGCTGGCCCGGCATTTTTTGTTGTAATCAGCGGCGAAATCCGGGGTTTCGGGCAACATGGCTGTCATAAACCCCATTTTGATCATCAAACGTTAACTTTGTTAACGGCTTTTAGGACTTACCCCCTGTTCTCTTCCACTTTTTAACGCTATTACTTAAAGGACATCACACCAATTAAGAGGAGGCGCATAACAATGAAGAAATGGGCTGTAGCAATTTCTGCTGTCGGTTTGGCTTTCGCCGTATCAGGGTGTAGTAGCGATTATGTCATGGCCACTAAAGATGGCCGGATGATCCTGACGGAAGGTAAGCCCCAGGTGGATGACGACACCGGTCTGGTGAGTTACCGCGATATCCAGGGCAATAAGATGCAAATCAACCGTAACGAAGTTTCCCAAATCATTGAACGATGATGTAGAGAGGTCAGCAAATGCTGGCCTTCGTTTTTTTACCGTATCCTCTTCCCCTTTTGTTTCCCCTCTGCCATGTTTATATCCCCCTGTTAGACACAATAAAAGGTAAGCGGCTATGCATTATCACCGTATTCCCCATAGCTCACTTGAGATAAGCACGCTGGGTCTGGGAACCATGACGTTTGGTGAACAAAATAGTGAAGCCGACGCCTGGGAACAGCTCGATTATGCCGTCAGCCAGGGCATTAACTTAATCGATGTGGCAGAGATGTATCCGGTGCCTCCGCGTCCTGAAACGCAGGGCCTCACCGAAACCTATGTGGGTAACTGGCTGAGCAAGCGCGGCATACGCGATAAGATCGTTTTAGCCACCAAAGTCAGCGGCCCGTCACGGGCGGGTGATGCAGGTATTCGTCCGGATCAGGCATTGGATCGTAAAAATATCCGTAGCGCACTGGATGCCAGCCTGAAACGCCTGCAAACCGATTATATCGATTTATATCAGGTTCACTGGCCGCAACGCGCCACCAACTGCTTTGGCAAACTTGGCTATAGCTGGAGCGACAGCGCGCCGGTGATTACCATTCTGGAAACGCTTGAAGCGTTAACCGAATTCCAGCGCGCCGGGAAAATCCGCTATATCGGAGTATCCAACGAAACGCCCTGGGGCGTGATGCGCTACCTGAATCTGGCAGAAAAACACGATTTACCGCGTATCGTCTCCATCCAGAATCCCTATAGCCTGTTGAACCGCAGTTTTGAGGTTGGGCTGGCGGAAATCAGCCAGTATGAAGGCGTAGAGCTGCTGGCCTATTCCTGCCTCGGATTTGGCACCCTGACGGGCAAATACCTTAACGGCGCGAAACCCGCCGGGGCACGCAATACGCTGTTCAGCCGTTTCACCCGCTACAGCAGCGAACAGGCACAGCAAGCCGTTGCGGCCTATGTGGAGATCGCCAGGCGTCACAGCCTCGATCCGGCGCAGATGGCGCTGGCGTTTGTACGTCAGCAGCGCTTTGTCGCCAGTACATTGCTGGGCGCGACCACACTGGATCAACTTAAGACCAACGTCGAAAGCCTCAATATTACGCTCGATGAAACCGTGCTGGCTGAACTGGAAGCCGTGCATCAGCGTTACACCTATCCTTCACCCTAAAACGAAAGGGGCGGATATCCGCCCCTTTTTTTATGATTTCTGACGCCGCTGCCACAACCACAGTCCGGCTATCGCCAGCGCAAACAGTACGCCAAAGCCAATACCGATACCCACAACCGGAACGCCGACTTTCACCGCAAGGGAATACAGGCCGAGCATCAGCAACATGGCGCTGTTTTCGCCGAGGTTCTGCACTGCGATAGCATTGCCCGCGCCGACCGAACGCTTTCCGCGATCCTGAAGCAATGCATTAAGCGGCACCACGAAAAATCCGCCGCATACCCCGAGCAGCATCAGTAACAGATACGCAGGCAGTTGCGTTTGCTGTACCGCAAACGCGACCACGGCCACGCCGATTAATATCCCGGCGGGCATACAGCGCGAGACGGTTTCCAGCGTGACAAACTTCGCCGCCGCGCCCGCGCCGACCACGATGCCGATAGCCACCATCGCATTCAGGTAAGTCGGCGTGGCGTTATCCGTAATCCCTAACGCCACCGGCACCCACAACACCAGCAAAAAGCGCAGCGTTACGCCCGCGCCCCAGAACAGGCTGGTTCCCACCAGCGTAAAGCGGGTTTCGCCGTTGTTCCACAACTGTCGACTGGCTGCATAGAACTGCCGGATCATCGCCACCAGATGCCAAGACTGGCCGGGACGCGCAGCCGCCAGTTTGGGGATAAACAGATTCGCCGCCACCGCGCCTGCGTAAAACAGCGCACATACGCCGAGCGCCGCGCCGATATGCCAGTCGGCCAGCACGCCGCCCGCAACCGACCCCAACAGGATCGCCGCGATCGTGGAGGATTCCATCAGCCCGTTGGCTTTTACCAGCTTATCGCCCGTGGTGATTTCCCCGAGGATGCCGTATTTCGCCGGCGAATACGCCGCCGCGCCCACGCCGACCAGGGTATACCCCACAAACGGGTTGAAGCCGAAGGTGATGACCAGCGCACCGATAAGCTTCATCCCGTTCGCCACCATCATCACGCGCCCCTTGGCGACGCTGTCAGCGAACTGGCCGACAAAAGGCGCAAACAGGATATACGCCCCGACAAAGACCATTTGCAGCACCGGCTGGCTCCAGTCCGGATAAAACTGCGCCTTCAGTACCGCCAGCGTGGCAAACAGCAACGCATTATCAGCAAAGGCGGAAAGAAACTGTGCGGCGATAACCGCCATCATTCCCCGTGAGCGCAACGATCCGGCGGCCATATCATGCATTTTGCTGTTCCTGTTCAACCATCTCTTTAAGGGTGACGAAATCAGGTTTGCCGCTGCCTAACACCGGCAGCTGTTTCAGGACGCGGATATCACGCGGCACCGCCAGCTCCGGCACGCCGTGAGCGCGGGCATATTGCTGTAGCGCGTCGCGGGTGAGTTCGCTGTCGGTGGTAAACAGCACCAGCGCTTCGCCCTTCGTTGGGTCCTGTTTTACCACGGTTGCGTGAAGCTTTTCTGGCGAGACGCCTGTCGCCATCTGCTCGACCATCTCCAGTGATACCATCTCGCCCGCGATTTTCGCGAAACGTTTGGCGCGCCCCTGAATCTGGCAGAAGCCCTGCTCATCAAAGGCGACAATATCGCCGGTGTCGTACCAGCCGGGCTCCAGCTCACCCTGCGCGTTTTCCGCAGCAGGCGTTTCCAGTACGCCAGGTTTCTCAACCCGCAGGTAACCCTTCATCACGTTCGGCCCTTTAAGCTGCAGCCGTCCACCCTGCTCAATGCCCGGCACCGCCAGTAAACGTGCATCCATTCCGGGCAAAATGCGCCCAACGGTATGCGGTTTTGCCGCCATCGGAACGTTTATCGACACCACTGGCGCGCATTCGGTCACGCCGTAGCCTTCAAGAATGCGCACGCCGAATTTGTCCTGCCAGAGCTGGCGCGTGCTCTCCTGCAGTTTTTCCGCGCCCGCCACCACATAACGAATGCGGAAGAAATCATACGGGTTAGCGAAACGCGCATAGTGACCCAGGAAGGTCGACGTACCGAACAGCACCGTACAGTTACGGTCATAAACCAGTTCCGGCACAATGCGGTAATGCAGCGGGCTGGGGTAAAGGAACACTTCCGCGCCGGTAAACAGCGGCGTGAACAGCCCGACGGTCAGGCCGAAGGAGTGAAACAGCGGCAGCGCGGACATAAAACGGTCTTTCGCGGTAAAGTCGGCAATGGTCCGGATCTGCTCGACATTCGCCAGCAGGCTCTTATGGCTGTGCACCACACCTTTAGGATTGCCTTCGGAACCCGACGTAAACAGCACCATCGCGGCATCTTCCGGCTCCTGTTTGACCTGGGCCAGACGCGGCATCAATACGCGGGAGAAAATCCACAGCTTGTCGGCGCCGGTAACGTCGCCTTTAAGATCTTCAAGAAAGACCCAGCGCACCTGGGTGAGTTGCTCCGGCAAATGCCAGAGTTTGCCTTTATCGAGAAACTGGCGGGAGGTAAATACGGTTTTAATTTGAGCCGCGGTAATGGCGCTACTCAGTCCTTTAACGCCAGCGGTATAGTTCATCATCGCCGGAATACGCCCACGCACCGTGGCACCGATAATCACCGCCGCGCTGATAGCAGCGTTGGGCAACATCAGGCCAATGGTTTCACGCGGCGCACTGTATTTTTCCAGAATACGCGCCACAAACAGGGTTTTGGTCAGTAAGCTGCGATAGCTGTCGGGCTTGAAGTTAATATCCTCAACGCAATTTTTGCCTGCGCCATAACGGTATTTCGCCGCCAGCAAGGCTTCATACAGCGTTTCGCGCGGGCGCACCGCCATACGCGCTTCCATCATAATCTGGTGCAGCATTTCGCCTGCAATTTTTCGCCGTTCGCGGGCGCGGGGTGCCTGCGGCATCTCCAGCGTGGTCGGCGGCAGAATATGAATATTGATGGTGGGGAACAGACGCTGTTTGACTAACCCTTTCAGGCGGCTGAAAAAGGTCAGTTCCGCGCCTTCGATACGAATGGGGATGACCGTCGCCTGTGATTTTGCCGCTACAAATCCCGCGCCTTCATAGATTTTCATCAGTGAACCGGTCACCGTCAGTCGGCCTTCGGGAAAGATCACCACCGGCCTGCCCTGCTCGATCAGCCGCACCAGATATTTCACTGACATCGGTTTTGTCGGATCGAGCGGTACTACGTCGATCAGCGGCTTCAGCCAACGCATATACCACTGTTGACTGATAGAGGTATACACCGCGAAAACCGGGCGGCCAGGCAGGAACAGCGCTAACAACACGCCATCGATAAAAGAGACATGGTTGGGGGTAATCAGTACACGCGGCGCGGTTAGCGGGCGCGTATCACCATGAAGCGTGACCCGAAACAATATGCGACATAACGCACGAAAAAAACCAAAAAGCATCGCAACTCCCTTTGTGGTTAGTTTAGTAATGAAACAAGGCATTTGCGGGCAGATTACACGAGATAACTCAGGTTGCGTTAGTGTAGCAGGGATAAAAAAAAACCTGCGCATCTGCGCAGGTTGGTGCAAGAGTGGGTATGGAATTCTCACCAATCAATACCTCTGGGTCTCATTATTCTGGCCGTTGCCACGCGGGCGTACCATGGAAAAAAAGCAAGGGAGATTGTTGAAGTGAAACCAGGTATGTAAAAGCTCGCAGGCTGTAACAAGGCGGGTGAGAGGCAAAAAAAAACCTGCGCATCCGCGCAGGTTGGTGTAATTCAAGTGAGCAGCAAATTGGTGCTTACTCCACCTATCAATACCTCTGGGACAATCACTGTATCAGCAGGCGAATTTGCGTAGCCAGCAGCCAATCGCAACAGCCTACGCCAAAGTGTAACCAAAGGTTTTAACTGACATTCTTCCCGCCGTTTCGGTTACAAATACCCTTTACGCGACCGTGTAACCCTCGCGCATGGCAGACATTTTTTTCCGTCAGTTTGCGACAGCGCCAGCAGCCCCGATCTTGTATCCCTGCCGGTTTTCCGTAAGACTTAACGCTGTGTAAACGGTTACCCTTCAGAACAGAGTGATATATGGCGACGATTAAGGATGTAGCGCGGCTAGCAGGAGTGTCTGTCGCCACGGTCTCACGTGTTATCAATGCCTCGCCCAAAGCCAGCGAGGCGTCGCGGGCGGCGGTGCAAAGCGCCATGGAACAACTGAACTATCACCCAAATGCTAACGCACGGGCGCTGGCGCAGCAGACCACCGAAACAGTCGGACTGGTGGTGGGCGATGTTTCCGATCCTTTCTTTGGCGCGATGGTAAAAGCAGTGGAACAGGTGGCTTATCACACCGGCAATTTTTTGCTGATTGGCAACGGCTACCATAATGAGCAGAAAGAGCGTCAGGCGATCGAACAACTGATCCGCCATCGCTGCGCGGCGCTCGTGGTACACGCAAAAATGCTCCCCGACAGCGAGTTGATCCCGTTGTTGAAACAGATCCCCGGCATGGTGCTGATCAACCGGATCGTTCCCGGTTTTGAGCAGCGTTGCATCGCGCTGGACGATCGCTATGGCGCATGGCTGGCTACCCGCCATCTCATTCAGCAGGGCCACAGCCGAATTGGTTATATCTGCTCAACCCATGCGATTTCCGATGCGGAAGACCGTTTGCAGGGTTATTACGATGCCCTGAAAGAGCACGGATTACCGATTAACGATCGACTGGTCACCTTCGCCGAACCCGATGAAAGCGGCGGCGAGCAGGCCATGACGGAATTGTTGGGGCGCGGCAAGCATTTTACCGCCGTCGCCTGTTACAACGATTCGATGGCAGCAGGGGCAATGGGGGTGCTGAACGATAACGGCATCGACGTGCCGAATGAGATCTCACTGATTGGTTTTGATGACATTCTGATTTCACGCTACATCAGGCCGCGCCTGACGACGGTGCGCTATCCGATTGTGACCATGGCGACTCAGGCGGCAGAACTGGCGCTGGCGCTGGCACAAAATCAAACCCCGTCAGAAGTCACCCACCTTTTTAGCCCAACGCTGGTGCGTCGGCATTCAGTTGCCGCCATATCGGAAAGCTAAAGCGCTTTATGGTACAGATGAACGGTTTTGTCGGGGTATTCCAGGCCATCGCCGATATATCCCCAGCCAAACCGTTCATAGTAATCGCGGCACGCGGAATAGAGATACAGCGCATCAAAGCCTGCCTGCCGCGCCGCGCCCACCACATGTTCCTGCAATATCCCGCCCAGGCCTTTGCCGCGCGCGGGTTCATCGATATACAGCGCCGCCAGCCAGGGCGTAAGATCCTGGCGGCTGATTAAATCGCAGCGCCACAGCCCTACGGTCCCCAGCAGCGTTTCGCCCTGCAGAGCGATAAACGTCAGCGGCAGTGCGCCGGGCGTCTGGCTGTGATCGACAATATCGGCGAAAAAGCCGCGCGGCTGATCCGGGCCAAATGCCTGCCAGAGCCAGTCGGTAACCTGCCCGGCATAATGTGGGTATTGATAAAGCGGCGCGATGATCACCCGTTATCCTCTGTAAAGGTCATGCGCTGGCCTTAAAACTGTTCCAGCGCCAGCAGTTCTTCAATGGTTTGACGACGGCGAATCAGCTTTGCCACGCCCTGGTCAAACAGCACTTCCGGCAATAACGGACGGCTGTTGTAATTTGACGACATAGATGCCCCGTACGCCCCGGTATCATGGAAGACCAGATAATCACCGGTCGTCACCGCAGGCAGCGCACGGGTTTCTACTTTGCCGCCTTCCTGCTGGGTAAACACGTCGCCCGATTCGCACAGCGGCCCGGCAACCACGGTATCCAGCGTCGGCGCCTCGGTCAAATCCCGGCCATCCGCGGCCAGCGCGGTAATGTGATGGTAGCTGCCGTACATAGCCGGGCGCATCAAATCGTTAAATCCGGCGTCCACCAGCACAAAATGGCGGGAGCCCATATTTTTGACGCTTCTTACCTGCGCCACCAGCACCCCGGCTTCCGCGACCAGAAAACGTCCCGGCTCAATTTCCAGTTTCACCGGATGGCCTAAATGCCGGGCAATTTGCTCGCGAGCCGCATTCCATAACCCATAGTAATGGGCGGTATCAATCGCTTCCTCGCCTTCGCGATAAGGAATCGACAACCCGCCGCCAGCTGAAATCGCGGCAAGATCCTGCCCGAACTCCACCACCTGGCGCACCATCGCGCCGCACACCTGCTCGAGATGACCATAATCCACGCCCGAACCGATATGCATATGAATGCCGACCAGCTTCAGACCGTGGCGCTGCATCACCTCCAGCGCCTGGGGCAAATCGCTGTACCAGATACCGTGTTTGCTGTTCTCGCCACCGGTGTTGGTTTTCTGGCTGTGACCATGACCAAATCCCGGATTCACCCTCAGCCAGACACGATGGCCTGGCGACACGCTACCCAGTTGATCCAGCATATCTACCGAACCGGCATTGACCGCAATCCCCAGTTCCCGCACCCGCGCCAGGGTAGCGTTATCGATCACGTCAGCGGTAAACACAATATCGTCCGGATGCCGTTGCGGATCGTAACCCGCCGCCAGTGCGCGTTCAATTTCACCCAGCGATACGGAGTCCACCTTAACGCCCTGCTCGCGCATCAGCCGCAGAATATGAATATTCGAACAGGCTTTTTGAGCGAAACGCACCACATCGAAAGCCTGAAGCTGGGCAATCTGACGACGAATAATTGCCGCGTCATAGACCCACACCGGGCAACCAAACTCCGCAGGCAGGCGCAGTAAATTATCGGCATTAAGATCGGTATCGTGCTGGTGAAGTGAACGTGGCATAGCGGGCTCCTGAAGTCGTTTCGTTTATTACGCCACAGTCGCTGATGAAGAAAAAATATCGTTTTCTACATAGTCTATGCAAATATGATATGGATACCGCTACGTGATTTTAAGGAAAGCGAGATGCCCGCCGTCACCCTGCGCCATATTGAAATATTCCATGCCGTCATGACGGCGGGAAACGTCACCGAAGCCGCCGCGTTGTTGCATACGTCGCAACCGACAGTCAGCCGCGAGCTGGCGCGGCTGGAAAAACTGATTGGTCTGGAATTGTTTACCCGCAGCCGGGGTCGTTTGCATCCCACCGTACAGGGGCTGCGATTATTTGAAGAAGTTCAGCGCTCATGGTACGGACTGGATCGTATTGTCAGCGCTGCAGAAAGCCTGCGTCAGTTCCGCCAGGGTGAATTATCCGTGGCGTGTCTGCCCGTGTTCTCTCAGTCTTTTTTGCCGCTACTGGTTCAGCCTTTTCTGGCGCGCTACCCCGAGGTAAGCCTGAATATCGTGCCGCAGGAGTCGCCGTTGCTGGAGGAATGGCTGTCGGCCCAGCGTCACGACCTCGGGTTAACCGAAACCGTGACCACACCAGCCGGGACCGAGCGTATTCCGCTTTTAACGCTGAATGAAGTATGCGTTCTGCCAAAAGGGCATCCGCTCGCGCAAAAAGCGTTGCTGACGCCACAGGACTTTAGCGGCGAAAATTACATCAGCCTGTCCCGTACCGATAGTTATCGTCAGTTGCTGGACGCTTTATTCGTTGAGCACGATGTAAAACGCCGCATGGTGATGGAGACCCACAGCGCCGCTTCGGTATGCGCCATGGTGCGGGCGGGCGCGGGGATTTCGGTGGTTAACCCGCTGACCGCGCTGGATTATGCGGCAAGCGGGGTGGTGGTGCGGCCATTCAGTGTGGATGTACCTTTTACCGTGAGCCTGATACGGCCAGTACATCGTCCGGCGTCTGCGCTGGTGGACGCTTTTTGCGAGCATCTCCAGCGCAATCAAGACCTTTTTACCACGCCGTTGACGGCGCTGCTTACTCCTCGCCAAGCATAAAATTGACCGCGTCTTCGGCATGCAGCGCCGCGGTATCGAACAGCGGCAACGGACAGTTCTGCTGGTCGAGCAGAAGGCCAATCTCGGTACAGCCGAAAATGACGCCCTGCGCCCCCTGCTCCGCCAGACGGCTTATCACCTGTTGGTAATAATGCCGGGATTCATCGCGAAACACGCCCATGCATAGCTCATGGAAGATGATGTGATTGATACGCTCGCGCTCGGCCTCGTCGGGAATGCGCGTGGAGATGCCGAATTTCTCCGTCAGCCTGCCACGATAAAAATCCTGCTCCATGGTGTAACGGGTACCCAACAGCGCCACGGTGTTCATCCCGCTCTGGCTAATGGCGCGTCCGGTGGCGTCGGCGATATGCAAAAAGGGTAACGAGCACGCCGCTTCAATATGCGCCGCCACTTTATGCATGGTGTTGGTGCATAACACGATGGCTTCAGCACCGGCTTTTTCCAGTCCACACGCGGCCTGGGCCAACATGTCGCCCGCTTTATCCCAGTCGCCGCTCGCCTGACAGGCTTCTATTTCATGAAAATCGACGCTGTGAAGCACCAGTTTTGCCGAATGCAGGCCGCCGAGACGCGCTTTTACGCCTTCATTAATAAAGCGGTAATAAGGAATGGTGGATTCCCAACTCATTCCACCAAGTAAACCCAGGGTTTTCATTTTTCACCTCCGTTATTCTCAAGGTATAACAAAACGCTTTCCTGCCGTGAAGCGATAAACATTTGTGATCGGCGGCGCACTTCACAGCCGCGACATATATTTAAATGAACAGCTGATATAGAATAATTGAAACAATGTTTCACTAATCAGAGGCAGGCAGATGTTTATTTCCCATAACGAAACGACGCTGGAAGATTTGGGTGGCGGCGTGACCCGTCGGATCCTGGCGCATAACGGTAAGATGATGGCAGTGGAGGTGAACTTTCAGGAAGGTGCGGTGGGTGCGATGCATAACCATCCCCATGAGCAGCTCACCTACGTGCTGTCTGGCGAGTTTGAATTCACTATTGGCGATGAGACCCGCCGCGTGACGGCAGGCGATACGCTGTATAAAGAGCCGTATGTCATGCACGGCTGCGTATGTATCAAAGCAGGAACCCTGTTGGATACATTTACGCCCATGCGCGAAGACTTTCTCAAGTAATCGCCGCCGGGGACACCCGGATTTTTATGACGCAGTAATACAAAAAGCCCGTCAGTGTTTCCACTGACGGGCTTTGTTTACATGGCTTAGTTACACGGCGTCGTGAGTGAATTAACGCGCCAGCCAGCCGCCGTCTACCGCAACGGTATAACCGTTGATGTAATCCGATGCGCTGGATGCCAGGAACACGATCGGCCCTTGCAGATCGCTCGGCAGACCCCAACGTCCCGCCGGGATACGATCGAGGATTTCCGCGCTGCGCTGCTCATCGGCACGCAGTTGCTGAGTGTTGTTAGTGGCCATGTAGCCCGGTGCGATAGCGTTAACGTTGATATTGTGCTTCGCCCATTCATTTGCCATCAGACGGGTAATCCCCATTACGCCGCTTTTGGATGCGGTGTAAGACGGTACGCGAATGCCGCCCTGGAAGGAGAGCATGGAAGCGATGTTGATGATTTTGCCGCCTTTACCCTGAGCGATAAACTGTTTCGCCACCGCCTGAGACATAAAGAACACCGATTTGATGTTCAGATTCATCACGTCATCCCAGTCGGTTTCGCTGAAGTTGATCGCATCTTCACGACGGATCAGACCCGCGTTGTTAACCAGAATATCGACATGGCCGAATTCAGCTACCGCGCGTTCCAGCAGTTCCGGGATCGCGTCGATTTTACGCAGATCGGCAGTCAGGCTCAGAAAACGACGGCCCAGCGCGGCCACGCCTTCGATAGTTTCAGTCGGTTCGACGATGTTAATACCCACGATGTCGCAACCTGCCTGCGCCAGACCCAGCGCCATACCCTGCCCTAAGCCGGTATCGCAGCCAGTCACGATCGCAACTTTACCTTCAAGAGAAAATGAATCCAAAATCATGGTGGTTTCCTTAGTGTTCTAGCCTGTCACAGACAGATGCAAAGTTCTGAACGGTTCACATCAGGTTATGGGTAGAGTGTGTTTCGCTTGCGATGTCAGGAAGTGAATGAACACTAAATCAGCCTGCGACCCGTTACACATTTCGCCTTTCTTTATTACCGTCGATACCTCGAAACGTAACGTGCTTTTTACAACAAAACATCGTTTCGTTTTCATTCGTGGGATTATACTATCCCCTCTGAAACAGGTTTTCAATTATAAATAAAACAATGTTTCATTTTTCATAGCATCAAAGTATGAATTTGGAAGTAGGATCACGAAACCCGGTTCAACCGCCGCCGTATGGGCTTTTTTGATTCCTCCGGCACACCGCGAGAAGGCCCAAAGCCATCGTCTGAGAGGGAAAAGTTTAGGCGAGAGATTACGCGCGCTCAGGGTCGAGAAGACCGCGGAACAGCGCGGAATGCATGGCAGGAAAAGAAGCTGACGGGAAGGTGCCCATCCGGCGTTATGCAGATGGGCTGATGGGAAGCCGTTTAGTCGCGCTCAATAGCCAGCGCAACGCCCTGACCACCGCCGATACAGAGAGTCGCTAACCCTTTGCGGGCGTCGCGTTTTACCATTTCATGAACCAGCGAAACCAGAATACGACAGCCGGATGCGCCGATAGGATGTCCAAGCGCAATCGCGCCACCGTTGACGTTAACCTTCCGCTGATCCCATTCGAGCACTTTGCCCACTGACAGCGCCTGTGCCGCAAACGCTTCGTTAGCTTCGATTAAATCTACTTCATTGAGCTGCCAGCCGGCTCGCTCCAGGCAACGCCGGGTGGCGTAAACCGGCGCGATCCCCATTAACGCCGGATCGACGCCAATGCTGGCGAATGCGCGGATCCTTGCCAGAACCGGAAGATCCAGCTCAGCTGCCCGGCTGGCACTCATCATCATTACTGCCGCCGCACCGTCGTTAATCGTCGAGGCATTACCGGCGGTGACGCTGCCGTGCGAATCAAACGCGGGTGCAAGGCTTGCCAGCCCTTCTGCGCTGGCGTCAGTGCGGGGCTGTTCGTCCGTATCCACCATCACTTTTTGACCTGAGGTCAATTCCACTTCCACCGGCACGATTTCATCGCGAAAGCGTCCGCTGTCGATGGCGATGCGCGCTTTATGCTGGGATGAAAGCGCGTAGGCGTCCTGTAACTCGCGGCTGATGCCGTATTCGCGGGCGAGGTTTTCCGCAGTGACGCCAATATGATAATCGTTAAAGGCGTCCCACAATCCGTCATGCACCAGGCTGTCGATGAGTTGACTATTGCCGAGCTGGGCACCGGTGCGGCTGTCGGTAAGAACGTGCGGAGCGCGGCTCATATTTTCCTGCCCGCCCGCGATCACCACATCCGCTTCGCCGCACTGAATGGCCTGCGTCGCCAGATGCAGCGCCTTTAACCCTGAGCCGCAAACATCGTTGATAGTGATGGCCGAAACGGCCCAGGGCAGCCCGCTGTTCAATGCGGTCTGGCGGGCCGGGTTCTGACCCGCGCCAGCAGTCAGCACCTGGCCGAGGATCACTTCATCCACATCAAGAGGATTCAGGCCGGACCGTTCGATCAGCGCTTTCACTACCACCGAGCCGAGCTCGACCGCCGTACGGCGCGCAAGCGCACCCTGGAAACACCCTATCGGCGTGCGCGCTGCGCCAACAATCACCACATCTTTCATAACCAACCCTCTATCACAGGACGGGGATAGCGTAGCGATTGTTATAAAATTTTTTCGTAAATGTTTAAAAAATGGTGAAGAAAGTCACACAGTAAAAACGTATGACGTTAGCTGAAACGTGGATAAGCAGGTCAGAAGCGACCGGAGGAGAGAAGATAAAACGCGCCTCACGTAAACAACGTGAGGCGATCTGATTACGCCGCGACGCTTTTCGGCTGGGAAGAGAGATGTCCGGCCCACAGGCTGGCAACCCATTTCACGCCCCGGGCGGTAAAACGCGCCTGGGAGAAGGTATGCTGATTTTCACCGACGCCAGAGCGCAATGTGAAATAGCCTGCCTGCATATGATGCTGCGGCGGCGTCAACGTGCCGTTGGCGCGGTACATAATGTTGCGTTCAAGCAGGAACTGACGAAACTCCGGCTCTTTAACCTTCAACATTTTGCACAGTTGGCGGAAACCGAGCGAATCATCAACCTGGACGAAACGATCGAAAAATTCAGCCTTTGGCGCGGTTAACGCCAGCTGCTGTTCCGCAGCCTGACGCTGCTCGTACTGCTCCGCCCAGGCTCGCGCAGCGGCGGCCGGGTTTGTGAAGTCAGGAATTTCCGCACGTTGTTCACGTTCCTGCCACCAGTCGAGCACGTTCGCGGTAAAACCCGGCGACACGCGCGCGACGGCTAACAGCGAATCACGCTTGTTCAGTAAAAACTCCTGATAGCGCTCCCCTTCCCGCTCGAATTCATCGACGACAAGGGGCTGCGACAGACGCTGGGCCGTTTCAAGACTTTTAATAATACGCTTCACTTCGCCGTGAGTAATGCCCGTCAACGTAGCGATTTCACGGCTGCTCATTGTGACTGATTGATCCATAGAATGTCGGTTTAAAGAAGGATTCATCATAGGCCTCACCACTTACTCATAAACAGCAACACCCTGGCGGGTAGTAGAAATAGTATACAATTTACTGTTTAAATATCCAGTGTTTTTTTTGAGCAATTTACCTTAAAGAAATCAGGTAATTCGCACTTTTTTGGAGAAACCCGCATCAGGTCAGGCGAGGCGGGGCGGGCCTTCATCAGCAATATCTTCCCCGGTCAGCCTCCCCGGTCAGCCCCTCCGTTCAGCCAGTCTATAATCGCCGTTACGCCATATCTTTTACGTCTCATCCGGCTTATGGTGCTATGAGCCTTTACTCCTCAACAGGAACAGAACGATGCGCGATCTCCCCCCAACCGCCATGCTGCGTGCGTTTGAAGTCGCGACCCGCCACAGCACGTTTACGTCAGCCGCCGAAGAACTGTTTATTACTCAAAGCGCCGTAAGCCATCAGCTAAAAAATCTTGAGGAAATCTGGGGGTTGCAGCTGTTTGAGCGCGGCAGGAGTCTCCGTTTGACGCCAGCCGGTGCCGCACTCGCCCCCATCGTGCGGGAGTTTTTTAGCAAGCTGGAAACCACGCTGGCGGATCAGCGAGAGCAAAAAGGCCGGGTGCGGTTGCGCGTGAACACGACCTACTCGTTCGCACTCAAGTGGCTTCTGCCTCGCCTGCCGGGCTTGACCCGCCTGCATCCGGAGATCCTGGTGACCCTGGAAAGCACCGATAAAGCGATTAATTTTGCCAGCACCGACTCCGACGTGGCGATCCGCTTTGGGCATGGTCATTATCCCGCGCTTCACACTGAGTTTATGTTTCGCGAGCAGCTGTTCCCGGTCGCCAGCCCGGCGTTATTACAGCGGTTCGGTTCCCCGCGCGATCCCGCTGAATTGCTGCGCTATCCGCTGCTGACGCGTGATGGTGCCGATCTGGTGCCGAAATGGGATGTCTGGTTTAAGTTGGCCGGTATCGGTACGGAAGCGTTGAAAGAGAGCGTCCGCTTCGCCGACACCAACATGACGATTGAGGCGGCGCTGCTGGGACAGGGTGTGGCGTTAGCACGTAGCGGGCATGTTGAAAGAGAAATTAGCGATGGCAGCCTTGTGCGCCTGTTCGCGATCCCCTTCCCTTCCCCCGCTGCCTATTATTTTGTCTGTCCTAAAGGTGTTGAGACGCAGCCGCATATTATTCATTTCCGCAACTGGTTACTGGCGGAGTCCCTGTCTGCGCAGCACCGTTATCAGTGAGCATGAGTCGGCGCTCACGGAAGGATGACGAGACTTCATTTTCCATACCGCCATGCCCTGCTTAGTATTGATTCATGCCTGCTCATATTTTTTTACTGACGCTTTTTGCCGCGCTGCTGCATGCCAGCTGGAACGCGCTGCTACGCGGCGGCACCGACCGGTTATGGACGATGACCATTATGTGTATGGCTATCGCCATGACCTGCGCCGTTACCGCACTGTTCCTGCCGCCACCTGCCCCCGCCAGTTGGGGATACGCGCTGCTTTCCGCACTGCTGCATGTGGGTTACAACCTGTGCCTGGTACGGAGTTACCAGAACGGAGAACTGGGGCAAACGTACCCCATTGCACGCGGCTCGTCGCCGCTACTGGTAACCTGCGCGGCGTCCGTCTTCGCCGGGGAAAAAATGGCACCTCATACGCTTGGCGGTGTGGTGTTGGTTTCCGGCGGGATTTTGATGCTCGCCATGCAGGGTCGCAAGCTGGCGATGCCCGGCCTCAACTATACGCTGGCAACGGGCGCGTTTATCGCGGCATACAGCGTGGTGGATGGAATGGGCGCACGCGCGTCCGGCAATGCGCTTTCCTATATTGTGTGGATGAGCGCGTTATGGGGCGTCCTGATGCCAGGGGTCTATATCGTACTGCGTGACGGCAAAAGTTTGTGCCGCTGGCAGCCGGGCATGCTGAGCGCCGCCGCTGGCGGCCTGCTTTCGCTGCTGGCATACGGCATCATCATTTATGCCATGACGGCGGCACCGATGGGCGCTGTCTCTGCGCTGCGTGAAACCAGCGTATTGTTTGCCGCCGTACTGGGTTATCTGTTTCTCGGCGAAACGCTGACGCTGAAAAAGATCATGGCCTGCATGGTGATTGTCGCCGGTACGCTGGTAATGGGTTAATTCAATCAGGAGAACACACGATGTTCGATCGTTCTGCGGTTGCCCTTGTTGGGCCAGGTGCTATTGGCACTACGATTGCCGCTGTGCTGCATGAGCGGGGAAGAACGCCGATGCTTTGCGGGCGTACCGCTCATCCACAGCTGACGCTGCGCTACGACGGCGGTGAAATCGTCGTCCCCGGACCGGTACTGAACAAACCGGCGGCGGCTGGCCAGCCGGTCGATCTGGTCTTTCTCGCGGTCAAAACCACACAGGTTGCAGACAGCGCGGGTTGGCTGGCTGCGCTATGCGATAAAAACACCGTGGTCTGCGCGCTGCAAAACGGTGTTGAACAAAAAATCCAGCTGGAACCCTTAGTTAACGGTGCCACGGTACTGCCCTCCGTCGTATGGTTTCCGGCACAACGCGAGCCCGACGCCTCCGTCTGGCTACGTACCAGGCCGCGCCTGACCCTGCCGGACGTGCCGCAGGCGAAACGGGTTGTCGATGCGCTCAGCGGCACGCGCTGCGCCGTCGAGCTGTCAGCCGACTTCACGTCAATCGCCTGGCGCAAACTGATGCAAAATGCCGTCGCGGGTCTGATGGTGTTGGCAAATCGCCGCGCCGGTATGTTTTCGCGAGCGGACGTGACGACGCTTGCGGAGTCTTATCTGCATGAGTGTCTGACGGTAGCGCGTGCGCAAGGCGCGAATCTGGACGATGGCGTGGTGCAGGAGATCATTGACGGTTTTCAGCGTGCTCCGGCGGATTTAAGCACTTCAATCCTTGCGGATCGCCAGGCCAACCGCCCGCTGGAATGGGATATCCGCAACGGCGTTATACAGCGTTATGGTCGGGCAAAAGGTATTCCAACCCCTGTCAGTGACGTACTGGTACCGCTGCTGGCGGCAGGCAGCGAAGGGCCGGGATAAAAAAAGTTACGCTTACAGGTTGCCAAGGGAAAAGACGTGTCAGGTAAGACTGGCGATGCTGGAGCGGGTGAAGGGAATCGAACCCTCGTATAGAGCTTGGGAAGCTCTCGTTCTACCATTGAACTACACCCGCTTTGAGATGTGCAAGGCATTATAGCGGTTCAACGTCGCCAGACAATACCTTGCAGGTTAAGTGATGCTCTTTTAAGCAGTTAACACGACGGCGCTTTTCCCGGCGGCGGGAGATAACGCTGCGGATCAATCGCCGTCGCGCGATAGCGAATCTGGAAATGGAGCTGTACGCCGTCCGCGCCGCTGCTTCCCATTGTGGCAATCTTCTCGCCCGCTTTGACTTTTTGGCCGTTATTCACCAACAGCGTGTCATTGTGAGCATAGGCAGTAATGTAATCTTCGCTGTGCTTAATCATGATCAGGTTGCCGTAGCCGCGAAGTTGATTACCGGCATACACCACCGTACCGGCGCCCGACGCGATAACGGGTTGTCCGCGCTTACCGGCAATATCGATACCTTTATTGCCGCCGTCCGCCGTAGAGTAAGGCAGGATCACTTTTCCGCTGGTCGGCCAACGCCAGCAACGCTGTCCGACCGGCGGCCAGGACGAGAGCGGCACCGCAGACGACGGCGTCACCCCGGCTGTTTTGCCCGACGATTTACGTCCGGAAGAGGCTGTTTTTTTCGCACCGTTGATCTTCAAGCGCTGTCCGATTTCAATGGTATACGGAGCTGAAATGTCATTGAGCCGGGCCAGATCCTTAACGCTGGTCCCTGTGATGCGCGAAATTCGATACAGCGTATCGCCCCGTTTCACCGTATAGATGGAACCGGAATCACTTCCGGAGCCGGAGGATTTATTGCCTGAACAGCCTGCGAGCAGCAGTGCAATCATCAGACATAAGGCAATATGAAAGGGTTTTCCAGACAGGCGTCCCGCGCTCAAAACAGATCCTCTTTTCGAATAAATGACGGTTTATCATAGCAGCCGAAGCCGCGATGCCCAATTCCCAACGCCACGCTGTTCACGATGTCTATCAGAATGAGAGCTTTTTGTTCATTTTGATAACGCGACAATTTATCACGCCTCCCACTTTTCATTTATTCCCGGGCAATTTTTAAGGTCATCACAGTTTACTCCCTGTTCCGCGGGCATTTTCTCTTCTGGCGTAAATTTTGCCTGATCGTTCTATTACGTGAAGAACCGTGTCTGTCACATCAGGAGATCAACATGGAACAACGGGAAGCAGCCGCGACCGGCGAGCCCTGTATGCGCGTGGATGCCGTCGCCAAAGCAACGGGCCGCGCACGGTACACAGACGATTATGTGATGGCGGGTATGTGTTACGCCAAATATGTTCGCAGTCCAATCGCCCATGGCTACGCCACTAAAATAGACTGCACTGAAGCCAGAGCGTTAAATGGCGTCCTTGCTGTCTTTACCTGGGAAGACGTGCCCGCTATCCCCTTCGCCACGGCTGGGCATGCCTGGACATTAGAACCTGAAAAACGGGATGTCGCCGACCGGTTATTGTTAACCCGCCATGTGCGTCATCATGGCGATGCCGTCGCCATTGTCGTTGCCCGTGACGAACTGACCGCGGAAAAAGCCGCCCTGCTTGTCAACGTCGAGTGGGAAGCATTGCCGGTGATCACCCGCCCGGAAGATGCGCTGGCAGCGGATGCCGTCGCGATTCATGAAGCCGGTAACTGTCTCAAGAGCAGCGAGATCATGGCGGGCGATCCGCTGAAGGCCATTGCGCAGGCGGACCATCAGGTCGGCGGCCATTTTCAGACGCCGGTGATTCAGCATTGCCATATGGAAGGCGTCACCAGCTTTGCGTGGATGGAGGAAGATGCGCGCATCACTATCGTCTCCAGCACCCAAATTCCGCATATTGTTCGACGTGTGGTGGCGCAGGCATTAGATATCGCCTGGTCGCGCATTCGGGTTATTAAGCCGTATGTGGGCGGCGGATTTGGCAACAAACAGGATGTGCTGGAAGAACCGATGGCGGCGTTTCTGACCCTTAAACTGGGGGGCATTCCGGTCAAAGTCATGCTCAGCCGCGAAGAGTGTTTTACCGCTACCCGCACACGTCACGCCTTTACTATTGACGGGAAGCTGGGGATCTCGCGCGACGGCATACTTAAGGCCTATATGCTGGATGTGCTGTCCAACACCGGCGCATACGCGTCGCACGGGCACTCCATCGCTGCCGCTGGCGGCAACAAAATTCCCTATTTGTATCCCCGCATCGCCTTTGGTTACCGCGCCACCACCTGCTACACCAATCTGCCTTCAGCAGGCGCGATGCGCGGCTACGGCGCGCCACAGGTGGTATTCGCGCTGGAAGCGATGTTAGACGACGCCGCCGCCGAACTCGGCATCGATCCGGTGGAGATCCGCCTGCTTAATGCGGCGCGTGAAGGAGACGCCAGTCCGGTAAACCACAAGATCATTCACAGTGCCGGCTTGCCGGAATGCCTGATTAAAGGCCGCGAAATATTTGAGTGGGATACGCGCCGGGCAGCCTGCCTCAGCCAGCAAGGCAATCTGCGGCGTGGCGTCGGGGTGGCCTGTTTTAGCTACACCTCCAACACCTGGCCGGTTGGCGTAGAGATCTCCGGGGCGCGTCTGCTGCTCAACCAGGACGGCACGATCAACGTACAAAGCGGCGCGACCGAAATCGGCCAGGGCGCCGATACGGTGTTCTCGCAAATGGTGGCAGAAACCGTGGGGGTGATGGTCAGTTCGATACGGGTGATTTCCACTCAGGATACTGACGTCACGCCCTTTGACCCCGGCGCATTCGCCTCGCGGCAAAGCTACGTGGCCGCGCCTGCGTTGCGCCAGGCGGCGTTGCAGTTGCGCGAAAAAATTCTTCAGCATGCTGCGCTTATGCTTCATCAATCCGCCATGAACTTAACCCTGGTTCGCGGCGATGTGGTGCTGACAGAACGCCCGAACGCGCCGCTGCTGTCGGTAGCGGATATCGCCATGGACGCGTTTTACCATCCTGAGCGCGGCGGGCAACTCTCCTCAGAAGCCTCGGTAAAAACGACGACTAACCCGCCTGCCTTCGGTTGCACCTTTGTCGATCTTACGGTGGATATCGAGCTGTGCAAAATCACCATCAACCGCATTCTGAATATGCACGACTCCGGCCATATCCTGAACCCCATGCTGGCGGAAGGACAGGTACACGGCGGGATGGGAATGGGCATCGGTTGGTCGATTTTCGAAGAGATGATCATTGACGAAACCACCGGCGTGGTGCGTAACCCCAATCTGCTGGATTACAAAATGCCCACCATGCTGGATCTGCCAAATCTGGAATGCGCCTTTGTGGATACCCATGAACCGCAGTCGGCGTATGGCCATAAATCCCTTGGCGAACCGCCGATCATCCCGGTGGCTGCCGCGATACGCAATGCGGTACGGATGGCGACGGGCGTGGCGATCAATACCCTGCCGCTCACGCCCAAGCGCCTGTTCAGCGAATTCCGCGAAGCTGGCCTGATTTAAGGATAACGCTATGTTTGATTTTGAAAGCTATCACCGAGCCACCGGGATTGCCGACGCGGCGGCGCTGCTGGCGGCGCACCCGCAGTCACGGCTGCTGGCAGGCGGTACGGACGTGCTGATCCAGTTGCATCATCATAATGCCCGCTACCGCCATGTTGTGGATATTCATGGTCTGGCGGCGCTACGTGGCATTGAAATGAAGGAGGATGGCGGGCTGCGCATCGGTTCCGGCACCACCTTTAGCGAACTGATTGACAGCCCGCTGGTGCGGCAACATCTTCCGGCGCTGAGCGCCGCCGCCGCATCTATCGCCGGGCCGCAAATTCGCAATGTCGCCACCTACGGCGGCAATATCTGCAATGGTGCCACCAGCGCCGATTCCGCCACGCCATCACTGATTTATGATGCCCGGCTGGAGATTGTTTCCGCCTCCGGTTCGCGCTTTGCTTCCATCAACGGTTTTCACACCGGCCCCGGCAGCGTCTCGCTGGAAGCGGGCGAAATTCTGGTGGCGTTCCATTTTCCGCCGCAACCCGCCTCTGCTGTGGGCAGCGCCCATTTCAAATACGCGATGCGCGATGCGATGGATATCGCCACGATTGGCAGCGCTGCGCGTTGCGTAATTAAAGACGGGAAATTCGACACGTTACGGCTGGCGTTTGGCGTCGCCGCCCCCACGCCGATACGTTGTCAGCATGCCGAAGAGGCGGCAAACGGCGCGCCGCTCACCCGACAAACGCTGGCGGCTATCAGTGAAGCCGTGTTGCAGGACGTCTCTCCTCGCTCCTCCTGGCGTGCCGAAAAAGCGTTCCGCCTGCATTTAATTCAAACCATGACTAAGCGCGTCGTCACCGAAGCGGTGGAAAACGCCGGAGGCAAGCTGCAATGAATAATGAAAGCTGGATAACCGTTAACTGCGCCATCAACGGCGCGCCGTTCCGGTTTACCACCTCGCCTGCGATGCCGCTGGCCGAATTATTACGTTCACAGGGTTTGCTGAGCATCAAACAGGGGTGTTGCGTCGGGGAGTGCGGCGCCTGTACCGTGCTGGTCGACGGGGTGGCGATTGACAGCTGCTTATACCTGGCGGCGTGGGTCGAGGGGAAAACGATTCGCACTGTTGAAGGAGAGTCCACCGGCGGGCAGTTATCCGAGGTACAGCAGGCATATACCCGTTCCGGGGCGGTCCAGTGCGGGTTCTGCACGCCCGGTCTGATTATGGCGACCACCGCCCTGCTGGCGAAACCGCATACGAAGCCGTTTACCGTGCTGGAAATCCGCCAGGGGCTCGCGGGGAATTTGTGCCGGTGCACCGGTTATCAGATGATTGTCGAGACGGTGCAGGCCTGCGACCGCCCGACAGAATAACATTACCCGGCGGGCACCTGGCGTGCCCGCTTTTATCAGCCCGATAACAGCTCGTATTTTTTGATTTTCCGGTACAGCGTCGCTATGCCGATGCCCAGTTCATCCGCCGCCTGTTTCTTATTACTGTGACGAGACAGCGCCTCGCGAATCATCTGTTTTTCCATCTCTTCCAGTGCCGTACCCCCGTTTTCCTCTCCCTTAGGCGCGATGGAAAAAACGGCGTCCATATCGGTATCCGCCAGTTTGACGCCATTCATCAGGTTAGGCGGCAGGAGCGACGCGTCAATCACCTCGCCGGACGGCACAACGTTGACCAGATACTCAATCAGATTGCTGAGTTCACGCAGGTTTCCCGGCCAGCGATAGCGTTTCAGTATCAGCATAACTTCCGGCGCGACACCGGGATAAACCAGCCCGATACGCCGGGTATGCAGGTGCAGGAAGTAATGGATCAGCAGTTCCATGTCGTCCTGGCGATCGCGCAACGGCGGCAACGACACCGGAATGACATTCAACCGGTAGTACAGATCTTCGCGAAATTTACCGTCGGCGATGAACTGCTCCAGATTCTGGTTGGTTGCGGAAAGTATGCGGATATCCACCGGCACCGGATTGCTGGCACCAATAGGCTGAATCTCCCGGGATTCAATGGCGCGCAGCAGTTTTGCCTGTAAGGTCAACGGCATATCGCCTATCTCATCAAGAAACAGCGTACCGTGATTCGCCGCCTGGATAAGACCGGTTTTGCCATTCGCCGACGCACCGGTAAACGCGCCTTTCACATAGCCGAACAGCTCGCTTTCCAGCAGCTGTTCCGGGATGGCGGCGCAGTTGATGGCGATAAACGGCTTATTTTTACGATCGCTGAGTTGATGAATCGCGCGGGCCACCACCTCTTTACCGGTGCCGCTCTCCCCGACGATTAAAATACTCGATGGGCTTGGCGCAATACGGCTAATCAGGCGTTTTAACTGGCGCATCGGGCGGCATTCCCCGACCAGATGTTCGATGTGCGGCTCATCCTGAGCGATGGCGACGCCGGAAGCGCTGTGGGACTGATGAAACGCCATCAAAAAAAGTTGGTGATCCTGAACGTGATGCAACTGACCAATAATCAGCTCGCTTTTGTCATCATAGGAAACAATGTGCTGCATATGACCGTGCGTGAAATTACTTTCAAAGGTCAGCGGACGAAAACTGACCGTTTTACCAATCATATTGTCCTGCACGGCACCCAGGATTTTAAGCGCGGTGAGATTGGCAAACTGGATCCGGTTATCCTCCCCGACCACCAGCACGCCCTGATCCATATTTTCAATCATGGTGGAGAATATTTTGCGAATACTGCCGCTGTCGTTCTGGTCCTCCAGTAATTTCGCAACAAAAACGTTCGAGATATGTCGTACGTAATCAGAAAATTCGTGCAGATTATCGTTAATATGTTCCTGCTGCTCGTGCGTGACTGCAATAAGGCTTATCACCCCGACACAGTTATCCTGAAAAATAACCGGCGTTCCGAGAAAAGCCTTTTCCTTACAATTATTTTTACTGGTGCAACCTTCGCATAATGGATCGTAACGGGAATGCGTAACGACTTTCTCTTTTTTGGTTTCCAGGACGTAGCGTAATAACCGCGAATTGGTATTCAGTTTTTGACCAAGAAATTTCCCATACGATCCTGTGCCTGCCACCCGACAAAGGTTCTCATCAACAATTTCCACGTCGAGTTGTAATACGCTGGCCAGCATTCTGGCAAAGCGTTGAATAGTGGGTTGAATCTGCATCAGAACGGATTGCGTGTTGGCGGATATCATAGCTTGACCTTCGAATATCACGTAAGAAGTTGATATTTATAAAAGAACACTTTTAACAGTCTGAACCCCATGATACTAACTCAGCCGCCATTAACATTGATAAAAACACTTTTTCTTTATCATTCGCAGATGGAATTATGGAAGAAACATCACATTTCCATATCAATATGAGAATAACCGGGTTGGTTTTATCAATTTGGCGATAACTTTCCTTCTTACGCTTGTTAATAGTTACCCCTCAACGGGGCTGAAAATAATGCATAAATAAAGCCAAACGATTACGTATCCCTTTCCCACACATTTCCGGCGTTAATTTGTGATTCATTTCTCACTATTCAGGCTATTTACCCCCTTCACTACCCGCAGAAACAATCCTGGCACAGTTATTGTTAATACACAGATATCGCTGTGAATCGCGCCTCGGAATGCCCCTTTATTTGCCGGACACAGCATGTTGCTAATTAGCCTGTCACCCCACTTACCAGGATTACACAATGAAAACAGTTAATGAATTGATAAAGGATATCAATGCGCTGAACTCCCACCTCCATGAAAAAGACTTTTTATTGACGTGGGAACAAACGACAGACGAATTGAAACAGGTGCTGGACGTCGCCGCCGCGCTCAAAACACTTCGTGCGGAAAATATCGCTACCCGGGTGTTTAATAGCGGCCTTGGCATCTCTGTATTCCGCGATAACTCCACCCGTACGCGTTTCTCCTATGCCTCGGCGCTGAATTTGCTCGGTCTTGCCCAGCAGGATCTGGATGAAGGCAAATCACAAATCGCCCACGGCGAAACCGTGCGTGAAACCGCCAACATGATCTCTTTCTGCGCCGATGCCATTGGTATTCGCGACGATATGTTCCTGGGAGCGGGCAACGCCTATATGCGCGAAGTCGGCGCCGCGCTGGATGATGGCTATAAGCAAGGCGTTCTGCCTCAACGTCCGGCGCTGATTAACCTGCAGTGCGATATCGACCACCCTACCCAGTCCATGGCCGATCTCGCCTGGCTGCGCGAGCACTTTGGTTCGCTGGAAAACCTGAAAGGCAAGAAAATCGCCATGACCTGGGCTTACTCCCCCAGTTACGGTAAGCCGCTTTCCGTACCGCAGGGCATCATCGGTTTGATGACCCGTTTCGGGATGGACGTGACGCTGGCGCATCCGGAAGGGTATGACCTGATCCCTGACGTGATCGACGTGGCGAAAAACAACGCCAAATCGTCCGGCGGCAGCTTCCGCCAGGTCACCAGTATGGAAGAAGCGTTTAAAGATGCCGACATTGTGTATCCCAAATCATGGGCGCCGTACAAAGTCATGGAACAGCGCACCGACCTGCTGCGCGCCAACGATCACGACGGTCTGAAAGCGCTGGAAAAAGCCTGCCTGGCGCAGAACGCCAATCATAAGGACTGGCACTGCACTGAAGAGATGATGAAGCTCACCAATAAGGGTAACGCGCTGTACATGCACTGTCTGCCGGCAGACATCAGCGGCGTTTCCTGCAAAGAGGGTGAAGTGACCGAAGCCGTCTTCGAGAAATACCGTATCGCTACCTATAAAGAAGCCAGCTGGAAGCCTTACATCATCGCCGCCATGATCCTCGCCCGTAAGTACGCCAAACCCGGCGTCCTGCTGGAGCAACTGCTGCAGGAAGCCCAAAAGCGCATTAAGTAAACCTCTCCGCCGGCCTGCAGGCCGGCCTCTTCGATCTCCGGGAAGTTATGAAGGATAAGGATGGGATATGTCAGTTTTCGCTTTGAAAATCGATATCGCCGACAACCAATTTTTTACTGGTGAAACCTCGCCGCTGTTCTCGCAAAAACAGGCGCAGCAGGCCCGTCAGTTTCATAAAAAAATCGCGGGATATCAGCCAACGCCGCTGTATGCGCTCGATGAATTAGCCGGGCTGTTCGGCGTTAAAAAAATACTGGTCAAAGATGAGTCCCAACGCTTTGGGCTCAATGCGTTCAAGATGCTGGGCGGGGCTTATGCCATCGCGCAGTTACTGTGCGAGAAATACCACATCAACATCGCCGATTTCTCGTTTGAGACCATCAAAACCACCATCCGCGAGAAAATGACCTTCGCCACCACCACCGACGGGAACCACGGTCGCGGCGTGGCGTGGGCGGCGAAGCAACTCGGCCAAAACGCCGTGGTGTATATGCCGAAAGGCTCCGCGCAAGAGCGCGTCGACGCGATCCTCAAGCTGGGCGCGGAGTGCATCGTCACCGATATGAACTATGACGACACCGTGCGCCTGACCATGAAAAACGCCCAACAAAACGGCTGGGAAGTGGTGCAGGACACGGCCTGGGAAGGTTACACCACCATCCCGACCTGGATTATGCAAGGCTACGCCACCCTGGCGGACGAAGCCGTGGAACAAATGAACGCAATGGATGTGAAACCAACCCACGTCCTGTTGCAGGCGGGCGTCGGCGCCATGGCGGGCGGCGTGCTCGGTTATCTGGTGGACGTTTACGGGCCGCGCAACCTGCATTCGTTGATTGTTGAACCGGAACTGGCCGACTGCGTTTACCGCTCCGGCGTTAAAGGCGAAATCGTCAACGTGGGCGGCGATATGGCCACCATCATGGCCGGTCTGGCCTGCGGTGAGCCAAACCCGCTGGGCTGGGAAGTGTTACGTAACTGCGCCACCCAGTTTATCTCCTGCCAGGACGCCGTCGCCGCGCTGGGCATGCGGGTGCTCGGCAACCCGCTCGGCAACGATCATCGCGTGGTTTCCGGTGAATCCGGCGCAGTTGGCCTGGGTGTGCTCGCCGCCGTGCATTACCACCCGCAGCGCGACGCCTTAATGAAAAAGCTGGGTCTTGATAGCGATTCCGTCGTGCTGGCAATCAGCACCGAAGGCGACACCGACGTGAAGCATTACCGCGAAGTGGTCTGGGAAGGCAAACACGGCATTCCGGGTTAACAGACTGCGCATTTCACCCTGACGAATTTACGCTCCCCGCCTGACGGGGAGAACACGACTGGAGAATTTAAGATGGCTAAGCATATTCCGTTCGCGCTCATTCTGGAAAAAGCGAATCACTATAAAGACGACATGACCCGTTTTTTACGCGACATGATCGCCATTCCCAGCGAGAGCTGCGATGAGAAGCGCGTGATTCACCGCATCAGGCAGGAAATGGAAAAGGTCGGTTTCGATAAAGTGGAAATTGACCCGATGGGCAACATTCTGGGCTACGTCGGCCACGGTCCGCGTCTGGTTGCGATGGATGCGCACATTGATACCGTCGGCATCGGCAATATCAAAAACTGGAACTTCGACCCGTATACCGGCATGGAGACCGATGAGCTGATTGGCGGGCGCGGCGCGTCTGACCAGGAAGGCGGAATGGCGTCGATGGTATACGCCGGAAAAATCATCAAAGATTTGGGCCTTGAAGATGAATACACCTTGCTGGTCACCGGCACCGTGCAGGAAGAGGATTGCGACGGCCTGTGCTGGCAGTACATTATCGAACAATCCGGCATCCGGCCGGAATTCGTGGTCAGCACCGAACCCACCGACTGCCAGATTTACCGTGGCCAGCGTGGGCGCATGGAAATTCGCGTCGAAGTTCAGGGTGTAAGCTGCCACGGCTCCGCGCCGGAGCGCGGCGACAACGCCATTTTTAAAATGGGCCCGATCCTGAATGAACTGCAGGGGCTGTCCCAACGGTTAGGCTATGACGAGTTCCTTGGCAAAGGCACGTTGACCGTTTCGGAAATCTTCTTCACTTCCCCAAGCCGCTGCGCCGTGGCGGACAGTTGCGCGGTTTCTATCGACCGCCGTCTCACCTGGGGCGAAACCTGGGAAGGCGCACTGGAAGAGATCCGCGCCCTGCCAGCGGTTCAACAGGCGAATGCCGTGGTCTCCATGTACAACTACGATCGTCCGTCCTGGACCGGCCTGGTTTACCCTACCGAGTGCTACTTCCCGACCTGGAAAGTGGAAGAAGATCATTTCACGGTTCGCGCGCTGGCAGCGGCTTATGAAGGCCTGTTCCATCAGCAGCCCGTTGTCGATAAGTGGACATTCTCCACCAACGGCGTCTCTATTATGGGTCGTCACGGCATTCCGGTAGTCGGTTTTGGACCAGGTAAAGAGCCGGAAGCCCATGCGCCGAACGAGAAAACCTGGAAAGCGCATCTGGTCACCTGCGCGGCCATGTATGCCGCCATCCCGCTGGCCTGGCTTGCTACAGAAAAACAATAATCATCGTGCAATCCCTCTCCGGCGTTCTGCCGGGGAGGGAAAGGGAGTTGCGTATGCGTGTACTGATTAAAAACGGCATCGTCGTGAATGCTGATGGCCAGGCCCGCCAGGACGTGCTGATTGAAAGCGGCCATATCCGCCAGGTCGCCCCGGTCATTAATCCCGATTTACCCTGTGAAACCATCGACGCGGAAGGATGCTACGTCATGCCTGGCGGTATCGACGTGCATACCCATTTCAATATTGATGTCGGCATCGCCCGTAGCTGTGATGATTTTTTTACCGGTACCCGCGCCGCCGCGTGTGGCGGTACAACAACCATCATCGACCATATGGGATTTGGGCCCGCCGGTTGCAGACTGCGCCACCAGCTTGAGGTCTACCACGGTTACGCTGCCCACAAAGCGGTGATCGATTACAGCTTCCACGGCGTGATCCAGCATATTAACCACGCCATCCTTGATGAGATCCCCATGATGGTGGAAGAAGGGATCAGCAGCTTTAAGCTCTATCTGACCTACCAGTTCAAACTCAACGATGACGAAGTGTTGCAGGCGCTGAGGCGATTAAATGACGCCGGGGCGCTGACCACGGTTCATCCCGAAAACGACGCGGCCATCGCCCGCAAACGCGCCGGGTTTATCGCCTCCGGCAAAACCGCGCCGATATACCATGCCCTGAGTCGCCCGCTGGAGTGCGAAGCAGAAGCCATCGCCCGGATGATCAATCTGGCGCATCTTTCCGGCAACGCGCCGCTGTACATCGTGCATCTGTCGAACGGCCTGGGGCTTGATTATTTACGGCTGGCGCGGGCGCAACATCAGCCCGTGTGGGTTGAAACCTGCCCGCAATATCTGTTGCTGGATGAGCGTAGTTACGAGGCGGAAGACGCACTGAAGTTTATTCTCAGCCCACCGCTGCGCAACGTGCGCGAGCAGGACAAGCTGTGGTGCGGCATTGCCGACGGGGCGGTGGATGTGGTGGCGACAGACCACTGCGCCTTCTCACTGGAACAGCGCCAGCGCTTGTCAGGCGGCGATTTCAGCCGTTGCCCCAATGGGCTGCCCGGCGTGGAAAACCGAATGCTGTTGCTGTTTTCCCACGGTGTCATGAGCGGTCGCATCTCCCCGTCGCGGTTTGTCGCTTTAACCAGCGCCACGCCAGCCAAACTGTTCGGTCTGTGGCCGCACAAGGGCCAGATTGCGCCCGGTGCAGACGGCGATATTGTGATTATCGACCCGCGCCGCACTACCGTGATCCGTCATGAAAACCTGCATGACAATGCCGATTATTCCCCCTGGGAAGGCATGACATGCCAGGGCGAAATTCGCCAGACCCTGTCGCGCGGTAATACGGTGTTCCGCGACGGCAAATTCACCGGTAGCCCCGGACAAGGACGCTACCTGCGACGTAAACCGTTTAAACACCCCGCCCCCTAACCGGCAATGTGGCGTAAACGGATGACCCCAAAACCCTACGAAGTGAGGAAAGGATGAGTAAAAAAATTGTTCTCGCCCTGGGCGGGAATGCCCTTGGTGACGATCTGGCCGGGCAGATGGCGGCGGTGAAAACTACCGCACAGGCGATTGTCGATTTAATTGCGCAGGGCCATCAGGTGGTCGTGACACACGGTAACGGCCCGCAGGTGGGCATGATCAACCTGGCTTTCGAAGCGGCCGCCAAAACAGAAGCGCATACGCCGATGCTGCCCATGTCGGTATGCGTGGCACTCAGCCAGGGCTACATCGGCTACGACCTGCAAAATGCGCTGCGTGAAGAGTTGCTTTCCCGTGAGATCCATAAACCGGTCGCCACGCTAATCACCCAGGTAGAAGTGGACGCCAACGATCCCGCGTTTCTCAACCCGACTAAACCTATCGGCTCATTCTTTAGTGAACAGGACGCCGCACGCCTGACGCAGCAGGGCTACACCATGAAAGAGGATGCCGGTCGCGGTTACCGGCGCGTAGTGGCATCGCCGAAACCGGTAGACATCATTGAAAAAGAGACCGTGAAGGCCATGATGGAAGCGGGCCATGTGGTGATCACCGCAGGCGGCGGCGGGATCCCGGTGATCCGCGAAGGTCTGCATCTGCGCGGCGCCAGCGCGGTGATCGATAAAGACTGGGCCAGCGCCAGGCTGGCGGAAATGATCGACGCCGACATGCTGATCATTCTGACCGCTGTAGAAAAAGTGGCTATTAACTTTGGCAAACCTGACGTGCAGTGGCTCGACAGGCTGTCGCTGAACGACGCACAACGTTTCATTGACGAAGGGCATTTCGCCAAAGGATCGATGTTGCCGAAGGTGGAAGCTGCGGTCGCCTTTGCCCGCTCCCGTCCGGGCCGCGAGGCGCTGATTACCGTGTTAAGCAAAGCGAAAGAAGGGATTGAAGGCAAAACCGGTACCATTATCAGCCAGTAACTTTCTGGTGAAAAAACAAGGGGCGCCGAAGCGCCCCTTTTTTATCAGCCGGTTATGCCACGGTCAGCACGTCTTCTGTGGCTTTTACGCCCTGGTGCATTAATGTCATAACCGCTTCCAGCACGCCGCCGCCAATCGCCCTGGCTTTATCAGACACGCTGGTGTAATCCGCCGCCTCGCCGCGCGGATCGATATCGCCGATTTTAAATCCGCCGCTCACCGCCAGCCCGTCATTCAACAGGCCGCGCACCATGCCTGCCAGCGGCGCTTCAATAGGCGTATCGCCAATATGGGCGATAACCTCGCCTTCTTTCACGATATCGCCAAGCTTAACCCGCGCATGCATGATCCCGGCGACCGGCGCACGGATCACCCGGCGGGCGGTATGCCCCATGATATTTCCGGGGATGCCGGTATTTTCCTGCGCGCAGCCCTGGTAAATCACCTGCCCCAGCCAGTGCCCGCGATTGGTCTCAATAACCGCATGGCAGTCTTTGCCTGCCGTAAAACCGGGGCCGAGCGCGAGGGTAATCGGGGCCATGCCGCAATGCGTGCCGGTGTTCTCTTTGGCCAGGATGGCATCCACCACGCACGTCGGTTGAATAGCGATAAGCGAACTGCAACGCGGATCGACAAGGACAGGTATCACGCCGTTGTCGGCCAGGGCAATGGCGTCGCTGGCGGAGTCGGCGCGTCTTGCGGTCACGCCTTCTACCACCATTTCGCCGTCGAACACGGCCTGGGCGAATGCGACGGTTCGGCGGATCACCGTCGGTTTATCCACCTCCAGCATGATCACTTTAAATCCGGCGTGGAACAGACGCAGCGCCACACCCGTTGCAATATCCCCTGCCCCGCGGATCACCACGCGCTGATGATGGGAAGGATGACCGGCCTGGCTCATCAGTCCGCCCGCCGCATGGTTTTTGATTTGCAAAATTTCCGCTAACACGCTGATGGCGATTTCCTGCGGCGTTTCCGCGCCGATGTTATAGCCGACCGGCGCATGAAGCCGGGCGAGTTGCGCCTCCGTCAGCCCGCTTTCGCGCATCTGGCGGATAAATACCTGCGCTTTTCGCCGGCTGGCCAACAGGCCAAGCCAGGCGACAGGCCGCGCAATCAGGAGATCCAGCGCTTCACGATCCTGATTATTGGTGGCGATCAGCACAAAGTTATCAGGCTTGATATCCAGCGCCTCAATAGCGGCGGAGAAGGATGCGGCATGGAGCAGTTGGGTGGCGGGCGGGAAAAAGTCAGGATTGAGGCTTTCCGGATAGACATCCGCCACGGCGATTTCAAATCCCAGGGGTTGCGCCGCACGGGCAATCGCCCGGTTAACGTGCCCTGCGCCAATCAGCACCAGCCGGGGCCGTAAACCGTGGACGCTGATGTAGACCGTCATCGCGCCGCCGCAGTCTGACCCAACCGCGTCGTCGCCATTACGCGCCATCCGGCCATGGAACAGACGAGGCCGACGTTCACGCATCGCCTCGAGTGCTTCATCAATCACCCGCCGTTCAACCATACCGCCGCCGATAGTACCGACAATGGAACCATCCTGATGAATAATCATTTGCGCGGAATGGCGGGGCGTTGAGCCCCGGCTATCGATAATTTGCGCCATGGCGAACGGGCAATTTGTCTCTTCGAGTTTTGCAGCTTCCGTGAAAATATTCATTGTTACCTCAATCGAAATATCCAGTCGGCGCCCGCATTGAACCTGGGCTGCTATCTCACCAGTCTGCGCGTGACGGGCGGTGTTTCCTGAACCGCCCCCAGCCAGACAACGTCCACTTCGCTCGCCTCCAGCATCTGCTGAATCATGTCGTCGTGATTCTCATAATGAGAAAAACGATTGATCAACCAGACCCTGCGGCAGCCGGAAGGCGCACTTTTAAACAGGCCCTGCGGATGTCTGACTAATTGCCGCAACGCGGGGAAATCGAGCCGATCGCCGGCGTTAAGCCCGGTGATCCCGGCAAATTGCGGCCAACGATGAACCGTCTGTGGCCCAACCGGTTCACCCAGTAAACCGCCGCCGGTCACCCCGATCACGCAGTGACTGGATTGAGGTATGCAAGGTTCATGCTCAGCGGGGGCTTTTAGCGCAAAACCGCGAGCGCCGTCAGCTTCGACCAAAACCACATCCCACTCCCCCCGCGCGGCGAGCCGATCCAGCGCGTTCGGTGAAAACCCGTGCGCTTTTCCCTGAACGACATTCCAGCCAGCAAAACAGGCTAAGAGTGGTGAAGGGACATACGCGACGGGAAGCGTGGCGGGATCGCGACAAATCACGACCGGACAGGGCGGTTCAGGTAAGAACATATGGGTTGTCGTGGTGAGCAATACCCGTTTGCCGCTCCGCAAAAATAATTCAGCAAGCCAAAATAAGGTGCTGGTTTTTCCTCCCGCACCCACCACGCTTATTATCAGGGGCTGTGTAAGCGCGCCCACATCACATAACAGCGTCTGCGTATCCGGTATATTTTTGATTATTTCCATCAGACTCCATGGATAAAAAATCGTGACACAAATTGACTGTGTAATTACTGCGGCGGGTCTTTCTTCCCGAATGGGACAATGGAAAATGATACTACCCTGGCAGGATGGGATAATGCTTGATGCAAGTATCAAAAACGCGCGCGGGTTTTGTTCGCGTATTATTTTAGTGACAGGATTTCGTCATCAGGAACTTGCGCAACGTTATATCCACGACGCTCAGATTAAGATTGTTTATAACCCTGATTATCAATCGGGATTGTTCACTTCCGTGCAGGCAGGCGCGGCGCATGTACAAACGGAGTATTGCTTTCTGACTCACGGCGACTTGCCCTGTCTTGATTACGCTATTTTCAATACTCTCTGGCACTTACGCGGAGACTACGCCCTGATGCCGCACTATCAGGGCAAGCCCGGCCATCCGATTTTGTTGCCGCGCCAGCGGCTCCTGCAGGCGTCCCGCTTATCCCATCTGCGCTCAATGCGCGAGGCGTTAATGGCCGGAGAATATCGTGTTTGTGAAATAAATCATCCCGAAATAATTTTTGATATTGATACGCCTGAGGATTTCATCTCGTTACAAAATAAAACGCCGGACCAATTAAATGACAACCCTTAAATATCGCACGCTACGCCGGTGTATTTATCAATATGATAATTTCTCAGTGGATTTGAGAAAATGAATCATCCTGATGAGACAGCCGACAAAGCCTATAAACAGAGTGATTTTAATTCTCATTTGTGACCTGTGAGATATTTCACAAACCCGGGCTAACTTTCGAGGTTTCTCACAAATCTGTTTAATGGTAACGCCCTGAATAAATAGCTGGTGCGATTGTTGCTCATATAACGTAATCCGCCGGGAGTTTACACAACGCCGGCCATTCCGATTATAAATCGCAACAATAAGGAGAGGGTTATGGGGGATATCATGCGTCCCGTCCCGTTTGAGGAACTTTTGACGCGTCTGTTTGATGAATACCACCAACACCACACTATTTTTGGTATTCCTGAACAACAGTTCTATCAAAGCGGGCAACATCAGCCAATTTCCGTCTTTGGCGAAACCTGCGCCACGCCCGTTGGCCCGGCAGCCGGGCCTCATACCCAACTCGCCCAGAATATTGTGACCTCCTGGCTGACCGGCGGCCGTTTTATCGAACTCAAAACGGTACAAATCCTCGATCGCCTCGAGCTAGAAAAACCCTGTATCGATGCGGAAGACGAATGCTTTAACACCGAATGGTCCACAGAATTTACCCTTCAGAAAGCCTGGGATGAGTATCTGAAAGCCTGGTTTATCCTGCATCTGCTGGATGAAATGCTCACCGCCCGCGGCCCCGATGATGCCAAATCTTTTATTTTTAATATGAGCGTCGGCTACAACCTGGAGGGCATTAAGCAGCCGCCGATGCAGCAATTCATCGATAACATGATGAATGCGGCAGACCATCCGAAGTTTAGCGAATACCGCCAGATCCTGAATCGCTGGCTGACGAATCCGGGCTTTGCTGCACGCATGCCGGAGGCGAAACGCGAGCAGCTCGCCACGCTGGATGCCCGCGTTCCCTCCACGCTGGTTCATGGTGTCACGCTCTCCACCATGCATGGCTGCCCGCCCAATGAAATCGAAGCTATATGCCGCTATATGCTGGAAGAAAAAGGGCTGAATACCTTCGTAAAACTGAACCCTACCCTGCTGGGCTACCCGCGCGTGCGTGAGATCCTCGATACCTGCGGTTTCGACTATATCGGCCTGAAAGAGGACTCTTTCGAGCACGACCTGAAGCTCGATCAGGCGCTGGCGATGCTGCAACGCCTGCAGGCGCTGGCGAAAGAAAAAGGCCTGGGTTTTGGGGTAAAACTGACCAATACCCTCGGCACGATTAATAACAAAGGCGCGTTGCCTGGCGAAGAGATGTATATGTCCGGCCGGGCGCTGTTCCCGCTGTCTATTAACGTCGCGGCCGTCTTGTCACGCGCTTTCAACGGCCAGCTTCCCATTTCCTATTCCGGCGGCGCCAGCCAGCTTACTATCCGCGATATTTTCGATACCGGTATCCGTCCCATCACCATGGCGACGGATTTGCTGAAACCCGGCGGCTATTTACGGCTCAGCGCGTGCATGCGCGAACTGGAAAGCTCCGATGCCTGGGAGATGCAACAGGTCGATGTGGCGCGCCTGGAAGATCTCGCTAAGCGCGCCGTCAGCATGGAGTACACCCAGAAACACTGGAAACCGGAAGAGCGCGTCGACGTGGCTGAAGGGTTGCCGCTGACGGACTGCTATGTCGCGCCCTGCGTCACCGCCTGCGCCATCAAACAGGACATTCCTGAATACATCCGCCTGATGGGTGAGCAGCGTTACGCCGACGCGCTGGAGCTGATTTATCAGCGCAACGCCCTGCCCGCCATTACCGGGCACATCTGCGACCATCAGTGCCAGTACAACTGTACCCGCCTCGACTATGACAGCGCGCTAAACATTCGCGAGCTGAAAAAAATCGCCCTGGAAAAAGGCTGGGAAACCTATAAAGAACGCTGGCATAAACCGGCAGGTTCCGGTTCTCGCCATCCGGTCGCGGTGATTGGCGCAGGCCCGGCTGGCCTCGCGGCGGGGTATTTCCTGGCGCGCGCTGGTCACCCGGTCACGCTGTTTGAGCGTGAGAAGAACGCGGGCGGTGTGGTCAGAAATATCATTCCGCAATTCCGTATTCCGGGCGAACTTATCCAGCACGATATCGATTTTGTAACCGCTCACGGCGTGAAAATTGAATATGGCTGCGACCCGCATCTGACGGTGGATAAACTGCAACAGCAGGGCTTTCACTATGTGCTGATCGGCACCGGTACAGAGAAAAACAGCGGCGTTAAATTGCGCGGCGATAACCGCAACGTCTGGAAATCGCTGCCGTTCCTGCGTGAATACAACCTCGGCGCCACCCTTAACCTCGGCAAACATGTGGTGGTGGTGGGTGCGGGCAATACTGCGATGGACTGCGCACGCACCGCGCTGCGCGTACCGGGCGTGGAAACCGTCACCGTGGTGTACCGCCGCTCATTGCAGGAAATGCCTGCCTGGCGTGAGGAGTATGAAGAAGCGTTGCATGACGGCGTCCAGTTCCAGTTCCTCTGCAATCCGGAACAGTTTGATGCTGACGGCACGCTGACGGTGCGCGTGATGAAGTTAGGCGAGCCGGATGCCAAAGGTCGCCGCCGTCCGGTGGAAACCGACGACGTACGCACCATGCAGGTGGATAGCCTGATCACCGCCATCGGTGAACAGCAGGACAGCGATGCCCTGCGCGCTATGGGCGTCCCGCTGGATGACAACGGCTGGCCTGTGGTCAATATCATCGGTGAAACCAGCCGCCCTAATGTGTTCCTGATAGGCGACGTACAGCGCGGCCCTTCCTCCATTGTTTCCGCTATCGGCAACGCTCGCCGCGCCAGCGACGCGATCCTGACGCGGGAAAATATCCGCACCCATCAGGGCGATAAGCACTGGAATAACGTTAATCCGGCGGAGGTCTACCGTCGCAAAGGGGCCATCGCGGTGGCGCAGGTCGATAAAGACGATCGCGACGCCTTCGTGGCTCAGGAAGCCGAACGCTGCCTGGAGTGTAACTACCTTTGCAGTAAATGCGTCGATGTCTGCCCTAACCGCGCCAACGTTTCCATCGCGGTTCCGGGCTTCCAGAACCGCTACCAGACATTGCACCTGGACGCCTACTGCAATGAATGCGGCAACTGCGCGCAATTCTGCCCGTGGCAGGGCAAACCGTATAAAGACAAAGTCACGGTATTCAGCTTGCCGGAGGATTTCCGCAACAGCGTGAATCCTGGCTTCCTGGTGGATGAGAACCGCGTGCATATCCGGCAGGGCGAACAGACCTGGGAGTTGACCATCGGCAGCGACAGTCAGTTCCGGGACGTGCCCGCCGAGCTGGATGCTATGTGCCGCATCATCAGCCATGTGCATCAACATCATCATTATCTGCTGGGTCGGGTGGAGGCGTAATCATGCTTATTTTGAAAAATGTCACTGCCGTACAGCTACACCCGGCAATGGTGATGGAGAACGTGGATATCGCCATTGATGGCGACGAGATTCAGGCGGTGGGCCCGGGATTAACGCAACGCTATCCCGAGGCATCCTGTAAAGAGATGCATGGCCGGGTCGTTATGCCCGGCATCGTCTGCGCCCATAACCACTTTTACTCGGGGCTATCGCGGGGTATTCAGGCGAAAATCGATCCCTGCCCGGATTTTATCTCCACGCTGAAAAACCTCTGGTGGCGGCTGGACCGGGCGCTGGATGAGGAATCGCTCTATTACAGCGGCCTGATCTGCTCGCTGGAAGCGATCAAAAGCGGTTGTACGGCGGTTATCGATCATCACGCTTCGCCTGCGTATATCGCGGGTTCGCTGGATACGCTGCGCAACGCTTTCATCAGGGTGGGATTACGCGGGATGACCTGCTTTGAAACCACCGATCGCAACGCAGGACTGAAAGAGCTTCAGGCGGGTGTCGAGGAGAATATCCGCTTCGCGCAACATATTGATGCCGCAAAAGAGAAAGGCCATCAGCCCTATCTGGTGGAGGCGCATATCGGTGCCCATGCTCCGTTCACCGTCCCGGACGCGGGCCTGGCGATGTTAAGCGAAGCGGTTAAGGTGACCGGGCGCGGCCTGCATATTCATGCGGCGGAAGACCGCTACGACGTCTCCCACAGCCATCACCATTACGGCAAAGATCTGCTGGCGCGGCTGGCGGATTACGGGTTGATCGACAGCAAGACGCTGATTGCCCACGGGTTGTATTTATCTGCCAGCGACATTGACCTGCTGAATGAAAAAGACGGTTTCCTGGTGCATAACGCCCGCTCCAATATGAACAACCATGTGGGTTACAACCACCAGCTCCCCCGGGTGCGCAATCTGGCGCTCGGCACCGATGGCATCGGTTCCGACATGTTTGAAGAGATGAAATTTGCCTTTTTCAAACATCGCGATGCAGGCGGACCGCTCTGGCCGGACAGCTTTGCCAGGGCGCTCACGCACGGCAACGCCCTGCTGAGCCGCAACTTCCACGCCAAATTTGGCCGCCTGGAGGCCGGTTATAAAGCGGATCTGACTATCTGTGATTACAGCGCGCCAACGCCCTTGCTGCCGGAAAATATCGCCGGGCATATCGCTTTTGGGCTTGGTTCATCCAGCGTCCACAGCGTGATGGTGAACGGCGTCATGGTTTATGAAGATCGCCAGTTTGCCTTTGATTGTGAACCTGTCTATGCCGAGGCCAGAAAAGTGGCTGCCCGGATGTGGCAACGCATGGATGCACTGAACTAACACTTGCCGCCTCCCGGCCTCCGGGAGGCGTTAAATGAGGGTGAATTATGATTGAGCACTTTCTACGACCCGACTCCGTCGAGCAGGCGCTGGAACTGAAGCAGCGCTATCAGGACGATGCCGTCTGGTTTGCGGGCGGCAGCAAGTTGAATTCCGCGCCGGGCCACACCGATAAAAGCGTGGCGATCTCGCTTGAGAGACTGTCCCTCGACTGGATCGACTGGGATAACGACTGCCTGCGCATCGGTGCGATGACCACGCTGCAAACCCTGCGCGACAGCCATCATTTGCCGCCTGCGCTGTATGACGCGCTGGGCTTTGTTTACTCGCGCCACTTGCGTAATCAGTCAACGTTAGGCGGAGAAATCGCCGCCGTTGAGGAAGAATCGGTGCTGATCCCGGTGCTGCTGGCGCTGGATGCGGTGCTGGTCTTTGGCGATGGCGAAACACTGCCGTTAGAAAATTACCTCGCCCAGCCAGGCGACCGACTGCTGACCGAAATCATTATCAAGGATCCTTACCGCGCCTGCTCCACCCGCAAAATCAGCCGCTCTCAGGCAGGGCTGACGGTGTTGACGGCGGCCGTCGCCATTGATGAAAACAATCAGGTACGCATCGCGCTGGACGGCGTGGCGGAGCGCCCGTTACGCCTGCGGGATGTGGAAGCGCAGCGGCTGGAAGGCGAGCAGCTTGAAGCTGCCGTGGGCGCGGCTATTTTCCCGCGCGACGATGTGCGTGGCAGCGTGGCGTACAAACGCTATATGGCGGGTGTGGTGGTTGCCGACCTGTATGCGGACTGCCAGCAGAAGGGAGAGGAAATCCAATGATCATTCACTTTACGCTCAACGGCAGCGCGCATCAGTTGGATGCCCAACCGGGCGCTAACGTTCAGAAATTGCTGTTCGGGCTGGGCATGCATTCGGTGCGCAACAGCGATGACGGCTTCGGGTTCGCAGGTTCAGACGTAATCCTGTTTAATAGCCGCCTGATTAACGCCTCGCTACTGATTGCCGCCCAGTTGCAAAATGCGCAGATCAAAACGGCGGAATCGTTAGGCAAATGGAATCAACTCAGCCTGGTGCAGCAGGCCATGGTAGACGTCGGGGTGGTGCAGTCGGGGTATAACGATCCCGCCGCCGCGCTGATTATTACCGAATTACTGGATCGTATCGCCACGCCGAGCCGCGACGAGATCGACGATGCGTTGTCGGGCCTGTTCAGCCGTGATGCGGGCTGGCAGCAATATTATCAGGTGATCGATCTGGCGGTGGCGCGCAAAGCCGACCCCAGCGTCGCCTGCCACGCTGCGCCGACGTTCCGCGACGATCTGACGGTGGTGGGTAAGATCCACCCGAAAACCGACGCCGCCAAAATGGTTCAGGCCAAACCTTGCTATGTCGAAGACCGGATTACCTCCGACGCCTGCACCATCAAAATGCTGCGCAGCCCGCATCCACACGCGCTGATTACCCACCTTGATGTCAGTAAAGCGGAAGCGCTGCCCGGCGTGGTGCACGTCATTACCTGGCGCAACTGCCCTGATATCTATTACACCCCTGGCGGGCAGAGCGCGCCGGAACCCTCACCGCTTGACCGTCGCATGTTCAGTAAAAAACTGCGTCACGTGGGTGACCGCGTCGCGGCGGTGGTCGCTGAGAGCGAAGAGATCGCCTTGCAGGCGTTGAAGCTTATCGAGGTGGAATACCACGTATTAAAACCGGTGATGTCGATTGATGAAGCCATGGCGGACGACGCGCCGGTGGTGCATGACGAGCCGGTGGTTTACGTTGCTGGCGCGCCGGATACGCTGGAAGAAGATAATAAAAAAGCGGTCCAGCGCGATGAACATATGATCATCAACTTCCCGATTGGCTCGCGTCCGGCGAAGAATATCGCCGCCAGCATACGCGGCCATATTGGCGACGTAGCGCGCGGCTTTGCCGAAGCGGACGTCATCATTGAACGCACCTATTCGTCAACTCAGGCCCAGCAATGCCCGACCGAAACCCATATCTGCTTTACCCGAATGGATGGCGATCGGCTGGTGATCCATGCGTCAACCCAGGTGCCGTGGCACGTACGTCGCCAGGTGGCGCGTATCGTCGGCCTGAAGCAAAACAAAGTGCATGTGATTAAAGAGCGCGTCGGCGGTGGATTCGGATCGAAGCAGGATATTTTGCTGGAAGAAGTGTGCGCCTGGGCCACCTGCGTGACGGGCCGTCCGGTTTATTTCCGCTACACCCGGGAAGAAGAGTTTATTGCTAACACTTCACGCCATGTGGCGAAAGTCACCGTGAAGCTGGGGGCGAAAAAAGACGGACGCTTAACGGCGATCAACATGGATTTCCGCGCCAACACCGGGCCGTTCGGCAACCATTCGTTGACCGTGCCCTGTAACGGACCGGCGCTCTCATTACCGCTCTACCCCTGCGATAACGTCGATTTCCAGGTCACGACCTATTACAGCAACATCTGCCCAACTGGCGCTTATCAGGGCTACGGTGCGCCAAAAGGCAATTTCGCCATCACCATGGCGCTGGCGGAGCTGGCGGAGCAGTTGCAGATCGACCAACTGGAGATGATTGAACGTAACCGCGTTCACGAAGGCCAGGAGCTGAAGATCCTCGGTGCGATTGGCGAAGGTAAAGCGCCGACGTCGGTACCGTCCGCCGCCAGTTGCGCGCTGGAAGAGATCCTGCGCCAGGGCCGGGAGATGATCCAGTGGGATTCGCCGAAACCGAACCAGGGCGACTGGAAGACTGGACGCGGGGTGGCGATCATCATGCAGAAATCGGGGATCCCGGATATCGATCAGGCGAACTGCATGATCAAACTGGAATCTGACGGCACGTTCATTGTGCATTCCGGCGGCGCGGATATCGGCACCGGACTCGATACGGTAGTCAGCAAACTCTCGGCCGAAGTGCTGCGCTGCCCACTGGAAGATGTGCATGTGATTTCCGGTGATACCGACCACGCCCTGTTTGATAAAGGCGCGTATGCCTCATCCGGCACCTGTTTCTCCGGCAACGCGGCGCGCATGGCGGCCGAAAATCTCCTGAAGAAAATCCAGTTCCACGGCGCGCAAATGCTTGGCGAGCCGGAAAGCGACGTGACGATTGTGGCACCCGGAATTGTGCGCGGTAAAAAAGGTGAAGTGACCTATGCGCAGATTGCCCATAAAGCGGAAACCGGTACCGGCTTCGGTACGCTGGTCGCAACAGCTTGCTACATCACGCCGGAGTTCGCCTTCCCGTATGGCGCAAACTTTGCCGAAGTGGCGGTGAATACCCGCACCGGGGAGATTCGGCTGGATAAATTCTACGCCCTGCTCGACTGCGGCACGCCGGTTAACCCGGATCTCGCGCTGGGGCAAATTTATGGCGCAACGCTGCGCGCCATAGGGCATAGCCTGATGGAAGAGATTATTTATGACGCCGGGGGCCATCCTGTTACCCGTGATTTACGCAGCTACGGCGCACCAAAAATTGGCGATATCCCCCGTGATTTCCGGGCGGTGTTAGTGCCAAGCGATGACAAAGTTGGGCCATTCGGCGCGAAGTCCATTTCTGAAATTGGCGTTAACGGGGCCGCCCCGGCTATCGCGACCGCCATTCATGACGCATGCCAGGTCTGGCTGCGGGAATGGCACTTCACACCGGAAAAAATTCTTAGTGCATTAGGAAAATTGTAATTGAGCAGGCCGCTTCGGCGGCCTGTTTCCAACGATTCAATGCCTCACAACATAAGCGTCTGCATAAAGCGCGTGTACCGGCTCAGGGCTTGCTGTACCTGAAATTCGGGTGATTTAGGGCAGATAATTATTAATTGAATCAGATGATCAAATTTACTCATGAGGTGAAGGGATGTCTGATATATCAAACAAGGGTTCGGATCTTATTTATGAGTTAGATGATAATCCTCCGTTTCATCAAACCCTGCTTGGCGCCATAACCCATCTGTTGGCCATTTTTGTTCCGATGGTCACCCCGGCGTTGATCGTCGGCGCGGCGCTGCAACTCTCAACTGAAACCACTTCTTATCTGGTTTCTATGGCGATGATCGCCTCGGGTGTGGGCACCTGGCTCCAGGTAAACCGCTACGGTCATGTCGGCTCCGGTTTATTATCCATTCAGTCAGTCAATTTTTCGTTCGTTACCGTGATGATTGCGCTGGGCAGCAGCATGAAAAGCGACGGGCTGCACGAAGAGCTGATTATGTCGTCGCTGCTGGGCGTGTCGTTCGTCGGCGCGTTTCTCGTGGTCGGTTCATCGTTTATTCTTCCCTATCTGCGCCGCGTCATTACCCCCACGGTGAGCGGCGTGGTGGTGCTGATGATCGGGCTCAGCCTGATTAAGGTCGGCATTATTGATTTCGGCGGCGGCTTCGCCGCAAAAAGCAGCGGCACCTTCGGCAATTACGAGAACATCGGCGTGGGTTTGCTGGTCTTGCTGGTGGTTATCGGCTTTAACTGCTGCCGCAGCCCGCTGTTGCGCATGGGCGGCATCGCGATTGGGCTGATTGTCGGTTATATCGTGTCGTTTTGCCTCGGCATGGTGGACTTCAGCAGTATGCGCAATCTGCCACTGGTTACCGTACCGATCCCCTTTAAATACGGTTTTGAATTCAACTTTCATCACTTCCTGGTGGTCGGCACCATTTATCTGCTGAGTGTACTGGAAGCCGTCGGTGATATTACCGCCACCGCGATGGTCTCGAACCGGCCCATTAAAGGCGAAGAGTATCAGTCACGCCTCAGGGGCGGCGTGCTGGCTGACGGGCTGGTGTCGGTCATTGCTTCCGCCGTAGGCTCATTGCCGCTGACCACCTTTGCTCAAAACAACGGCGTGATCCAGATGACCGGCGTGGCTTCCCGCTACGTGGGGCGCTTTATCGCCGTGATGCTGGTGATCCTCGGGCTTTTCCCCGGCATTGGCCGTTTCTTTACCACCATCCCTGCCCCGGTGCTCGGCGGCGCAATGACGCTGATGTTCTCTATGATCGCCATCGCCGGGATCCGCATCATTATCACCAACGGCCTGAAGCGCCGGGAAACCCTGATCGTTGCCACTTCGCTGGGGCTGGGCCTTGGCGTTTCTTACGATCCGGCGATTTTCCAGGTGCTGCCCGCCTCCATTTATGTACTGGTTGAAAACCCCATTTGCGCAGGTGGCCTGACCGCCATTCTGTTGAATTTGTTGATTCCGCTCGGGCAGAAAGACGAAAAACCACTGCCCCATGTGTTGAAAGAACTGGATTAAGACGTAAGGAGCACATATGTCAGGTGAACAGACGCTAAAAGCCGTACGCGGCAGCTTTCTCGATATTACCCGCACCGTGGAACATCCGGAGGAAATCGAGTCCGCGTTGCGCTTTATCGAGGACGGACTGCTGCTGATCCGCGACGGTAAAGTCGCGTGGTTTGGCGAATGGGAAGACGGAAAAGCACAAATCCCCTCTTCGATTCGCGTACGCGATTACCGGGGCAAAATCGTGGTGCCGGGGTTTGTGGATACCCACATCCACTATCCGCAAAGTGAAATGGTCGGTGCATACGGTGAACAACTGCTGGAGTGGCTGAATAAACATACTTTCCCGACGGAGCGGCGCTATCAGGATGCGGAATACGCCCGCGAAATGTCGACGTTCTTTCTCAAACAGTTATTACGCAACGGCACCACGACGGCGCTGGTATTCGGTACGGTGCATCCGGAATCGGTGGACGCGCTGTTTGAGGCCGCCAGCCAAATTAATATGCGGATGATCGCCGGGAAAGTAATGATGGACCGCAACGCGCCGGACTATCTGCTGGACGATGCTGAAAGCAGCTATCTACAGAGTAAGGCGCTGATTGAGCGCTGGCATAAAAATGGCCGCCTGCTGTACGCCATTACCCCGCGCTTCGCGCCGACCTCGACGCCGCAACAACTTGCCATGGCACAGCGGCTGCGCGAAGAGTATCCGGACACCTGGCTGCACACTCATCTCTGTGAGAACAAGCAGGAAATCGCCTGGGTAAAAGAACTGTACCCGGAACACGACGGTTATCTGGATGTGTACCACCAGTACGGGCTCACCGGGAAACGCAGCGTGTTTGCGCACTGTGTGCATCTGGAAGACAAAGAGTGGGATTGCCTGAGCAAAACCGGCTCCAGTATCGCGTTTTGTCCGACGTCCAACCTTTATCTCGGCAGCGGGTTATTCAATCTCCAGCAGGCATGGCGCAAAAAAATCAAAGTGGGCATCGGCACGGACATCGGCGCGGGCACCACTTTCAATATGCTTCAGACGCTGAATGAGGCTTACAAAGTTGTGCAGTTGCAGGGCTACCGGCTTTCGGCCTACGAGGCATTTTATCTTTCAACTCTGGGCGGGGCGCACGCGCTGGGTCTGGATCACTGCATCGGCAACTTCGCGGCTGGCAAAGAGGCCGATTTTGTGGTGCTGGAACCCACCGCCACACCGCTTCAGCAGCTGCGCTACGACAACTCCGTCTCTCTGGTCGACAAGTTGTTCGTGATGATAACGCTCGGCGACGATCGCTCAATTTACCGTACTTATGTCGATGGCCGTCTGGTTTATGAACGCACTTAAAACAAACAAAGTATCCCGGTAATTCGCCTGCAGAAACGCGCTAAGGGTGTCCATCCCGTTCGCTGACGTCAATCAGCGAACGGGCCGGGCACACCACAGCCAACGCGACTGCAACGTGAAGTACGAAAGATAATAAATAACGAGGGCATCACTATGTCTGGCGACACACTACCCACAACACCCGGCGCCGCGCAACCGCGCAACGCCCTGGATCATTTCTTCAAAATCTCTGAGCGCGGCAGCACCACACGCCAGGAAATACTGGCGGGTTTAACCACCTTTCTGGCGATGGTCTATTCCGTCATCGTCGTGCCGGGGATGTTAGGCAAAGCGGGTTTCCCGCCCGGCGCGGTGTTTGTCGCTACCTGTCTGGTGGCGGGCTTTGGCTCCCTGCTGATGGGGCTGTGGGCCAATCTGCCAATGGCAATCGGCTGCGCGATTTCTCTTACCGCCTTCACCGCTTTCAGCCTGGTGCTCGGCCAGCAGATCAGCATTCCGGTGGCGCTCGGCGCGGTGTTTCTGATGGGCGTTATTTTTACCGCCATTTCCGTGACTGGCGTGCGCACCTGGATTTTGCGTAACCTGCCGATGGGTATTGCCCACGGCACCGGGATTGGCATCGGCCTGTTCCTGTTATTGATTGCCGCCAATGGCGTCGGCATGGTGATTAAAAATCCGCTGGAAGGTTTGCCGGTGGCGCTTGGGGCTTTTACCTCATTCCCGGTCATGATGAGCCTGCTGGGGCTGGCGATGATCTTCGGGCTGGAGAAATCCCGCATTCCGGGCGGGATCCTGTTAGTAATTATCGGCATTTCCATTATTGGGCTTATCTTCGATCCGGCGGTGAAATTCCACGGGCTGGTGGCGATGCCGAGTCTGGCGGGCGAAGATGGCAAATCGCTGATGTTTAGCCTCGACATTATGGGTGCGCTGCAACCACACGTCCTGCCAAGCGTGCTGGCGCTGGTGATGACAGCGGTATTCGACGCCACCGGCACCATCCGCGCCGTGGCAGGCCAGGCCAATTTGCTGGATAAAGATAACCAGATTATCAACGGCGGTAAGGCACTGACCAGCGACTCCGTGAGCTCGATTTTCTCGGGGTTAATGGGTGCCGCACCGGCAGCGGTGTATATCGAGTCGGCCGCAGGGACGGCAGCGGGCGGTAAAACCGGCCTGACGGCGGTAGTGGTTGGCGCGCTGTTCCTGCTGATCCTGTTCTTATCGCCGCTTTCGTATCTGATCCCAGGCTACGCCACTGCGCCTGCGCTGATGTACGTCGGTCTGCTGATGCTGAGCAATGTATCAAAACTCAATTTTAACGATTTTATCGATGCCATGTCCGGGCTGGTCTGCGCGGTCTTTATTGTGCTGACCTGTAATATCGTCACCGGGATTATGCTGGGTTTCGTCACGCTGGTGGTAGGACGGGTATTTGCCCGCGAATGGGATCGCTTAAATATCGGTACGGTCGCCATTGCCGCGATATTAGTGATTTTCTACGCCGGAGGCTGGGCGATTTAATGCGCTGCTAAACAAAAAACCCGCTTCACGAAGCGGGTTTTTTTATGGGCTGGCGTTAACAGACCGCCGTATATTCAGCGCAGCGTTCAAACACCGTCACTATATCCCGCGCCGCCTGATGGCCTGCCGCCATTGCCGTTACCACCAAATCCGCACCGTGTACCGCGTCGCCGCCCGCAAATACCTTGTCACAGGTGGTCTGGGTCGCCAGTCGCTGTCCGCCGCCGGTGATGATTAACCCGTCATCATCGCAACGAACCCCGCTGCCCTGTAGCCACGGCATTGAATGAGGACGGAAGCCAAAAGCCATAATCAGCACGTCGGCGGGCAGCTCAAATTCAGAACCGGCGACGGGCCGCGGACGCCGCCGCCCGTCAGCGCCTGGTTCACCCATTTCAGTACGGATAAGCCCAATACCACTCACCTCACCACGCGCATTACGAACGATGTACTGCGGTTGAACGTTAAATAAAAACGCCACGCCCTCTTCCCTGGCATTGGTCACTTCTTTGCGCGATCCGGGCATGCTGGCCTCATCCCGGCGATAGGCACAGGTCACGCTGGCCGCCTCGCGCCGCACCGATGTACGCAGGCAATCCATCGCCGTATCGCCGCCGCCGAGCACCACCACCTGCTTGCCTTGCAGGTCAATCCACGGGTAGTCGGCAGAGGCCTCAAGCCCCATGACCCGCCGGGTATTGGCAATCAGGAACGGCAATGCCTGAATCACTCCAGGCGCATCTTCATGCGCCAGTCCGGCGGTCATTAACCCGTAAGTCCCTGTCGCAAGGAACACGGCGTCGTACGCCTCGGTCAACTGATGAAAGGATTTATCGCGGCCAATCTCGCAGTTGAGATGGAACCGGATGCCCATCTCGCTGAAGATTTCGCGCCGCTGGGTTAACAGCGCTTTATCCAGTTTGAAGGAAGGAATGCCGAAGGTCAGCAGCCCGCCGATTTCCGGGTGGCGATCGTATACGTCGACGTTGATCCCCGCGCGGGCAAGGAAGTCGGCGCAGCCTAATCCGGCAGGCCCGGCGCCGATCACCGCCACCCGCTCGCGGCGCGGCGGTGTGGGAACACATCCGGGTCGCCAGCCCATTTGCAAAGCGCTGTCGGTGATATAGCGCTCCAGATTCCCCACGGCTACCGGGCCGCTACGGTTTTTCAGGGTGCATGCGCCCTCACACAGGCGATCCTGCGGGCAAACGCGGCCGCAAATCTCCGGCAGTGAGCTGGTCTGATGGGAAAGCTGTGCCGCTTCTTTGATCCGGCCTTGCTGTACCAGACGCAGCAGATCAGGTATGGCGTTATGCACCGGGCAGGTCCAGTTGCACTGGGCTTTCTGCGCGCAATAGAGGCAGCGCTCGCTTTCATAACTGGCCTGGGTTTCATTCAGGCCTGCGTAGATCTCTTTAAAATCACGTTTGCGCTCGGCGGCGGCGCGCTTTTCTGCCCCTTTGCGCGGTGGTTTATGCAGGATACGTTTACCTGTCGGTTCGGGCGTCATTAAGCCCGGGTTTGCCGCCTGCCGCTGCCGGGCGCGACGCAGTTTGTCGAGGCTATTGCCATCCATAAGACGCAATGCCTGAGTCGGACAGTGGATGACGCAAGCCGGGCCTGCGGGCCCGGCGGAGTGGCACAAATCGCATTTTTGCGCCTTTATGCCAGGCTCGTGCGGAGCGACAACAATATCTATCGCACCAAACGGACAGGCCACCAGGCAGCTTTTACAACCGATACAGCGCCCTGAATCCAGTTGGATCACATCGCGGTCGTAGTGCAGCGCGCCAACGGGGCAGCTCCGTACGCAGGGCGCGTTCAGACAGTGTTTACAGGCCACCGCGCTGCTCTGCTCGCCATCAGAAACGACGCGAATACGCGGCAGATAATCGCTGCGCCGCTGCGGCCAACCATCATGATGCGCCACCACACAGGCAACCTCACAAGCACGACAACCGATACACTCCCTGGCATCGGCGACAATAAATCTGTTCATAAGCATCCTTTACGTTTCGGTTTGTGAAATTACGTTACGTAAAGCAATGCAAGAACCGGGCGATTGTGCGATTCCCATCCGACGGGAGGTAAATAGTGTGAATGCAATCAAATTAACCCCGACAAAACTGTGGCAGGTGCGTGACAGGCGCGACGGTGGCGCTCTCAGAATGAGAGGTAAAAACACAGCGGCAGAGAATGCAGGGATAAAAGCGATCCTGAAACCGCGAGATACGATGAATCACAACGACGTTTTCCCGTTATCAAACTGAGAATCCACGGTGTTATCACCTGCCAGTCCTGGCGATACGCCGCGCTTTACCCCTGCCAAAAGCGGCAACTTTGTGACCCTCTGCGCGTTTTTACCCTTTCCTGCGGCCTGAATGAAAACCTGGCATCGTCTGCGCATGATCGCCGGGTTGGCAACCGTCATTACATTGCGGCTGATCCGGGTCGTCAGCGACCGCCGTCAGAGGAAGCCGTATCCACGCAGGCCAGGTGTTGTCGTCTGCTCGCGGGTTAACATAAGGAAGGCATTCATGAGTACGCTCGATTCACGACCACAACCGCTCCACCCCGATCGCGCCGCGCAAACAGATGAAGTCGACCGCGTTTTGTCACCGGCTAAACTGTGCATTCTTGGATTACAGCATGTGCTGGTCATGTACGCGGGCGCGGTGGCGGTACCGCTGATGATTGGCGATCGGCTGGGCCTTGATAAAGAAACGGTGGCGCTGCTGATCAGTTCCGATCTGTTCTGCTGTGGCGTGGTCACGCTCCTGCAATGCCTGGGCGTCGGCCGCTTTATGGGGATCCGGTTACCGGTGATCATGTCGGTTACTTTCGCGGCCGTTACGCCCATGATCGCTATCGGGCTGAATCCCGATATCGGCCTGACGGGGATCTTCGGGGCGACCATCGCAGCCGGGATCATCACTACGCTGCTGGCACCGGTGATTGGCCGCCTGATCCCGCTGTTCCCTCCTCTGGTGACTGGCGTGGTCATTACGTCGATTGGGCTGAGTATTATTCAGGTGGGCATCGACTGGGCGGCGGGCGGTAAGGGTAATCCGCATTACGGCGATCCGGTTTACTTGTGTATTTCGTTTGCCGTGCTGCTGTTTATTCTGGTGGTAACCCGTTTCGCGAAAGGTTTTATGTCCAATGTCGCGGTGCTGTTGGGCATTGTGTTTGGCTTTGTGCTGTCGCTGATGGTTAACGAAGTCAACCTGTCGGGCCTACATGATGCGAAGTGGTTCGCGATTGTCACCCCGATGGCGCTCGGGACGCCGGTGTTCGATCCCGTGTCTATCCTCACCATGACCGCCGTGCTGATTATCGTGTTTATCGAATCCATGGGGATGTTTCTGGCGCTGGGTGAAATCGTTGGACGCAAACTGTCGTCGCAGGACATTGTGCGCGGCCTGCGCGTTGACGGCGTCGGCACGTTGTTTGGCGGGCTGTTTAACAGCTTTCCGCATACGTCCTTTTCGCAAAACGTCGGGCTGGTAAGCGTCACCCGCGTTTACAGCCGCTGGGTGTGCGTGGCGGCGGGGATCATTTTGATTCTTTTCGGCATGGTGCCCAAAATGGCGGTGCTGGTGGCGTCAATTCCGCAGTTTGTGCTGGGCGGTGCGGGCCTGGTGATGTTCGGGATGGTGCTCGCGACAGGTATCCGCATTCTCGCCCGCATTAATTACACCACTAACCGCTACAACCTCTATATTGTGGCCATCAGCCTGGGCGTCGGCA
>OKCK01000038.1_pt1 | contig 71318 bp, 62 predicted proteins | sample 1614961 | NCBI WGS metagenome assembly OKCK01 (sample SAMN04436984, study PRJEB24849) | human gut metagenome | biome: human gut; feature: NICU; material: stool | host: Homo sapiens | place: USA: Saint Louis, MO | collected 2010-07-31
CCGATGGTAGTGTGGGGTCTCCCCATGCGAGAGTAGGGAACTGCCAGGCATCAAACAAGCAGGAAAGCCTCATGCGAAAGCATGAGGCTTTTTTGTGTCTGCGATTCAGGCTTCCCTCAATCCGATAGCTCCCCCCGATTACGCTACATACACTATCTTTTAATAGTGTTAAAGCGAACGCAGCGGAGCCGAGAATGACGAAAAAAGAGTTCGACTATCAGCAGGATTTCTCGCAAATCGACTTTCGTAAGCATCCTGAGAAATATCAGGTTGGGCGTGGTGAGCAGGGCGTGTTGCTGGTTGAACCCTATAAAGGTGAGATCCTTCCCTGGTGGCGCTATAAAGATAAAGAGTCAGCGATTAAATCGGCAGAAAAGATTTATCAGCTCTTTGAAGAATACCGTGAGAAAGACGACTTCGTGGGAATGGATATGGCCCGCAAATTTATCCAGATGGGATATACGCGCGCCCGTCGTTACGCTAATTACAAAGGCGGTAAGAAATACAGGGAAGATGGAAACTTGCATGAGCGGGGCAACGATCCGGTAAAAGCCGCCGCAGCAGCGGTATTCAAAACCTGGTGGGATAAGATCCGGGCGGATGAGGACTATTTATCACGTAAACGCGCACACCAGGCTAAATGGGGTTAATGTTGCGCAAGCTGCCAGATGGAATAACCGGTAGCCGCGCCTGCGACATCCCATGCAAAATCTTTCCAGCTCCAGCCTGTTCCCGCAGGTCGGCTGTCCCAGAGCTCTTTTGACGCGCCAAGTCCAATTGAAAACATCACGCCAAACCCGGCGCTGGCATCACGCGACCAACCCTGATGTTGACCATATTCATTGCCCGCTGCCGAGAGCATCGCAGAAGCGATAAAGTGCTGCGCTTTATCTTGTCCACTCCATGAGTCGTTTGCCGTGTGGCTACAGCCTGTCAGAATAAACAAAAACATAATTGAAAACAGTCGCATGGCATCACTTATAAAAAAGCCCTGCAAGCAGGGCTAATGAATCAGAGAATACGGCTAATTAAGCGATCGATTCGGATGCGTCGTAAACGGCGGATAAGTTTACGCACTTTCACCGGGTAATCCGCGATGCTTTCCAGCACCCGATAGTGTTGTACCACTGTGGTATGAGTACGGATCTGCTCAAGCTCTTTTTCACGCTGCGCTGCAAGCTCATGTTTGGGATCGTGGATCAAAATGGCATTCTCCAGATCCAGCCGCCACGCGCGCGGATTGAGGTTGTTACCGGTCAGCAGCATCCACTCTTCATCCACCCACATGCCTTTCAGATGATAAGTGTTATCGTCATCTTTCCAGAGTCGGACGATCAACTGCCCGGTATTTACATAATATTGCAGGCGGCTCAGGAAGCGACGAAGATTGATTTCATACAGATAAGGCAGCGCGCCGATGATCTTGAAAGGCTGATCTTCCGGGATATAAAAATCGTTAGCCGTTTTGTCGCCAACGATAATTTCTACCTGTTTGCCGTCGCGCAGTAACTGAATAATATTGCGCACCAGGATGGCTGGCAGGTTGAAATAAGGCGTACAAATCGTCAGCTTCTGCTCAGCACAGGGCATCAAATGGAAGATGGTTTTGTTGAGCGGGCTGGATTTGCCCAGACCTACCAGCGGCGTGACGGATAGCTGCTCGTTATCCGCATCGCCGACGAAATCATAAACGGCATCACGCAATTCGTGGCGGAAAAGGCGGACTTCATTTTTAATTTCCTGGCTTTTCGGCCGTTCAGGCGTATCGAGCCGGTTTACCGCGCGTCCTTGAATCAGATGGGTTTTTACCCAGTCATACATAATATCGGCAAGGCGCGGGTTACGAATCGACTGATAACGGTCATAGCGATATTTATCATGCTGATGCAAATACACATCGTTCAGGCTGGCACCGCTGTAAATAACGCTATCGTCGATGATAAAGCCTTTAAAGTGCAACACGCCGAGTGCTTCACGGGTATTGACAGGGATCCCGTACACCTGGATTTTGACATCCGGGTTCTCCTGCGCCATTCGGCAATACCAGTCAGCATTAGTGTTGGATGCGGCTGCGCCAATACGACCACGCTGGGCGCGATGCCAGTCGACCAGAACGGAAACATCCAGTTCAGGACGCTGGCGTTTGGCTTCATAAAGGGCTGAAAGGATCCCGTTACCGCCATCGTCCTGCTCAAGGTAAAGCGCAACGATGCAAATGCGCCTGGTTGCGCTGGCGATTTTTTGCAGCAAAGTGGCCCGGAAGTCGGCCGGTGAAAAATAAAACGCTACATCATCAACAGATTGAGAAAGCTTGGGTAGTTGGGCAAGGTGTTGTTGATGTTTGTTTCGTTTAAATTTAGACAACATCACAGTGCATATCTTCTCTATACAGTAGGTGGTCATCCCTGAAGGGCGGATAACAGTAGCGGTGGATAATAACATTACTCCTGGGGAATGTGAGTAACATTTCCAGTACCTTACTCACGAATCCAGCGTTTTATTCAGGGCGAGTGTCAATCCAACGATGCCATCTTCTAACTGAATATCCACATCAAAACCCAGTTTGCGTGCCAGCGCGACCATGCCGCGGTTGTTGGGCATCGTAATGCCGTTCAAACGTTCCAGACCATGATCTCGCGTATAAGCGATGAGTTTTTCAAGTAATTTTCGGCCTAATCCGAGGCCTTTCAGATCGGAGCGAACCAGCACCGCAAATTCCGCGTCAACATTATCGGGGTCAGAGATCGCACGCGTTACGCCAAGGATCTGCTCATGCCCCTCATAAGACTGTACCGCGACAAAAGCCATTTCTCGATCGTAGTCGATCTGGGTCATATTCGCTAAGTCTTCATGGGTAAATTCATTGATCTCGCTGAAATAGCGATAATACAAATCTTCCTTAGTCACCTGCGAAATAAAGCGCTGAAGTTCAGGCTCATCTTCCGGAAGAATAGGCCTGAAAAGGCAGCTTTCGCCGTTTTTCAGCGTGACCGCTTCCTCCAGTTGGTGAGGATAAGGGCGGATAGCCAAACGCGCATCGGCATCACCCGCAAAGGCTTCGAGTTCCAGCGTGACATCCAGGGCGGTGAATTCATTACCGGATACCAGCAGCGGATGGATATCCAGTCGTTTTATCTCCGGGCAGTCAACAATCAGGTTGGAAACCTGCACCAGGAACTGGCTCAGACCCGCGATATCCAGCGCACGCAGCGCGCTGCGCCCACGAATGGTTCCGCTTTTTATCGCCTGAATAACCAGATAGCGCGCCAGATTCATATTCAGCGGAGGCAGCGCTACCGCAGCCTGATCCTGCCGCCAGGCCATACCGCCATCACCCAACATTATCAGCGGACCAAATACCGGATCGTGTTCCACCACCACCCGCAGCTCCTGCGCGCCCGCACGGTTGGCCATACTTTGCACCAGCAAGCCGTGAATACGCGCCTGCGGCCAGGTCATTTTTACCCGATCGAGGATCGCGTCGGCGGCCTGTTGAACCTCATTCGCCGTACGAAGATAAAGCATGACCCCCTGAACTTCCGATTTATGCGGAATATCAGGCGAACGTAACTTCAGGGCGACGGGATAACCGATTTGCTTGGCGATATGCACCGCTTCGGCGCTGTCACTGGCAATCCAGGTCGGCAAGGTTTGCAATCCATAAGCCTGTAAGATCGGTTGAACTTCATGGGTATCAAGATGGGTGGCACCCTCTTCCAGCGCCCGGGTAATCATCTGATGGACTTCAGCGGTATTGGCCGTAAGGTTGGCCGGTAATGAGGGCGTTTCACGCAACTGTTTCTGGTTGCGTCGATATTCCACCATATGCATAAAGGCCGTGACGGTGCCTTCCGGCGTACGATAAGTGGGTATACCGGCATCGCTGAACCAGCGGCGCGCTTCCTGTGAGGAAAATTCGCCGCACCAGTTGGTTAACAGGGTGACATAGCGACCACGCGGGTGACGCGCCAGCAACTCAATAATCGCCCGGGCGCTTTCGCTGCCAGGCGCCGCGGCACTGGGTGAATGAATAATCATCAGCGCATCGAAATCATGACTATCCAGTAAAATCTCGAGCGTCTGAACATAGCGTTGCGTGGTGGCATCATCACGCAAGTCCAGGGGATTCGCGACGGTAACGCCCTTAGGAACCACCACGGAAAGGCGGTTGATGGTTTCATCTCCGAGCGTAGCCAGCTTCCCGTTACGCAACCACAGCTCATCCAGAGCAAGAGCCGCAGGCGCGGCGCCATTACTGATAATCATCAGCCGTTCGCCGCGCAGGGGGCGCATATGGCTGAGGGTTTCTACGGCAGAAAACAGTTCATGCGTGTCCTGCACACGCAGCAACCCCGCGCGCTGTATTGCGGCATCCCACGCCCCGTCTAATCCTGTTTCGGCGTTGAGTAACTGCCGTGCCGACGGGCTACGTCCGCTTTTGATCACCAGAATCGGTTTATTGCGCGATGCGCTTCGGGCGGCGGACACAAAGCGGCGCGCGTCGCTGAGTTGTTCGAGATAAAGCAGTATGGCGCTGGTTTTGCTGTCGCGAGAGAGATAGTCCAGCAGTTCGTCGACATCAATATCCAGGCTGTCGCCCAGCGCGATAAAATAGGAGAAACCCATCTCACGTTGCTGGGCCCAGTCGAGAATGGTGTTCGATACCGCTGCCGACTGCGACACAAACGCCAGTTTCCCTTTGCGGATCGGTACCGGTGAAAAACTGGCGTTCAGCCCCTGCCAGGGCGCAAGCAAACCAAGGCTGTTTGGACCAAGAAGCCGCATCTGCCAGCGTGTAGCGCATTCCAGTAGCGCTGGCTGCTGCTCTTTAGGCGACGAGAGAATAATGCACGTTTTGCAGCCCTTTTCGCCAAGGGCATTGAGCAGCGCTTCATTACGACTGGGGTTGGTACAAATCACCGCCAGGTCGGGCGCGAAAGGCAGGCTGGGGATATCAGGCCATGTCATGACGCCGCACACCGCTTTATACGCGGGCGTAACGGGTAAAACCGGCCCGGAAAAACCGCCCGACAGGAGGTTTCGCATCATCAGGTAGCCTGCCCGGTCGGGCTTAATCGACGCCCCGATCACGGCAATGGATTTCGGTCTAAGCAGCGCTTCCAGCCCACGTTGACTCATAACATTCTCCCCGACGATGTGAATGAATGATTTTAAACGCTTTCCGGCTCGGTTGCTGTGACACTTCCCTGATGATGGGGTTTACCTGCCAGATATCGCTCACGGAACAAGGTGAAATGTTCGGTTAATCCCTGTGCCGCCTGTGTATCGCCCGCCAGTTCAAGCAATGCCATCGCTACTTCAGCCGTACAGTATTGCCCTTCGGCATGGGCTTCACGCAAGCGGTAGGCAGAGGTCTTACTCAAATCCACGGAAATGACGGGCAGCGCATCCAGATAAGGACTTTTACGGAACATTTTGCGCGCTTCCGTCCAGGTGCCGTCGAGCATAATAAACAGCGGGGGCTTACCCTCGACGGGAGGCTGGCTTAGGACGGTTCGATGAGGCCCGGCATAGGAGGCAGGAAATACCACCATGGGTTGATATTGCGGGCTGGCAACCAAATCAAGCAGCGCTTGCGGCGGTTCGGTGCGCGACCACTGATAAGCCTCGGTATCCGGCAGCACATCGGCAATCAAACGGCCAGTATTACTGGGCTTCATCGGCTCGGTATCAAACATCACCAGGCAAAAGCGACTGCGGGCTGGCGCGGGGCGTAACGTGTCACACAGGCACTGTTTTAACGGCAATAAACAGCGCTGGCAGCGGCGGATGCGATTGCCTCGGGCAAGAAAAGGGCGGGTTGCGCGCGCCAGGCGTTCAGCGCGAAGTTTAAGGACGGCGTTTTCAGTCATCGGGGAGTTAACATAAAAACGCCATTCTAGCGTAGATGCCATGACAGGGCATCCGGAAGATGCCCCGCGAACGCGTAACGTTACAGATTCTCGTTAAGCCAGCTGTCAAAGGGCGCTTTTGGCATCGCGCCGTTTAACATATCCACCATCTGACCTTTTTTAAACACCATAATGGTAGGGATGCTACGGATGCGGAAACGGGCGCCAAGCGCGGGTTCCGCTTCGGTATTCACTTTTAAAAAACGCACCTGACCACTGCGCTCTTCTGCTACATCTTCAAATATGGGCGCGAAGTTTTTACAGGGGCCGCACCACGGCGCCCAAAAATCAACCACGACCGGCAAGTCGTCTTCCAGATATTTATCCAGCGTCTGGCTGGTGGCATTGATGACTTCGCCATCAAACAGTTCATGACCGCAACGGCCGCATTTCGCTCCGTCATTAATGCGATCGTCAGGTATGCGATTTACGGCCTGGCAGGAGGCACAAACGGTATTCATAACTACCCTCTAAATTGCAGTGTCGAGGTGTCGACGGAAATGGATCTGTTTCTGAGATGTTAAATATTATCGGCTATTCGTTTGACATCGACAACGAGATAAATCCAATGAATATGATAGTTCCTGACTTTTGACCAAAGTTAATGGCGAAGCGGTCTTACATCGGGTAATCTGCGCGCCACGCGGCAGCCAGGTGGAGAAGAGCATGAGCGAAGAATTTAAAGGTAAAAGCGGCAAGGTCAAAGTGATGTATGTCCGCAGCGACGATGACAGTGAAACACGTAGCCAGAACCCGCGTACCGGGAAAGGCGGCGGGCGGCCTGCAGCGTCAGGAAAGGGCGACCGTCGACCGCGTCGTGATGATAAACCTGGCGCAAGCCGTGACCGCTATAACGATCGTGATGCGCCTTCATCATCACCATGGCGTACGGTTTCCCGTCCGCCGCGCGATGTTAACGATGAACACGTTGAACAGAGCGAATCAACAGAGAAAGGGTATGTGGATCGCGAAGTGATTCGCCGTCAGCGCGCGGAAGAAACCCGCGTCTACGGTGAAAACGCGTGCCAGGCATTATTCCAGAGCCGCCCGGACTCCATTGTTCGCGCGTGGTTCATACAAAGCGTTACGCCGCGTTTTAAAGAAGCATTACGCTGGATGGCAGCGAATCGTAAGGCTTACCACGTTGTGGATGATGCAGAGCTTGCGAAAGCGTCGGGTACTGAGCATCACGGCGGTGTGTGTTTCATTATTAAAAAACGCACCGGTATGAGCGTGGAGAGCTGGCTGGCGACCGCAGGCGAAGAAGATTGCGTGCTGGCGCTGGAAGATGTCGGTAACCCGCATAATCTGGGCGGCATTATGCGTAGCTGCGCCCATTTCGGCGTTAAAGGTTTGCTGGTGGAAGACGCTTCGTTGCTGGAATCCGGCGCGGCGGTACGCACGGCTGAAGGCGGCGCGGAACACGTTCAGGCGATCAGCGGCGATCACTTTAGCGACGGCCTCGAGCGTTTCCGCCAGGCTGGTTACGCCATCGTCACCACGTCAAGCCATAAAGGCACGGCCCTGTATCAGTCAACGCTTCCGAAGAAAATGGTGCTGGTGTTGGGGCAGGAGCGTGACGGGGTATCGGACGCCACCTTTGATAACGCGGACATGCGCATTGCTATTCCCGGTTCAGGCAACGTCGAAAGCCTGAATGTGTCGGTGGCAACCGGCGTGTTGCTGGCGGAATGGTGGCGACAGAACAAAGCGTAAAAAAATAAAGCCAGCAACGTTGCTGGCTTTTTTATATCTGTTATTCCGGCAATACCGGCATCCAGTCAATCGGTGTTTCACCGCGCTGCGCCAGATAGTCGTTTGCTTTCACGAAATGACCGCAGCCAAAAAAACCACGATGGGCAGAAAGCGGGGAAGGGTGCGGCGCCTGCAACACATAATGGCGTTCCCGATCGATCATCGCGCCTTTTTTCTGAGCGTGAGAGCCCCACAGCATAAACACAACACCCTCGCGATGCTGGTTGATAAGGGAAATCACCTTATCAGTAAACGTTTCCCAGCCAAGACGGGCGTGGGAATGGGCCTGACCGGCGCGTACGGTGAGCACCGTATTCAACAGCATGACGCCCTGGCGCGCCCAGCTTTCGAGATAACCGTGGCTGGGGCGGACAAAACCAGGAATAGACCCTTCCAGCTCTTTATACATGTTCACCAGGGACGGCGGAGGCTGAATACCCGGGCGAACAGAGAAAGCCAGACCGTACGCCTGATTCGGCCCATGATAGGGGTCCTGGCCCAGGATCACAACTTTGATGTCGCCCAGTTCGGTAAACCGGAAAGCGTTAAACACATCTTTAGCGGGAGGATAAATCGTGACGCCATTTGCCCGCTCTTCCTCAACGGTTTTTAAGGTATTCAGAAAGTAGGGTTGCTGCTTTTCATCGGCCAGCACGTCGTGCCAGGTGAGAGTAGTGGTCATTTCGCTCTCCTGCGAATGGGGATGACATAGCTTAACGCCTTATATCTGTTAAATAAAATCCAGACGGTGGCAGATACCGCAGATATAAAAATAATTGAAAATTTACAAAGTTTTTAACTGGCGCTGCGTGCTCTAAGTTGATGTAAAACAAATAAATGTGCTCATGACCTTATTTGCCATGTGGTTTTTATTGATTTAAATCAAAGAATGCCCTTGGTTCGATTGGTATACAGTACAGTAACGCAACAAAGGTTTTACCAATGAGCCAACGCCGGCCCACTGTGAATCGATAAATTTGCCCACAGGGAGAAATAAAATGATTACTGGTATCCAGATTACTAAAGCCGCCAATGACGATCTGTTGAACTCTTTCTGGCTGCTGGACAGCGAGAAAGGCGAAGCGCGTTGTGTCTGCGCCAAAGCCGGTTTTGCCGAAGATGAAGTTGTGGCAGTTAAAGCGCTGGGTGAGATTGAATATCGTGAAATTCCGATGGAAATCAAACCGGAAGTACGCGTTGAAGGCGGTCAGCATCTCAACGTAAACGTTCTGCGTCGTGAAACGCTGGAAGACGCCGTTAAGCACCCGGAAAAATACCCGCAGTTGACCATCCGTGTATCTGGCTATGCGGTGCGTTTTAACTCTCTGACGCCGGAACAGCAGCGCGACGTTATCGCCCGTACCTTTACTGAAAGCCTGTAAGCGCACACAGGCATTCAATAAAAACGCCAGCTTTCGCTGGCGTTTTCTTATTCTGCATTATCAACGTTTGATGCGCTCGGTTTGCGACGTTTACCGATATTTTTACGATCGCGATGGCGCACTTTAACGCGCGGTTTGTCCTTATCCTGCTCTTTTTTCTTCTCTTCACGCTTAGCGAGCGCCTTTTTAGACGGCTTGCCCTGAAGTTTTTCGCTTGGCGCGCGCGTCGTCGGACGCAGTTCGTCAATAACGCGTGATTTCAGCGGCTCATTCAAATAACGGCCTACTTTGCCTAACAGCAAATGGTCGTGCGCTTCAACCAGTGAAATCGCGGTGCCTTTCCGGCCCGCACGGCCAGTACGCCCGATGCGGTGCAGATAGGTATCAGCGGTACGCGGCATATCAAAGTTAATAACGTGGCTAACGTCGGGGATATCAATACCACGCGCCGCCACGTCGGTTGCCACCAGGACATTAACCCGGCCGTCAGTCAGACGGCTGATAGCCTCGTTGCGCTTAGCCTGCACCATCTCGCCTTCGATATAGCAGTTATTAATGCCTGCCTCGCGTAACCAGCCCGCCAGCTCATGCACGCGCTCGCGCTTGCGTACAAACACGATGGTGCGGGTGGCATCCGGCTGCTTGAGTAAATGCACCAGCAGGGCGGTTTTGTGCTGGATATCGTCGGCGCGATAGTACCACTGGTGGATCTTTTTACGTTCGCGGGTAGACGGGGAGGCAGAGACTTCTTCCGGCTCGTTAAGCAGACGCTCGGCGAAGTCTTTAATGGCATCCCCTTCCAGCGTGGCGGAAAACAGCATTGTCTGGTTACGCCAGCGGGTTTCTCCGGCGATACGCTCGATATCCTGCGCGAAGCCCATATCCAGCATGCGGTCCGCTTCATCAAGGATCAGCGTTTCGACCGCCCGACAGTCAAAGTTTTCTTCTTTGATGTATTGCAGCAGACGGCCCGTGGTTGCGACCACGATATCCTGGTTCTCGCTGAACACTTCAGCGTGGTTCATGTAGGCCACGCCGCCGGTAATCGTGGCGATATCCAGATGGGTATGCGCCGCCAGCTCCCGCGCCTGCTCCGCGACCTGCATAGCGAGTTCACGGGTCGGCGTTAAAATCAGGATGCGCGGCGGCCCGGATTTTTTACGAGGGAAGTCGAGCAAATGCTGCAACACCGGCAGCAGATATGCCGCCGTTTTACCGGTGCCTGTCGGCGCAGAACCGAGCACATCACGCCCTTCCAGGGCAGGCGGAATGGCGGCAGCCTGAATGGCTGTCGGGCGAGTGAAGCCTTTATCCTGAAGGGCTTTCAGCAGGCTTTCATCAAGTTCAAGTTCGGAAAAAGTGGTTACAGTCATTTTCTACCTCAGTGTGGGCCGCCGATTATAGACGTTAAGGCAGCAATGTTCATCACTTAGTATGGTTATGCTCTTTTCCAGGCGAATGCTTTACCCTATGCTACATCGGTTTCCCTGTCAGGTTGTAATAATGCCAACGTCTAAAACGCAGCTTCGTCGCGATGGTTTCACTTTTAAGCAGTTCTTTGTTGCTCACGATCGTTGTGCAATGAAAGTGGGAACTGATGGTATTTTATTGGGTGCCTGGGCACCGGTAGCAGGCGTCAAACGTATCCTGGATATTGGTACCGGCAGCGGTTTGATTGCGTTAATGCTGGCCCAGCGTACCAGTGACGCGCTTATCGACGCGGTGGAAATGGATCCCCAGGCGGCCGAACAGGCTGCGGAAAATGCGCAGGCCTCGCCCTGGGCCGACCGTATCCATGTTCATCAGGCGGATTTCTTATCCTGGACCCCGGATGCGTCCCATCGCTATGACCTGATAGTCAGCAATCCGCCTTTTTATGATAAAGGCGTAGAGTGCGGCACGTCGCAACGTGAACTGGCGCGTTATAACACTTCACTTGAGCATGAAGCACTGCTGCGCGGCGCGGCGCAGTTGATTACCGAAGAGGGGAGTTTTTGTGTCGTCCTGCCTGAATCGACCGGCAGCGCGTTTACCCTGAAAGCGCAGGAAATGGGCTGGCATATTCGTTTACGTACCGATGTATGCGACAACGAGAAAAAATTGCCGCATCGGGTATTGCTGGCTTTTTCGCCCACGCCGGGTGAACTGTTTGTCGATCGCATTGCCATCCGTGGGCCAGACCAGCTTTACTCTGATGCATGGTGCGGCCTGACCCAGGATTTTTATTTATTTATGTGAATCAGCGGCGAGAGCACCGATGGTCCTGAAGGTTCTTTAAGCTCCGGATAATCAAGCGTGTAATGCAGACCGCGGCTCTCTTTGCGCATCATGGCGCAGCGCACGATTAACTCAGCAACTTGTACCAGGTTACGCAATTCCAGCAGGTTGTTTGACACTCTGAAGTTTGCGTAATACTCGTCGATTTCCTGCTGGAGCATGGTAATGCGGCGCAGCGCGCGCTCAAGCCGACGCGTGGTGCGTACGATCCCAACGTAATCCCACATAAACAGCCGTAATTCGTGCCAGTTATGCTGAAGCACCACCAGTTCATCGGCATTTTCCACCCGGCTTTCATCCCAGGCGGGAAGGGCTTTGGTTTCACGGGCGAAAGGCAATCGCTTTTGAATATCCTCTGCCGCCGACCAGCCATATACCAGGCATTCCAGCAGCGAGTTCGATGCCATCCGGTTTGCGCCATGCAGCCCGGTATAGGTGGCTTCGCCAATTGCATACAGCCCGTCAACGTCAGTCCGTCCGTGTTCATCCACCATCACGCCGCCGCAGGTATAGTGCGCGGCGGGAACAATCGGCACCGGATCGCGGGTTAAATCGAGCCCAAGCCCCAGCAGTTTTTCATAAATCATCGGGAAATGTTGGCGAACGAATTCTGCTGGCTTATGACTGATGTCGAGATACATGCAATCCGCGCCAAGCCGCTTCATTTCATGATCGATAGCACGCGCCACGATATCGCGTGGCGCTAGTTCAGCCCGCTCATCAAAGTCGGGCATAAACCGCGTTCCGTCAGGTCGCTTCAACAAGGCGCCTTCGCCACGCAGCGCTTCGGTCAGTAAGAAATTGCGCGCCTGAGGGTGAAACAGGGCAGTGGGATGAAACTGGTTGAATTCCAGGTTGGCAACCCGGCAGCCTGCGCGCCACGCCATCGCGATACCATCGCCGGAAGAGATATCCGGGTTGGTGGTGTATTGATAGACCTTGGACGCGCCGCCCGTCGCCAGCACCACCGCTTTGGCGCGGCAGGTTTCGACTTCTTCTTTATTACGGTTCCACACCCAGGCGCCTACCACGCGTCGGGTACCCGGCAGGCCGATTTTGTCAGAAATAATCAAATCGACGGCATTGCTGCGTTCGAGGATTTGAATATTCGGATGGGCCAGTGCTTTACCGACCAGGGTGGTCTCGACTTCCCGGCCCGTCGCGTCGGCTGCATGAAGAATACGACGGTGGCTGTGCCCGCCTTCACGCGTCAGATGATAATTCTCTTCACCGTTTGGCTGGACTTCGGTATCGAATAAGACGCCTTGATCGATGAGCCATTGCACGCAGTGGCGGGCATTGCTGGCGACGAACTCTACCGCGTCGCGATCGCAGATTCCTGCGCCAGCGATAAGCGTGTCTTCCACATGGGAGTCGATGCTGTCCATTTCATCGAATACCGCGGCAATACCGCCCTGAGCATAAAGCGTGGAGCCTTCATTTACCGGCCCTTTGCTCAGGACAATAACCTGACAGTTATCCGCCAGGCGTAGCGCAAGCGAGAGGCCCGCCGCGCCGCTGCCGACAATCAAAACGTCGCAATTGAGTTGAGAGGTTGTGTTCATAGCGTTTGTTTAATTTACTAAACATTGTTTGGGCAGCATAGCACCTGAATCGTTCAGATAGCACACTTTTTTTAAAATTCGTTGCGGCGGCTAAACACTCACTTCATCCCTGCAAAGCGGAAAAAAGCAGACGAAACTGATAAAAATATTTGCGAAGCAGATCGTTAGCCTAAGATTAAAGAGTGAAAAAAAGACGTGCTTGCGTTACTCTTCAGGCGGATTAGCGAGCTTGAATTATCAGCGCTAGCCTGACAAACGCGGGCCCAAAATGAATGAAAATCAACGGCCCAAAAAAAGCTGACGAAAAACAAAGGCGTAACGGAACTTTATCCGTCGATGAGAATCCAATTTTCCGCTTGCTCACAACGTGCGTGCAGCGTTCAGGTGGTTTCGATTACGCGAGGAAATTAGGTTTGGGGAGATATTACCTCGGATGAGCGAGCAGTTAACGGATCAGGTCCTTGTTGAGCGGGTCCAGAAGGGAGATCAGAAATCGTTTAACTTACTGGTAGTTCGCTACCAGCATAAGGTGGCGAGTCTGGTTTCTCGCTATGTGCCATCGGGGGATGTGCCTGATGTTGTACAGGAATCTTTTATCAAAGCGTATCGTGCGTTGGATTCTTTCCGTGGCGATAGCGCGTTTTATACCTGGCTGTATCGTATTGCCGTTAATACAGCGAAAAATTACCTGGTTGCTCAGGGGCGTCGTCCGCCATCAAGCGATGTGGACGCCATAGACGCAGAAAATTTCGAAAGTGCGGGTGCATTGAAAGAAATTTCGAACCCTGAGAACTTAATGTTGTCAGAAGAACTGAAACAGATAGTTTTCCGTACCATAGAGTCACTCCCGGAAGATTTACGCATGGCAATTACGTTACGGGAGTTGGATGGCCTGAGCTATGAAGAGATAGCTGCTATCATGGATTGCCCGGTAGGTACGGTTCGTTCCCGTATATTTCGTGCGCGGGAAGCTATTGATAATAAAGTTCAACCGCTCATCCGGCGTTGACGATAGCGGGATACTGGAAAAGGTATTAGGCATGCAGAAAGAACAACTTTCCGCTTTAATGGATGGTGAGTCTCTGGATAGTGAAGTGCTGAACGCGTTGTCTAACGACAAAGCGCTGCAGCAATCATGGGAGAGCTATCACCTCATTCGTGACACCCTGCGTGGTGACACGGCTGATGTGATTCACTTCGACATCGCTGCTAACGTTATGGCCGCGATCGAAAACGAGCCTGTACATCGGACCTCGCCCCTCATTCCAGAGTCACAACCGGCTCCGCAACAATGGCAAAAAATGCCGTTCTGGGAAAAACTGCGCCCTTGGGCAAGTCAGATCACGCAAATTGGCGTAGCCGCTTGCGTATCACTGGCTGTGATTGTCGGTGTGCAGCAGTACAACACGCCGACCGACGCCCCGGGTCAACCCGAAACGCCCGTCTTTAATACGCTTCCGATGATGGGACAAGCCAGCCCGGTAAGCCTGGGCGTGCCGTCCGAAGCGACTGGCGGCACCGGTCCGCAGCAGGTTCAGGAGCAGCGTCGCCGTATCAACGCTATGCTTCAGGATTATGAACTGCAGCGTCGTTTACACGCAGAACAGCTTCAGTTTGAACAGGCCCAGACTCAGCAAGCCGCTGTGCAGGTGCCAGGAACCCAAACGTTAGGAACGCAACCGCAGTAATGAAGCAACTTTGGTGTGCTATGTCTTTAGTGGCAGGCAGCCTGTTATTTTCTGCAAACGCCTCGGCAGATTCATCCACCGAGGCGTTGTTACAGCAAATGACCCAGGCCAGTCAGTCACTTAACTATGAATTGGCTTTTATCAGTATCAACAAGCAGGGCGTTGAATCGCTGCGCTATCGTCATGCGCGTCTTGATAACAAGCCGATGGCCCAACTTCTCCAGATGGACGGGCCGCGCCGTGAAGTGGTGCAGCGCGGTAACGAAGTCAGTTATTTTGAACCCGGCCTCGAACCCTTCACGTTGAACGGCGACTATATCGTTGATTCACTGCCTTCTCTGGTCTACACCGACTATAAGCGTCTGGCCCCTTACTATGATTTCATTTCAGTAGGCAGAACGCGTATTGCCGATCGACTTTGCGATGTTATTCGTGTTGTCGCGCGTGATGGCACGCGCTACAGCTACATCGTTTGGCTGGATTCCCAAACCAAACTTCCGATGCGCGTCGACTTGCTGGATCGTGATGGCGAAACCCTGGAACAATTTCGGGTGATTTCGTTTACCGTGAATGAAACGCCCGCACCTGTGATGCAGAATTTAGCCAAAGCGACCTTACCGCCGCTGCTTTCGGTTCCTGGCTCGGAAAAGGTCAACTTCAACTGGGCGCCAACCTGGCTGCCGCAGGGATTTAATGAAATTTCCGGTAGCCGTCGTCCGTTGCCTGGCGTGGATGTCCCCATTGAATCACGTTTGTATACCGACGGCCTGTTTAGTTTCTCCGTTAACGTTAATCGCGCTGGCGCGGCCAGTTCCAGCCAGATGCTGCGTACCGGGCGTCGAACAGTGAGTTCTGATGTGCGGAATAACGCTGAGATTACCATTGTGGGCGAATTACCACCGCAAACGGCTAAACGAATCGCGGATAGCGTTAAATTCAGGGCTTCCCAACCATGATGAAAGAATGGGCCACGGTAGTATCGTGGCAAAATGGCGAAGCCATAGTAAGTTGTGACGTCAAATCCTCGTGCAACAGCTGTGCGTCCCGTTCAGGCTGTGGTAGCCGCATTCTCAATAAGCTCGGCCCGCAAACCCACCATTCAATTGTGGTCCCTTGCGAGCAACCACTTGTTGCCGGGCAGAAAGTGGAGCTGGGTATTGCGGAAGGCAGTTTGCTGAGTTCCGCGCTGCTGGTTTATATGTCACCGCTTGTCGGGCTGTTTATCGTTGCGGGATTGTTTCAACTGCTATTCAACACCGATATTGCCGCCATGACGGGAGCGTTGCTGGGTGGCGTCGGCGGGTTTTTACTGGCGAAAGGACTTTCACCCGCTTTAAGCCGACGTGAAAACTGGCAGCCGGTTATTTTGAGTGTCGGTTTGCCCCCGGATGAACTTCGGGTTGAAACCTCTTCACAAGACAACTTGCTGTAACCACGCTTTGCCTCTGGTATCCCGCGATTATTTTTAATTCCGTCAGCATATTTAATCTGGCGGAAAAACAATAATCCCGATTGTGTATCGGCTTATCCTGACTTGCTTAACCGAAATTTTCTGCAGATGCCATTGGGCGTTGAGGTGTTATGCCCAAAGCAAAATTTTTCATGCCAAAATGGTGACTATCAATTTCCTGCCCGAATAAGTTAATTTTCGCTACAATACACTGGTTAATTAATAACTGATGATTAGCTTTTCTTTATTTCCCTTGCAGCACTTTAAGTATTATTAAAATGGTCTGGCGAGACGAGTGATGGCCTCACTCCAGTGACATTTGATAGTAACTGATTGAGCCGTCTTCAGAAAGCCACTATCGCAAAGGCAGTCACGGATTCTTTAATATTTGTCATATTACTGTCATTTTATTGTGCGCTGTAATGAAAATAACTCTTTCTGATGAGAGCAATAAAAAACCATTAATTTAAGTTAAGCGCGAATTTAACAAAAACCCAGTCCGGCTTTATTATCAACTTGTAAATTTAAAGGCGCTATTTCGTTAATGACCGTTATTTTTGAGCGAGCCTATTTACAGTCAAATAAAATACGTTGAAAATTCCCCACGCCGCCAGGACGCTCTTGTTTTATTTAAAGCAATAATAATCTATTTGAAAAACTTATCGCACCCAGCCAGGGGATATATGAGTGAACACGTCTTGTTAAACGGTGACAGGCTATGAGAATAAACAATCCTGTTACTCAGCATGAATATTTGCTTCCCGATGATGCGACATTAATGTCCACCACCGATACGCAGAGTTATATCACTTATGCCAACTCCGCCTTTATCAAATCCAGCGGCTTTAGCGAAGCGGATTTGATGGGGCAACCCCACAATCATATTCGCCACCCGGATATGCCGCCGGAAGCCTTTGCCGATATGTGGTTTACCCTCCGGCAGGGCGAAAGCTGGACCGGACTGGTGAAAAACCGCCGTAAAAATGGCGATCATTACTGGGTACGCGCCAACGTCACGCCGGTTTATCGTCATGAAGAACTTACGGGTTATATTTCCGTGCGTAACGTACCGACCCGTGATGAAGTCAACGCGGCGGAACAGCTTTATCAGGCGGTGAATGAAAAACGCGCCGGAACCCTGCGCTTTTTTAAAGGGCTGGTGGTGCGCGGGAAATGGTTAAGCCCGCTGTCGTTACTGCAAAAAATATCTGTCGCATGGCGTCTTGCCTTGCCCTTGCTTGCGTTCACGCTGGTGACGCTCCTGCTGCCCCTGGCAGATCTGCCCTTTGGCCTGCACGCGTTGATGACGATCGCGGCGGCGGGCGCTGCTGGATGGTTTATGCATGCGCAGGTCGCGCGCCCGCTGAAAATCATCGTCAGCCAGATGCAAAAAATTGTCTCAGGCCGTAAAGCAGGTCATATGCATTTCAATCGCGTTGACGAGATCGGCAAGATAATGCGCCTGGTTAATCAGGCGGGACTGAACCTCCATTCATTAGTGAATGACGTCAGCGTTCAGGCGAGCGGCATCAGTGAAATCAGCCAACAGCTTGAAGTGAACAGTACCGCGCTGAACGAGCGAACGGATGAAACGTCTGCGCAGCTGCAACAAACCGCAGCGGCTATTGAAGAAATCACCAGTGCGGTGCAGCAAACCGCGGCTACATCTGAAATTACGATTTCAATGGCGGAAAAAACCAGCATCGTCGCGCAGGAAGGCGCGTCGGTGATGGAGGAAACCATCGATGTGATGAAATCCATTTCGAAGATCAGCGATCAGATTGTCGATATCATCAGTGTGATAGACAGCATCGCTTTTCAAACCAATATCCTTGCGCTGAACGCGGCGGTAGAAGCCGCGCGGGCGGGCGCATCTGGTAAAGGTTTTGCCGTTGTCGCCGCAGAAGTGCGCAATCTGGCCCAGCATTCCGCTTCATCCGCGAAAGAAATCAAGACGCTGATAGAGCGCAACGTGCAAAGCGTGCGTTCCGGCGTGGAAATGGTTGAGCTGGCAGAAAAGCATATCAGCGAAATGGCAGCTGAAATCCGTCAAATGTCGCAGCTGATCAAAGAAGTCGGTCACGCTACCGGGGAACAAACTGCCGCGCTGGGACTCATTAATGAGTCGGTTTCGCAAATTGAAACCATGGCGAAGAACAATGCCGATATGGTGGCGTATGCGACGCAGATTGCCAGCGATCTGAACCGACGCGGTAATCGCCTGACCAGCGCCATCAACGTTTTTGGTGGGGAAAACGCATAGCGTCCGCACCCGTTCAATAACGGCTCTGCGGCCATGCGAATGGCCGCAGTCCGGTTGGCACTCCCTGATAATCCGCCTTATTTATCTCCGCCGTTGTGTTTTTAGCGCCACGTCACCCGTAACCGGAAATCATCCTATGCTGACGATTTGGCCGCTACAGTGTAATATGCACGCCAATGTACGGATTGACCGCTGCCACGAAGTGCCCGCCGTTGAATCCATTAACTGACAATCGCTCTGCGTTAGGGTTAAAAAATCCTCATTTATGAAGAACATAAGAAACTTCTCTATCATTGCTCACATCGACCACGGTAAGTCGACGCTTTCTGACCGCATCATTCAGATTTGCGGTGGCCTTTCTGATCGTGAAATGGAAGCCCAGGTGCTTGATTCCATGGACCTGGAACGCGAACGTGGGATCACCATCAAAGCGCAAAGCGTTACCCTCGATTTCAAATCTTCTGACGGCGAAACCTATCAGCTGAACTTTATCGACACGCCGGGCCACGTTGACTTCTCTTATGAAGTTTCTCGCTCGCTTGCCGCTTGCGAAGGCGCGCTGCTGGTTGTGGATGCCGGGCAGGGCGTAGAAGCCCAGACCCTGGCAAACTGCTATACCGCGATGGAAATGGACCTGGAAGTGGTCCCGGTATTAAACAAAATCGATCTCCCTGCGGCCGATCCGGATCGCGTGGCTGAAGAGATCGAAGACATTGTCGGCATCGATGCCACTGACGCGGTACGTTGTTCGGCGAAGACCGGCGTAGGTGTTCAGGATGTGCTGGAGCGTCTGGTTCGCGACATCCCCGCCCCGCAAGGCGATCCTGACGCGCCGCTGCAGGCGCTGATTATCGATTCCTGGTTCGATAACTATCTGGGCGTCGTTTCCCTGGTGCGTATTAAGAACGGCACCATGCGTAAAGGCGATAAAATCAAAGTGATGAGCACCGGTCAGGTGTATAACGCCGATCGTCTGGGGATCTTCACGCCGAAACAGGTCGACCGTACCGAGCTGAAATGTGGCGAAGTGGGCTGGCTGGTTTGCGCCATTAAAGACATCCTCGGCGCGCCGGTGGGCGATACCCTGACTCAGGCGCGTAACCCTGCGGATAAGGCACTGCCGGGCTTTAAGAAAGTGAAACCCCAGGTGTATGCCGGCCTGTTCCCGGTCAGCTCTGACGATTACGAGAACTTCCGCGACGCGCTGGGCAAACTGAGCCTGAACGACGCCTCACTGTTCTACGAACCGGAAAGTTCAACCGCGCTGGGCTTCGGCTTCCGCTGTGGCTTCCTGGGCTTGCTCCATATGGAAATCATCCAGGAGCGTCTGGAGCGTGAATACGATCTTGATCTGATCACCACGGCGCCGACAGTGGTCTATGAGGTTCAGACCACCAGTAAAGAAGTCATTTACGTCGACAGCCCGTCTAAACTTCCGCCGCTGAACAACATTGATGAGCTGCGTGAGCCGATCGCCGAATGTCATATGCTTCTCCCGCAGGAGTATTTGGGCAACGTGATTACGCTGTGCGTTGAGAAGCGTGGCGTGCAGACCAACATGGTTTATCACGGCAATCAGGTGGCGCTGACTTACGAAATTCCGATGGCGGAAGTGGTACTCGATTTCTTTGACCGCCTGAAGTCTACCTCCCGTGGTTATGCATCGCTGGATTACAATTTCAAACGCTTCCAGGCCTCCAACATGGTACGTGTCGACGTGCTGATTAACGGCGAGCGTGTTGATGCGCTGGCGCTGATCACCCACAACGACAACGCACCTTACCGCGGACGCGAGCTGGTTGAAAAAATGAAAGAGCTGATCCCGCGTCAGCAATTTGATATCGCAATTCAGGCGGCCATTGGCAACCACATCATTGCGCGTTCGACCGTGAAACAGCTGCGTAAAAACGTACTGGCAAAATGCTACGGCGGCGACGTGAGCCGTAAGAAAAAGCTGCTGCAAAAACAGAAAGAAGGTAAGAAGCGCATGAAGCAGGTCGGCAACGTCGAACTGCCGCAGGAAGCGTTCCTCGCCATTTTGCATGTGGGCAAAGACAGCAAATAATCTAAGGAGTTGGCATGGCGAACATGTTTGCCCTGATCCTTGTTATCGCAACGGGCGTGACGGGTATCTTGTGGTGTCTGGATAAGTTTATCTTTGCCCCTAAGCGTCGCGAGCGTCAGGCTGCGGCACAGGCGGCAACGGGCGACGCGCTGGACGGCAAAACCCTGAAAAAAGTTGGCCCGAAACCGGGCTGGCTGGAAACGGGCGCATCGGTTTTTCCGGTGCTGGCCATTGTGCTGGTGGTGCGTTCCTTTATTTATGAACCTTTCCAGATCCCATCCGGTTCGATGATGCCAACGCTTCTGATTGGCGATTTCATCCTGGTTGAGAAATACGCGTATGGTCTGAAGGATCCGATTTATCAAAAAACGTTGATTGAGACTGGCCATCCTAAACGCGGCGATATCGCGGTCTTCAAATACCCTGATGATCCGCGTCTGGATTACATCAAGCGGGTGGTGGGGCTGCCAGGCGATCGCGTGAGCTACGATCCGGTCGCGAAAGAAGTCACTATCCAGCCGAACTGCAGTTCAGGCCAGGCGTGCGGCAACGCATTGCCGGTGACCTATTCCGCTGTAGAGCCGAGCGATTTTGTGCAGACCTTCTCGCGCCGTAACGCGGGTGAAGCGTCGAGCGGTTTCTTCGAAGTGCCGAAGAATGAAACCAAAGAGAACGGGATTCGCCTCGCCGAACGCAAAGAGAGCATCGGCGATGTGACGCACCGTATTCTGACGGTGCCGATTGCGCAGGATCAGCTGGGCATGTATTACCAGCAGGCGGGTCAGCCGCTGGCCACCTGGATCGTACCGCCCGGTCATTATTTCATGATGGGCGATAACCGCGATAACAGCGCCGATAGCCGCTACTGGGGCTTTGTCCCTGAAGCCAATCTGGTCGGCAGAGCGACCGCAATCTGGATGAGCTTTGAAAAGCAGGAAGGCGAATGGCCTACCGGCGTGCGTCTCAACCGTATTGGCGGTATTCACTAAAAACGAAAAGGGCCGGTTCCGGCCCTTTTTTCTGCGCCACAGAGGATAATTTCCGCCTGTATGGATAAATAATCTTAACAATATTGATGGCCTAAATTATTTAAGCCAGAAATTAGCAATCGCTAACGACATCCCACGGCGTTGCGTATAGAATATTCCCCCGAAGATTTCAGGTTAGCCTTTGTGTATACCTTCAACAATCAGAGCTGCAGGGTTAAGCCCGGCAGGGATGTTATTTGCGCTTGCGTGGCCCCGATGGGGCATATCTGCAACGCAAAGGATGAGGGCTACAAAGGGCTACGGCACACGAAACAGCATTGGTTTTCTTCAGCTCTGTTCCGTGTGCTGCATAGTTGACGCATTTATAAATTGGTATCGCATGAATCCCATCGTAATTAACAGGCTGCAGCGTAAGCTGGGCTACACTTTTCTTCATCAGGAGTTATTGCAGCAGGCGTTGACCCACCGGAGTGCCAGCAGTAAGCACAACGAGCGTCTCGAATTTTTGGGTGACTCCATTTTAAGCTTTGTTATCGCTAACGCGCTCTATCATCGTTTTCCTCGCGTGGACGAGGGCGATATGAGCCGTATGCGCGCCACGCTGGTGCGCGGCAACACGCTGGCGGAAATCGCGCGTGAATTTGAATTGGGCGAATGCCTGCGTTTAGGGCCGGGCGAGCTGAAAAGCGGCGGTTTCCGTCGTGAATCAATCCTGGCCGATACCGTTGAAGCATTGATTGGCGGTGTGTTTCTCGACAGCGATATTCACACCGTTGAACGGCTGATCCTCTCCTGGTATCAGTCCCGACTGGATGAAATCAGCCCGGGCGATAAACAAAAAGATCCGAAAACGCGCTTGCAGGAATACTTGCAGGGACGTCACTTACCGCTGCCGTCGTATCTGGTTGTACAGGTGCGCGGTGAAGCACACGATCAGGAATTTACTATCCACTGCCAGGTCAGTGGCCTGAGTGAACCGGTGGTTGGCACAGGTTCCAGCCGTCGCAAGGCGGAGCAGGCTGCCGCCGAACAGGCGCTGAAAAAACTGGAGCTGGAATGAGCATTGATAAGAGCTATTGCGGATTTATCGCCATCGTTGGGCGTCCCAACGTGGGCAAATCAACCCTGCTGAATAATCTGCTGGGCCAAAAAATTTCGATCACCTCGCGTAAGGCGCAAACCACGCGTCACCGTATCGTGGGTATCCATACTGAAGGCGCGTATCAGGCGATTTATGTCGATACACCGGGCCTGCATATGGAAGAGAAGCGCGCGATTAACCGCTTAATGAACAAGGCGGCCAGCAGTTCGATTGGCGATGTTGAGCTGATCATTTTTGTGGTGGAAGGCACCCGCTGGACGCCGGACGACGAGATGGTGCTCAACAAACTGCGCGATGGCAAAGCCCCGGTTATTCTGGCGGTGAATAAAGTCGATAACGTGCAGGAAAAAGCCGATCTGCTGCCGCATTTGCAGTTCCTGGCAAGCCAGATGAACTTCCTGGACATCGTGCCGCTTTCTGCCGAAACCGGCATGAACGTCGACACCATCGCGGGCATCGTGCGGAAGCACTTGCCGGAAGCGGTTCATCACTTCCCGGAAGATTACATCACCGACCGTTCACAGCGCTTTATGGCATCAGAAATCATCCGTGAAAAACTGATGCGTTTCCTGGGTGCAGAACTGCCGTATTCGGTTACGGTGGAAATTGAGCGCTTCCAGACTAACGAACGCGGCGGTTATGACATCAACGGTTTGATCCTGGTCGAACGTGAAGGGCAGAAGAAGATGGTGATTGGCAACAAAGGCGCCAAAATCAAAACCATCGGCATTGAAGCCCGTAAAGATATGGAAGAGATGTTTGAAGCCAAAGTTCACCTGGAACTGTGGGTGAAAGTGAAATCTGGCTGGGCTGATGACGAGCGCGCCTTGCGCAGTCTCGGTTATGTCGACGATCTCTGAGTAACGCACGTATGGAAGGCTGGCAACGCGCCTTTGTGCTGCACAGTCGCCCCTGGAGCGAAACCAGCCTGCTTCTTGACGTGTTCAGCGAAGAGTCGGGGCGGGTTCGCCTGGTCGCCAAAGGCGCCCGCTCGCGGCGCTCCAGCCTTAAAGGCACGCTCCAGCCTTTTACACCTTTGTTAATCCGTTTCAGTGGGCGCGGCGATGTGAAAACATTACGCAGCGCTGAAGCGGTGTCCCTCGCGCTTCCTCTCTCCGGTATTGCCCTTTACAGCGGGCTTTACGTCAATGAGTTGTTGGCGCGAGTCCTGGAACAGGAAACCCGCTTTTCCGAGCTGTTCTTTGATTATCTGCACTGCATTCAGGCGCTGGCAGGGGATAACGCTTCGCCGGAACCCGCGTTGCGCCGCTTTGAACTGGCGCTGCTGGGGCATCTCGGTTATGGCGTCGATTATTTGCATTGTGCGGGGAGCGGCGAGCCGGTTAGCCCCGAAATGACCTACCGGTATCGTGAAGAGAAAGGGTTTATCGCCAGTATGGTGGTGGATAACCTTTCTTTCACAGGCCACGAACTGCATGCGCTGGCCAGCCGGGAATTTCCGGATGCCGCCACACTGCGTGCGGCAAAACGCTTTACCCGCATCGCACTCAAACCCTATCTGGGTGGTAAGCCGCTCAAGAGTCGGGAATTATTCCGTCAGTTTGTGCCTAAAAAACCGACGTCCTCCTCATCTTCCGAATAGCAATCACGGCTTCCCGTAGCCACACTTTCCTCAGCGGGTGTAAACTGCCGCCACTTTGTACTGTTTATCGAGGATTGTCATGGCTGAATTACTGTTAGGCGTCAATATCGACCATATCGCTACGCTACGTAACGCGCGCGGTACGGCTTACCCCGATCCGGTTCAGGCCGCTTTTATCGCCGAGCAGGCGGGGGCGGATGGCATTACGGTCCACCTGCGTGAAGATCGCCGCCATATCACCGATCGTGATGTCCGCATTCTGCGTGAAACCCTTGATACCCGTATGAACCTTGAAATGGCCGTAACGGAAGAGATGTTGGCGATCGCCTGTGAGACCAAACCGCATTTCTGCTGCCTGGTGCCGGAAAAGCGTCAGGAAGTGACCACCGAAGGCGGGCTGGACGTGGCCGGGCAGCGTGAAAAAATGCGTGACGCCTGTAAACGTCTGGCCGACGCGAATATTCTGGTTTCGTTATTTATCGATGCGGATATCGAGCAAATCGACGCGGCTGCCGACGTCGGCGCGCCATTCATCGAAATTCATACCGGCTGTTATGCCGATGCGAAAGATGAGGCCACGCAGGCAAAAGAGCTGGCGCGTATCGCCAACGCGGCGACCTACGCGGCGAGCAAAGGTCTCAAAGTCAATGCCGGTCACGGTCTGACATATCACAACGTGCAACCGATCGCGGCGCTGCCGGAAATGCATGAGCTTAATATCGGTCACGCCATCATTGGTCGTGCGGTCATGAGCGGTCTGAAAGAAGCAGTTTCAGAGATGAAACGCCTGATGCTGGAAGCGCGTCGCTAATGGCGATTTTAGGTCTCGGAACGGACATTGTGGAAATCGCCCGCATTGAGGGGGTGATTTCCCGTTCGGGCGATCGGCTTGCTAAACGCGTCTTAAGCGCCAGTGAATGGGAGCAATACCAGGCTCATCAGCAGCCGGTGCGTTTTCTGGCAAAACGCTACGCGGTTAAAGAGGCGGCAGCGAAAGCTTTTGGCACCGGGATCCGTAACGGGCTGGCGTTTAACCAGTTTGAAGTCTTTAACGACGCGCTGGGCAAGCCGGGGCTTCGTCTGTGGGATGAAGCACTGGCGCTGGCGCAGCGCATGGGCGTCGCTTCGGTGCATGTGACCCTGTCCGATGAGCGTCATTACGCCTGCGCGACGGTTATAATCGAAAGTTAAATCTTATCGGCGTGGTGAAGAACAACGAATTTATCCCAGAGTTGTTCTTCACTTTCCTTATGGTCCGGATCTTTCAGGATGGTATTAGGAATAGGGCATACCTTCTGGCAAGTCGGCGTGTCGTAATGACCCACGCATTCAGTACAACGGTCAGGATTAATTTGATAGATGCTGTCGCCCATGGAAATCGCTTCGTTAGGGCATTCCGGCTCGCACATATCACAATTGATACAGCGCTGAGTAATGAGTAATGACATGTCAAAAAGTTACCATTAAAGCCAAATAAGTTCAGTAAGTTACGTCCGCAAAAGCACGTCCACGAAAATAATCTACTGTATGTCGGTGCGGTGTATTAAACGCTAACCACCAGGTCCGTTAACGCTACGCCTGAATGTGCAGCTGTTTATTACGGTGAACGCCTGCGTGCGCCGCCGGACGAGCTCTGAAGAATGCCGCGCACTGTACCACAGAAACTGCATAGCCCCAATAATCATGGTGATTTGACCACGGTTGAGTAGGTATCCAACGCAACATTGCTCTGCCGCCTGGCTTACGACGATCTTTTCAGGAAAAGCCTTCCTCGGCATTTGTCTGGCAAGAAAACAGCCCTACGGCATTATATTCGTCTGGTTGATTAACCGGAATGATTAGGTTATCGTCATTTCATTATTTTATTTGGTTGCCTGACTATGAACGTTAAATTATATAAATTCACTGAGCCCGGAAATAAAGTACTCGCTTTTCGCTGGACCAAAAAACATTATGAATTCTGTATGGATAACGATATATATCTTAGCCACAATGGAAAGAAGGTCTATAAAGAAAGAAATCTATTTCTTTTTACCAAAGGCGATAAAGTTAAAATTGAAGAGAATGTTATTGCAGAACAATATTCAACCATGCCGGTAAAGAATTTTTCCAGCGTTGGCGCGTTTTCGTTTCCGACCTGCCGTTTTACTGGCAATGTGACTATCGGTCGCTATTGCAGCATCGCCTCCCATGTCAAAATAATGGGGGGAAATCACCCCATGAATCGTTTTACTACGCATATGCTCACCTATAATGGCGAGTTTGATAAATTCGCCATGCAGAAATTTGATCGGCAGTGGGCGTTAAAGCCATTTATTACTCAGACAAAAAGTCCTGTTATTGGTCATGACGTCTGGATCGGTAATGATGTGGTCCTGAAAGGGGGTATAACCATCGGTGATGGTGCGGTGGTCGCGGCAAATTCTGTGGTAACTAAAGACGTCCCGCCTTACGCGATAGTGGCGGGCATTCCTGCGAAAGTGATCAAATATCGATTTGCACCCGATGTGATTCAGGAACTGTTGAAAATACAGTGGTGGAATTATCAATACGTCGACCTGCCCGATAATAATAAGTGTGACGATATCGAATTTTTCATCCGGGAAATGAGTGACAACATTTCTTCAGGCGCTATCCAGCCGTATCGTTATCAAAAATTTAATCTGTCTCAGGTGTTTATGTCTCTTTGACAGGCGCGTTCTGGCAGGTAAAGGATGTTCGTCATGCGTGGTCTGGCGAACATCCTGTGTCCGGGAATAATCAGTCAATCCGATAAAAGGGGAAAGGATTCTCTGAGGGCACGAAAAATGCGCCGCACAGGAGGTGAGTATTTATTGGGTTTCACCGTATAACAGATTTGCCGTTTCATTCGGCCATTTTTGCAACAGGCCGCACTCATAAACCTGTGGCCCCAGTGCCAGGTTATATTTTACGGCCTTTTTCTCATCAAGATAATTTCCCCACACAATTTCAATATCTGGTTTATCTTCGGCAATAAACGTTTTCGAGAGGTTATCGAAACGTACCGGAAGAAACTTTGAATACTTCATTGTGTGTGAGGTCGCTTCTGTGGATCGGAAAAAATCCCGGTCGTGGGTTTTGTTATTCATCAGGCTGATTATTATTGAATCATCATTCATTTTTCTTATTTGCACATCGATATTTTTACCACAAACCTGGTGGCTTTCTGCTTTTTTATCGCCAATCATCGCAATATCAATGGATTGAGCAATTGCCGGAAGGTGAATAAACGCAAGTAATAGCAGTAACTGAGCTTTCATAGAATAAATCCTTTTACAATAACCAGAAAATACCCATTGAATATCACGGGCAGTGTGATTTTTAGAAATTAAAATTTTTAAAAGGGGAATTCAGAAAGGCTGGATTATAGGGCTTCTGGTTTTTCTTACAATGTTTCCGTGCGATTTATGCGCAAATTTATTTCAGAAGGTAAACAGGAATAAGCTGTAATATATTGACGAATGAAATATATATTTTCTTATATTTATTTAATGAATGGACTTCCTGAGGAGAGGCGTCAGGCGATGCGGGCAAAGACGCGCCGCGCCCGTCACATTACACCAGCTTTTTAACCAGCGCTTCACTGTGGCGGATACGCTCCGGCGCGTTTTCCAGATCCTGCTGCACCAGCGCCATAAAAAGCAGGTCGGTCAACATCATTTGCGCGCTGGTTGAGGAAATAGCCGCGCTGCGGGTAGCCTGCTCTTCCGCGATGGTATACAGACAGCGTGTGGCCCGTTGCTGTAAGGCATTAGGGGTAAAACCAGTGATGGCGATGATTTTCGCCCCGGCGCGCAATGCTTCATCTGCCGCTAAGTTAATTTCCCGTCTTTCACCAGAGTATGAAATCGCCAGCATGACGTCCTGGGCATCCAGCGCCTGGACGGCCGCCAGCAGGGCATGCATATCCTGTTCAGCTACTACGTTGAGGCCGATTTTCATTAGCTTCCAGGAAAAGTTTTTCGCCACCAGGCCGGATGCGCCGATGCCGGTGAGCACGATACGGCGGGCATTGCGCAGGAGTTGTACGCACTCGACAAGTTTATCTTCACTGTTGATATCCAGCGATGCGTGCATGGCGGCCAGATTATCTTTAATCAGCTTTTCACCAACCAGCAACAGCGGATCGTCACCCAGAATTTCATTATGTACGGGGATGGAATGCGGATTCGGATTGCTCACCAGGGCATCGCTGATGGCGAGCTTTAATGCCGGATAGCCTTTGTACCCCATCTTCTGCGCGAATTTCACCACGCTGGACTGACTTACGCCGGACGCTTCGGCTAACTGCTGAGAGCTGAGGTGCCGGGTATTTTCCGGATTCGCCAGAATAAATTCAGCCAGACGACGATCGCTTTGCGCCAGGCTGGGATAACGTTGACGAATGCGAATCAAACTATTCATGACAGACTCCGCAGGCATAAGCCGCTGAAAATGAAGCGAATGACACGCACCCGCAAAAACGAATTATATATTCCATTATTCGTTAACATTATGAATTAAATATTCACTGCTGCAAGCCTGAATACGGGAATTCTCATGCATTTTTGCCCTTTGCGTTCAGGGCGTAGCGGCGCTTTCACAGGGGGTGACCGGAAAAATCGGGCGCTATCTGTTAGGCTTACAACACCGGGTAAATCATGGTCCTGGGAGTTCAATGTCCAGAGGAGCGAAGTTTGGCAAATAATGAACGTCGGGTAGTGTTTTTCGATCTGGACGGCACCCTGCATCAGCAGGATATGTTTGGCACCTTTTTACGCTATTTATTGCGCCGCCAGCCGTTAAATGTGCTGATTGTTATTCCGCTGCTGCCGGTGATTCTGGCGGGCCTGGCAATTAAAGGCCGCGCCGCGCGCTGGCCGATGAGTTTGTTACTGTGGGGATGTACATTTGGCCATAGCGAAGCCCGGCTTACGCAGTTACAGCAGGAGTTTGTCGCCTGGTTTCGCGGTCAGGTGATTACCTTTCCGGTGGTGCATGAGCGCCTTACCGCCTATCTGGAAAGCTCTGATGCGGACGTGTGGTTGATCACCGGGTCGCCGATGCCGCTGGTAGAGCAGGTGTACTTTGATACCCCCTGGCTTCCGAAAGTCAAACTCATTGCCAGCCAGATAGCCCGACGCCACGGCGGCTGGGTTCTTACTCTGCGTTGCCTCGGCCATGAGAAAGTGGCGCAGCTTGAGCAGCAGATCGGTACGCCGTTGCGCCTGTACAGCGGCTATAGCGATTCTCGCCAGGACAACCCTTTACTCTATTTTTGTCAGCACCGCTGGCGTGTCACACCGCGCGGTGAGCTGCAACAGCTGGAATAATTCATACGCTGAATTCACCCTTCCTGATGCGCGGCGGGCGTTTTTGGGTATAATGCGCCCGCTTTTTTCGCCAGGAGTATCGCGTGTCAGACACTGAATTTACCCATGAATACTGGATGCAGCACGCGCTGACGCTGGCGCAGCGCGCCTGGGATGAAGGCGAAGTGCCGGTTGGCGCAGTATTAGTGCAGGATAATCGCGTCATCGGCGAAGGCTGGAACCGGCCTATTGGCCGTCACGATCCGACGGCGCACGCCGAGATTATGGCATTGCGTCAGGGCGGAATGGTGCTGCAAAACTATCGTCTGCTGAATACCACGTTGTATGTCACCCTGGAGCCGTGCATCATGTGCGCGGGCGCGATGGTACACAGCCGTATCGGCACGCTGGTTTTCGGCGCGCGCGACGCGAAAACCGGGGCGGTAGGATCGTTAATGAATGTGCCCGCGCATCCGGGCATGAACCATCACATGCAGGTTATTGAGGGCGTACTGGCCCCGAGTTGTTCGGCACTGTTAAGCGATTTTTTTCGGGTTCGGCGGCTTGAGAAAAAGGCCCAAAAGGAAGCATCGCGAAAGGATTAGCCGGCGCATCGCCCGGCAACGCGACCGGGTAGGCTTCCGCCAGTTGCCGCTGCTGTTCAGCCTTCTTCTCTTTCTCCATTAAATAGCCTACCAGGCTGATTTGATATTTACGGATATTCTCAACATACGCGTAAGCTTCATGACCGCGCGCATAACCGTAGGTGGTTTTCGAGTAATAAGGCTTCTGGCTGAGTAACGGCAGGCGCTGTTTCACATCGGCCCAACTGTCGGGGTTGCCTTTCTGTTTCGCGGTAAGCGCCCTCGCATCCAGCATATGGGCATAACCCATATTGTAAGCCGCCAGCGCAAACCAGATCCGCTCTTCTTCAGGCACGCTTTCCGGCACTTTGCCCATCATATCCTTCAGGTAACGCGCGCCGCCGCTTATGCTCTGCTCCGGATCGAGACGGTCGCTCAACCCCAGACTTTGCGCCGTGTTGCGGGTGAGCATCATCAGGCCGCGCACCCCGGTAGGCGAGGTGGCCTGCGCGTCCCAGTGGGATTCCTGATAGGAAATTGCCGCCAGCAGTTTCCAGTCGATATCGGTGGCGTATTTTTCAAATAACGGCTGCAGTTCCGGCAGAACGTTGTCTACTGCACGTAAAAAACTGCGGGTATCGACATAGTCAAAGTCGTCGCCGTGACCGAGATATTTCTCTTCCAGGCGTGCCAGCGTACCGTCTTCGGAAATTTGATTGAAAAAGTCGAGCAGGGCGGCGGAAAGGGAATTATCGCCATCGCGCAAACTAAACCAGGTGACAGGCTGTTCATCCGTAATGTCCAGCGCCACGGCAATCTGCGGATGAACGCGCTGGAAAAGATTAATCGCGACGGAGTCCGCCACGGTATATGCCAGTTGGCCGTTCGCCACCTGTTCAAGCAGGGCGTTGCTGTTATTACGTTCATCCACACGCCAGCTGAGATCCGGGTACTTGCTCTCTTTCAGGGCTTGCAGATCGTTAGCCGCGACATGGCCGGGGGCGATAGTCAGTTGTTCAGCAGTAAGGTTGGCAAGTGATTTCGGGCGGGAGGTGCCGACCCGGTACACCAGTTGCTGGGAGACGGAATAATAGGCCGGACCGGCCTGATAGTTTTTACTGCGCGCCTGATTGTAGACCAGGCCTGCCGCCAGAATATCGGCGCGTCCTTCATCCAAATCGTCGAACAGTTTGTTAATGGTTGGGCGGACGGTAATTTCAAGCTTTACGCCAAGATAATCCGCAAAGCTCTGAGCCAGCTCATAATCCAGACCAACAACTTTGTCATTAACCCGGTTGTAAATCAGGGGACTGGAAAGCGTACTGACGCGAAGCACTCCCCGGGCTTTGATCGCGGCGATACGATTTTCGGCGTTATCAAACCAGGGGATGGAGGGCCAAAGAGCCACAGCCAGTAACAAGGTCACGATGCCGATAAACAGATAATTAATCTTTAATTTTCTCAAATAGTTAATTCTCTGTGCTGCAAAATGTCTCAGCTAAATATCGTCATAAATGTGCGGATTTTTGTGTGGAATGAGCGGCATTTTGCTTAATAAAAGTTCACGAGGCAACTTATTCGCACGTTGCCCCCTCCGGCGATGCGTTGGCAAAGGTCGATTTTATTTCTACGCAAACGGTTTCGTCGGCGGCCGGGATTCTCTATAATGACGCCCGTTTTCCCCCCGGCTATCCTGTGAGCGTCGCTCACGCCCGAAGACGAGAGAGCTTTGATGATGGAAATTCTGCGTGGTTCGCCCGCTTTGTCGGCATTTCGTATTAACAAACTGCTGGCCCGCTTTAACGATGCTCACCTGCCGGTGAGTGACATTTACGCCGAGTATGTTCATTTTGCTGACATCACCGCTCCACTGACCACCGAAGAACACGCGCAACTCGAACGCCTGTTGAAATATGGCCCGCATCTGAGCAGCCATGCGCCGACGGGCCGGTTGATCGTTGTGACGCCGCGTCCTGGCACCATCTCCCCCTGGTCTTCCAAGGCCACTGATATCGCTCACAACTGCGGCCTGGCATCCGTTAAGCGCCTTGAGCGCGGCGTGGCGTATTATGTTGAAGCCAGCACCCTTACCGATGCGCAGTGGCAACAGGTCGCCGCAGAACTCCATGACCGCATGATGGAAACCGTCTTCGCCTCGCTGGATCAGGCTGAACAGCTGTTTGCCCACCATCAACCCGCGCCGGTTCAAAGCATCGATTTGCAGGGGCAGGGGCGTGCCGCGCTGGAGCAGGCCAATATTCGTCTGGGCCTGGCGCTGGCAGAAGATGAAATTGATTATCTGCATGACGCCTTTACCCGTCTGGGCCGCAATCCCAACGATATCGAACTGTATATGTTCGCGCAGGCTAACTCTGAACATTGCCGCCACAAAATTTTCAACGCCGACTGGATCATTGACGGCGAGGAACAGCCTAAGTCGCTGTTCAAAATGATTAAAAACACCTTCGAGAAGACGCCGGATCACGTCCTTTCCGCCTATAAAGACAACGCGGCGGTAATGGAAGGTTCTGAAGTCGGCCGTTTCTTTGCCGATCATGATGCGGGTAAATATGGCTTCCATCAGGAAGCGGCGCATATTCTGATGAAGGTGGAAACACACAACCACCCGACGGCGATTTCCCCGTGGCCGGGTGCAGCCACCGGTTCCGGCGGTGAAATTCGCGATGAGGGCGCCACCGGGCGCGGCGCGAAACCCAAAGCGGGCCTGGTCGGCTTTTCCGTTTCCAACCTGCGGATCCCGGGCTTCGAACAACCCTGGGAAGAGGATTTCGGTAAACCGGAACGTATTGTCAGCGCGCTGGATATCATGACCGAAGGTCCGTTGGGCGGCGCAGCGTTTAATAATGAATTTGGTCGCCCTGCGCTGAACGGTTACTTCCGTACCTACGAAGAGCAGGTCAACAGCCATAATGGCGTCGAACTACGCGGCTACCACAAGCCGATTATGCTGGCAGGCGGTATCGGCAATATCCGCGCCGATCACGTGCAAAAAGGCGACATTCCGCCGGGCGCTAAACTGATTGTGCTGGGCGGCCCGGCGATGAACATCGGTCTTGGCGGCGGCGCGGCCTCGTCAATGGCCTCCGGCCAGTCTGACGCCGATCTGGATTTTGCTTCCGTCCAGCGCGACAACCCGGAAATGGAGCGTCGCTGCCAGGAAGTGATTGACCGCTGCTGGCAGTTGGGCGAAGCCAACCCCATCCTGTTTATCCATGACGTGGGCGCGGGCGGTCTGTCTAACGCCATGCCTGAGCTGGTCAGCGACGGCGGGCGCGGCGGGCGCTTCGAATTGCGCGATATCCTGAGCGACGAGCCAGGCATGAGCCCGCTGGAAGTCTGGTGCAACGAATCCCAGGAGCGTTATGTGCTGGCGGTAGCGCCGGAGCAACTGGCGTTATTCGATGAGCTGTGCCGCCGTGAACGCGCGCCGTACGCGGTAATTGGCGAAGCGACGCAGGAACAACACCTGACCCTTAACGACAGCCATTTCGACAATCAACCGATCGATATGCCGCTGGACGTCCTGCTGGGCAAAACCCCGAAAATGACCCGCAACGTCGAGCGCCGCCAGGCCGCAGGCGATGCCCTGGACTGTAGCGCCATCTCCATCGCCGACGCGGTGAACCGCGTGCTGCATTTGCCGACCGTCGCGGAAAAAACCTTCCTGGTTACCATCGGCGACCGTACCGTGACCGGGATGGTCGCGCGCGATCAGATGGTGGGCCCGTGGCAGATCCCGGTGGCGAACTGTGCGGTAACCACCGCCAGCCTCGACAGCTACTATGGCGAAGCCATGGCGCTTGGCGAACGCGCGCCGGTAGCGCTGCTCGACTTTGCGGCCTCTGGCCGTCTCGCGGTGGGCGAAGCGCTCACCAATATCGCGGCGACCCAGATTGGCGATATCAAGCGCATCAAGCTTTCCGCTAACTGGATGGCGGCTGCCGGCCACCCGGGCGAAGACGCCGGTCTGTACGACGCGGTGAAAGCCGTAGGCGAAGAGCTGTGTCCGCAACTCGGCCTGACTATTCCGGTGGGCAAAGACTCCATGTCGATGAAAACCCGCTGGCAGGAAGGCAGTGAAACCCGTGAGATGACCTCGCCGTTGTCGCTGGTGATCACCGCTTTCGCCCGCGTGGAGGATGTCCGTCATACCGTCACGCCGCAACTCTCCACCGAAGATAACGCCCTGCTGCTTATCGATCTGGGTGAGGGGCATAACGCCCTTGGCGCTACCGCGCTGGCGCAGGTTTATCGTCAATTGGGCGACAAACCGGCAGACGTGCGTGACGCGGCCAAACTGAAAGGCTTTTACGACGCCATTCAGGCGCTGGTGGCGCAACGTAAACTGCTGGCTTACCACGACCGCTCCGACGGCGGCTTGCTGGTTACCCTGGCGGAGATGGCGTTTACCGGCCACTGCGGTATTGAGGCAGATATTGCCACCCTCGGCGACGACCGTCTGGCGGCGCTGTTTAATGAAGAGCTGGGCGCGGTGATCCAGGTTGCCGCAGCGGATCGTGAAGTGGTGGAGCAGATCCTCGCCGACCACGGCTTAGCCGACTGCGTTCATTATCTTGGCCAGGCCGTTGAGGGGGATCGTTTCACGCTTACCGCCGCAGGCAACGCGGTATTCAGCGAAAGCCGCACCACGCTGCGTATGTGGTGGGCAGAAACCACCTGGCAGATGCAACGCCTGCGCGATAACCCGGAATGTGCCGACCAGGAGCACGACGCAAAAGCGAACGATGCCGATCCGGGCCTCAATGTAACGCTCAGCTTTGATATCGCCGAAGATATCGCCGCGCCTTATATCGCCACCGGCGCACGTCCAAAAGTGGCGGTGCTGCGCGAGCAGGGCGTCAACTCCCATGTGGAAATGGCGGCGGCATTCCACCGCGCCGGATTTGACGCCATTGACGTGCATATGAGCGATCTGATCGGCGGACGTATCGGCCTCGGCAATTTCCATGCCCTGGTGGCCTGCGGCGGCTTCTCTTATGGCGATGTGTTGGGCGCCGGGGAAGGCTGGGCGAAATCCATTCTGTTCAATAACCGCGTTCGCGATGAGTTCGAAACGTTCTTCCATCGTCCGCAAACGCTGGCGCTGGGCGTGTGCAACGGTTGCCAGATGATGTCCAATCTGCGTGAAGTGATCCCGGGCAGCGATTTGTGGCCGCGCTTTGTGCGCAATCACTCGGATCGTTTCGAAGCGCGCTTCAGCCTGGTGGAAGTCACTGCCAGCCCGTCGCTGCTGTTACAGGGAATGGCCGGCTCGCGGATGCCGATTGCGGTTTCTCACGGTGAAGGCCGTGTGGAAGTGCGTGACGACGCGCATCTGGCGCAACTGGAAAGCAAAGGCCTGGTGGCGCTGCGCTATGTGGACAACTTCGGCAAGGTGACCGAGACCTATCCGGCAAACCCGAACGGGTCGCCAAATGGGATCACTGCTGTTACCAGCGAAAGCGGCCGCGTCACGTTGATGATGCCGCACCCGGAGCGCGTCTTCCGTACGGTCAGCAACTCCTGGCACCCGGAAAACTGGGGTGAAGACAGCCCCTGGATGCGCATCTTCCGCAATGCGCGTCAGCAGTTGGGCTAAGCCATAACGACGCTGTCGCAGAATTGCGACAGAGAGTCAATGTAAGCGTCTCCAAATGGAGACGCTTATTTTTTTGATTTCTATAGGGAAAATATTTAACGCTGCGGGGTGTTTCTGTTTGGCGACAATATGGTTGGAAACTGTGCAGTGCATCCTTTAGCGCTTTCAGTAAATAACCTTTTATTTATCAGTTGCTTTTATATTTACCTCGCTTTTTGGCACGCTTAATGCATAATATAACGCAGTGGCTCATTCACCTTCTTATGTCAGCCCCACGCGAGCGCTACATAAACCTCGAATGACGCACTTACAGGTGCCTGCCGTCCACCCATTGATACAGCATTCGCTCTATCAGACATCGGACGAAACGTTGAGTAAGGCACCGCCTATTTCCATCGCAAAGGCAGGGATTTTTCCCTGCCTTTGTCGTTTCTGTGATTCGGGCTTTCCCGCCGTCGTCTCGTCAGCTAGCATCCGGGTATCACCTTATTACATTGAGAATCCTGTGAAACGCTGGTCACTCTTTCCCCGTTCGCTGCGTCAGTTAGTCGTCATGGCTTTTTTACTGATTCTGCTGCCGTTGCTGGTGCTCGCCTGGCAGGCGTGGCAAAGCCTTAACGATCTCAGTGAACAGGCGGCACGCACCAATCGCACCACGCTGATTGACGCCCGGCGCAGCGAAGTCATGACCAACGCCGCCTTAGAGATGGAACGCAGTTACCGGCAATATTGTGTGCTGGACGACGCGACCCTTGAAAAGGTGTATCAGAACCAGCGCCAGCGTTATGCCCAGATGCTTGAATCCCATGCAAGCGTACTGCCGGATAAAGCGCTTTATCAGCGTCTGAAGGACAATCTGGATGCGCTGGCGCAGTTGCAGTGCCATAACAGTGGGCCTGCCGACGCCGCCGATGACAATCTGGAAGCGTTCGCCAAAGCCAATACTGAAATGGTGCAGTCGACCCGCAGCGTGGTGTTTAGCCGTGGACAGCAGTTGCAACAGGACATCGCTTCGCGTGGGCAATTTTTTGGCTGGCAGGCGTTGATCCTGTTCCTGGTGAGCCTGGGCCTGGTGATGCTGTTTACCCGAATGATTATCGGCCCGGTAAAAGGCATTGAGCGGATGATTAACCGGCTGGGGGAGGGCGAATCACTGGGCGACGCCGCGATGTTTAAAGGGCCGCGCGAGCTGCGATCGGTGGGGCAGCGGGTGGTTTGGCTCAGCGAACGTCTCTCGTGGCTGGAGTCCCAGCGCCACCAGTTTTTACGCCATATCTCTCATGAACTGAAAACCCCGCTTGCCAGCCTGCGCGAAGGCACCGATCTGCTGGCCGATCAGGTTGTTGGCCCTCTGACGACGGAACAGCAGGAAGTGGTGCAGATCCTGGATAACAGCAGTCGCAATTTACAGAAGCTGATTGAGCAGTTGCTCGATTACAATCGCAAACTGGCGGACGGCGTCATCGAACTGGAAAACGTCGCCCTTGAGCCGTTGATTCAGATGGTGATGTCCGCCCACAGTTTACCGGCCCGGGCAAAAATGATGCATACCGAGTTGGCGCTGGAAGCGGCGGCCTGCCAGGCTGAACCCATGTTATTGATGAGCGTTATCGATAATCTCTATTCCAATGCGGTGCACTATGGATCTGAATCCGGTAACATTTATATCCGCAGTCGCCAGGTGGGTAACCGCGTGCGGATTGATGTGGCGAACAGCGGCATCCCTATCCCTCTTGCGGAACGCGACATGATATTTGAGCCATTCTTTCAGGGAAGTCATCAACGAAAAGGGGCGGTTAAAGGCAGTGGCCTGGGGCTGAGCATCGCCCAGGATTGTATTCGACGGATGCATGGTGAACTCCATCTGGTGGACGATAACACCGCCGATGTCTGTTTCCGCATCGAGTTGCCTGTCTGTGACCCGGAAAAATCGTCATCATGAAACTATCTTTTAGCAGGCTTTGGCGGCGCGCAGCGTCGCTGATTAACCCCATTTCTTATCGGCCTCTCGCAGGCGGCGCGCTGGCGGCATTTTTGCTTACCGGCTGCGTCCAGGACGCCATTCACAGCAAAATCGACAAACACCAGCATAAATATCCGGAACATCAACTGGCGGATTTTCTGTCAACCGATTGCCAGGATATTTGGGAACTGACAGGCCGGGAAAGCGACACCAACCCGCTTTACTGGCTGCGCGGCATGGACTGCGCGGAACGCCTTGCGCCAGCGGAAGCGCGGGCTCAGGCGGGCGTGTTGCAGGACGATACCTGGCAGGCCAACTTTAAGCGCGGCATTCTGTTGGCTAACGCGAAAATCTCCCCGGTTGAGCGGCGGCGCTACGTAAGCCGCCTGGATGAGCTGGCGGGGGAGATCCCGGGCCAGATTCGCCCGTTATTCCAGGTGTGGCGGGACAACCAGGCCGCACAGTTACAGTTGTCTGAAGAGCGCAGCCGTTACGCCAAGCTTCAGCAAACCAGCGATGGCGAACTGGATACGCTACGCGAGCAGGAGCTTCGGCTGCGTAGCCAGTTGGCGCTCGTCACGCAAAAACTGGAAAATTTAACCGACATTGAGCGTCGCCTCTCGTCACGGAAAACATCCGGCGGCGAACTGCCCGACGCAACGCATCCGGCGGCCTCGCCTGATGACAAGGATATCCCCGAAGAAACGCAGGAGGCGAAACCATGACGCAGCATAAACCGGCGCGCTTACTGCTGGTGGACGACGATCCCGGCTTGCTTAAGCTATTGGGATTACGTCTTACCAGCGAAGGCTACAGCGTCGAGACGGCGGCAAGTGGCCTGGAAGGGCTGCGGGTGCTGGGACGTGAGCAGATCGATTTAGTTATCAGCGATTTGCGCATGGATGAGATGGACGGTATGCAGCTGTTCAGCGAAATCCAGAAAGTGCAGCCCGGCCTGCCGGTTATTATTCTCACCGCCCATGGATCGATTCCTGATGCGGTGGCCGCCACTCAACAGGGCGTCTTTAGCTTCCTGACCAAACCGGTAGATAAAGACGCGCTTTATCAGGCTATTGACGATGCGCTCTCTCATAAAGGCGTCAGCGGTGATGATGAATGGCAAAACACCATTGTCACCCGCAGCCCGATAATGCTGCGTCTGCTGGAGCAGGCGCGGATGGTGGCGCAATCGGATGTGAGCGTGTTGATCCAGGGGCAGAGCGGCACCGGGAAAGAGGTGTTGGCGCAGGCGATCCATAATGCCAGCCCGCGGGCGAAAAAAGCGTTCATCGCCATTAACTGCGGAGCCCTGCCGGAACAGTTGCTGGAGTCGGAACTGTTCGGCCACGCGCGCGGCGCGTTTACCGGCGCGGTAAGCAGCCGGGAAGGGTTGTTTCAGGCGGCGGAAGGCGGCACGTTGTTCCTCGATGAAATCGGCGATATGCCGATCCCGTTGCAGGTGAAACTGTTGCGCATATTGCAGGAGCGCAAGGTGCGCCCGCTCGGCAGCAACCGCGATATCGACATTGATGTGCGGATTATTTCCGCAACCCACCGGGATTTGCCCAAAGCGATGGCGCGTGGCGAATTCCGTGAAGATCTGTTTTATCGTCTGAACGTGGTGAGCCTGAAAATTCCGGCCCTGAACGAGCGGGCGGAAGATATTCCGCTGCTGGCAAATCATCTGCTGCGTCAGGCGGCGGAACGGCACAAACCGTTCGTGCGGCGTTTTTCTACCGAAGCCATGAAATACCTGATGGCGGCAAGCTGGCCGGGTAATGTGCGCCAACTGGTGAATGTGATTGAACAGTGCGTGGCGCTGACCTCCGCGCCGGTCATCAGCGAGGCGCTGGTCGGTCAGGCGCTGGAGGGTGAAAACTCGGTGCTGCCGACCTTTGTCGAAGCGCGTAACCAGTTTGAACTCAACTATCTGCGGAAAATTTTGCAGATAACCAAAGGCAATGTTACCCATGCCGCGCGCATGGCCGGACGCAACCGCACCGAGTTCTACAAATTACTGGCCCGTCATGAGCTCGATGCAAACGATTTTAAAGAGTAGTTTTGCTGCCAAACCGCCGCGTAATTATGATACGGTGAGCAACCGATTACGCGTAGATAACTGTGCCACTGGCGAGATGAGTTAAGGGTTCACCATGAAAAAGATTGATGCGATTATTAAACCTTTCAAACTGGATGATGTGCGCGAAGCGCTGGCGGAAGTTGGCATTACCGGCATGACCGTAACCGAAGTAAAAGGTTTTGGCCGCCAGAAAGGGCACACTGAACTCTACCGCGGCGCGGAATACATGGTGGATTTCCTGCCGAAGGTGAAAATTGAAATCGTCGTGACTGACGATATCGTGGATACCTGTGTGGATACCATTATTCGCACCGCCCAGACGGGCAAAATCGGCGACGGTAAAATCTTCGTGTTTGACGTGGCGCGCGTGGTGCGTATCCGTACCGGCGAAGAAGACGACGCCGCCATCTAACGCTCACCGGCGGGCCTCTCCTGCGAATTGCCTGGCGGGAGAGGGCGCTACTCTGCGCTGCCCGCTGCGTCTTCCTGCTGTTTACGTAAAAAATCCTGCCGAACAATTTCCAGCGCACGTAATGCCGTTTCTGGCGGGATCTGATGCGTCTCCAGCAGCATAATCAAATCCACTGCCAGTTTGACGTCGTCGGGGGCGTTCTCAAGGGACACGATTTTCTCCTGTGGATTAACGCGTTTGCCGCGCCAGTGCGCGTTCAATGGCGGCCAGAGCATGTCGGCAGCGAGCCAGCCTGCCGTCCAGCACATCCAACTCTTTATGCAATTTTTGCTGTTCCTGCAAGGTTTCCACGCTGCGCAACTGCGCTTCACGCTGCTGTTTCATCGCCAGTAAACGCCGTTCGTAGTCCTGATGCTGCAACAACTGGGCATGGCGTCGGCCTGCGGGCAGGTGCGCGCTGTCATGAAACCGCAGCGTCCAGGTGGCGCTTTCCCGCGACAGCGCTTCCATTTGAGCCACCAGATGTTCGGCAAGCCAGGCGACCCGGTCGGTTTTTTGTTGCCGAACGTAAAGGGTCAGGGTGTCTAAATTACGCCAGCATTCCTGCAGATAATCGTTAATCACCGTGGAACGTGTCTGGAATAGCTGGCGATCGAAACGCGCCGACAGCGTGCGATGCTGCGCCAGCGGCTCAAGCGTTTGCGCCAGGCTGTGCAAGCGCGTTTGTAGCGATTGTAATAATCGGTCGGTTTTCATTCGCTCTCCGCTAAGTCCCGCTTGCGCTGTGATACAGTAGCCGTCATGACCCTGTGGAAGCGACTATGCAAAGACTCATTTTAATCATCATTGGCTGGATTGCGGTAGTGCTTGCGACGCTCGGCGTGGTGCTTCCGTTGCTTCCCACCACACCATTTTTATTGCTGGCCGCCTGGTGCTTTGCGCGCTCTTCCCCACGTTTTCATCACTGGCTGTTATACCGCTCCTGGTTCGGCGGATACTTGCGATTCTGGCAGCAGCATAAGGCAATGCCGCGCGGCGCAAAGCCCAGAGCTATCCTGTTTATTCTTGTAACATTTGCGGTGTCGCTGTGGGTGGTAAAAATGGTCTGGGTGCGTATTTTATTGTTAACGATCCTGGGCTGCCTGCTGGTCTTCATGTGGCGTCTCCCGGTGATTGATGAAAAGCAACAAAACCCGTAAACCCGCATCAGGGCTGTTGCATTTCCTGTGCTCAGCCAGTACATTCTGGCGTTTTCGGCAACAGACTCGCCCTGGTTAAAGCGTAATCAAAACCGTCTTTAACCCCTTTGGCGTGTCTTGTGAGTCAACCCGTTTTTATCAGGCATGTAATTATGACCGCGACTGCACAGCAGCTTGAATTTCTCAAAGACAGTATTAAAAGCATCCAGGATTACCCGAAGCCGGGCATTCTGTTTCGTGACGTTACCAGCCTGCTGGAAGACCCCAAAGCGTATGCGTTAAGCATCGAACTGCTGACCGAACGTTACAAAGATGCCGGGATCACGAAAGTGGTGGGCACCGAAGCACGCGGCTTTTTGTTCGGCGCTCCGGTTGCGCTGGCGCTGGGCGTGGGCTTTGTCCCGGTCCGTAAACCGCGTAAGCTGCCGCGTGAAACTATCGCGGAAAGCTATGAGCTGGAATACGGCACCGATCAGCTTGAGATCCATGTCGACGCCATCAAACCCGGCGATAAAGTGCTGGTTGTGGACGATCTGCTGGCGACGGGCGGCACTATCGACGCGACCGTGAAGCTGATTCGTCGTCTCGGCGGCGAAGTGAAAGACGCTGCGTTTATTATCAATTTGTTCGATCTTGGCGGCGAACAGCGCCTGCAAAAAGCTGGCATCGACTGCTTCAGCCTGGTCCCGTTCCCCGGTCATTGATAATCGCCCCGACAGCCTCGCCGTACAGGTGGGGCTGTGTTAGCATTACCCCTCTCTATTCACCATCCAGGCATTTCAGAGCCAGCCCATGAGTTATCAGGTCTTAGCCCGTAAATGGCGCCCACAAACCTTTGCTGACGTCGTCGGCCAGGAACATGTACTGACCGCGCTGGCGAACGGATTATCCCTCGGGCGCATTCATCACGCTTATCTGTTTTCCGGCACGCGTGGCGTCGGAAAAACCTCGATTGCGCGACTGCTCGCCAAAGGGCTGAATTGCGAAACGGGCATTACTGCCACCCCCTGCGGCGTGTGCGATAACTGCCGTGAAATTGAGCAGGGCCGTTTCGTTGATTTGATTGAAATCGACGCCGCATCGCGCACGAAGGTCGAAGATACCCGCGATTTGCTGGATAACGTGCAATACGCGCCCGCTCGTGGACGCTTTAAAGTTTATCTTATCGATGAAGTGCACATGCTCTCGCGCCACAGCTTCAACGCCCTGTTGAAAACGCTGGAAGAGCCGCCTGCGCACGTCAAATTTCTGCTGGCAACCACCGATCCGCAAAAATTGCCGGTGACGATTTTGTCGCGCTGCCTGCAGTTTCACCTCAAGGCGCTGGATGTCGATCAGATCCGCGATCAGCTCGAACATATTCTGACCCAGGAAAAAATCGACCATGAATCCCGGGCGCTACAGTTACTGGCGCGCGCTGCGGAAGGCAGCTTGCGCGATGCGCTGAGCCTGACCGACCAGGCTATCGCCAGCGGCGACGGACAGGTCAGCACCGAGGCAGTGAGCGCGATGCTGGGCACGCTGGATGACGCCCAGGCGCTGTCGCTGATTGAAGCGCTGGCGCGGGCGGAAGGCGACACCGTGATGCGTCTGCTTACCGACGCGCACGCCCGTGGTGTGGAATGGGAAGCGCTGCTGGTGGAAATGCTCAGTCTGTTGCACCGTATCGCTATGGTGCAGCTTTCTCCGGCCGCCATCGGCTCGGATATGGCGGCGATTGAGCAACGCCTAAAAGAGCTGGCGCGTACGGTACCGCCCGCGGATGTGCAACTGTATTACCAGACCTTATTAATTGGCCGTAAAGAGCTGCCCTGGGCGCCGGATCGGCGGATGGGCGTGGAGATGACGCTGCTTCGCGCACTGGCTTTCCATCCCCGTGCGCCGCTGCCTGAGCCGCAAAACACGCAACCGACTATCCCGGCTGTCGCGGCACAGCCGGTAGCCCGCGTAGAAGCGCCATCCCCTGCGGCTCCTGCGTCGTCCGCCTCGCCGCAACCGGCGGTTAGCGCGGCGCTGCCTGACGCAACCAGCCAGTTGCTGGAAGCCAGAAGCCGTCTGCAAAAAGCCCAGGAGGGCAGCAGAACAAAAAAGAGTGAACCGGCAGCGCCCAAAACCGCGCGGCCGGTGAGCAACTCTGCGCTCGAACGGCTGGCATCGGTAACAGAACGGGTAAAAGCAAAACCGGCCAGTACACTGAAAGAAAGCACACCGGCAAAACCCGAAGCCTATCGCTGGAAAGCGCAGAACGTTGTGGAAGTGGCACCAGAGCCGGTGGCCACGCCGAAAGCGCTGAAAAAAGCCCTGGAGCATGAAAAAACCCCCGAACTGGCGGCGAAACTGGCTGAAGAATCTCTCACGCGCGATGACTGGGCGCGTGATGTAAGCTTAATGAAGCTGCCGAAACTGGTTGAGCAGGTGGCGTTGAATGCCTGGAAGGAGCAGGACGGGCAAACCATCTGCCTGCATTTACGTCCTACCCAGCGCCATTTAAACTCGCCTGCGGCGCGGGAAACCCTTAGCGAGGCCATGAGCCAGCTTTATGGTTCGCCGATTGAACTGACTATCATTGAAGATGATAATCTTGCCCGTCGTACACCTCTTGAGTGGCGTCAGGCGATTTATGAAGAGAAGCTGGCGCAGGCGCGCGAGTCGATCATTGCGGATGCCAACATTCAGACTCTGCGCCGTTTCTTCGACGCCGATCTGGATGAAGAGAGCATTCGCCCCCTTTGACGGGCAGGTCTTCTGTCTGTTGTAAACCCGGTATCGTTGAGCGCGAACGCGCCCGACGAGCCCCAAAGTAAAGAGAGATGCATATGTTTGGAAAAGGCGGTCTGGGTAATCTGATGAAGCAAGCCCAGCAGATGCAGGAAAAAATGCAGCAAATGCAGGAAGAAATCGCGAAGCTGGAAGTGACCGGTGAATCCGGCGCGGGTCTGGTGAAAGTGACCATCAACGGCGCGCATAACTGCCGTCGCGTGGAAATCGATCCGAGCCTGCTGGAAGACGATAAAGACATGCTGGAAGATTTAGTCGCCGCTGCATTCAACGATGCTGCACGTCGTATCGAAGAGACCCAGAAAGAGAAAATGGCTTCTGTGTCTTCCGGTATGCAACTGCCGCCAGGCTTTAAGATGCCGTTCTGATGCAAACCAGCCCTCTGTTGACCCAACTGATGGAGGCGTTGCGCTGCCTGCCGGGCGTCGGCCCGAAGTCGGCGCAGCGCATGGCCTTCACGCTGTTGCAGCGCGACCGCAGCGGCGGAATGCGCCTGGCGCAGGCATTGACCCGCGCCATGTCGGAAATCGGCCACTGCGCCGACTGCCATACCTTCACCGAGCAGGAAATTTGCCACATTTGCGCGAATCCGCGTCGGCAGGAAAACGGCCAGATCTGCGTGGTGGAAAGTCCGGCGGATATCTATGCGATTGAGCAAACCGGGCAGTTCTCCGGTCGCTATTTTGTGCTGATGGGCCACCTCTCTCCGCTGGATGGTATCGGCCCGCAGGACATCGGCCTGGATCGTCTGGAGCAGCGTCTGGAAACCGAGTCGCTCAAAGAGGTGATCCTCGCCACTAACCCCACGGTGGAAGGCGAAGCCACAGCCAACTATATTGCCGAACTTTGCGGGCAATACGGCGTGGATGCCAGCCGTATCGCGCATGGGGTGCCAGTCGGCGGCGAACTGGAAATGGTGGACGGCACTACGCTGTCGCACTCGTTGGTCGGTCGCCACAAGATTGTTTTTTAATCATTCGGAGCGTGTCTTTTACACGCTCCGCTTGAAATATCTCCCCGTTATCCCCATCTCTCCCTCAACGTTTTATACCCCCCATTAAATGGTATTGTTGAGGTCGACTTAAATGAAAGGACAAGAAACCCGTGGTTTCCAGTCAGAAGTGAAACAGCTTCTGCACCTGATGATCCATTCCCTGTATTCCAATAAAGAAATTTTCCTGCGTGAGCTTATCTCCAACGCCTCGGATGCGGCAGACAAACTGCGCTTTCGCGCGTTGTCCAATCCGGATCTGTACGGCGGAGACGGCGATCTGCGGGTACGCGTTTCCTTCGACAAAGCCAATCGCACCCTGACTATCGCCGATAACGGCATCGGGATGACCCGTGATGAAGTGATCGATCACCTGGGGACCATCGCAAAATCCGGCACCAAAGCGTTCCTGGAATCGATGGGTTCCGACCAGGCGAAAGACAGCCAGTTAATCGGCCAGTTTGGCGTGGGCTTCTACTCAGCGTTTATCGTGGCGGATAAAGTGACCGTACGCACCCGTGCTGCAGGCGCCAGCGCTGAAGAGGGCGTGTTCTGGGAATCTGCGGGCGAAGGCGAATACACCGTCGCAGACATCAATAAAGCCGATCGCGGCACCGAAATTACTTTGCACCTGCGTGAAGGCGAGGATGAATTCCTTGATGACTGGCGCGTGCGTTCGATCATCAGCAAATACTCCGATCACATCGCCCTGCCGGTTGAGATTGAAAAACATGAAGAAAAAGACGGCGAAACCGTCGTCAGCTTCGAGAAAATCAACAAAGCCCAGGCGCTGTGGACCCGTAGCAAGTCCGAAATCAGCGATGACGAGTACAAAGAGTTCTACAAGCATATCGCCCATGACTTCACCGATCCGCTGATCTGGAGCCATAACCGCGTGGAAGGTAAGCAGGAGTACACCAGCCTGCTGTATGTGCCGTCCCAGGCACCGTGGGACATGTGGAACCGCGATCATAAACACGGCCTGAAACTCTATGTGCAGCGTGTCTTCATCATGGATGACGCTGAGCAGTTCATGCCGAACTACCTGCGCTTTATCCGTGGCCTGATTGATTCCAACGATCTGCCGCTCAATGTGTCGCGTGAAATCCTCCAGGACAGCACCGTGACCCGTAATCTGCGTAACGCGCTGACCAAACGCGCCCTGCAGACCCTGGAAAAACTGGCTAAGGACGACGCGGAAAAATACCAAACCTTCTGGAAACAGTTCGGTCTGGTACTGAAAGAAGGTCCGGCGGAAGATCACGCCAACCAGGAAACCATTGCCAAACTGCTGCGCTTTGCGTCCACTCACACCGATTCTTCCGAGCAGACCGTCTCGCTGGAAGAGTACGTGGCGCGCATGAAAGAAGGCCAGGAGAAGATCTATTACATCACCGCTGACAGCTATGCCGCGGCGAAGAGCAGCCCGCATCTGGAGCTGCTGCGTAAGAAAGGCATCGAAGTCCTGCTGCTTTCCGACCGCATCGACGAATGGATGATGAGCTACCTGACCGAGTTTGACGGTAAGAAATTCCAGTCCATCGCCAAGGCGGACGAGTCGCTGGATAAGCTGGCTGACGAAGTTGACGAGCAGACCAAAGAAGCAGAAAAAGCGCTTGAGCCGTTTATCGATCGCGTGAAAACCCTGCTGGGCGACCGCGTGAAAGAAGTGCGCTTCACCCATCGTCTGACCGACACGCCGGCGATTGTCACTACCGACAACGACGAAATGAGCACCCAGATGGCGAAGCTCTTCGCCGCGGCGGGCCAGGCCGTGCCGGATGTGAAATACATCTTTGAACTGAACCCGGATCATGTGCTGGTGAAACGCACTGCCGACACGCAGGATGACGAGCAGTTTAAAGAGTGGGTGGAACTGTTGCTCGATCAGGCGCTGTTCGCCGAGCGCGGCACCCTGGAAGATCCAAACCTGTTTATTCGCCGCATGAACCAACTTCTGGTCTCGTAACGCTGTTTTTTCCCCCTCTCTTCGTCCTGAGAGGGGGAAAATTTCCCGCCGCTGTACATTTTATTGCCATTCGTCAGGCGCTTGAAAGCATTCACCAACCCCGCGTTTCTTGTCGTAGTACTGCCTTTAGTGGTATGGTTTTGCCTCGCAACTTCCAGTAATAATCAAATCGTATGGGGAATTACGCAATGCGTATTATTCTGCTCGGCGCTCCGGGCGCAGGAAAAGGTACTCAGGCACAGTTCATCATGGAGAAATACGGCATTCCGCAAATCTCCACCGGTGACATGTTACGCGCCGCGGTAAAATCCGGCTCTGAGCTGGGCAAACAGGCAAAAGACATTATGGACGCCGGCAAACTGGTGACCGATGAGCTGGTTATTGCCCTGGTAAAAGAGCGCATTGCGCAGGAAGATTGCCGCAACGGTTTTCTGCTGGACGGTTTCCCGCGCACCATTCCGCAGGCAGACGCCATGAAAGAAGCGGGCATTAACGTTGATTATGTGCTCGAATTTGCTGTGCCGGACGAACTGATTGTTGACCGTATCGTTGGCCGCCGCGTACACGCTGCTTCCGGCCGCGTTTACCACGTTAAATTCAATCCGCCGAAAGTGGAAGGCAAAGACGACGTGACCGGCGACGAGCTGACCACCCGTAAAGATGACCAGGAAGAAACCGTGCGTAAACGTCTGGTGGAATACCATCAGATGACCGCGCCGCTGATTGGCTACTACCAGAAAGAAGCGCAGGCGGGCAACACCCGTTACGCGAAAGTTGACGGCACCAAAGCGGTCAGCGAAGTGCGCGCTGAACTGGAAAAAATCCTCGGTTAATCGCCCGTCACCTTTCTCCTTTCAGGCGGCGGCCTGCCGCCAGCCTGAATGATCCAGAGCCAGATGCTTTTCTTTCCCGAAGAAGGGCGTTGGCTCTTATATCAATAGATTTATCCTGTTCCGTTTTCAGTTACAATTATCAACCATTTAGTCAGGTAAGGGCGGATAATGCGTTTCGAAAAAACAGGTATTCTGCTGGTCAATCTCGGCACACCGGATGCCCCGACGGCATCGGCGGTAAAACGCTATCTGCGCCAGTTTTTAAGCGATAAGCGCGTCGTCGATACGTCGCCGCTGCTGTGGTGGCCGCTGTTGCGCGGCGTGATCCTGCCGCTGCGTTCTCCTCGCGTCGCCAAACTCTATCAGTCCATCTGGATGGAAGAGGGCTCACCGTTACTGGTGTACAGCCGTCGCCAGCAGCAGGCCTTATCTGCGCGTCTGCCCGATATGCCGGTGGTGCTGGGTATGAGCTATGGCAAACCGTCGCTGGACAGCGCTGTCGACGGGCTTATCGAAAGCGGTGTCACCAACATCATCGTCCTGCCGCTTTACCCGCAATTTTCCTGCTCGACGGTGGCCGCCGTGTGGGATGAGCTGGCGCGCATTCTGACCCGCTATCGTCGGGTGCCGGGCATTAATTTCATTCGCGATTACGCCGATCACCCGGCTTACATCAACGCGCTGGCGGGCACTGTGCGTCAGTCTTTCGCGCAACATGGCGAACCGGATCTGCTGCTGATGTCGTACCACGGGATTCCGCAACGCTATGCCGACGAAGGCGACGATTATCCGCAGCGCTGCCGCGATACAACCCGGGAACTGGTGGGCGCGCTGGAAATCGACCCTGAGAAGACGATGATGACGTTCCAGTCGCGCTTTGGCCGCGAGCCGTGGCTGACGCCGTATACCGACGAAACCCTGAAAATGCTGCCCCAAAAAGGCATTAAGCATATTCAGGTGATGTGCCCGGGCTTTGCGGCGGATTGTCTGGAGACGCTGGAAGAGATCGCCGAACAGAACCGCGAAATCTTCCTTGAGGCAGGGGGCGAGAAATACGAATACATTCCCGCTTTAAACGACGGTGCCGCCCACATTGAGATGATGGTGCAACTGGTGTCACGCTATCGCTAATCGCGTCGGGGCGGCGGAATGTGCTACCATTCACCGCCTCAATAGCTACCGATCCGCAATCCATGAAATTTCCCGGCAAACGTAAATCTAAACACTATTTTCCCGTCAGTCTGCGCGACCCGTTACTTCAACAGACGCAGCCCGATCATGAAGCCAGCCCGTCCTGGGTTGTTGGTATTGACCAGACGCTGGTGGATATCGAAGCGCGTGTCGATGATGCGTTTGTGGCGCGCTACGGCCTGAGCCTCGGCCATTCGCTGGTGATTGAAGATGACGTGGCAGAAGCGCTTTACCAGGAACTGGTCCGCGAAAACCTCATTACCCATCAGTTTGCTGGCGGCACTATCGGCAATACCATGCACAACTATTCGGTGCTGGCCGATGACCGTTCCGTCCTGCTGGGCGTGATGTGCAATAACATCACGCCGGGCAGCTACGCCTACCGCTATTTATGCAATACCTCCAGCCGCACCGATCTTAATTACCTTCAGGGTGTGGACGGTGCCATTGGCCGCTGCTTTACGCTGATTAGCGAGCAGGGCGAGCGCACCTTCGCCATCAGTCCGGGCCATATGAATCAACTGCGGCCGGAAAGCATTCCCGAAGCCGTGATCGCAGGTGCTTCAGCGCTGGTGCTGACGTCGTATCTGGTGCGCTGCAAACCCGGTGAACCGATGCCGGATGCCACCATGACCGCCATTGGTTACGCGAAGAAGCACAATGTTCCGGTCGTACTGACGCTGGGCACGAAGTATGTGATCGCGGATAACCCGTCATGGTGGCGCGAGTTTCTGAAAGAGCACGTCTCGATTCTGGCGATGAACGAAGAAGAAGCGCTGGCGCTGACTGGCGAGAGCGATCCGTTGCTGGCGTCCGATAAAGCGCTGGACTGGGTCGATTTAGTGCTGTGCACCGCCGGGCCGGTGGGATTGTACATGGCGGGATACACCGAGGAAGAGGCGAAGCGCAAGACCCAACATCCGTTGCTGCCGGGCGCGATCGCTGAATTCAACCAGTACGAATTTAGCCGGGTGTTACGCTTAAAAGATTGCCAGCAGCCACTGCGGATTTACTCCCACATCGCGCCGTATATGGGCGGGCCGGAAAAAATCATGAATACCAACGGCGCAGGCGACGGCGCGCTGGCAGCGCTGCTGCACGACATCACTGCCAACAATTTCCATCGCACTAACGTGCCCAATTCCAGCAAGCATAAATTTAACTGGCTGACCTACTCGTCGCTGGCGCAGGTATGCAAATATGCCAACCGCGTGAGCTATCAGGTTTTGAATCAGCATTCGCCGAGGTTAACCCGCGGGCTGCCGGAACGTGAAGACAGCCTCGAAGAGGCATACTGGGAGCGGTAAAACACGCCCCATTAAAAAAGGCTGGTGAAGCATCGCTTCCCAGCCTTTTTGTTATCGTGAGGACGGCGTTAACCGCTTACCGTTTCGCCGGTCTGACGGCTTCCTAACAGCGCAAGCATCGTGTTCGCGATTTCACGCTCGCCCATGACCACCTCATTCGCACCGCGTTCAGCGATGTAATCCACTTCATCGTCGTAATGGGCGCGGGCGATAATATCGATTCCGGGGCACGTCGCACGTGCCGTGGCGACAATCTCACCGGCTTCATACCCGTTCGGGATCGTCAACAGCAGCCAGCGGGCGCAGTTCAGATGCGCGAGGTTCAGGATCTCTTCATTGGCGGCATTACCCAGCACCGCGCGAATGCCGCGTGAGCGCAGCTCATCCACTCGCGTCCGGGATGTCTCAACCACCACCAGCGGGATCCCTTGCTCCATCAGTTTCTCGCCAATAAGACTCCCGACACGGCCATAACCCACCAGCAGGGCGTGGTTGCAAATATCCACCGGATGCTGCTCTTCTTCCAGCGCCTCTTCCAGCGTCTGCTCTTCCAGCGTTTCGGTTTTCTCGAGGTACTTTTCAAGAATGGCGAACAGCACAGGGTTGAGCATGATCGACAGAATTGCGCCCGCCAGCACCAGATTCTGGCCTTCCTGCGGCAGCAAATCGAGTGCCATACCGAGGCCAGCCAGAATAAACGCGAATTCACCAATCTGCGCCAGGCTGGTGGAAATGGTTAACGCGGTCCGCTGGGAGTGACCGAACATTCGCACCAGCGCAAATGCGGCAAGGGATTTGCCGAAAATGATGATAATCACGGTGCCCAGCACGGCTACCGGTTGTTGAATCAGGATCATCGGATCGAACAACATACCGACGGAGACAAAGAACAGCACCGCAAACGCGTCCCGCAGTGGCAGGGTATCGTGGGCGGCGCGGTGGCTAAGCTCCGACTCATTAAGCACCACACCGGCGAAGAACGCGCCGAGCGCAAAGGAGACGTCGAACAATTCAACGGCGCCAAAGGCGATACCGAGCGCCAGCGCCAGCACTGCCAGCGTAAACAGCTCCCGCGAACCGGTCGCTGCGCTGCGCGCCAGGATCCACGGCACAACGCGACGGCCAACCAGCATCATCAGGGCGATAAACGCCACCACTTTGCTGATTGTGATACCCATATCCAGAGACAGCGATGCCAGGCCGACGTTGCCCTTTTCCAGCATTCCTGCGACAGCAGGCAGCAATACCAGCGTTAACACCATCACCAAATCTTCAACAATCAGCCAGCCAATAGCGATTTGCCCGCGCTGACTGTCGATTAACTGCCGTTCTTCAAGCGCCCGCAACAGTACCACGGTACTGGCGGTGGAAAGACACAAACCAAACACGATGCCGGTCATTAATGACCAGTCAAGCGTCCAGGCAAGCCCCATCCCCAGGAGCGTCGCCACCGCAATTTGCGCGATGGCACCGGGGATGGCTATCGACTTTACCGCCATCAAATCCTTAATCGAGAAATGCAATCCGACGCCAAACATCAGCAGGATAACCCCGAGCTCCGCCAGTTCCGGCGCGAGTTTGGTGTCAGCAACAAAACCCGGCGTAAACGGCCCGGCTAAAACCCCCGCGATTAAATATCCCACCAGTGGTGATATACGTAACCTGTTGGCCAGCATGCCCAGCAAAAAAGCGAGCACGAGGCCGCCGACAATCGTGGTGATAAGCGGGGTGGCGTGATGCATTCCGTCTCCTTTCGTATTTAGTGGCTCCCGACCTGGTGAAAACCTGGCCTCCGGTTAATAGTTTATGACAATTTTATACAGCGCGTTTATCAATATTGGATGAAATGTGAATAAAAATAGCATTTGGATGAAAAAAAGCAGGCAGAGAGGAGATTTGGAGCTTTATCGCGCCTGAAGCGTGAAGATATGCGGGGTACAGCGGCGGCCAAAGACGAGCTTTGGCCGCGTTACGTTAGGCTTTATGACGATTATCGGGCAGGAATACCGTCAGTATCCCTAAAAGAGGCAGGAAAGCGCAGATTTTGTAAACTAGAAAAATACTGGTCTGATCCGCGACAAAGCCCAGCACCGCAGCGCCAAGCCCGCCCATGCCAAAAGCGAAACCGAAAAACAGGCCGGATACCATGCCAATGCGGCCAGGCATCAGTTCCTGCGCGTAGACCAGAATCGCTGAAAAGGCCGAGGCCAGAATAAAACCGATGATGCCTGTTAATACGCCTGTCCACCATAAATCGGCGTAAGGCAATATCAGCGTAAAAGGCGCAACCCCGAGTATGGAACCCCAGATCACCAGCTTACGACCAATCTTATCGCCCACCGGCCCGCCGATAACGGTGCCCGCCGCGACGGCGAACAAAAAGCCGAACAGATGCAGTTGCGCGCTTTGCACCGACAGATGGAATTTTTCCATCAGATAAAAGGTGAAGTAGCTGCTGATACTCGCCATATAAAAGTATTTGGAGAAAATCAGGATCAGCAGCACGGTGATGGCCTGAATCACTTTCGGGCGTGGCAGCGGGTTGGCAATTTTCACTGCCGGACGGCTTTTCGCCAGGCGGTGTTGCGCGGCATACCAGCGGCTCACCTGGGCAAGCACAACAATCGCCAGCAGCGCGGCCAGCACAAACCAGCCTACATTCCCTTTACCGTAAGGCGCGATGATAATCGCCGCCAGCAACGGGCCAAGTGAACTGCCGAAGTTACCGCCCACCTGGAACAGCGATTGCGCCAGACCATGGCGGCCGCCAGAAGCCATACGCGCCACCCGGGACGATTCCGGATGGAACACGGACGAACCGGTGCCTACCAGTGCTGCCGCGAGCAGTACCATCGTAAAACTGCCCGCCATCGCTAACAGCACTAAACCGCAGAGGGTAAAGCACATGCCAATCGGCAACGACCAGGGCATCGGATATTTATCGGTATAGTGGCCGACAACAGGCTGAAGCAGCGATGAAGTGAGCTGGAACGTGAGGGTAATCATCCCGATTTGTACAAAGCTCAGGGTAAATTCAGCCTGCAACAACGGATACAGCGCCAGGATCAGCGACTGGATCATATCGTTCAGTAAATGCGACAGGCTGATTGCCCCCAAAATACCGAACGAGGTGCGGCTTTTTGGCGGCGAAGCCGGTTGCCCGGTTATCGACTGGGTTTGTTGACTCATGCCATAGATTCCAAAAAAATGATTTTATTATTAGCGGATAACGCAGGTAATTATCCATGAGGAGAATAGTTACTCTGCTAACATACCGCGCATCCTGACTCGATAAAAGCCGCAAATCTGAAAAGCGCGTGGTACAGGATGGCCTACCATTATACTGTTGTGGATCTGAATGATTTCTAAAGGGAGCGTTGACATGGGGTTAGCCAAATCCGGCCTGGTAATGGCATTGTTGGTCGCGGCGGGCATAGCAAGTATGCCTGCGCAGGCATACGAGCAGGACAAGACATATAAAATCACCATCCTTCACACCAACGATCACCACGGCCATTTCTGGCGTAATGAGTACGGCGAGTACGGCCTTGCCGCGCAAAAAACGCTGGTGGACAGCATTCGCCAGCAGGTCGCGGAACAGGGCGGGAGCGTGCTGGTGCTGTCCGGCGGTGACATCAACACCGGCGTACCGGAATCTGACTTACAGGACGCCGAACCCGACTTTCGCGGCATGAATCTGATTGGTTATGACGCGATGGCAGTCGGAAACCACGAATTTGATAACCCGCTCACCGTATTGCGCCAGCAGGAACAATGGGCCAAATTCCCGTTTCTGTCGGCCAATATTTACCAGAAAAGCACCGGCGAACGCCTGTTCAAACCCTGGGCGTTGTTCAAACGTCAGGACCTGAAAATTGCGGTTATTGGCCTGACCACAGACGACACCGCCAAAATCGGCAACCCGGAATTCTTTACCGACATCGAGTTCCGTAAACCCGCCGAAGAAGCGAAGCTGGTCATTCAGGAACTTCAGCAAACCGAAAAACCGGATGTCATCATCGCCGCAACCCATATGGGCCATTACGATAATGGCGCACATGGCTCTAACGCGCCGGGGGATGTTGAAATGGCGCGCAGCCTGCCGGAAGGTTCGCTGGCCATGATCGTGGGCGGACATTCACAAAACCCGGTCTGTATGGCCTCCGATAATAAAAAACAGGTGGAATATGTGCCTGGCACCCCGTGTGCGCCGGATCGCCAGAACGGCATCTGGATTGTGCAGGCCCATGAATGGGGCAAATACGTCGGACGCGCTGATTTCGAGTTCCGTAATGGCGAGATGAAGCTGGTGAATTACCAGTTGATTCCGGTAAACCTGAAGAAAAAAGTCACCTGGGATAACGGCAAAAGCGAACGTATTCTTTATACCCCGGAGATTGCCGAAAACCCGAAAATGCTGTCGTTATTATCGCCCTTCCAGAGTAAAGGCAAAGCCCAGCTTGAGGTGAAAATCGGTAATGTGAACGGTCATCTCGAAGGGGACCGCAGTAAAGTCCGCTTTGTGCAGACCAATCTCGGGCACCTGATCCTGGCGGCGCAGATGGCGCGCACCGGGGCGGATTTCGCGGTGATGAGCGGCGGCGGCATTCGGGATTCCATCGAAGCAGGCGACATCACCTATAAAGACGTACTGAAAGTGCAACCGTTCGGCAACACGCTGGTGTATATCGATATGCCGGGCAAAGCGGTGGTGGAATATCTAACCGCCGTGGCGCAGAAAACACCGGATTCCGGCGCGTATCCGCAGTTCGCTAACGTCAGCTTTATCGCCTCAGGCGGCACGCTACGCGATCTGAAAATCAAGGGCGAGCCGGTAGACCCGAATAAAACCTACCGTATGGCGACCCTGAGTTTCAACGCCACGGGCGGCGATGGCTATCCCTCCATCGCTGACCAGCCGGGCTACGTCAATACCGGGTTTATTGATGCCGAGGTGCTGAAACAGTACATCCAGCAGAATTCTCCGCTGGACGTGAATGCTTTTGAGCCAAAAGGTGAAGTAAGCTGGCAGTAAACCAAACTAACCGGGGCGGCGACGCCCCGGTTTTTCAGGCGCGCTACTCGCGGCGGGCAATATCCGCAAAGGTAGCGTTAAGCAGCGACGCCAGGTCGCGTGCGGCCAGTTCGATATCCAGCCCGCGCTTGCCGCCGGAAATATAAATACACGGGAAGTCCTGAGCCGGTGCGTCGATCAGCGTCGGCAAGCGCTTTTTCTGACCCAGCGGACTGATCCCGCCCACCAAATAGCCGGTGGTGCGTTGCGCTACCATCGGATCGGCCATATCGACCTTTTTCGCGCCTAATGCCTTAGCGACTTTTTTGAGATCTAACTGCGTGGCGACCGGCGTCACCGCCACCGCCAGTTGCTTTGCGTCGCCATTCATTGAAACCAGCAACGTTTTGTAGACCTGGTCGGCATTAAGCCCCAGTTTGCGTACCGCCTCATCGCCAAAATTGGTTTCATGCGGGTCGTGGTCATAGGCGTGAATTTTAAACGCGATCTTATTCTTTTCGAGCAGTTTAACTGCGGGCGTCATGATGTTTACCTGATGATGAATACGTCATGGGCAAAAGGGTAAGCCCAAAATCAGCGGAAAAATAGTACAAAATTGCGCATCCACTACGTGCGCTTTAACAGGGCGGGCACATTGCCTTCGCCGTACAGATGCAGTGCCCCCACCGCCACCACATAGCGCCCCGGCGGGAGATTATTCAGAAACTCACACCACGCCAGATTGCGCTGATGCATCAACACGTCATACAGCTCATGCGCGAACGTATTCGGTAGCGTGACGCGCGCTTCCTTCGGGGGATTACCCAGCCACCAACCGATCATCAACTGCAACAGCCGGGCATTGGTGTGCCAGTGGGTGAGGGTGTCCTGCAACAAGCCGAGGCCTTGCTCCGGCAACTGGCGCAACAGCGCGATCTGATTGTCTGCGCCTTCCAGTTCCAGCACCCGGGTGTGGTGTTCCTGCGCCGCCTGCAAAAGCTGATAGTCAATGCCATATTCCGGGCGCAATCCAAGGCTCTGCGCCTGATGAGCTTGCAGCATCAACGCCACCTGCCATGCGGGTTGCGTATCGAGACGCGAGAGCGGTATCGACAGCTCGCCGGCAATTTTTTCAACCTGCTCAAGGCTTGCGGCCTCGAGCCGTTCTGACAACGGGCGTTCCGCCTGATCAAAGCCAAACGGCGATCCGCCGCTGCGAATATCGGCTTCAACGATCAGCGCATCGGCGCGCCGCACTTTTTCCACCAGGCGCGCCGACAGCGGCGACATATCCCGGGTGCCCATATGAATGCTGCCGACCAGATGCAGGTAGCGTTTACCGGGAAGCGTAACGTCGATAGCGGGCCAGGGATTAACGGGAGAGAGGCTCCCTAACAGCGCACGCAGACGATCGAACAGGCCCATAAAGAGGTTCCCGAGTCAAAAAACTCATGCTAACGCGCTGAACCGAAAGGTGCAAATAAGGGGAGGGGTCGGCCCGGGTGCATTCCCGGGCCAGCCATCAGGCTTTGGGTTTGAAACGTAACAAACGGTTGGCGTTACTGACGACGGTAATCGACGACAGCGCCATCGCCGCGCCCGCCACGACCGGATTCAACAACGTACCGGTAATGGGCCACAGGATCCCGGCGGCAATCGGGATACCCAGCGTGTTATAAACAAACGCGCCCAGCAGGTTTTGTTTCATATTACGCAGCGTGGCTTTGGAGATCGCCAGCGCATCGGCGACGCCCATCAGGCTGTGACGCATCAGCGTGATCGCGGCGGTTTCTATCGCCACATCGCTACCACCGCCCATGGCGATACCCACATCCGCCTGCGCCAGGGCTGGCGCATCGTTGATGCCGTCGCCGACCATCGCCACCTGGCGGCCTTCGCGTTGCAGTTTGGCAATGGCCTCTGCTTTGCCGTCCGGCAGGACGCCAGCAATCACCTCATCAATACCCGCTTCTTTGGCGATGGCCTGAGCGGTGATGGCGTTGTCGCCGGTCAACATGACGAGACGATATCCTTCGCGGTGCAGACGAGCCAGCGCATCGCGACTGTCTTCGCGTAGCGGATCGCGGATTGCCAGCAGCGCCGCCGCTTTGCCGTCAATCGCCAGCAGAACAGGCGTTGCGCCCTGTTGCGCCTGGCGTTCAATCTCTGCATCCAGTTCGCGGGTATCAACCTGCTGCTCATGCAGCAGCGCCTGATTGCCCAACAGCAAGGTATGTCCCTCGGCTTCACCGCTTACGCCCAGTCCACGTAAGGTGCGGAAACCGTTCACGGACGGTAAAGCGATCTCCTGGGCCTTGTCGAGGATCGCCCGCGCCAGCGGATGGCTTGAACCCTGCTCCAGCGAGGCGGCCAGACGTACCGCCTGTTGTTCATCAACGCCTGCGGCAGTGATCACGCCCACCACCTGCGGTTTACCTTCGGTGAGCGTCCCGGTTTTATCAAACACCACAGTGTCGAGCGTGCTTGCCCGTTGCAGCGCATCTGCATCCCGCACCAGTGCGCCAAATTCGGCGGCGCGACCGACGCCGGAGATAATCGACATCGGCGTTGCCAGCCCCAGGGCGCACGGGCAGGCGATAATCAATACCGTGGTGGTGATCACCAGGGTGTAAACAATTTGCGGCGCGGGCCCGAAGAAGTACCACATCGCACCGCTGAATAAGGCGATTAATACCACTACCGGGACGAATACTGCCGAGATTCGGTCCGCCAGCTTACCGATTTCCGGCTTGCTGCTCTGAGCCTGGCGTACCATGCGGATGATCCGCGAGAGCGTGGTGTGGTTACCGACTGCGCTGGCGCGGAACAGCACACTGCCGTCCTGAACCACGGTGCCGGCATGCACGGTTTCGCCGGCGCCTTTTTGCTGGGGGATGGGCTCGCCGGTCAGCATGGCTTCATCCAGCCACGCTTCACCTTCAATAATTTCGCCGTCTACCGGCACGCGATCCCCGGTGGTCAGACGCAGCGTCATCCCCGGCTGGACTTCTGCCAGCGGCAGCGTTTGCTCGCCGTGTTCGGTTACCACGCGCGCGGTAGGTGGTGTCAGGTCGAGCAGGCGCTCCAGGGCTTTTGACGAACGCTGGCGCGCCCGGGCTTCCAGCATATGACCAAGATTAATCAGACCGATAATCATGGCGCTGGCTTCGTAGTAAAGATGGCGCGCCTCCATCGGGAACCACTGCGGCCACAGGTTGACGCTCATGGAGAACAGCCAGGCGGCGCCGGTGCCGAGCGCCACCAGAGTATCCATGGTGGCGGTGCCGTTCATCAGGCTTTTCCACGCGCTGCGATAAAAGTGGCCGCCTGCGAAAATCATTACCGCCAGGGTGACGAGGCCAATTCCCAGCCACAGCGAGCGGTTGTCGTCGGTGACCATCATATTGTCGCCGAACATGCCCCAGATCATCACCGGGATACCCACCGCCAGGGCGAGGGCGGACTGCCAGCGAAAGCGCTTCATTGCCGCCTGAGCGGTCTGCTGCTGACGTTCCCGGCGTTCATTGTCATCTTCAATGGCTTCAGCGCCGTATCCGGCTTTCTCCACCGCGCTGATTAAATCGCTTGCGGAAGCGCTGCCCATGACGAGCGCGGTACGCTCCGCAAGATTCACCCGTGCCTGCGTGACGCCCGGAACGCCTGACAGCGCATTTTGCACCCGGCTCACGCAACTGGCGCAGCTCATGCCGTCGATCAACAGCTGTTGGCTGTCATCGAACGATGAGTCTGCCGGAAGCGAGGTTGGCGCCGCTGTCAGTGCTTCCGACGGGATTGATGACTCTGCCAGCGGGTCAGCCTTTGGGTGGCTTAACTCCGCCCCGTACCCGGCTTCTTTAATGGTATCGATTAACGCCTCAGCAGACGCGCTGCCGGTGACCTGCGCGGACGTGATGGTTACTTCTGCACTTTCAACATCAGGACGTTTTTCCAGGCTTTCTTTTACCCGTTTAACGCAATGACCGCAGGACAGGCCATCCAGGGTGAGATTAACAGTATGAGACATCGTGAAACTCCTTCTCGGTGAGCCAAATAAGCTTGGCTTTATTGACGTTATAGAAGGTTAAACCTTCCATCAAGGGGAAGGTCAAGGGGGAGGCGAAATGAATATTATGTGTTTATTTCCAATTCAATATGGAGATGGTGTTCATTCAAGGACGATGCGGAAAAAATGGTTGATATGTATCAATTTGAGCTAACTGGTTCTGTCTGAAAGTAGGGGTTTTGTATTGTTCCGGAAGCAGAGGCGACCATGGGGAAAGGGATTTTTTCGCAATACTGGGGAAAGACTGTCAGGGAGGATTCTAAAGAGGCAAGCTGTCATTTACTGATCTGGCATTCGCTTGATGTTGCGGCTGTGGCCTCATCCTGGTGGGACTGCTCGCCCTCAATCCGGTCATTTTTTTGCCGAAAATCTCCTTCACTCGACGAAGCAAAGGTTAAAGCCTGGATACTGTTTTTTATTGCACTGCACGATATTGGAAAGTTTGATACCCGATTTCAATGCAAGTCAGTTGAAACCTGGCGAACGCTATTTCCCGAAGCAGTAAAATTGTCATCACTGGATTATGATCGTTGTAAGGGATTCGATCACGGTGCTGGTGGGCTGTATTGGTTTATTGATGATTATCAGCCCATGTTGGAAGAGCCAGATTTTAACTCTTTTTATGAGCCTGAACCCCATCCCTATCACTCCTGGATCCCGTGGATAGAAGCGGTTACAGGTCATCATGGTTATATCCGTTCCTGGCATGAGCTGGACAACGATCGCCTGAGATGGCCATCATTTTTATCTCCTTTACTGGCTGATTTTGACAAGCAAGCGCGTCGCGAATGGATAGCGGCACTGGAGGCTTTGTTTCTCTTGCCCGCTGGATTATCTGTCAATGCCGAACCGCCAGAAATATCGCCATTGCTGGCCGGGTTTTGTTCCATTGCCGACTGGCTAGGCTCGTGGAACAGCGATGACGCTTTTCATTTCTGCGCGAAGCCCCCGGCAACATTTGATGATTTACGGGATTACTTTGCCACGCGCTGTAAAAAAGATGCGTTGAGAGTATTAAAGCGTAGCGGTCTGCTTGCACATGTTCAGGAGTATCAGGGCGTACAAACGCTCCTTTCAGCAGGCCACCAACCACGGCAACTTCAGGTATTGGTTGACGCATTGCCGCTTGAACCCGGCGTCACACTTATTGAAGCGCCTACCGGCGCCGGTAAAACCGAAACCGCGCTGGCTTATGCCTGGCGACTCATCGATGCCAGTCTGGCCGATAGCATTGTTTTAGCCTTACCCACACAGGCCACTGCTAATGCGATGTTTGAAAGAATGGCGTTTCTTGCCGGATGTCTTTTCCCTCAGCCAAACCTAATCCTTGCTCATGGTAATGCCAAATTTAATAACGATTTTCAGGCTATCAAACAGCGCGGCCAAAATGCGCAGGGCAATGAGGAAGCATGGGCGCAATGTTGCGAATGGCTTGCCTTAAGTAACAAACGCGTTTTTCTGGGGCAGATTGGCGTTTGTACCATCGACCAGGTCTTGATTTCAGTCCTGCCGGTAAAATATCGCTTTATTCGTGGTTTAGGTATAGGACGCAGTGTCCTGATCGTCGATGAAATTCACGCTTTCGATACCTATATGAATGGCTTGCTGGATGCGGTTCTCAAAGCGCAATACAAAGCGGGCGGCAGCGCGATATTACTTTCTGCAACACTGCCAGAGCAGCAGCGACATCAGTTATTGAATAACTATGGAAGGGCGGTTGAGGCCAACGATAATCGCTCGCGCGCACCGTATCCCCTGATTAACTGGCGGGGTAACAATACAGCCCGTCAATGGCATCTTGAGGATGTCCCTGAACATTTACCGCGGCGGTTCGCGCTCAAGCTTGAACCAATAAAATTAGCGGATTTGATGCCTGATGAAAGTCTGATTGACCGGATGCTCAATGCAGCCCGTACGGGGGCCCAGGTATGCTTAATCTGTAACTTAGTGGACGTGGCGCAAAAGGTCTGCCAACAACTCCAGCAAAAAAGCGGCCCGGATATTGACGTCATCCTGTTCCATTCGCGCTTCACCCTTTTGGATCGTCAGATTAAAGAAGGAAATGTGCTGCGCTATTTTGGCAAAAATGGTGATCGAAGCCGTGGTCGAATCCTTGTTTCAACTCAGGTTGTTGAACAATCGCTGGATGTCGATTTTGACTGGTTAATCACTCAGCATTGCCCGGCAGATTTATTATTCCAACGGCTTGGGCGTTTGCATCGGCATGAACGCCAGTCACGCCCTTCAGGATTCACTTCCCCACTCACCACCGTTTTGCTTCCAGACCAGGCGAATTACGGTTTGCACAGCAAAATCTACGGCAATGTACGTGTGCTGTGGCGCACGCAACAGCATATCGAGGCGTTGAAGGCACAACCGCTTTATTTCCCGGATGCTTACCGTGCATGGCTTGACGCTATTTACAGCGCAGATGTAGCGGATGAACCTGGCTGGGTAACGACGGCTATGGATGAATTCGAACTACAGGAATTGAGCAAAAGAAGCAAAGCCAGACAGATGCTTGAATGGGCTGGACGAGCGCCACTTAATGACAGTGATGAAAAAATTTATGCAGTGACACGCGATGGAGAGATGAGCCTGTCAATCGTGCCGTACCTGCAAACCGGGCAGGGAAAACAATTACTGGATGGACGAATTATCGAACATTTGGACGAGTTTACGGTGCGTGAGGCATTAGCCCTTAACCGCATTAACGTACCAAATTCCTGGCGCGCAACGCTGGATGACCCCCTGGATGAGCACGGCTTGCTTTGGCTGAAAGGAAAGACTGCTGATGGCAGGTGGTTACACGAAAGAAAAGGGGGAACGTTTATTTATACAAAAGAATCAGGGATGAGCAAAGTCATCCCTTGCGAAGCACTGTAATGCACAGCAATAAAATAAAGGAGGTGATGTAATGGATTTACTTGTTGATCCATGGATCCCTGTCCGTGCGTTTGAGGAGAGGCATCCACAAACTATTACGCTACAACGATTATGTTGCAGCGAAGAAAAATGGCTATTAAACCTACCGCGCGATGACATGGAGCTGGCGGCCTTACAATTACTGATCTGCCTGCTGCAGGTCACCTGCGAGCCACGAGATGACAGCGAAATGCGCCTAAGGGTTGCCAGGCCACTTTCCGAAGAAGAGTTCGCAGCATTAATGTCACCCTGGCACCAAACCTTCCAACTTGATCATCCGCAAATGCCTTTTATGCAGGTAAAAGGCGTGGAAGCGAAAGAGCCCACTCCGATGGAAAAGCTGATGACCGGTTTAAGCGGGGCGACAAATTGCGCTTTCGTTAATCAGCCAGGGCAGGGCGAAGCGTTATGCGGTGGTTGTACGGCGATAGCGCTGTTTAATCAGGCAAATAACGCCCCAGGTTTTGGAGGCGGTTTTAAGAGTGGATTACGGGGCGGTACGCCGATTACTACTTTAATTAAAGGCTCAGATCTGCGTACCACTATCTGGCTAAATGTCCTGACCACACCGCGTCTTCAATCCTCTTTCCCGCCAGATAGACTTACCGAAAATCTTCCCACCTGGAAACGCCCTATATCCAGTGGAAAAACATTTCCTGCCGCCACGATTGGTTTACTGCGCGGGCTTTTTTGGCAACCCGCACACATTGAACTTTGCCCGCCTATAGGCCCGGGGCAATGTTGCGGGTGCGGACAGCAGAGCAACCAGCGTTATAACGGTTTTCTCAAGGCTAAATTCAACTTTACGGTTGAAGGATTATGGCCTCATCCACATTCCCCGCGCGTTCTGGTTGAGAAAAAAGGCGTTATTGAACAAAAGTTTCTCGCCTTTACCACCGCAGCGCCTTCATGGACGCAAATAGGTCGCCTACTGGTGGACAAAGAAACCCGGCAAGGTGAAGGGCGTCGGGTGGCGACGGTGGTTGAACAATTCAGGGAGGTGTACCCGCGCTTCAGGCTGGCATTGATCGTCGGTGGATATCGTAATAATCAGGCTTCTATTCTGGAGCGTCGCCACGATGTGCTGGTTTTCAATGATGGATGGCAAAACGGTAGCGATGTGATCAATGACATTGTTGAAATGGGGCTGGGATACAAAACTGCTTTGCGAAAAGGGTTGTACACCTTCGTTGAGGGGGCAAAAAATCACGATGTTAAAGGGGCGGGTGTAGCGGTACACGAAGTGGCTGAACGACATTATTACCGCCGCAGCGAACTGCTTATTCCCGCGATCCTGGCAAGCATTGATTATTCTCAGCCAAATGATGTCATTGCACGTCTGAGAAAAGAGCTTCATCAACTTTGCGAAGCGCTCTTCAACCAGGTTACTGCCCCATATGCCCATCATCCCAAATTGATCCGCTCATTAGCAGTGGCGCGCGCTTCGCTTCATAAACATCTCAATGAACTTAAACCACAAGGAGAGTTAGCGTATGTCGACGGAGATTGATGCAATGGCGCTCTATAACGCCTGGCAGCAATTAGATAACGGCTCAAGTGCCCAGCTAAGACGGGTAAGCGAGCCTGATGAGTTACGCGAGATCCCCGCCTTTTATCGTCTCGTCCAACCCTTTGGCTGGGAGAATCCTGCCAATAAGCGTCCGTTACTGCGTATGGTTTTTTGCCTGAGCGCGGGTAAAGACGTCATTCATCATAAAGAGAAAATCGATGATTATCCGTCAGGCATTAGCCTCGGAAGAGCGCTGGCAAAGAGTGGAAAGATTAACGAACGCCGCGTTTTTCAGCTTGTCCGTGCACAGAGTCCCGGCGACATGATTCAACTGCGACGGTTATTAATTCATGCAGAGCCTGTTCTTGACTGGTCTTTATTCGCCCGGCAACTCACCTGGTGGGGCAAACGAGAGCGCCAGCAACTGCTGGAAGATTTTATGTTGGCTACCCCTGAATCAAACAAAAAAGCGTAAGGAAACCCTTTTATGAACAACTTTATCAACTTTCATGTCCTGATTTCTCACAGCCCTTCTTGCCTGAACCGCGACGATATGAATATGCAAAAAGACGCGGTTTTCGGCGGCAAGCGGCGTGTGCGTATTTCGAGCCAGAGCTTAAAACGTGCGATGCGCAAAAGTGATTACTATGCCCGTCATATTGGCGCATCCAGTCTTCGCACTATCCATCTTGAAGAGCTGCGTGACGTATTACGTCAAAAATTATCCCCGCGATTCGAATTGCCGATAATCGATAAAACGCTGTCTTTGTTATCAGGAAAAACCATTGATGATGCTGAAAAAATTAACGGCGACGCAGTAACGCCTTGGGTATTGGGCGAAGTCGAATGGTTTTGCGAACAGGTAATGAAAGCGGAAGCTGAGCAACTGGATGATAAAAAACTGCTCAAAATGCTTAAAGATGATATTGCCGCGATGCGCACCAATCTTCAGCAGGGGGTTGATGTTGCACTGAGCGGACGCATGGCGACCAGCGGCCTGATGAGCGAACTCGGGAAAGTTGATGGTGCAATGTCCATTGCTCATGCCATCACCACACATACTGTTGATTCCGATATTGACTGGTTTACAGCAGTAGACGATCTCCAGGACTTAGGTTCGGCGCACCTTGGAACCCAGGAATTTTCTTCCGGCGTGTTTTATCGCTACGCCAGTCTGAATATTGCCCAGCTTCAGGAGAACCTTGGCGGTGTATCTCGCGAGCAGGTCCTTGAAATCGCAGCGCATCTTGCGCATATGCTGGCGACTGAAGTACCGGGCGCGAAGCAACATACCTTCGCGGCATTCAACCCGGCGGACATGGTCATGATCAATTTTTCTGATTTCCCCCTTTCGTTAGCCAATGCTTTTGAAAGCCCGATTAAAGCCAAAGATGGCTATTTGTTACCTTCTATCAACGCCTTTAATGAGTACTGGCAGCGTATAGCTAAAGGGTATGGATTAACAGGACCGGCGGCACAGTTTATGTTGGCCGAAGCAAGTATGGCGGGCGGAAATGTGGTGTCTGTTGAGACACTGGAACAACTTAAAAAATGGATTTGCCATGATGGCGAGGCGTCAAGATGAAACCCTACTTAATCCTGCGGCTTGCGGGACCGATGCAGGCGTGGGGGCAACCAACATTTGAGGGCACACGACCGACAGCGCGCTTCCCCACACGCAGCGGCCTTCTTGGGTTGCTGGGCGCTTGCCTGGGCATTCAACGAGACGACCGCTCAGCGTTACAGGCGCTCTCTGAAAGCGTCAGGTTTGCGGTTCGTTGCGACCAGTCATTTATTGATGGGCGAACCATTCCCGTTACCGGCTTGCGTGATTACCATACGGTTATGGATGCACGAGAGGATTATCGTGGCTTAAAAAGCCACGAAACCATTCAGACCTGGCGCGAATACTTGTGTGACGCGGTTTTCACCGTGGCGGTATGGGAGTCTGAACAGGCAACTCTCAGGCTCCCGGAGCTGAAAGTTGCGGTATGCAAACCTCGTTTTACGCCTTTTTTGGGACGTAAAAGCTGCCCGTTAACACAGCCGCTCTTTGTTGATCTTTGTGATGCCATCAATCCGTATCAGGCGTTGGCAAATTATGCTCCAGCAGGAGGAGATATTTATAGCGAAGCGCCGCCTGACGGACCGTGCCAAACATTCACCGTACGTGATGAGCCGATTATTGCCTTACCGCGACAATTTGCCGCCAGGGAGTGGTACGTCATAAAAGGAGCCTCGGATGTATCTCAGTAAGGTCATTATTCAGAACGCCTGGTGCCGGGATGTTTATCAATTTCATCAGGCTATCTGGCAGCTTTTTCCTTCTCAACCTGCCCAAAAAAGAGCGTTTTTATTTCGTATTGAGGCTAAACATCCCGGCAGAGGCGCTGATGTATTACTTCAATCGATGGAAGCCCCTGCTTCATCGGCTGCCGCGCAAGTTCTTGCCTGTAAACCTTTAGCATTTCACCTAAAAGAGGGGGATCAGTTGCGCTTCCGTCTGCGTGCCAACCCAATAAAAACGATTAAAGATGAGCAACAACGTCTGAATGGTCGTGGGGAAATCAAACGCTGCCGTGTGCCACTACTTAAAGAGCAGGAACAACACCAGTGGTTAATACGAAAATTATCACTTGCGGCTCGTCTGGAACATATTGAATCCACTAGTGAGCTTCCGTTGTTTTTTTCTAAAAATGGTACGGGTGGGAAAATTCAGCCCATGAATTTTGAAGGCATTCTTACCGTAACCAGTGTGCCGGCATTGCTGTCGCTATTAAATAATGGAGTGGGTCCGGCAAAAGCAATGGGATGTGGGCTGTTATCACTTGCCCGCCCCTGACTGCGACGCATTCCCGGTAAATTATCGGGAATGCATTTAACAGGAGATGGTATGTCGTACGTTCCTTTAAACCCTATTCCGTTAAAAGATCGCGTTTCGCTTATTTTTCTTCAATACGGACACATCGACGTTATTGATGGTGCTTTTGTTCTCGTTGATAAAACGGGGGTGCGAACGCATATTCCGGTGGGTTCGGTTGCCTGCATCATGCTTGAGCCGGGAACGCGGGTTTCACATGCAGCTGTTCGTTTGGCGGCTCAGGTAGGCACGTTATTAGTTTGGGTCGGTGAAGGTGGTGTGCGTGTTTATGCCTCTGGCCAACCCGGTGGTGCCCGCGCTGACAGGCTGCTTTACCAGGCGAAACTGGCACTCGATGAAGATTTACGCTTAAAAGTGGTGCGTAGAATGTTCGCGCTTCGCTTTGGTGAAGAAGCGCCATCTCGGCGGTCGGTCGAGCAGCTTCGTGGTATTGAAGGCGGAAGAGTACGCGCAACTTATACATTACTGGCGAAGCAGTATGGCGTGAAATGGCAAGGCAGGAAATACGATCCTAAAGACTGGGAGAAAGGGGATGTAATTAATCAATGCATTAGTGCCGCCACTTCGTGCCTGTATGGTGTAACCGAGGCTGCTGTTTTGGCGGCGGGTTATGCTCCTGCTATTGGCTTCATCCATACAGGTAAGCCCCTGTCATTTGTTTATGATATTGCTGACATCATTAAGTTTGACGTGGTTGTACCAAAGGCATTTGAGATTGCCAGACAAAATCCATCACAACCTGATAAGGCTGTGCGCCTGGCTTGCCGGGATATTTTTCGCAGTAGTAAAACGCTGATGAAATTGATTCCTCTGATAGAGGATGTCTTAGCTGCAGGTGAGATCGCGCCACCTGAACCACCGCCCGATGCACAACCCGTGGCAATTCCACTTCCAGTGTCGCTCGGCGACGCAGGGCACCGGAGCGCATGATATGAGCATGCTGGTGGTTGTAACAGAAAACGTACCGCCACGGCTGAGAGGTCGTATGGCGATATGGTTACTGGAAGTTAGGGCAGGGGTCTATGTGGGTGATGTTTCTACGCGTATCCGGGAAATGATATGGCAGCAGATAACATCACTGGCCGATGAGGGAAATGTTGTTATGGCTTGGGCAACTAATACTGAATCAGGCTTTGAATTTCAAACCTGGGGAAAAAATCGACGTGTTCCGGTAGATTTCGACGGGCTGCGTTTAGTCACGTTTCTGCCCGTTAATAATCAATAAGTTAGCGTTCTTTAAAAAAATGGAAAAGTTGGTGGTTTTTTTAATGGCAAAAAAATCTATATAATACAGATGTATAGCTTTAGAGTGTTCCCCGCGCCAGCGGGGATAAACCGTTTTAAAACAGGATGTGGCCCGCCTGGTGCTGGTGTTCCCCGCGCCAGCGGGGATAAACCGCAGTGCGGACTGCTGATCGCTTAGTTGATCTGGTGTTCCCCGCGCCAGCGGGGATAAACCGGAAATGTGGACCAGCGGAAAAAATATCTACTTGTGTTCCCCGCGCCAGCGGGGATAAACCGAGGTCGGGCATAGTTATTACGACCCGTCCAGCCGTGTTCCCCGCGCCAGCGGGGATAAACCATTTATGATCGGTGATATCACGGCCTGGCGAGCGTGTTCCCCGCGCCAGCGGGGATAAACCGTTTTTGCTGATGCTGATGATATTGAGGCCCACGTGTTCCCCGCGCCAGCGGGGATAAACCGAGGCAACTATGGAGCTACACGGCGTTAAAACGGTGTTCCCCGCGCCAGCGGGGATAAACCGTTGATTTAGAGCAACTTTTGTATCTGCCAATGGTGTTCCCCGCGCCAGCGGGGATAAACCGGCAACCCGTGGCGTCGTCCATATTCATGAACAGTGTTCCCCGCGCCAGCGGGGATAAACCGGCGAATATTCAGGTTAATGCGCTGCCGTTTCGGTGCTCCCCGCGCCAGCGGGGATAAACCGGTAAATATCATGGCTGAGAAATTATTCGGCACGTGTTCCCCGCGCCAGCGGGGATAAACCGGTTTTTACACGTCCAGCGACGCACACGCACAAGTGTTCCCCGCGCCAGCGGGGATAAACCGTGACCGATTCGGCAGGGACAATGAAGCAGGGCGTGTTCCCCGCGCCAGCGGGGATAAACCGGTGACACGTCAACCGGTGTCACCTAGCACAGTGTGTTCCCCGCGCCAGCGGGGATAAACCGACGGAAATATTAGACCCGTGGCGATTAGCTGAGTGTTCCCCGCGCCAGCGGGGATAAACCGGATCGGAATATAGTCAGTGCCATCCTCCGTGGGTGTTCCCCGCGCCAGCGGGGATAAACCGCCCCGGTCACGGAACCGTCACTGGCTGCGGCGGTGTTCCCCGCGCCAGCGGGGATAAACCGTTTTAACGGGTTTTATTGACCAGACTCCTATCGTGTTCCCCGCGCCAGCGGGGATAAACCGCGCTCGCACTCTATTGGCGTAAGGCGACGCACGTGTTCCCCGCGCCAGCGGGGATAAACCGCAATTGATTACAAAATCGGGATAGGCGGCATGGTGTTCCCCGCGCCAGCGGGGATAAACCGGTGGGCCCGTTTGTTTTGGGGGCTTCCGATAGGTGTTCCCCGCGCCAGCGGGGATAAACCGACCCGTATTAGCCGCGTAGTTAGCGCGTACAGCGTGTTCCCCGCGCCAGCGGGGATAAACCGATGCTGACGGTAACGTTATTGACGATCAGGTAGTGTTCCCCGCGCCAGCGGGGATAAACCGCCACATTAAAAAATAAATCCACCGGCGTTTAAGTGTTCCCCGCGCCAGCGGGGATAAACCGCAATTCTTCGAGTTTCGCCAGTTTGTTGGCGCGTGTTCCCCGCGCCAGCGGGGATAAACCGATCCGTATTGCATATGGATGTCGGACTTCGCCGTGTTCCCCGCGCCAGCGGGGATAAACCGGCGACGACTAAAAACGGGGTGGCAGGGTGACAGTGTTCCCCGCGCCAGCGGGGATAAACCGCCTTTTCCCACGGCCATGTTTTCGGCACTGGAGTGTTCCCCGCGCCAGCGGGGATAAACCGAACCCGTTTGATGGCATCGACTTTCTGAAGAAGTGTTCCCCGCGCCAGCGGGGATAAACCGGCTATCGACATTAATGCCCAGCGCTTTTGCATGTGTTCCCCGCGCCAGCGGGGATAAACCGCGCTTTCCTCCCTGCATAAATTGCAGGTAACAGTGTTCCCCGCGCCAGCGGGGATAAACCGCCATTACTTCGCGGTACTCAGAAAATAATTAAGTGTTCCCCGCGCCAGCGGGGATAAACCGTTCAGGAATGATTTTTTTCCACCGCGTGACGGGTGTTCCCCGCGCCAGCGGGGATAAACCGAAAAAATAAATCTTTTTATATCAATAAATTAAGTGTTCCCCGCGCCAGCGGGGATAAACCGAAGAACACCAGGCGCGCAAGGATGGCTCGTACGTGTTCCCCGCGCCAGCGGGGATAAACCAACAGTTGATCCCTCCTGACGAGGTCCAGCCCCGTGTTCCCCGCGCCAGCGGGGATAAACCGGCAATGCAGCAGTCATGATGCTGCCCCGAGTCGTGTTCCCCGCGCCAGCGGGGATAAACCGGAGACTACAATGCCGCGCTTATCAGATATCCGGTGTTCCCCGCGCCAGCGGGGATAAACCGGTCGATATGCTTCGCCGGGTCGTAAGCATTCGCGTGTTCCCCGCGCCAGCGGGGATAAACCGCGCTTCATCGCCATGTAATTAACGCGACGAATGTGTTCCCCGCGCCAGCGGGGATAAACCGCGTTAGCGTTTGATACTCCCAACTGTACCCAGGTGTTCCCCGCGCCAGCGGGGATAAACCGCCAGGCACCATTGCAGCGATTGAGTAGAGTTTGTGTTCCCCGCGCCAGCGGGGATAAACCGAGATCAGGGAGCTATCCGGGCAGAGCGGCCAGGTGTTCCCCGCGCCAGCGGGGATAAACCGCTCAGAACTGCGCAGGCCGGTATTGAAAGCGAGTGTTCCCCGCGCCAGCGGGGATAAACCGCAACTCCTTGTAATCGACGACATGAGCGCCGAGTGTTCCCCGCGCCAGCGGGGATAAACCGTAATAGACGCACTTTCAAAGCCTGGCTGGGCCGTGTTCCCCGCGCCAGCGGGGATAAACCGCTGATGCGCGAAACGTTCAAAGAGGCTAAATCGTGTTCCCCGCGCCAGCGGGGATAAACCGTTCGTTGATATGCTGGCGGATAATTACGCCGCGTGTTCCCCGCGCCAGCGGGGATAAACCGACTCCCCGGTGTTGCTGGACCACGTTGCAATTGTGTTCCCCGCGCCAGCGGGGATAAACCGATTCCCAGCCAAACTTTTTCGCGTACGCTTCCGTGTTCCCCGCGCCAGCGGGGATAAACCGTCTTCATTACTTGAGGCTTCACACGCTTTGGAGTGTTCCCCGCGCCAGCGGGGATAAACCGTTGCGATGCTTACAAATGGCGCGTGTGTCGTGGTGTTCCCCGCGCCAGCGGGGATAAACCGGCTTTCCCGACCGCTGGCAAACTGAAACGAGGGTGTTCCCCGCGCCAGCGGGGATAAACCGGGCTATGCGATTGGCTTTAACTGGCACGACGTGTGTTCCCCGCGCCAGCGGGGATAAACCG